>Ga0209589_1001325_pt1 | contig 40440 bp, 22 predicted proteins | sample CowpeawhiteBW_FD_187525 | JGI IMG/M metagenome (GOLD analysis project Ga0209589, IMG submission 187525) | Root nodule microbial communities of legume samples collected from California USA - Cow pea white BW (SPAdes) (version 2) | ecosystem: Host-associated > Plants > Roots > Nodule | place: USA...
CGTGGTTGAAGCATATGAAGTAAACTAAATGCTCTCTTTGACATTTAGTTTAAGGGAGGGAATGTTAGATATTTATTCTGTTTAATTTAAATTGCTGATTTGTTAAATAAGAGGTCAGTTACTGACCGGATATTTAGGAATAGAGCTAATTTTTAGCTCTCATTAGTTTTGCAGTTACTTCAACCCACGTTTCCTGCGTGAAATCAGTGGGTGGGTGATTTTTTCTGTTTCTATGTCATTATAAATCTGTATTATTGTTTATATTTGAATAACAGAATACAGAGATCATTTTTTCAAAAAGCTGTTACCTGTCTTTTGTTCACATATATTTATCCTTGCATAACTCCATTCCATTTTATATATTATATCTCCTCATATAGTAATATTGCATTCAAAGTCCTTTATGTAATCACCAAGCTTTAAAGTGATTAACTCACACATATCCACTTTGATAACAAGGACAATTAATAATATTGTCTAAAAGCCAAAGAGAAATAATATAATTAATTGGAGGCTAAGGGTCCTCAAGCTTAAGGACTCATTGTGTTGTCCATGCTTGTTAAGAGAATTCACTTGACATTTCTATTACAGGAAGTGACAAAACACTCCAAGGATTTATTTCTTATAAACATCAACTAAAATCTTTATAAATTTAGTTCAGAAAATGTTGACAAGCCACCTAGAAAAACTAACTAACAAATTGCTACCTTGTTAAATATAAAAATGTTGATAACTTAAGTTTTCTTAGACAATTGTATCATGAACTCATTAAACTAAAAAATGGTGATATATGACCTAGTTCAGCTTATGAAACAGGACTCAACAAGTAGAAACAACCTATATGAGTGCCCATGCTAATTGATTCAAAATAATTTCATAAGGTTTTGAAAGGAATGGCTTTATTTTCATGTTTAAGCATACTTTAAGCCAAAACAGTACCAACCAACAATAAAAAAAATGAAGACAAACATCCTTCCATAGTATTGTTAAAAGGTAAAGGTAACTCGGACTTCCAAAAGTAAAGCTTAATCATCAAAAGCACTCTATGGAGACAGTCCCTAATTGAAGCAACCATGGTACTTGCTAGAAAGAATTGTCAGCATTGAACACACAGCTTAAAATGATGAAAAACAATTTGCTACTTTATTGTAGTTCAACAATTGTTACTATAGACCGTTATTTTTTAATTGAAATGGTCCTAGAACATTAAGAAAATCCATTTACAGAAAACAAATATATTATTGTAAATTAAAATGTTGTTAAACACAACACATGAAATTTGCACAATTCAGAGTATGACGCAGGAACTATTTAATAGGAAAGGCGCACAACACATAAAAAAAAAATCATTGCATTAGGAAATAATCATCTTGTTTGACAAAGTGTATATGTGCTACATCTCTTTTAAGCATTGAATAGTTTTAGAATGAGGTTGAAAAAGAGTAAACTGGAAATTCAAGGAATAGAACGATGACGAAATCGAAAGCAGGTAGAACGATGATGAAATCGAAAGAACGATGTTTATTACCTTATTTCAAGGAGAACGACTGATGAAATTGAAAGAGTGAAAACATCTTCCTCCTAGGGCACGAGCCACAATTGTTGTAGGGAGATAAAATTAGAGAGACCAAAATGAAATCAAAAGTCACCGAGCATAAAATCACTAATGTGTTTACCATAAAGAGGCACGAGCCCTGATTTTAAGGAGAACGATGAAATCGAAAGCTTCTTTCTAAAGCACGCACGAGCCACAACTACTTCAAGGAGATGCAATCAGATGAATGAATATGGAAATAAAAGCACCAATGATGAAACGAGGGAGATGAGGCTACACCACATTCCTACTTCTTCTTCGAGAATATCGGTCAAACTACGAGAATGTGCTGGATGAGGTAACATGAGAAATGGAGAAACAAAAAGAGAAAAAATCCTTCAAAAATTATGAAAAAGAGAGAAAAAAAGAGTAACGATAATTTTACTGGGGTTTGTTAAAAAACCCCTGATACTTACTAAAGGTTTTTAAAACCCCTACTATGTATATCTTTTGCTAGAGGTTATTATAACCTCCAATAATAAATCTCTAGTAAAATTAGATATTCTTGTAGTGTGAAGTTTCTTCTTATGACAATTAAGAAAAATTTAATTTTACTAGCGATTATTTAGCAAATGTTATAATGACCTCCATGAAGTTACATGCTTAGAGTTATTAAAAACCGAATTATTATTAAATATCAAAGGTTTTCTAAACCCCTGAAAAGTACGAAGGGTTTTTATCAAACCCCAGTTAAAATAGGTAGTATATTTTCATTTCTTGATTATTCTTTTCACCTTCCATCTTTCATTGTTTCCGACTGTTTTGAATCTTTATTTGTATTTCTTCTTTCATCTCTTCTTCTCTTCAAATAGGTACCCTAAAAAAACATTTCAAGAACTACGGTTGTGTGCATCTTGCTTTTGATAGGGAATCTTCCTCCTTTCTATGGTGTGTCTTCCTCCTTCTAGTGTATCGTGGGTCTTTTAGACATAGGGTTGCGCTTTTTGTAGTGCTTCTTGCTTTTGAGAGTGTGTCTTCCTCCTTTCGATGTGTGGTGCATCTGCAAAAACTACGATTGCATTTTCATTCCAACAGTTCAGTGTTTGTAGTCTTTGCACAAGGATCCAACACCAGCAGTTCAGTGTCTCTTCGGTCAGTCACTCGTTTCATCCTTCCTTCTCTCTCATTACTTCCACAAGTATGTGAAAATGCTTAAAGAAAATTTGAAATTATTGTGGTGTAATAGATTTGAGTGATTAAAAAATGGTATTTTATTTTAGGTTTTTGGAATTAATCCTTGAATTGCTAATTCTATACGCTATTTTTTGTTTTTGAAAAATATTCATGAATTGTTAACAGACTTGAACTTAAAAGGCATGAATTTTGCATCTGATTTTGGTAATTGATGGCACTAAAAACATGAGAAACCACACATTATAATTTTCTATATATGAAAACTTCGTAATGAGATTATAATGCTTCAATTGAATAAAATCTGAAATTTAAAATGTGTGTAACTACTACATATTGGGTGAAGCAATGGGAAGGTAATGAATAGAGGCACTTTCTTAGATTTGTGTAGTTTGTGTTTAGGTGATTTTATTTGATAGGTACGTTTAAAAGTAAAATTATATTTGGGCAAAGAGAGCAACAATTGAGATTAAAATTAAAAAAAAATTAAAATGTCAGTAGTATCCTAAAAGATAGAAGCAACATAACACACTAAGTACTTAATTCTAAGTTTTAAGAGATTCAACTTTTCCCACTAAAAAAATATAGTTAAAGCGTGATATTTTGAACCTCTTCCACTTAAATAGCAACCAGTCATTCATCAAAACTTTTCACTTCCATTAAGGCAAATTTACTATGTTTGTAAGTATATAGAGTGAAGAGTATCCAATATAATGTACAAGATGTATTTAAGTTGTTGTGTTTGACTTGTGATGACTATCTAAAATTATATCTTTGTTGTTTCCTTAGAACATCTTATAAATTCTAGAAATATATGAAAGTAGGAGTTTAGTATTTTTTTTAAGAAACAAAAAGTCTTAATCAACGTCTTAAAGATTAACCTAGCCCAATCTAACTTTAATCAACTTTTTAAAGATCAACTTTTCAACAATTTGGTTTTCAATATCTTTGCATCTAATAGCTTCTTGGAGTTTATACGGAGTATAGTCGTGAATATCAAAACACCGAAATTGATATTATGGAGTAGTGCGTATATTTGGGGCTTCAAGCATTACCTTAGGCTTCATTAAATGGAGTATATGAATGCTTCCATATGGGAACAATAGAAAAAATCTATAAAATAAAACATAGTTGTTGAATTAGAATACGTATAAAGCAAGATAAAAAAAATAAGTAAACTAAACTCTAAAATTATTACATTGACAAAGGGTATTTATTTATGTGCTACATGATTATATAGGTCACTACAAGGCATGAAACTGATCCAACAACAAAGAGAAAAATTAGAGAGGCTATTGACAGTCAAACTGACGTCACTGTGAAACTCATTAATTATACAAAGAGTGGTAAGCTTCAGTAATCTAGTTTGTTTTAGATCGGTTAAGTGTTGGTATTACTTAATAATTCGTATGAAAGTTGTACTGTCCCAGTCGATTGGCCCAACCCCACTCAAATATGGATATTAAACGTCCAAAAGTCAATTTAAAGTCTATGTGATATGTGACGGAGGACAATTCCAAGATTCCATATAAGAACTTAAGATAACCTTTACGATTTAAATTACCTATGAAAATATGAAAAGGGCAAGGAACAAGATATTGGAAGATCAAATCTATTCAAGGCTCTTATGCTACAAGCAATTGAAGATTCAAAGGATATGAAGATTATGGCTTCGAGCACATTTGAAAGATAGTTTTTAGGAAAATTAGGAAAATTAGTTTATATTTTTTGACTTTGAGTTTTCTTTTAGAAATTAGTTATGTTTCTATGTTTTTAGGTTTTGGGCTTTTTTTTATAAATTAATTTATGTTTTTATGTTTTTGGGCTCAAGCCTTCTTGTAGGGTTCTCAGATTTTCTTAAACTTATATGCCTATATATAGAGGTACAAAAACTAATGTGGACACTTTTAGTCATATATTGAATTTGATTTCATTAAAGAGAGGATTCTCTTTGTTCTTGGTTTAGGCCTCTGGTTCTTATCAAAGATTATATCTTTATGATGAATCTTCACTTGACTTATCAATCTGCTAGATTGTGGCGTCCTCCATCTTTGTCTTATTCCGCGTTCTTCTCTGATTTATTTTCATTGTGCCTTTGGAAGATTCAAATTTAGAAACAATTGTAGTCTTTCCTAGATAAGACCGTATTACTATGCGTCCAGGAATTAGACCTAAAATCATCCTATATTTAGTTTATTTTTGTAATGTTTTGTGAGATCTCCAATGGGTCGAGCTATTGAAGAATGAAGCCTACAAAAGAAGGTCTCTAATGGATCGAGCTATTGAAGAATGAAGCCTACAAAAGAAGGTCTCAATTAAAATTTAAAAAACCCTTGGACTCATATGATTGTTATGTTATGTAAACTTAACCGTGTGACAACTTGTTACAATGCAAAAATCATTACTTTTACTAGATTATGCACCAAAAGACATAGATGAAAATAAATCACAACAAGAATCAAAAGAACAAACAAATTTATTCAAACCTTAGAATCCAATTAAGAGATTACAGTGGAAATAACCCTTGAACCTTAGCCACCCCTAAGGGTTTCTAAACTCCGAAGTGTTGAGCTTCCTCTAGGTCTCTTTATATAAGACTTGGACTAGACTTTTCTGTTGCTAAAATCTCTTAAATATCTTTAAAATAATCATACATATAATTTATTTTTATAGTTGTTTTGAATATCTAAAAATATTTGGAGAGATATAAACTATTTGACAAATATAGTTGGTTGATAATTTCTTATATAATTAAATAAATTAATTACTTAAAAGATATATGATAAATTATCACCAACTAATATTTGCATTAATTTTTCAAATCAGCCATTTGCAATCTTCTCAAATTATCTTTTAAATAATTCAATATCTTCAAGATATATTGTTTGTTATGGAGATCTAAAAAGAGTTAAGAAGATTTTGCCATATTTAAAAAGATTTGGTAGTTATTATCTTTTGATATTTTATGATATAATTAAATAAGATAATTATTTAAAAATATCAAATAAAATATCTAAAGATATATTTTCGCAAATTATCTTTTATCATAAATATTTATGAATTATCAAAGTCTTTTTTTCTGGAAAAAAGAAAATCGTAAGGTCTAATTTTTGTTACTCGTACCCTCTTCTGCTTAGCTTGGATTTTTGTGAATTTGATAATTTCCTATTCTTAGATTTATCTTTAAGGTGTCATGAATTTTAATCAATTGATTTTCACACCTTCATGTGCTCAACTTAGCTGCAATTGCACTAGCACACCTCAAAATATCCAAAAAAACATTTATGCAACTAAAAAACTATTTTTGACATATTTTTGTATCTCATACTCAATAAACTCAATTATAAGAAATCCCAATTAAATCAATCTTTTAAGAAACAAAATCCAATAAAATATCCAGAATTAAACATTAAATTCAGTACTCACTCGTGGGTATTTACAGAAGAAAAATTTAATATTTAACAACATATATTAATCATAAATTCAAAAAAAATACAATGCATAACATTCATAAATTTCAAACAAAGAGCAAATAACCCATTTGAATAGTATTCAATGATAGTTTATAAAGAAATTGAGATTTTTTAAAACCAACTGGTGAAAACTAAATGATTTAAAATCAATGTGTTAAATTACAGTACAACGGGTACAGATATTCATGCACGGGTACAGATACAATGATACTCGTATCCGCTTGTTAACATATAGGTATAAAAAATAACTGTACCCATTACCCGCATGTATCCATTTATAATATTTATTTCTTACCCATTACAAGCTTTATTTACATATACCCACATATATATATATATATATATATATATATATATATTTTACATATCTTTTTGGTGCAACTTATCAAAATCCATAACTTTTTAAAAACTTGACCATATTTATGAATTGAATGTAGAATGACATCATTTAGATAAATTGGTCACAACTCCTCACATATTTTCAACATAAATGAAATACTTAGTTATAATTATCCATGAATATGTGTTTTTTAATATAATTTGTTGTGTGATTCATACTATTTTTTTGAACAATTTTGATTATCATTTGTTAATTTGAGAGGGGTCTAATATTTTTTCCAATGTTTTAATCGTGTTGACAAGTTTGTCCTACTATGAATACTATTATTGACACTTACTAATCCAAATCTAAAAAAATTAGCCTATAGACTCTAAAACGAAAATAATTATAAAGATCACAATAACTATTATTTAGACAATGTAAAAAAGCTATTTCGATAAAAAAGTATTTTTCACTATTTGATATTCTTACTTATTAGTAAAGTTCTAAAATAATTATTTATTTCAAAACAGCTGTTGAATGAAACATAATCCGTGGATAAACAACAAATAAGGAATTCAAAAATGAAATAATGAGATAAATAGAGTTTATTTCAATACTGATGAAACTATTATATACAGATTATAAATTTTACTCTTAAATAAAAAGAAAAAAATTCTAAAGAATGGGAATGCATTGAAACAAAAGATTCTTAAACGTTCCCCCACGCCTCAACGGCCGGACCAGTTCCCAGCAACTCTCTCCGCCGTCGTCGTCGTCGTCGTCCTTCGCCGGAACCCTAGGTGGAAGCGGTGGCGGCGGCAGACATTCTCTCCGATCCTGCCTCATCTTAATGTCACTCAGTTCCATTTGCAGCGGAAACTTCAGTACCGTACCAAACATCTCGCTTTTGCGCTTCCGGCAACTCTCACTCCCCCGCCACCGTTTTTCCTTCGCAGAAGGCGACCGGAGCCACGTCATGATCCCACTGGTCCGACCGGAGGACTCGGACCTCGGCAGAACCCGGGTTTTGCTCTCGCTTTGCGGCGCTGGACCGGGTTCGGTTCGTCGCGTTATGACTTTGCCGCAGAAAACGACGTCGTTGGCGACGGCACCGGAAAAATCAGTTGCAGGAAATTCAAATTCAGAGCGTTGCATAATGGAAACAACGATTAAACAATCACAATTCTAAGAAGAAAGGAAGGAGAACTAGAAAGCGTTGAATTATGGAAGATGTAACACTTGAGAGAAATATTTATACACACGCAAAAAGAGTAAAATAAACAAAGGTAGTGTGACGCGTAACTTAATTGTTTTCAGATCTTTTTTTTCTAGAATTTATTAGGTACTGTATATAGCGTATAGAGGGAAGAAAATTGATGAAGTTGACGCAGTCATTAGAGTTAAGGTTTTTGTTCAGCACCAAGTTTGTTTGTAGAATTCTAGAACAGTGGTATAGTTAATTTATTAGAAAAACATGAACTTGGTCACTTTTTCTCACTCTGCACAGCAATGTACTTTTTAAAAGTAAACAGTCAAATAAAAACGCAATTAATTACTCATAAATACACCTAATGTTCTAGTCCTTCTCGGTTATCAAACAAGAACTTTTCGTTAGCTTAAGGTAACTAGAAGTTAGAGGATATTGTTATATTATTTCACGTTAAGGAAAACAACAATTTGGATTCTCTATCAAATTTTAAATTCTTCCCACGTCAAGAAGTTTATCGAGATAAACATAGTTAGAGTCTAAGTGATATTGGATTATTTCGTCTACTATATAATAAATTCTAATTCATGAGAATAAAATCCAATTGATGGTAAAAGGAATTTTCGTCGCAATAGACTGCACCAATTTAAGTCTGCTGAGATAAACATAGTTAAACAGTAGCATATATTAAAAGAATATTTTAAGGGTACCAAATAAAAATACAAAAATTTTGAAGATGCTAACTATATAAAATATATTAAAATTATTATAAAGTTATTTTTATTTATATATTAATTTATATATGTTGAAAAAAATTAGGGGTCAAGGCCCCTCACAATGTATTAAGCTTCATCAATATGATTAAAGTCCATCACCATAATTAATATATTATTCATTTTGAAATTTAGAATTCCTATTATGATTTTATTTTTAAAAAAATTGAAAAACAATATATTTAAATTAATTTTTATCTAAACTTCTAAGTGATATGATGAAACAGAAATATTTAACATTAAACCCAAATTTTCACTTTTGAATATATTAAAACACTAATATATAAAATAAGTGTATTTTAAGGATACATAAGTAAAAAACAAGAATTATGTTATAGAATCTAAACTCCGCAATCCAAAAAACATCAGTTAGATATGCTAATTAGGGGTAGGGATGTGAGGGACATGTAGGATATATGGATAGTAGTTATCCGTTTCGTATTTTTTTATAAATATTTGTCTTGTATTTGTTCTTATATCTATACCAGTATTCGTTATTTAAGTATTCACATATAATTTTAATATGCACATATATCAACAGTTATATATAGGTATTTAAAAAAAAATATTTAACAACATATTTTAACCATAAATTCAAATAAAATATATTAATAACATTCATAAATTTCAATCAAAGTCCAAATAACTCATTTTAATAGTATTGATGATAGTTTACAAATAAATGTAGATTTTTTAAAACCAATTGATAAAAAATAACCTATTCAAAATCAATGTGTTAATATTTTAATAATATTTTTTTTCTAATTTAAATTAGAGTATAGCAAGTACGGGTATCCACGGGTACGGATACTATGATACCCGTACCCGCTTCGTTAACATGCGGATATAAAAAATACTCGTACTCGTTATCCGTGGATATCCATTTACAATATTCATTTCTTACTCATTGCAGATTTTATGCGTGTGTACGAATTTTTTTGATATCTCTAATTAGGGGTGTTAAAATGAGTCAGCTTGCAATCCCAAATGTTTTTGGCTCACCAAAATCAGGATGGGTCAAGCCAACCCAACATATAAAAACTGGTTGGAAGCTTGAACCCATTTTGCAATGGGTGAGATAGCGAGTTGGTGGCTTGGCCCGACATATTTTGTAGGACCGCATCCTTCGCGTTGTTCTTTGACACCCACCACACTTCCGAAGAGGCTCCGTTGTTCACAATTAAATTGCATCACATTATAAACAAGTCTTATAATGTGTTTGGATGAGGCAATTCAAGAGGCTGATTCATTTATTTGGAGAATTTGAAAATCTTTGTAATGAAATGTTTTGTTTGGATAGAGAAATTAAAATGCATTTTAAATGCATGTATTTTTTTGAAGTGTTTCAATTAGCTAAATTAGAAGAAATTCAAATACCCTCGAAAAGGGTGGAATTTGAAATTCTTCTTACTCAACTTCACACTCTGGACTCAACCCCCAAACGAACCCGACAAACCCGACAACCATGGCAGGTTGGGCTGGCCAAACGATCCAGACGGATCAGACCACCCTGACGACACAAACAGGTCGAGTAGGCCCGACAATCAAGACGAGTCAGGCGGGTCCAACGACCCAAGCGGGCTCGACGACCTAGATGATCCAAACGGATCAGGCTGGCCCGACAATCCAAACGGGTCAAGCGAGCCCAACGACCCAGACGAGTCAACCAGGCCCAACGACCCAGATGGGTCAAGAGGGCCCGACGACCCAGACGAGTCGGGTGGGCCCGAAGATCCAAACGGATGGGGATGACTTGATGACACATATGGGTCGGGTGGGCTTGACAACTCAAATAGGTTGGTCAAGCCCGACAACCCATACCGCCCAAGTAGGCCCGATGACCAAGATATGTCGGGCTGGCCCAACAGCTCAAACAGACCGGACTGACCCTACGACCCAAACAGGACTAACGACCTAGACGAGCCGAGTGGGCTCGAAGACAGAGACAGGCTGAACTGACCTGACAACCAAGACGGGTCAGCGAGTCTGATGGCCCAAACAGGACGGGCGAGCCCGGCGACCCACACGGGTTTGGCGGGCCAGATGACCTAGAGGTGCCGGGCGGGCCTGACAACCTAGACGTATCAGGCAGACCCAATGACCTGACCTACCCGTTGACCCGACAAGCCTGACCGACCCGTTTCCAAATTTATCATGAACTCAAAACATAATTAAGCCTAAAATAAATATTGATAAAATCAAATTTTATCTCACAAGAAATTCAATTATATTATCCAAACAAGAAATTGAAATGTAACTGTAATAACCAAGCGCGCCCCGACCTTAGTTCGACTAGTAGCCCATCTATGGTCGGCCCAATAACGTACAGAGCCCACCAATATCGTAAAATGGCAGAGCATCATAACGGTAGGATGACCTCAGCAAACGGGATTGGCGGAAGAGATATCCCAACGAAAAGCCATTCCCCATGTGGCGGAACCACTTCATCACGTGATCGGATTTCCATGGGCATCACTCGGTAAAGTCAGAATTAGTTGGCATAAAAGGCCGGGACCAAGCGACGAGAGTGGACACTAACTTTTTGGCTCTTGCTAGCACTTATTCGGTATACGATTGACAATAACGTCGGTGAATCGATAAGAGCGTTGGCAAGATCAATAAAGTATTTTAATTTCTTTATCCAAACAAGTTATTTAGAAAATGAAGAGAATTTAATTGCAAGAAATTCAAATACAATCCATTTTAATTTCTCAGTATTGTTGAAATATTTCATCCAAACACAAAACTAAATTTTCAAATTCCAAAAACTTTAAAATTAGAAAAGGTCAAACTGAGCCATTGATCACCACTTCTGTTACCTATAAAGGAACTTATAATTGTTGAACCCAAAAAACTAAAATAGAAAAAGATGAGAAATTTTTGGATGGGATTTGAAATTGAAGTAGTGAAAGAGATAAAGGAAAAAAATGGGAGGAGATGAGAACTGATTGGGGTTTAAGGAGGGCAAAGTGTCGACATACGACGCCGTATTCTGGATGTTGGTATGGTCAAAGTAGGGTCCTCCTCCCTGGATTGCTCCATAGTTGACACCACCAGCACACTAAATCGCTGACTACAGCGTCGCGTCCACCTCTTTGTTCTTGGTCGAACATCACCCATTTTGACACCCATAATGATATGTAACTTCGTGCTTGAAGTGAATGCAATGTTCATATCATAAAAGTAGTTTATGAATAATTATAAAAGTTATAGTTTTTTTTCATTTATATATAATTTTATTTCAGTTTATGAAAAAGTTAGTTTATCTTATTTTTATATTTTTCTCCCTAAAAATCTTTTAGAAACATGAGCTAGGCAGTTGGAAACTTGATTCAGTTTGTTCCTTCTTTATTTCCACTAGAATGCATTAGTCACATTACTTTAATGTTAGCGTGTTTGATAGGGATTACTTTATATAGGAACAATAATATCTTAGTGTTCGAGGATGAAAGCTAGATTAAGTGATTATTATTTTAAAAATAACTTAAATTTAAATATACAATTTATTTATTTATTTATTTTAAAAATTTTAAATGAAATGGGAAAATTAACAAAATATAGTATAAATTCTTTAAAATATAATGGAATGTAAAATAATAAGATATTAGTAATTCTATTATTAATTTTATTAGCTGTAGTAGTTACAAAATTATTATACTATTAGAAAAATAAATATTTTAATCAAATAATTGTATTCATTTTCGAATATTTATTTAGGGGAGGTAGAAGTTAGAAAATAGAATATGAGAATGGAAAAAGGCTGGAATATGAAATATAAGAGAATATACAGACATTTTGTGAGAAGAAATCACACAGAAACTCACTTTTCAAATTTTCAATTTTGACAATAAATACTAAAATTATCATTAATACTTGAAATATAAATTTGTAATATACCATGCCACATTATTTTCAATAATTTATGGTATACAATTTTCATATAGTGAAATATGTAAAAATTTTACTCGGTTTATATTATTTTTTTAATTTTTATAAGTTAAGATTAATAATAAATATATAATTAATTATTAAAATAGTTTTTAAATATAAAATTAAAAAAAAATATATGTATACAAAAGAAGTTTTTAAAATAAGAGAAAAAAAAAGTTTTTAAAATAATAGTTAAAAATAAATGATTTACAAAATAATTTTTAAAATAATAATTAAAAATAAATTGAAATAACGAGATGTGAACACAAAGATAATATCGTTTTATATATTGTTATAAATTATTAATTAATTTAACAAATAATAAAACTTGTCTGCTTTTTTAATTATTGTAAAACTCATATGGATGATATTTTGTATTTTTAAATCTTTTAATGATTTCAATTTTTTTTTACTAATTATTAATTATATTATTAATTTTATTAATTGTAGAAACAAAATTATTATAATATTATGTATATAAATATTTGAATTAATTAACTGTTTTTATTTTTGAATTTAAAGTCCTAGAAAGTTGAAAAATGAAACATGAGAATGGAAGGTTAGAAACTGAAATATGAAAGAATATACAGATATTTAGTGAAAAACATTCATACATTGAGATTGATTTCAAATTTTAGATTATTTACGATAAAAATAAAAATTATAAATTAAATTTCAATTCTAGTTTCTAGTTTTATAAAGTTTATTTATCTATTTTGAAATAACTTTAATAAAATATACATAAATTAATATACATTAAAAAAAACCACAATAATAAAATATAAATAAAAAGAACCACAATAATAAAATATAAATTTCAAAAGTCACTCAAAATTTTTTGATCTTTCTATTTTAAAATATAAATACAAATGTAATTTCTAAAAATAGAATATAATATACTCATTGTTTAATTTTATTTTTAATATATATATATATATATATATATATATATATATATATTAAATATAATATTGTTTAAAACTTATCTTTCTAACATAAAATCTTAAATATTTTATAATAAACAATAAAAAGTATATAATTATTTTCCTACAAATATTTAGAAATTAATCATAAAATAATTAAAGTGTATTTGAATTTTTATAACTAAATTAGATATATTAATCTATCTATTACAATATAAGAAAACTAACTACTTTAATACCCTATTTAATTAATATCCTAATTAAAAGAAGCGTCACACAGAATAACATAATAAGCATAGTCTTGTAGTATAAACATTACTCTTTATAGTTGTCCAAAAGCAACAGGAAGAAAACCCAGGCATGCCACGATGCCGGTAACATAGTATCATAGTGTATCGACAATATTTCAAAAGAAAACCTAAAGACAAGGCAAGACATGGTCATAGCCCTAAAAGAAAAGTCCAAGAAAAAGAATCCAGCCTAAGCAGGGCTATGTAGCGGAGTCATCATTTCCTTGTTGGCCACGAGATGTCTCGGATATGCTCACATTAATAAATTGATGATCATCGCAAGAAAGAGAAAATCACACAAGCAAGACAAACAACAAATAAAAGGGTAAACTAGAGCAGAAAATGAGTTATCATACAATTACATACAACTTTATAGTTTAAGATGCATAAGCCAATCAATCATGTTATGACTTGCAAACAATACAATAAGACTCAGACACGACTCATGCAGATACATATAATTAGTCGGATTCAACGGATGCTTGCACTTGTGGTGGCTTTTACTACTCTACCGAGCTAATTGTTCTAAGGTTCCAAGCCTCATGTTACTCTCACGACTTAAGTCACTACGCTCTACGTGAGACTAACCGACTCTTTAGAGCGTCAAGATGCAATCCTCACTAAATTATATAGATGGGTACTCTTTAGAGCGTCAAGATGCAATCCTCACTAAATTGACTAATCGACTCTTTAGAGCGTCAAGATGCAATCCTCACTAAATTATATAGATGAGTACTCTTTAGAGCGTCAAGATGCAATCCTCACTAAATTATATAGATGGGTGTCAACACCCAATTTTGTCCGGATTATAATATATATTCCTTTTATTATTATTATTTTTACTTATTTATTATTATTATTATTTTCTTTCTTATCTTATTTTACTTTGATTTTATTATGTGCTTTTATATTATTTTTTTTTATTTATTTTATTTTATCTTTTCTTTTTTTTTTCTTCTTCTTCTTTTTCTTTTTCTTTGTTTTCAATTTTCTTCATATTTATTTTTTATTTTATTTTATTATTATTTTACATTACTGTTGCTTGAATTCTCTATCATTAGACTTTGCTTGTCATTGTCATTTATTTGGCTGTTGTGTGCATTACATTATTGTTGCTTGAATTCTCTATCATTAGAACAGAACCTTTCACCATCATTCCTCCACCACTTCCACGCTCTCACACATCATTCATTCTCAGCCTTCACCTCCTCGCCAATTCCTTCACCACCATTTCTTACTCTCAAACTCATCTGAATCACTATCATCATCACCATTCTATACATTTTTACAAGCATCGCACCTCTCATTAACACAACCACGCTACACCCACATCTTCTTCCTCGTTCACTTATCTACAACCCACGCATAGCTGCCATTTCCGTTCTCAGTTTTCTCCACTCCACTCACCCATGACAGCCCGTCCCATACGGTCACCAACGGGCATCATCACCTTCTCCTGCGCGTTCCACTTGCACAAATACGCATAAACACCAAATTCCAAACACTCTCATTTTTCCCCAATCAGCAGCGTCTAATCATAGCACATAGATGAATAAGGGAATAGAAACCCTCGCCGGCGGCCTCGCCGGCGGCGATTCGAAGCTCTGAACGGAGAAGTGTGGCCGCATGATGGTTGCAGACCCAATCGCGGTGGCTGGCACGGTGGTGACGAGCTCAGAGTGGTCGCACACCTTCCTTTCTTGCGGAAGGGGATAGTCGAGCACCGGCAGCAGCGGTGTTCACAGCGATGGTCATAGACGCTGCGTCAGCGGCGTTCACGGCGATGGTCATAGAGGCTGCCAGCGGCTTCTTCAAGGAGAAACAAGGAAGAGAAGCGACTAAGGTGGTTTGGTTCTCGCCGGCGACACCGCCGATGGACTGGCTTCGACGGCGTCGCCTCTCGGCGGTGGTGGGACATGCGGTGGCGGCACGGACGTTGTGGTGTGCAGTGAGGGGAAGAAGGGCTGCTTGTGCGTAGAGAAGATATGATGTTAATTAGGGTTTTAGTTGGTTTTAGGAAGTGCTGAACTGCTGCGTGCACCCTTCTTTCAATTTTCGCACCCCTGCCCACACTGCGCGCTTTTTTATGTTTTAGGACTTAGTTATTTTCTCCATTGCACCCCCCATTTTAATCTCAGCAGACTCCAAGGTACCTTGTTTGTTTTGGGCTTGTTTTTGACCCTTTGTTGTTACTGATTGCAACCTATGTTTCACAACACACACCTCTAGTAACTAACTCCATCACTCATTTGTGTTTTATTCCTATTTTGGATTTGTTTTATATTTTACTTGTTGCATCCCACCTTTAATAAATACACCTCATTTACTTCATGTACCTCTCACTAATCACTCATGCACTCTCATATTTTATTTTTCACTTTTATCCTTCTTAAATAATTTCATCCTTTTATTTATTTATTTATTTTTTATTTTTATTTTTATTTTTATTTTTGAGAAAAAACAAAATATTTGAAAATTATAAAAAATTGCAAAAAATAAAAATCAAAAAATAAAAAAATAAAAAAAATAAAAATGTTCTCTTTCACTTTATTGTGTTTGTCCGGTCGCTCGCACCGTGTGACACTTATTTCCTAAAAATATCAAAAATATTTTTCTTTATCTTTTAGTGTCTGTCCGACCGCTCGCGTCGTGTGACACATACTTTAAAGTAATTCAAAAATACCAAAAAATATAAAATTTTCAAAATACAAAAATATCAACATCTTCAAACAAAGAGTCTTTTTAAAAGAACTACGTAACCATGATTTCTCATTTTGAATGAGAATACGTAGGACCAAGGTCAATCCTTGTAGGGCCCAAAAAATTAAAAAAATATTTTTGTTTCTTTTTAACACTTTTGTCTTGTTATTTTTGGGGAAATTAACAATTTGAAAACCACATCGACTTTGCATTTTTAATTAAAGGTACCACCCACGGGCGGGCGCTGTAGGGTGGTAACACCTTCCCTATGCGTAACCGACTCCCGGATCCGAAATCTGGTTTTTCGCAGACTTGTCTTATATTTGTGGTTTTCCATAGTTTTCCAGAATAACTATGGTGGTGACTCCCAAATCTCTTTTCAAATCCGTTTTCTTTTTTGGTTCGTCGTCCCGTCGCGATCCCGGTTGCGACAATGGGGCACCACCAGGAACACCCACTAATAGGGGCCTTGGAATTACGTCCCGACCAACTGAGATACCACCATGAGATCTCACCTAGAGATTCATGGAATTATGCCCTAACTAAGTGAGGCACCACCACGAAACTATCATGGAATTACGGCCTAAACATACCACATCATGTTTCATCCATTAATATAAAATCATATCTCATACCAACACCATACCACTTTCATTACCAACCATCCCATTTGTTTTACATGCCAAGACCATACCAACACATCAATCCAATTCTTAACCTCAGATATTTCATGCACATTCACATGCCTCATACTTTAAATAGAGCAAACCAATCAATCAAACAATCAATAACAACCATGTAAGGAAAACAGGGTGGCCTGCAGCAGATCTTGTTCAAGCCAGAAGCCCTCGCTCAGGCGAGAGGGGTGCCCTTGCTTAAGCTGCAGACTCTCGCTTAGGCGAGATTGCAAAAGCCCTAGGAGATTTCGCGAACGCTCACTTAAGCGAGGCTATCTCGCCTGAGCGAGATGGTCTTTTGCTTAAAACTCAATTCGCTCCCCTGAGCGAGTACTCGAGCAAAACTCCTGGGCGAGGTTCTGCTACTCTCGCCTAGGCAAGGTGATCTCGCTTGGGCAAAAATAGTAGCTCGCGTTCCCTGTTTCACGTGACAGTAGCAGCATACCAACTCCAAACGATATTCCACTCATATTCATTCGAACTCAACCTCATCTAGGCATATAAATCAGAAAACAGAGATAAAACAGCTAACATACAACCAAAATATGAAAACCCTAACTCCCCTTACTTGGAAATGAGCTAGTACGAGACTTCGACACCAAAGTAATGAGTACAACAACTCCGAGAATAGCTTAAGGAGCTGGAAAATAGAGGAATAGAAATGAACAGAGTTACCCAGGGGAACCTTAGCTGGAACCAATACAACTATGCTAGAAATAGGCAAGTATTCAGTGAAGGACAACTTACGTGGAGAAAGAAATGAGTTCGAACTTGCTTGACCAAGGTGGTACCAAACCCTAGCAGAGAGTTCGTAGCTATTCTAGGAAGGAATAAGGGAAACTATTTTTCTGAAAGTGAATGGAATGAGAGTGTTAGGGCATATTAGGGTCTTTGGCTCCCTATGGGCCAGCCCCAAGCCCAAATGATTTAGGGGCAACCATTTAAAATAAAGGCAGAAAATAATTGGGTCTTACTACTACCACCAAATTTACTCATTTAACCTAACTTGAATTTTTGACACATGTCAAGTTTGTAGGTTTTTTGGTAAAATCACAGCTCCTCTATCTTCTGTCTTTTACATTCATTGTGTGTGTTATTTTTGTATTTTACCCATCAATATTTTTTAAATATACAAGTGATGTTTGACTTTTATGTCATTTTCTCTCTCCCGCCCAATTATGTCATTTGACTGTCTATCTCTAATCTTTAAAAAATCCTCTGACTCTCCTCTCACTGTGCATATGCAGAAACCCCTTAATATCCAAGGTAATTTTTATCTTATAAATCCCTTAAAAAATCATGCTTTTTAGATTGTTATGGATTTTTGTGTTTTGAACATGTTTTGGTATTTTGTGGACTTTATTTTCGTTGAAGTTGTATATTATTTTTGTTGAATGTTGAATGTTGAGGTAAAATGGTGAATCGCTTTGATTGTCGTTCTCTCTGTTCTTTTCGTTTTCTCTGATTTGTTTTTTCATATTTTTTTAGTAAGATGTTTTTCTTACTATTTTGTGTCGTTAAAGTTTCTTCATTTTTTTTTGGTTTTCTTCTTTTTCTTTGATTTTTTCATCCAATGTTTTTAAAATGTTTGGTTTTTTAAAAGATTTAATTTTTATGATTTCCTTTGTAAAAGATTTGACTTTTATGATTTTTCGTTTTTGTATGAAAAATTTGCTTTTTAATGTTGTTTACGATATGAGATTTGATGAGATGGAGAATAAGTAACTTTTTCATTTGAGTGTTTCTTATGGTTTTTTATGTGGATTTGCTCTTAATATCTTACCAACTTAAATCTGATTATCGTTTCTTTTTATCTTCCAAGAAAGAATAAAACAAGCAATGGAAAAGGTATGGAAAAGGTGAAACATTAAATTGTCATTGAATTTTCTCAATATTACTTAATTGACTTGGAGAAATCCTCAACTTCAAAAGGAGGTATGGTGTTAATACTTATCATAAGTTTTAAACTTTTCAATACTATCAGCAATATTTTCAATTTATTTGTTTTTCGTTTTGGTAAATTAAGTTAGCTGTTGAATTTTAAGTTGTTGGTGATATATTTGAAGAATATTGACAAAATTGTCTTATGCAGGTACAAGGGTTTCTCCTTAACTTTGGTGTCTACTACGCCACAAGAGCTGCCTTTGGACTTGCATTTGAATGAAGGTGGGTTATGGCTTATCATTTTTTGCTTCGTATCAGTAATTGGTTATGTTGAACAATTGAGCTCATGGTTTTTTATGTTGAATGAGATCGCAAGTAAGTTTTGTGAATGTATGTGTCTAGTGTGTGTGTGTGTGTGCACTGTATAATTTGCTCTTAGGCTTTAATATGATGTTGCATAATTTAAAAGGCAGAAGCCTCTTTTTTGTTGATTTTTTTACTCTGTGTGTGTATGCATATGCTCTGTATAAAGCATAATTTGATCTTGGGCTTTAATATGGTGTTGCATAATTTAAGAGGCAGAAGCCACTTCTTTTTTTTTTTTACTTTGTCTCTACAACATTGGAGGTTCATATTCTACTGGTGGTATTTCTTGGTTAAATTTGGGTCAGATCTTTATTTTAAAATTTTGTATAAAAATTATTTAATTAATATTTGGAATAGTAAAAAAATGGGTATGGGTTTTTATAAAAATATACATGTTACCCGGTGGGGATGGAAATGAGTCAAAAGTTGTATACCTGCTAAGTTTGGTGATGAGGATGGGGATGAGATCATGATACCCGTACCCGTCCCGCCCCGTTGTCATTCCTAGTAGAGATTGAAAATAATGATTCTAACTTTTTGTAAAAGATGAATGGAAGTTATTACAATATATTTAATAAGTACATTTATTTACAAAAAAATAAGTTAACCTCGGCTAAAAATAAAACTTAGTGAAGTGAATTTCGGAATGAATATATTCCACATAAACTACTTTATATAAACTACTTTGAGCACTAAATTAAAATATAAACACACTTCTACTATGAAAAAAAATTGTCCTGAAACATTAGAATATTCATCCCACCAAAATTTTACAAAATATCAACAAAAGTTTCAAAGCATCCAGAAGAAGGTTGAGTTCTCATTCTCGCTTTGTAGAATTATTAGTTGCTTCATCCCAACACTCTGTAGTGAATATCATAGAAAGATCCAATTAGATGTTGGTAAATAATCAAATCAATTTCACTTCTATAATAAAGTAGACACATTAGTTGAAATAAAGTCAATTTCTATATACCTACAGATATATTCTAGCAACATCCATTTCTCAGTCAAACTTGATTGAAGGGAGGCCACTTGAGAATGCTCTTCACTTGGTTAATATGCTAGTAAACACAAGCATTGTCACTAAAACAAGGTAGAGTTCGATATGAATTTGAAGAAAACAAAACCAAAAGTCTCGATGTTGCAAAATAAAAATATCATAATTAAAAATTGCACTTTTAAGAGAACCCTCAAAATCAAAAACTACATTTTCATTATCTGCTAAACTATTGTTTATTTAATCCGAAGATAACAAATACTAGTCATCTAATAAAGCAAACATGATACGATCCTATCTAGGAAAGAGTATGATCGTTTCTGAATTTGAATCCTCAAGAGGCACGACATGAATAAATCAGAGAAGAACGCAGAATAAGACAGAGATGGAGGACGCCACAATCTAGCAGATTGATAAGTCAATCAAGTGAAGATTCGCCACAAAGATGTTAATCTTTTGCAAGAACTAGAGGTCTAAGCCAAGAACAAAGAAAATCATCTCTTTAATGAAATCAAATTCAATATATGACTAAAGTGTCTACAATAGTTTTTGGTACCTCTATATATAGGCACATGAGTTTAAGAAAACCTAAGAACCCTACAAGAAGGCCCAAACCAAAACATAAACTAATTTATAAAAGAAAGCCCAAAGCCCAAAAACATAACTTATTTTCTAAAAGAAAACTCAAAGTTTAAAAATATAAATTAATTTCCTAATAACTATCCTTCAAGAGTGCTCCAAGCCATGATCTTCATATCCTTTGAATTTCCACTTGCAGTTGCTTGTAGTATCAAGAGTCTTGAATAGATGTGATTTTCCAATCTCTTGCTCCTTGCCCTTGTCATAGGTCCTTTGAATTGTAAAGATTCAGCTTCAAGTTCTTCTTGAATGGACTCTAGGGATAGTCCTCTATCAAACCATTTAAGGAGTGTCAAACTTTCAATTCAAACATTTCATATATGAATAGTAATGAGTTAATGTATTTTCTTCTTTTGTTCGGAAGGAAAAAAAGGTGTCAGCTTAAAAACTTTATCCATAACATATGACATCACTTTGAGGTATGACATGGTTCATATTCCCCCAATTGAAGCTTAACAACAAAGAAACCAACAACAAATGGGTGTTTCACCATCAAAGCCTTGCATTCGAAGACAACATTAACCTACAATTAAAATTCAAACTTGCACTACCCAAAAAGAGGATTTCAGCATCAAAAATTGACATTGATAAAAAACTTTAATAATCCAAATAAAATCTCAAAACACAAATATAGAAATTTGACTTGTATAGAAAGAGTCATTCACCTCTTTCTTTCAAAGAGTTTGTTCTATTAATGGTTCAAAGCATGAGTGTGCCAAATTATTTTCTACTTGTTCTAGCTTTTCCGTTGTAAGAAGAATATTCAAACTTATGCACTCATACTGAAAAAACAACCAACATATACTACAAAAAAATGTGTAAGTTATGACGTTTATTTTTGTAAATGACGACGTTTTTAAACGTCGTTATTTATGCTAGTGACGTTTTTAAAAAACGTTGTAATTCGTGCCGCTACAAAGTATAAGATGACGTTTTGAAGTTAAACGCCGCAACAAACGCCACTTTATACATTGTATAAAGCAGCGTTCTAAAGAGGTGATTAATGACAATTAAAAATAACGTTTTTTACTTATTGAAAAACAAATCCAATGAAAATATCAACATTTAAAAATGTCATAATTCACATTATAATACAACATTTATAAATGTCTATATTATAAATAATTGTTTAATAAAATATTTTATTATTTATTATTATTCATCTATATTTATAATTTCATAATTCAATAATATTTTATTATTTATTATTATCTACTATAATTTCATAATCCAATATATTTATTTCTTTAATAATGACAATTTGAATTATATAAAAAAATTATAAACTCAAAAAATATACTTTAATATACAAATAAAAATGAAAAAATAAATAAATTTTATTGATTATTTAATAATTTCAAAGTACCCAAGTGTCGAAATATCTAAACTTAAAATAGATAATATTAAAAGACATTATGAAATTGTAATACAATTCTACGTTTAAATGTAATCCTATTATGTTATGTTTTGCTTCTACCACTTGATTGTGTTATATAATTTGAAGATAATGCAATACTTTGAGCATCCGATGCAAGAAATGAATAAAAACCATAAGTAATCGAATAATTTTAAAATAACAATTCAATAAAATTAAGTAATTTTATCATTTTTTAAAATGATTTTATACCTAATAATAGAATTTTTCATCATGATTTTATTTATCACTTGTCTGAATGAACCCAATATATTAAATATATATTGAATTTGCCAAGGCACCCGCTCATGTTCATTGTTTCAATTTTGTCCTAAAGGACACAATAATTAAGTATATATTCAATATTATATAAATACTAAGGACAAAATTAATTTTCGTAAAAAAACACCAACAAACTCATAAGCAATAATGATAGGTAAAAATTAAAATTAGCATAAAAGGACAATCTTGTAGGTCCTGCAAGATTAAAATAATCATGATAAAGATTGAATAATAACAAGGGAACTGTGTATTGCATTGTGGTAACTATTGTCAAACCTTGTTTAGCTTTGGTCCATCTTTTGACTATTTTTTGGCACTTGAAATCCAGCATCCAAAAAACAAGCTCATTGGTTTCTACAACCTGAACATTTTTTCCTTCAAGTTGTGACTTTACAAATGCATGCAATGTGAGCTTAAGCTTAGTTATGTAACACAAGGAACCAAACTAAAAAGAAAAGGAAAAACTTGAGCTATATAAAACACAACAATTATGAGCAGTTATAGTAGCCACATGAAAGAAACGTAACCATCAATCATTACTACACCGACTCTTCATCGCTTCCAGCCAAGAAAATCCATGAGCTTGGTACATTCATGGATGTCAGGGAACGTGTTTGTTGGGCTTTAGGGGTTTTGGTTACTGCTTAATAGGTTATCAAACATAAAGTTATATTCAAGAGGAATAAAAAATGTATCCAAGTAAAGATAGATTGGTGAGATGTTTCATGTAAAATTATGTTACGTGAAATAAATTATTAGAATTATTCATGGTAAAATATAAAAAAGAATTTGCAGAAAAAATTATGTTCATTTTTTTTCAAAATATTTTGTATAAAACACTTTTCATAACAAATTTTATAAAAAATACTTATAAATTGTATAATTTTATAGAAAATAATTACCTACTAATTTGCAAAATTTTTTAATAAATTTATAAAAAAAAATTATATAATATAAAAATTTTTAGTAATAATATAATAATTAAATATAATATGTTAGGATTTGATTTTACATCCCCAAACACAAAAATTCTTTAAACAATTTTAATGTACGGCGAAAACCAAAATTGGATTATTTGGCCAACCTTATTCACTAAAAGAAGGATTAAACTTGTTGAATTGTAATTATGGCATAAATTTTCTACAAGGAAATTACCCTAATAATAATCAAGATGCAGCAGCCTATTTTAATATATATTGTTTGAATCACTTTAGTTCCCCAGCTACCATTTTAAAACTAAATTACTAACTATAGATGGTAAATGAAATATTGATCAAGCTAATGTCCTCCAATCAATCACACACGCTTTAGCTTCAAAGTTTTGGCAAACGAAAATGTGATTTGATATTCATAATTTAAAATGCATATTTAACTAATAAATGAGCTTTCTAGCCTTGTGGAAGCACTTAAATAACAATTCAGATAGCCTACCTAAATGCATTTGATATTTTATCTGTTAAATCAGAGCATCACAATAATAACTATTTCCATAGAATAATCAGTAACCACTATGATTAGCTTTTGTAATGCTGCAAATAGGACTGAGGTGTATCTCATTGTTAAATTTGAATCCATCAGAAACAATCATGTACATAATGAACTAGACGAAAATGATAAACCCAAAAACAAATGAATGATCAAGCAAGCCAACATGCAATGAATTTCAACAATAGTGACAAACCTGTCCAAGTGAATTGCCAAAGTTGGGATCCACATTATAGGTTCCTCAATTCTAACAAGGTGACGTGAGAATAAAACAAAACCCACATTCTCTTCTCGAACAAAGACCCTCCCTGCCACAACCAAGTCACGGTTAAACCATGTGTTCCACAAACCACCTCTATAACTACAATTTCAGTTAAAATAGAACAGACACAGAACTTTAATTTTTTTGAACTGGAAATAGGACTAACATTGCCTTTCCCTTATCCAAGGATGTATCATAATAACAAGACATGATTAATAAATATCGAAAAATATAAGAAACCTTATAAACACAAAACAAGATCATCAAACCCTCACCTCTTCATTAACTAACCGAACATTCCCTTCATTTACCTATTGAATCAAATACTTAAGCTTTGATGTGTAAGCCTGCATTACAAAGTAACACCCAGACAATAAGCTTCACAATAAACTGAAAAATCAAACCAAATCCAAAATTTTAAATTTGATCCAGTTGGTTCCTAGTCACCTAAATCCAACCTCGAAACTGGAAACCCCGTGAAACAAAAGATTTTGGGTTTCCCACGAGTATCTTAGTTTAATAAAAATGAACACATAAAGGGAAGGGAGAGTACGTGACATTTCGAGATTACGCTTTTGACCCCAAACAACAAAGTCCTTGTTGGAAATAACGGCGGCGTGAAGTTGAAGTGAGAGACGAGATTTTTAGAGTTTTTAAACAAAAATCAAAACCCTAAATTAGAAGTTTATCGATTAAACTTACCACTAAAGGGAATGTCGATAATTTGGGAATGCGAGAGTGACTCCATATATGAGAATGAACCTTGGTAATTTTCGATTGATTAATGAGTGAATGATCGAGAATGTCGTGTTAAGAGATGTTAAGAACGTGCATATGTCGTGTTAAGAGATGAATTTGTTTTCTGTTAGTAGTGAACCCCTAATTTGTAGCACTTAATGATTTGTTATTTACCTATTTAAAGGTATTTAAAGGTTTGATGAAGTGAATAATATAGTATTGCACTCCAATATTATTCTCTGCCTCTTCAATATTTTATACTTACTGCAACAAGTTTATTTACTTTCAATCCTTCCACAGTGACTATTTTCTTCCATTCATTTGTTTGTAACAGTGGTATCAGAGCCACTGCAAACAAAATAATGGCAGATAACTTTGTCCGACCATCCATTCCTCGTTTCGATGGACACTATGACCACCGGAGTATGTTGATAGAGATCTTCTTAAGATCCAAGGAGTATTGGCAAGTTGTTTCTGAGGTCATTCAGGAGCTAGAAGATGTCACATCAGTGACATAGGTTTAAAGAATAGAAATTGAAGGGCTGCGCCTAAAAGATTTAAAGGCAAAAAATTATCTTTTCCAAGCAATTGATCGGTCAATCTTGGAGACCATCCTCTGTAAAGATACATCCAAGCACATTTGGGGATTCCATGAAAAAGAAATATCAAGGTTCTGCAAGGGCAAAAAGGCAACAACTTCAAGCTCTTTGTTCAAAATTTGAAACCCCACGAATGAAATTGAGTGAGTCTGTAACCGACTACTTTTCACAGACAATGGCCATTGTCAACAAAATGTGTATTCATGGTGACAAAACAGATGACGTTGTTGTGGTTGAGAAGATACTCCGCTCCATGACTCCAAACTTCAATTTTGTAGTTTGTTCCATCGAAGAAGCTCATGTAGTTCAGGAACTTTCAATTGATGAGTTATAAAGTTCTTTATTGATTCATGAAGAGAAGGAGGAACAAGCATTGAAAGTTTCTACAGATAATAATTTCACACACAGAAGAGGTCGTGGTAGAGGAAACAAAGGAAGAGGTAGAGGATACAATGGTCGTGGTCACCAAAGAAGAAAAGCAGAAGAATTTATGGCACCTGGATAAAGGTTGCAACAACCATATGAGCGATGACAAGTTTGTGTTTTCGGTATTAGATTAGTCTTTTCGTGACAATGTGAAGTTTGGAGATGATTGTAAAGTCTCTATGATGGGAAAAGGAGAGGTAATAATTCAAAAAAAAAAGAAATATTGTTCAGACTATATCTAATGTCCTTTTTGTTCCATATTTGAAAACAAATTTGTTGAGTATTGGCCAATTACAAGAAAAGGGATATGATATTTCTATTAAAGATGGAGTTTGCAAAATTCAAGATGAAAAATTGGGATTAATTGCCCAAGTTGGTATGACACCTAATAGGATGTTTCCACTATACCTCCACACCATCACCAACTCTTGTTTTACTGCAAGGTTGAAAGATGAAAGCTAGCTTTGGCATTTTCGATATGGACATTTAAATTTTGGAGGTTTAAAAACAATGTAGCGAAAGAATATGGTGATAGGGCTCCCGCAAATACAAATTTCTTCGCAAATATATGAAGAATGTGTTATTGGTAAACAACACCGGGAACCATTTCAGAAAGGCAAATCATGGAGAGCAAGGAAGGCACTAGAGCTTGTGCATTCAGACCTGTGTGGACCCATCACTTTGATGTCAAATGGAGGTAAACGGTATTTTATATCGTTAATTGATGATTTTAGTACAAAAACTTGGGTTTATTATTTGCATGAAAAATCTGAAGCTCTCATAGCTCTTAAAAGTTTCAAAGCTTTAGTTGAAAAGGAAGCAGGGACTCCAATCAAGGTATTGCACAGTGATCGTGGTGGAGAATACAATTCAGAACAATTTATTAGTTTCTGTGAAGAGCAAGGAATAAAGAAATAATTGTTTACAGCATACACACCTCAACAAAATGGCATATGTGAAAGGAATAATCGCACAATTTTGAACATGGTACGAAGTCTTTTACCAAGCAATGGAGTTCCAAAAGCCTTCTGGCCTGAAGCAATTAATTGGAGCATACATATTCTAAATAGAAGCCTTACAGTAGTTGTTCAAAATATGACACAACAAGAAGCTTGGAGTAATCAAAGACAGGCAATAGATTATTTCAGAATCTTTGGGTGTGTTGCTTATGCCTATATCCCATATCAGAGGAGAAGAAAACTTAATGATAAAGGAGAAAAATGTATTTTTCTTGGTATTAGTGAGCAATCAAAAGCTTACAAATTGTACAATCCTATTACCAAGAAAATGGTGATTAGTCGTGATGTGTTGCTTGATGAGGGCATGTTTTGGAATTGGGATACAAGTAAAGTGAAACATCAAATACAAGCTGATTTTAACTATGAAGATGAAGAAGCACAACAACCACAAATAACACAAGTACAAAGTGAGCAACAAGTTGAACTAGTGGATGAACGTGAGCAACAAGCAGTTGAATCAAAAAATGAACGTTCACAACGAAACAAAAGGAGACCTGCATAGATGGAGGATTTTATGGTAAACAAAATTAATGAAGAGGTAGCTACTCATGTTGCTCTATTTGTATATTGTGATCCAGTGGTTTTTGAAGAAGTTGTTAAAAATCACAAATGGAGGAAGGCAATGGATGAAGAAATTGCAGCCATAGAGCACAACAATACTTGGGAGCTGACTCATCTTCCGAAAGGGCACCAAACAATTGGTGTGAAATGAGTATATAAGACTAAACTAAAAGAAAATGGTAAGGTTGACAAATTCAAGGCACACTTAGTAGTTAAAGGCTATAAGCAACAATTTGGTGTTGATTAGAAAGAGGTGTTTGCTCCTATTGCTCGTCATGATACAATCAGATTGGTAATTACTATTGCAGCTCAGAACTCATGGGCCATTTTTCAATTAGATGTGAAATCAACATTTTTACATGGTGATTTGAAAGAGCAAGTGTTTGTTGATCAACCTCCTGGATATGTGAAGTAAGGGAATGAACACAAGGTATATAAACTAAAGAAGGCATTGTATGGATTGAAACAAGCCCCAAGAGCTTGGTATAGTCACATTGAAGCTTACTTTCTAAAAGAAGGCTTTCACAAGTGTCCATATGAACATACACTCTTTACTAAGGTTTATGATAAAAATAAGATTCTTATTATTAGCTTATATGTTGATGATCTTATTTTTACTGGGAGTGATGTTGCCATGTTTAACAAGTTCAAAGAATCTATGATGATTGAATTTGATATGACTGATCTTGGCATGGTTCATTATTTTTTGGGCATTGAAATAGTGCAATCTACTGCTAGAATTTTTATTTCTCATAAGAAATATATGCAAGATAGTTTAAATAGGTTTCAGATGTAGAATTGCAACTCTGTTTGCACTCCTACTAAAGTAGGAATGAAACTTATTAAAGATCCTGAAGGGAGGAAGGTTGACAACACTATCTACAAGCAAATGGTGGGAAGTCTGATGTATTTGACTGCCACAAGACCATACATTATGCATGTTGTAAGTCTCATTAGCATGTTCATGGAATGCCCAAAGGAAATTCATCTTTTAGCTGCAAAAAGAATACTTCGATATTTGAAAGGCACTGCTAGTTATGGTTTGCTCTATAAAAAGGGTGGAAAAAAATATTTGTTTGGCTTTAGTGACAGTGATTATGTTGGTGATCTAGATGATAGAAAAAGTACATCAGGATATGCATTTATGTTGGGCTCAGGGGTTGTTTCATGGTCATCACAGAAACAACCAATTGTCACTTTATCTACAATTGCGCAGAGTTTGTGGTTGCAACAACATGTGCCTGTCAAACTGTTTGGTTGAGGAAAATACTTGGAGAATTACACATATTGCAGCAAGGGCCAACAACAATTTATTGCGATAATAATTCGGCAATCAAACTTTCAAAAAATCTTGTGTTACACGAAAGAAGCAAACATATAGATGTTAAGTACCATTATTTGAGAGATCTCACAAATAATGGAGTCATTGATTTGATTTATTGTAGAAGTGAAGACCAAGTTGTTGATATTTTCACTAAATCTCTGAAGATAGTTGTTTTTCAAAGGTTAAGAAGGTTGTTGGGTGTTTGCACTTTGGAAGATCCATCAGTTTAATATTATTATCTTTTAAACAAAATATTTTCTAATATTTTGGTTTAAGGGAGAGTTTGTTAAGAATGTGCATATGTGTGTAGAGAGCTACGGAGGTTAAAGTCCAAGTAGTTAGTTGATTGCCACATATATAAAGATATTTTCTGTGAGTGCTGCTATAATTTTGTTTTTTGTTACTAGTGGACCCCTAATTTGTAGCACTTAATTATTTGTTATTTACCTATTTAAAGGTTTGATTAAGTGAATAATATAGTATTGCACTCCAATATTATTCTTTGCCTCTTCAATATTTTATACTTACTACAGCAACAAGTTTATTTACTTTCAGCCCTTCCATAGTGACCATTTTCTTCCATTCATTTGTTTGTAACAAGAGAATGAACCAATGAAGAACAATAAAATATAAATCGGCTGGGGAACGACACGAAATTTGGGAATAAGAGGTAAAAAGGAAATGGGATGGAGAACAGCTGAAATTCGAAATGAATGGACTGAATTGAAAGTGTTAAATTTTGATTTCTAGAATTTCAAAATGATGTTATGGTTTGTATAATTTCAAAGAGGTAAAGAGATATGGAAATGCATTTGGAATTCAAGTTGATGTGCTGCAAATAGAATGATTTTAGAAAAGGGAGGGAATGTAATTTTAATAGAAAAAAAAAGACACAAATATTAAAAACCAAAAAAATGGTAAAATTAATATTTTTTTAAAAAAATAACTTTTAAATGACATTTTTTTAATAATAGTATGATAATTAATAATATGACATTTTAAAATGATGTAAAGGTAAAGTATGACGGTTATCTAAATGTTATATTATACGGTAAAAAGTGACATTTTCAAAGAATCGTCATATTAAAAATGTTGTTATATATATGATATTTTGTAAAACAAAAAAAAACACTAAACGTTAATTAAAAATAAAAATAGGCAAACAACAAGTAAAGAAGAGAGACTAGTTAAAAGTGGAGACCAAAATCCTCAATCTTATTCAAAGGGGTAGTTTGATAATAAAAAAAATACACGCATACGAAGGCTTATACTCTCCAAGGTAAGTCCTAAAAGCCTCAATCTCAATCTTGACCGTCGAAATAGCCATCCCACCACATTTTCTAACCTTCTAGGTCGAAAAATAAAATAGTTAAATCAAAATAAATTCAAGTAAAGAAGATGAAAGCCGAGAAAAGGAGAAAAAAGTTTTAAATGAAGAAGTCATTGGTCAAAATAATGCCAGATTTGAAGAAGAATGAAAAAAAAAATCATATATATGCAAATAATGGTCATGATTAACCTTTCAAATTTCATATTCAAATGGATGTGAAGTTCTAATCTTATTGGATCACCCTAGCCATTATGATCCAGGTCTAATTTCATGTATGAAATGAATTGTTCCCACTAAATAGGAAAATTTAAACCCTCAATGGATAATATTAAACTATTAAAACCCTAAACATACATATATAAAGGATTTAATCCAAATATAACATCAAAATTTTTGAAATTTCAATTTCAATTTTGAAAACCCTGATGATTTGCAAGAAAGCGACATAAAAACAAAGAATTTGAAACTCTAAAAAACATAAAACCCTTACAAATTTGCCAAAACAAAGGGTCACCAATGCATTGAAGAAGGAGTACAAGAGAAAGCGTAAGTATTTGGTTTAAAAAAGGAGGGTTTACGAAATAAAAAGAAACCAAACCTTCAAAATTTAAACCATATAGTGAGTGACTCCTATTGCAACATTCGGTTAAACCTGCAATGAAAAGTGAAAGATCAAAATGGCAAAATGCAAAAATGATATTTCAGATTCAGAATCATGCAAAAACAGATAAAGAGAATAAAGAGTAAGAGAGAGAAAAGGAAAGCGCGGTTGAAAGGAGAACATAGTATAGAGGAACATTTCCTTCCATAACAATGAATGTTGACCATGTGAGCGGAAAGTGGAGAGAAATACTTCTTAAAGAAGCTTGAATGAGAGGGGAGGCATAGAAGGTTCACTTTTTTCAATCATACACATTATTAGATGGAAAAAGTTATAGTTTTTTCATAGGAGGGTAAACACTCAACCCTTAATCCTAGATGAAGAGAGTTTTATTTCTCCTTTCTAACAGAGGACGAATGTGGCGAGAGGTTAGACTTTAACGGGTAATAGGAAAAGGTTTCAAAATTTAAACATTTGGACACGTGTCACTCGTACAAAGCATTATGTTCTTGCATTTTAGAAAGTCAAGTGTCACAAAATTAGAGTAGTAAAAATTTCTAATTTTAGTTAAATTCTTGTGTGTTATTTTTTCTGTTTGATAAGAAACCTTTTGCACTTTGTGATGATTTCATTTGTATATTGTATAGATGTGTCCCTTTTAAATTTAAAACTTATTGCCTTTGTAAGAGAAAACTTGGACACCAACATATGTCTTAAAAGCTTGCATATTGAAAAGGTTGATATGGAGTCTTTTTCTAGTGATGTTTTTGCTGCCACACTCGATTACTTTTCTAAGAATATCTGAATTTCCAAATCTCTAAAATATGGATTAGAAGGGTTTGTGCCACCTCTTCTCTCTCAGACTTTTTGATTGTTAACCTTCAATGTTTACCAGAGGATGGTCTGCCTAAATCCCACTTTTCTCGTTCAATTTGGAATTGTCTATTGATCAAACCTCATTGTCAGAATCTAGAAGACGAAGACGGCAAAAAGATTTCTCACATTGAAGAACTGACATTAGGTCACAATGATGAAGTAGAAGTTCTAAATTAGATGAGCAGAATCCTCCTTCAAGAGGTGTTAATTCTTCACATATCTCTTCACCTTTTCAATTACAATTTTCTTAGTTACCATTATTTCACTTTGTATTCGCCATTTACTAAAACAACAAAACCATTGCTTGATAGAGGATTATCCCAAGATTCCATACAAGAAGAATCTGAAGATGAACCTTTACAATTTAAAGGACCTATGACAAGGGCAAGGAGAAAGAGATTGGAAGATCAAGTTTATTCAAGGCTCTTGATGCTACAAGCAATCGGAAGTTCAAAGGATATGAAGATATGGCTTTGAGCACATTTGAAGGATATTTTTTAGAAAAATTAGTTTGTTTTTAGACTTTGGGTTTTCTTCTAGAAATTAGTTATGTTCTATGTTTTTAGGCTTTGGTGCTTTCTTTTATAAATTAGTTTATGTTTTTATGTATTTCGGCTTGGGCCTTCTTGTAGGGTTCTCATGTTTTCTTAAAATGTACCTATATATATAGAGATACCAAAAACTAATGTATACACTTTTAGTCATATATTGAATTTGATTTCATTAAAGAGAGGATTCTCTTTGTTCTTGGTTTAGGCCTCTAGTTCTTATCAAAGATTAACATCTTTGTGACGAATATTTACTCGACTTATCAATCTGCTAGATTGTGGCATCCTCCATCTCTGTCTTATTTTGCATTCTTCTTTGATTTATTCATGTCGTGCCTCTTAAGGATTCAAATTCAGAAACGATTGTACTCTTTCTTGGATAGGATTGTATCACTACTTTTAAAGGATGGGATGAGTTTTAATGGATTATTTGTTAATTGCCAATAATATAATTCTTTTTCCCAAATCAAAAGTTTTGTAGAAGGTGTCTCTTGTTGTTGTTATTTGTTAATGGTTTTGAATAAAATTAGTTTTGTAGAAGGAGTCATTCAGCCAAAAAAGGATTTGTTTTGGTAAGGGTGAAAAATGGGAGCATTTCTAAACAAGGTTCGATCTCGAAAGTATGCCGACAAGAGTTTGACTCGGTGGGATAGATATTTAGAGGTGGTGGAAGCTAATCCTAACTTAATTTTCTTTTGTTTCACTTTGGTGTTAATGTTGCCATAGAGGTTGTGAAATTAGGATTTGCATGTGTTGATGGATTGATTTTATATGTGAATTGTGGTAAATGAGTTGAAATGCATGTTATGAGTTTGGTTTGTGATTATTGGTCCTTTAGCTGAATTATTTGGTTTACAATTGAAATTATGAAATATTGATTTAAGGTAAACATGAAACTCTTTTGGTTGGGGTGGTTTTGTCCAAATTTTGTTGAATGTGGTGTATCATGAATTGAATGAACTGATAATTGAGGAATAATTTGTGAATTGAACTGGTGATTGAAATGCTTAGAGGAGTTAATTGGTGTACACTTTCGAAATATTGCTAGTAGGAATACACTTTCTGTGAACTGTGTGAATACCTTTCTTTTTACACCATTTTTCCTTAGCGCATGAAGAAGGTCCATGAGGTGACTTCTCTTGTTAGAGTCTTAAACGTGCTAAACTCTTTGGACAATCAAATAAACAAAATATACAACTTCAAATGAACATCAAGTATTTTGAAGAGAAGACTGGCATGACCTATATATATATATATATATATATATATATATATATATATATATATATATATATATATATATATATATATATATCACCCCGCCAATTCACTTTAAATTATTATTATATACCTTTTTGGAGGATAATTAAAAAAAATAAACCAACTTACTAATGACATGAAGGAGAAGGGCAAGCCATTAATTTAGACTTGAAAACCCAAACCTATTCATTTATACCAGCTGAAAGGAAAAGAAAAATTAAGGTGTGAAGAAGAGTGAAAATCAATCTATAAACATTAGAAACACATTTCATTGTCTTAGAAACATATCTCATCTATAAACATTAGTAACGAAGTATGTTTGACAAAATTAACTTAGCTAAAACTTGTATCGATCAAGTTAGGAAATAAATTAAACAAACTAGTTGAATACAAATAATAGTATCAACCCTGCCCTTTTGTAGAGGAATATGCAAGTTGACACACTCTTAGTAAGGTTCATATTTTTTCTTAATTAATCTTAAAAAGTATGGGCTAGGCCAATGCAATTGCTTTATTTTTTTAAAATAAATTTAAAAGTTAATCTTGAAAATGAATTTTTTATTTTAAAAAATAAATAAATAACAAGTGATAGACACATGGCAGACACGTGTTAGTCATCCTGATGCTGAGTTGGAACGTTGTTTGTCATATAGAATAAATTTTAAAGTTGTTGAATTATAGAACCAAAACCAATGTTTTTGAAAATATAGGGATTAGATTGTGACAAAATTTCAACCAAGGACCATTTCCAATTTTACATAATACTTCAGGAACCAAAAACATATTTTTTCTATATTTTTTCCTATAAAGTTTATAGAAAAAAAAATTAATAAAAAAGAAGGCATATGCGAGTGAGACAAGTTATTAGAAACTTAATTAGTCATTTATTTTTCTTGAATTTATCAACTCAAAAAAATATTGCGGATCTGCTTACTAAAGGGTTAATGGGTCAATAAGTACTTGAGTTGTAAAGGGAAATGAGACTAAATCCCATAAATTAGATGCAACAATTGGCGCTCATCTCCACATGAATGGTGATGCCATGGAATGGAGTTCAATGGATAATAACAAAGTTGTTGTTGACTAAAGTACACAAACTAATATGACTAAATTTTACATCTCATTCCTATGGTGAGGTGTACTATAAATTGTGACACTAATTAGGTTGAGGTATGTGCATTATTATATTAATATTTTTAAAATACTTTTTAATAAATCCAATGACAATTATTGTAGGAGTGTGAGTCATAAATCACCCTTTGGGAGTTTACCTAGTGAGTGTGATGGTAGGACCACCATTGTGAGACATGGACAAATCTCTCTAAATGACACTCATGAAACAAGATACATGCACAAGGTCGTAATGTCAACCATTGATTACAACCTAAAATAAACATTGATATTGTATGTGTTATTTACTAAAACTTGGTTACAGGATATATAGTTTAAAACAATTAGGTGTTTACATTTTCTTGAGTGATAGTGTAAGACTTGGGAAATTAGAATACAGAATAATAAATAAATTACAAACAATTGTGGGTTGGAAGTACCCTAAGAGAATTTATTGACAAGTCTTAGGTAAGGAATAGTGCTAGCTTAAGTGGTTGAGAATACAGGGTTATGTTGAGAGGAATTAGTGATGAGGCTGGTGGTGCCGTTAATCGGCGGAATGTGTCTCCAATCAACGGTGAACGACCTCCCGGTGTTGATTTGATTAGTGAAATCAACAAAAATTGCAGTGGAAGACTCGCAAATGGAATGAATCACTCTCATTCTCTCACGAATCTTCACAACACTCAAGATGTTGGAACCCTAGGAGGAGAAATCCTCATCTAAGGTGAAGGGTGAGCTGACGAAGAAAGGGAATAAGCCTCATATCATTCATCTAAGCTAAGTGTTTACAAACAATGGCTTGCCCTTTATAGACGAGAGGCAATCGAAAAACAGAAAAGAAGAAACGTTGTCTAACATAGACGTAACGGCGAGGGAGGAGAAAGGTTTGGCTAACAACCCTAACAGCTAAGGAAACAACACAATGACGAGAGGATAAACGTAAATCCTAACTGATTAAAGAAAGGACGTGTGAGGCTCGTGTGAAGGCAGGAAGAGGGCTCTGAATGAAACCCCAGCAGCGTGCACAAGAACCAACCCTAGCAGAATGTAGGAGAATAGGGCTGCACGTTCCTTGTGTTGTTGGTCACGCGAAGGTATGGAAGAATTGGGCTCGACCTAATAAATGTGATAGCTCAAACAGTGAGTCATGAGGCTTAAAAACATTGCTGACGCATGGAGGTGTGCAGAAAGATATTGGACTGTTGGTTGCCAAAGCGTGTACACGTGAATGAGCCCATTTGGGTTGTTGCACGTGGAGCCCAATCTTAGACAGAAAGTGAAAGGCTGCATGAATTTGGTGTAGAGAAGAATTGGGCCGCAGGCCCAATGCCAACACTTCAAGAATTGGCAGGTTTGGAAAATAGGCTGCATTTAGCAAAACAAACCCAATTAGACAACTTTTATTTAATTAAAAATACAAGAAATACAAAAAAAAAAAAAGGAATGGGCCTAGCCAATGGCTACAAAATACATAATATTGTGAATGCGGAAGCATGGTTTAAGCTTGTATGAATGTGTGAATTGATAGGAATAATGTGATGGTTTGTTGGTGTGCATGTGTTTGATGGGTTAGAAGGTTGTGGGTTCGAATCTTAGCTAGAGTAAGTGGGCCTTTTATGCTTTTATATTTTTGCTAAGTGATAGAAAAATCTAGAAACTGTAGAAATCCATGAGAAACCAGAGAGGTAGCATTTGGGGTGCAGTAATCAAAAGTAATGGTCATAAAACCTTGTATTATTTATTTTGGGCTGAATTTATGGGAGAGAGAGAGAGAATAGTGAGTGAGGAAATAAAGAGTCATAGTGTGTGTCAAGTAAGGGCTGAGAATTGCAACCCAGAGAGGGAATTGGAGTGGAGGCAAGGAGGGGAGCTTTGGGAACAAGGAAGAATTCATTGGAAATTGTTTGAAGTTAGGAAACCGGGTAAGGGGTGTTGAATCATATTTTATCTTTTGATCTTCAAATGAGTGTTGTATGTGATTTCGGGAAACTTGCATCAAATCATAAAATGACAAAGGGTGTAGTTTATGTGTGGTAAAATCTTCTCTGTATGTTGTGACCCTACCATTGTTGTTGATTCCATGATTTTCGTGTTGCTTGGTTTGATGTTTTATCATTTATTTTACGGAAATATATCTAGTATAAGCTAGTTTGGTGGTGTTTTAGTTTGTCTTAAACCGTACAATGGGGTTTGGATCGCTGTGTGTTGAACGTGTTTATTGTGATGTTTGCTTGGCATGGTAGAAGTTGTAACTTGGGTTTTATTCACGTAAGCGGGCAATGTTGGGTTCCAAAAGGATAACATATCTCTCATGTTTAAATTGACTTGTGGAAATCAATGGCATGCATTAAGGGGTTGTTGTTGTTATGACGTAGTCATGCTTGTGTTTCTATAACCTTTCACCTTATTTTAATTGATTAGCCTTGTGCCTTTTGGATGGGCAACCGTGTTTTATGTAGTTTTGGGTGTAAAACTTCACGTGGTTTTTACCATTGCATCAAGTTAAGTTCCGTACGAAAAACATGTAAGATTTTTTTTCTCGCGGGTCGCTTTATGGTTCACGAAGTGGAGGTATAAGGAGTTGAGTGGAGGAGTTTCTTTTTTTGGGTTCTCTTTTTTTTTCTCATAATTTAAGTTGGAGTGCATAGACATTCTTGATTCTTGAGGCAATAACCTCCCTTAATAATGTTAAAATACCTATAGCATTATAGGACATTGCATTGTGATGGGTCATTTTCTTTTATGCTATCTCTAGCATTAAGACTATGGCATCTTCTATGGTGGGCCCATAGAGGAAATTTTTCCATCACGTTACATTTTTGTGTCAAGGGATTTTGGTGAATTGTATTTATATTGAAAACATTGGTTGGTAATATGATAATAGTATAATATAATTTGTTTCTTAATAAGTTACGTGAATATGTACTCTACGTGAATATGTATTATTACATATATTAGTTAAACTTATCTTTATTATCATATATATATATATATATATATATATAACATTTTATTTTTTCTCTCATAAACATATAATTTAAGGGACTAATATGAAAGTGTGGTTTTGATAATTAGGATTAGTGTTTTAGTCAATTTATTACGTGGAGCAGAAGAAAAGTTACAGGGCGTGTTTTATTAAGTATTTGCCACATGTAGTTGGGTATTTAGGTTGTTATTTTCTTGTGATGTTTTGACAATGGAATAATTAACATATTTAATATATGCATATTTGAGAAAAGAAAAATAATATAATTGGTAGCCAGGAGTGTTACTTTTTGATAAGAAGTGAGATTCACGTAATTGGATAAGTGAATATACTTTAAATTAAAATGAGATGCATGCGATAGTCACAAACCAGTGGGTTTGGTAGTGTCCACTGCTTGGCGGCGCTTATACAGCGCCAAGCGATAGTGTAGGGGCAGGGATCCATTGCAGATGGATTTGCATGGATGGGTTTGACGGCTTGGTCAGAGATATGTTGGATTAGTTACGAGCGGGGAGGTTTGTAATGGAGATTTGAGATGCGTGATTGATGCAGGTGGGGAGGTCCGTATCTGTTGTACTCTTGTGTGGGGATACAAGCAGGGAGGTTCGTATGTTTCGTGCTCACACTTGAGGCTGCTATGAACGGGGAGGTTCATAGTAGGTGTTCACGCATGTTGGACTACGAGCGGGCAGGTTCGTAGAGTTGGACTACAGACGGGGAGGTCCGTAGAGCTGGACCATGAACGGGTAGATTTGTAGAAGCATGATAATCCCTAAGGACCAATGTTGTGAATGGATCTTTCTCATATAGGTTATGAGATTGGGGTGTAATGTTATAAAGAAGTCAATGAACTAAAATTGACTAAGATAGATTGGGTGAGGGTTAATTCTTATTATTTTATTGATTGTATTATTTTCTTTCTTAGCTCACCCTTTTTGTTTGTGTTTGGCGATGATCGTGTCACTTGTCACACAGGAGTAGAAGTGAATCCAGGTGAGAACGTCGATGCATAGTGACAGAGCGGGGCAGACGATGGGGGATTTTTCTCTACGTTTTATTTTCATGCGTGTTGTAATAAATTTTATGATGCTTTTCTCTATTACGAACGTGTAATAAAGATGGAGTAGTATGATTGAACTACAACGAGATAAGTTTTAATTTTCCCACGCTTAGGAACTTTATATAATGTTTTAATTCCAAAAGAAATTTTATGATATATGCTTTATCTAGTAATATCCATCTAGTGTGTTATAGATATTTTATTAGCACTAGGTGTAAAGCTCAAACCCAGAAGATTTCTTACACTAAAATACAATATTTTTTTTAAAAGATTATATATTTTTTTTAATTTTATTTTTAAAATTATATGGTTTTAAAAGATGATATATTTTCTTTTGTTTTATTTTTTAAATTATGTAAGGGATTGTTGAAAATTTTTAATATAATTTAAAAATAAATAAATAAATAAATTATCCTAATGTTACTAGTATTTTTATGGACTATTAATTTTATGCATAAATACTTTAAGGATAAATGATTTTTAACCTTATTACGAATTACTATCATCTTTAATACAATTTACTCCTATTTATTTTTTTCTACCTATAAATACCACTTATTTGCACGGGGAAAAGACACGACAAACACCTAAGCTCATAAAAAGCATTTTCAATCTTCTATTTTATATTGTCTTTTAGGATATTAGTCTTCATAAGATTTAGAGATCCTTCGCTACACTTGATCAATCTAACAAGTTGTTGTATCTTGGGAGAGAAGTGCATACAATTCTGTGTTGCCTTGTACAATGAGAACTTTTTATTTCTAAAGACAATGCTATGCATGGTGATAGTTTGTAGGTGGTTGTTAGGGTGGTGTTCGGTTCTTTCTAATGTATTGGTTGTTGGTATAACTATCAAAACGGGCCACTCGACCCAGCCCATTACGGGTTGGTCATTTAGTGAGCTAATTCAACCCAGCTCACTTAGTAACAAGCCAAAAACATTTGAACCCGACCTGGTCCATCACGAGTTTGCGTGTTAAACAGGTTGGCTCACTAGCTCACTTAATTAAAAAAAAAATACAATATTTTTTTTAGTCCCAAAAAAACTAAATTATAATTGTGATTAAAATCTAAATAAACTTCAATATTATCCAAATACAATCCAAAATAATGTTCAACCCTAAATACAAACTGTTTCGGGGTAGGGGCCAAGTGCCTGCTAAGAACCTCTTCGACCTGCGCTGCCTTCTTCCACTCCTGTAACTTCAGCGAAATCCACTCCTAAGCTCGATCGGCTGAGATGACGATCGGGGTACCTGTCTAAAGTACTCCGATGCTTAAGTCAGAAAGGACCGATCGGTGTATCAAAATGTCTGTTGCAATAAATGCGAAATTAAGATCCTTACCAACCTACCTTTGGGCCCTATTTATAGTTTTTTGTGTGGGCCTGTGATTAGGGTTCCTTAATCACGACCCAATGATCTTTTAATCAAGATTATAGACTTGTTTAACGTTAATTAACTCGATTGACTGGCTGTCTGATAATGCGACCGATGGCCGCTTGGCCGGGTTAGTTATGTTGTTTTCGATAAATAAAACCTTTCATGAACGTCTGGCCGACCGACTGACACATTCGAGGGACTTCAGAAGTCTAAAGAGATTGATCGACCGAGGGTTGGTTCATTGATTGTGTTATAGTTAGGTATT
>Ga0209589_1001328_pt1 | contig 40422 bp, 17 predicted proteins | sample CowpeawhiteBW_FD_187525 | JGI IMG/M metagenome (GOLD analysis project Ga0209589, IMG submission 187525) | Root nodule microbial communities of legume samples collected from California USA - Cow pea white BW (SPAdes) (version 2) | ecosystem: Host-associated > Plants > Roots > Nodule | place: USA...
ATATATATATACATATATATATATATACACATATATATATATATATATATATATATGTGTGTGTGTGTGTGGTATAAGACTTACACATATAAAGTATTTAACACCACTTTTACTTTAAACCTTAAGGCAATGATATTACGTGCATTTATTTTTATATAATGTATAACTTTATATTTTATTTAATGTGGAACATTTTAATTCACACTTAAACTATTCCTAACATAAACATATTTTTTAAGAGAGAATCAAAATCAAATTTATTCTAAATGTATAAGAAAACATCAATCAAACATTTTCTTCCGTCACAAGAGTGATAAAAAAATAAATAAAGGCATACAATAATAAAATTAAGTAATATAACATAATCAAATAGATGAAAAATGATACTAAATGAAAAAGAAAAGCACCAAAGACCTTGGGTATAAAGCAATCATTTGGTGATTAATTTTTTTCAATATTCAGATGCTAAATGATGAAGATAAATAACATTTTTATGGGAAAAGAATTGATACTTTCCGAAGGGTGAAGTAATGAAATAATTCACCAGCATGCATATATATATATATATATATATATATATATATGATATTTAATTCAAATATAAAAGGGACTAACTTTAGCCAAACAACTCATCTTTTACTTAAATTGGTGCATTTCAACATGCGGTTGCAAATATTTGAGAAGAAAAATAATGTTTTTGGCTCAAAACACTACACATTTTCAATATCAAATTTTCTTTTTATTGTAGAAAAGAATCAAACAATAAATGTATAAATAAATACTTGATTTATTATATGACTTACGTTGCAAATCATCATCTCAAACATTATTGTCATATGACAGTGACATAGTAATGTTTTTTTCTTTTTGTTCTCTTTTTTCCCTTTTTTACATTTTCGAGACAAAGCAACAAAATAAAAGAAGGAAGTCCTACCAAATTATTAATTAGTTTTTTAATTTATTCCACGACCAAACAACACATTAAAGATAATTACAGATTTTAGGACAAATAGATTAGGTCTAATTGTACTTTTGTTATCCCAAAAATGCAATTATATTTATTGAAGTTTTACTTCTGTTTATTGAGTTTCTAACTATAGCACATATGCAATTTTAGTTTCAAATTTCAAGTACATTAATTAGAAATTTAAAATGTTGAAATTGTATATCCTTTTAATCTTAATACCTTTCCTTATATGATAGTATTTTATATTTAAAATACAAAAATTACGCAGTTGTAATTGTAATACTAGATATTATATGGATATAATTGAAATTCGAGTTTTGTTTTCTACAAACTGAAATTAAGTTATAGACAAATTGAAAAAGTTTTCGTGAAAAAAATAATTTGATATTTTCTTTCATCATTTTACGATAGAAGTATTTCTAAACAAATGTTTAAACATAGTAAAAATGAATGTTGAAAGATTTTTTGTGAGATAAAGGATAAGAAAGATACGATTATGTACTCGATTAACACAATTAAAGATTAAAATGACATAATGGTTAGAAATTAAAGTGTAATTAAATGAATAATTAAATAGCATGATAGTGTTCTTAGCTTGTTAACAATAATTTAGTGTGTAGGACGGTGAGGGTGTGGCACTATTGCTAACTAGTAAAGTTCCCAAATTAGAAGTCAAGCCTCTAGGGTCAATTTCGTCAATTCACTTGTCGTACGCATTGAATTTTGTTTCAAATTTCAAAATTGGTTGGCTAAAGGAAAATTAAAAAAAAAAAGGCATCAAATTTTAAACGCCACAAAAATCCCATAATGAAGATAAATTCTTTTAAATGCTATGAATCCATCAAATTGCTATAGTTTAAGACTAATAAATATTTGAAATGTATTTTTATTATTATAAAAGTTACAATTGAGATTTAAAAAAATGATGATAAATAAAAATGAGAGAAAGGAAAGGGAAAAAGTTGGTTGTTCTCCAGAAGGCGTGGATGGTTGGCGAATGAATAATTTTGATTTTCTCTCTCAACTTTCTCGGAAACCAAACAATTACAAACATCCCTTTTGTCAGAGAGATTGTTCTGTAACTTCTCACTCACACCAACACGCCAACAATCTTCTTCACTCACTGCGTCTCCATCATCATCACTCTTCACCAAGATCTTCTTCTTCTTCTTCTTCTTCAGAAGTTGCGTTCACACTTCCATCAAGCTTCGTTTCTTCAATTGTATGTGGTTCTGGATCGGTCAAGAAACTTCACTAGGTGGTGTTTTGTTTCCAGCTCCGCTTTGTCTATTGATTTTTTCTTTTCTTTTGTGCTTAATTGATTACTGAGCGTGAGATGAATGGGAAAGTTGTCATGCTCTATTCTTGGGTGAGGTTCGAGTTTCTGTTGTTGCCGGTTTCTCAAGTCAAGAATTCGGAAGCGAGATTGCTAAAGTTTCGAGATTTTAGATGTTGATTTTTTAGTTTTCGTGATTCGGGGAATCGGAGGATTTGTTGGGGCAACTGTTGCAGCGGCATTTTTAGTTTCTGAGTTTTTGAATTAGTTTGAAGCCTGGAGGTGGCTTTGAACTTTGGAAAGATGATTTGAGTGTCAGATCGGGAAAGTTTTAGGTTTGGTTAAAGTGAAGGTTTTGCTTTGTTGAATTGATGGTTTTGAGTTTTACAGTTTAGGTGCTAAGATGAGGTTGAGCGAGCGAGCGAGTGAGTGACAAATTTTAAGGGATGGGCACAAACAACGCAACACAATAATCTGTGTCTTGAGCTATGGTCCCCTCCATTATGTTATTTATGTTTATCTGAAATAGTCATTCAATGGGGCCTTGTTAAAAAGGTTTGAGAAGCACTTTTGGTTACAAAAGGGAACCCTTTTGTTTATTTATTTGGAAGAAAATCTATCTATTCGTTTACTTCAGCATTTTGAAAATCTATCTTATGCTTGATTGTGTTGTGGGTTTGTAGCAGAGGTATTTAAGGGGAAATGTCTGTGACATCAAAGGTCATGCCTGCACTCCACTCCATCAAATCGTTGCCTCCTGAATTCAAGATTACTTCTGGTAAAATGGAAAACCATGGAGATGCTAAATTGAGAAGCAGTGATGCCACTGGATCAAGTAGTCCGGAAAACAATGTTTTGGTAGGGGAGGTTTCTGAGCAAGCTCTTAACCATGCTGGTGACGTGGGTCTTTATGATGAGGATGTAGCGTACAGCAGAAAAGGTGTTTCATTAGAGGACAGATCGTCCATTGCTGATGAAGACCTAGAAACCGTTCCTCTGTCCTTCCCATCAATTTCAATGTCCTCTAGAGAACGCAGGTGGAGTGATACAACACCTTATTCTTCGAAAAAGGTAGTTTTGGCTTCGGAATTTCAATTTAATCTCAGGTTGAATTTTTAACGTGCTTAAGGATTTCTTTGATATAAATGTTCAGTTGTATGAATTACTTGATTTTTCTCAGAATGTCCGAAATTGATGTATTTATCAAAAATCTTTAATTTGGAAGTTTGCACGTTCAATTTTTGTCTGGGTTTGTTGTAGGTTATTATTTATATTATATTGTAGATGATAGTTTTTTACATGAATTTTTAGAGTTGTATTCAGGACCTTCAGAGTACTCATAACTCTGTGGACATCTTTGCTTTAGCATAGATGTAGTGATTTACCATAATCGCTACAGAGTGTGCTTCCAAAGCCATGAGTGTTGGCTAGCAAGTAGCAACAGTAGCAGAACCTCTTACTTAAATTTGACTTTAGTTTGTAAAAGATGACTTAACGTAGGCTAAGTAATCTTAGAATCCATGGGTAACAACTTAACTGGAAGAAAAAAAAAAATTCCTGAAAACAAACTAATCTAATGGAGGCAACTTATTGTGTAAAACAACTAAATAAAAGCCCGCAATGAAATCACAAAAAAAAAAAAAAAGTCATAAAATACCATTATAATAGGCTTCTCTTCCTCCTGCATCAACATGTTTCTTAGGTAAGTCAATTACTTTAAAACTATGTGACAATTTTTTGTACCTCTTCATTGGGCTTTGAAGCTTTTTAAATATTCAATTGGATTGATGTGGATTGTAGGACATCGAGTATTAGAAAGAGCTGACGAGAAACTATTGTGTGTACTTTAATGTGGCACCAGCAATTAGTTAAGAAAACTATAGAAAAAAAGTCTCTTATATATTCATTTGGAAGTTGAATCTATAAGAATACCTATTACAGGCATTACTTTTTATTTGACAGAACTCTTTTTTTCTTGTGCATTTGTGCTAAAAAGCACAATGCCACCATGGTAATAGCCTTAAAGATAGTGTTTACATAAATGGAATATTTATTTCCCTTTCAATACCTTTGCTGAAATAAATATGGGAGCCGTTAAAGGCTATTAATGTGCTTCTTTTGTCATCTTGAATATCTTTAATTTAGTGTTTCTTTCTCAGAATATCCTTATGTTGGGGTTTGAAAATTGAAGTAGGGTCATTATTCAGTCTCTTGTCATTTTTTCATTTTCTTGACTCAATTCCTTATATCTCTTGTCAATTGTCTTGGTAATGAGTAATTTATGTATTTAAATATTTGCTATTATTGGCTGTTAATCACTATTCCAGTTGGAATTTCGAAACAAAACAAAGGTGTCTATTCCCTGTTATTTCTATTTTTTTTTGTTTAATGGTTTAGTGTGTATTTTTGCTTTGTGGGGCCATGTAATTTTTCTTTGCATTCGACATTTTCCTCTTAAAATGTCAAAACAGTGAATGCCATGTAAGCAAATCAAGACAACTCTTTCTAGTTTATTTTAGTTATTCCTCATTACTTGATAATTTAGATTTTGTTTTTTCTTATCCTTACTGCTGAAGTTCACTATTACAGAAGCTTCAGTCTTGGTTTCAACTTCCGAATGGGAACTGGGAGCTGGGGAAGATTATATCAACTTCTGGAAATGAATCCATCATTTCACTGTCTGATGGGAAGGTAAGATAAATTACAGTATTTCTGAAGAGTGGTACTCTTCATTTTTGGCTTTACTAATTATGCTGTCTCTCCAAAACTCGTGGGCCTGATTGTAGGTTTTGAAAGTGAAAGAGGAAAGTTTAGTGCCAGCAAATCCTGATATCCTTGATGGGGTGGATGACCTCATGCAACTTAGTTATTTAAATGAACCGTCTGTTTTATACAACCTGCAATATAGATACAATCAAAACATGATTTATGTAAGTCATTATGTCTCTTAATTGTTTTCCTCAACAATTTGTTTCATGATCATAACTTATGCATTTGTGTATGACTACGTACAATTCAGACAAAAGCAGGGCCTGTTTTGGTTGCAATAAATCCCTTTAAGAAAGTTCCTCTATATGGTAATGATTATATTGAAGCCTACAAGCGTAAAGCAATTGAAAGCCCTCATGTATATGCAATAACAGACACAGCCATCCGAGAAATGATACGGGGTAAATTTTTCTTTCTTCATATTTACATTCATAGTTGCAACTTTAGTGTGCAAGACCATTCCCATTTGTTTTACTAGAAGTTGCTGACTCTTGGTCTGTTTTCCTTCCAGACGAAGTTAATCAATCTATAATTATAAGGTCAGTAATTCCCTTTTTTTTCTAATTATTATTTTTTATGAGTATATCTGGTAAGACCACTCTATGTATATTTCTTTTTTATAAGCTTCTTTAGTTTAAACTTTTTTTATTATTTCTATTGTAATTTATATGAATATTAATACTAGTCTTAAGTTTCACTCTTGTATTTAAATTCTGAACTGAAAATTATCATGATTATTGCATTTTTATTTTGGGGCAGTTAATTTCTGAATAATTAATATTTGACTTTCTGAAAACTACTCTGAATCTAGGATTGGTAATTTCCCCAAGAAGTTAGTCGGGATCAAATGAGGGTATGGAACCTATAAAAAAGGAGATCTCGGTTAAAATATTTCCAACAATTTAGCAGCAATTACCTACTCAATCAGTTGGCAATATTTAAAGAGCATTTAAGAAGTAGCTGCTTGCGTTATTAATTGTTTAATTCCATTTTCTTAGTCTTCTAGATTTTTCTGGAAAGCTTATCTATCCATACATATCGATAATATTCCAGTTTCCATATAGAAGGCCCCAACCCACACCAAAAAACGGTGTTTGGTTTGTCTCTACATGTCTCCAAAGTTTGACCAGGGTGTTTATTTGATCTTAAACCCAACCTGAATTAGATTTTATAACCGATTCAACCTGACTTTTTAAACATTATATAATTTTAACAATATGTATTGTTAGATAATAGAAAAGAAAGAAGGATAAAACTTAAAAGTAAATTTTGAATACGTATTTTGAAATAAAAAGTATCATTATAAATACAAAATCATATTGAAAAAAATATTGTTTATCAAACAAATGCTTTTATTGATGATATGCAGTTTTGAAAAATACTTACACTTTATTAAAAGAATATTGGAAACTAAACCAGATTGAGACAACAGGAAACATAACCGTTATCTGCCCTCAAAATGCCTCCGGACTGATTTTAAAATTTGAAAACCTGTTAAAATTAGGCTGGGTTAGTAGGCTGAGCCAGGTCATGCTACCTCCACTCCCTTAAAGAAATAGAAACAAGTGACAAGAAACCTTACAATCCCTAGTTGTTCATAGATTAGATTTGATATTTATGACATTCACTTTTACTTCTCTTCTTCTGAGTTTCAAGTGCCTAGATACATGGATTTGGTTTTGACCTTTAAATGCCCGAGTTACAGAGTTTCTTTAATTGTGTCTGTTATTTGGTGCGCTTTGTTCCTTCAATTTTTCTGTCTCATTTCCCTCTATTATTTATATGATGTAACTTTTGTATAATGGAGATTCAATTTATTGGACAGAGACCAAAAAAGACTTATTTTTACATCCTAGGTAACACTTTAGTGGATGTAAAATGGCCTCTTCCTGCTGTTTATGGATTTTTTTTCGTTAATGGCATGCTCTTTATTGGATTTCAGTCTTGCATGCCCCTTGATTGCTAGTGTTAGAGTTGGGACCTGTAGTAATAGTTAACATGCACCTTTTCAGTGGTGAGAGTGGAGCAGGGAAGACTGAGACGGCAAAAATAGCAATGCAGTACTTGGCTGCCCTTGGTGGTGGAAGTGGAATAGAGTATGAAATTTTGAAGACTAATCCAATATTAGAAGCCTTTGGTAATGCCAAAACATTGAGAAATGACAACTCAAGTCGTTTTGTAAGATTCCTGACTCGTGCTGTTAATTCTTTAAGTTGGCATTCCTGTGAATTGCTGATACATTACCTCACTGTAGTAACATATATGATAATGATAACACGGAGAATGGATGACCCTATGAAGATTACATCATCAAAATTTCCCATTATATTCCTCTCCTTTTTTTTATTAGTATATTCCTCTCCGGAATTCTCTTTTCTACATATATAAATGACTAGCAATGTTCCACATCCCTCAATTACTTTTGTCCCTTCTGTTTTGTCCAATTATGATATATGTAATATAGTGGGGTTAATATAATCATTGATGAGAAAATGGAAAGTGGGATAAGATAATAAAATAAATTGGGTTAGTTCCCGCTAAGTAGTGTTTAATTTCCATTAGTAACTAAATCCCACTAGTGTCGCCTTTAATTCCTATCATATGCATCATTATTTCCTATAATGATCTATCTTCCCATGTGATATTTCAGCTGCCAAATTAAAAGAACATAATAAAAATTGGAATTAAGAAGAAATAACTCAAAATTATGCTGATTCTTGATTGATTGATGCCGAATAATGTTCCTCACATTGTTGAATTAACAAAACATTTGTCACTTCTTTTCTTTTACTTGTCCTTTTTCTCTTTTCTTCTATCCCTTTCTCTTGAATTTCATTTTTCTCAACTCTTTCTCTTTATTTCTTTTTCTCTGAACTCCTTATCTTTTATTTATTTTTCTTCTCTAATTTCTTTTTCTACTAGCTCTAGCTCTCTGTTTTTCTTCTTCTTCTTCTCCATTTCTCTTTCTCTCATCGTAATTACAACATGTTTTTTCCATCATTCTCTCTTTGTCTCTATATATTTGTTCTTTTTTCAACTTCCTCTCTCCATTTGTGAAACAAAATATCAATAAACGATCTGCGATAGGCATTTAGTTGAGACTTGTACCTGCCATAAAAAAATCAAATTTTCTTTTAGATTGAAAGTAAAAGAAATCTCACTACATTACAAATATATCCTTTTATGGGCTAAATTATGTGTCACTCTAGACAACCATTACAAGGCCCACTAAATTCCAAATTAATTCCTAGTGCGTAGTCTTTAATGTTTATTTATTAGTAGTTAACTTCCACTATGTTGCATCTAATTCCTATTATATGCATCATTATTTCCCACACATGAGATCATGAATGGTTCACTTTGTGTTGTGAGTTTTTATCTTCCCATGTGACAAATTTTCTGCATACTTAAAATAACATAATAAAAAATATAAAGAAAATCCAAATTTATATTGACCCCTCTAGATCATATCAAAATATCCCTAACACTTTTTACACTTTCCCAAGCTTAGGCCTAGGCCAGTTACCTGCTTTGGCTGATGATGTTTAATGCATTTAGTAATATGGATTGCTGACAGTTTCTAGTTGTGATTCTCTTTATATTAAGCTGTGATCCCATATCCTTTTGATTCTGAAAGTTTTTTCATTTGGTTGAATGTCACAGGGAAAACTCATTGAGATTCACTTCAGTGAAACTGGAAAAATCTCCGGTGCTAATATTCAAACATGTAGGTTTTATTCTGTTTAAAAGTTGAAACCATGTGTCTTTTGTCCCACCCAAAGTTTTCAACTAACCATTATGGTAAATGTTTGCATCTGTGTTGGAATACGTGATTCTCCTCGCATGACCAAAACAGTCTTGCTCGAAAAGGTAATTCTTCTTCAGAGTTATTTTTTGTTATGCATCAACTCTCTTATAGGCTTAGACTTCTAGGTGGAGACACATGAATGGTTTTATAATATATTTCTAACTATTTTTTGTTTTACATTGTGATCATGCTACATCAGTTAACACTAGTTTTATTTGTTATGTGAACAGTCTAGAGTAGTCCAGTGCAATGAAGGGGAAAGATCCTATCATATATTTTATCAGCTATGTGCTGGTGCACCTCCATCTCTCAGGGGTAATTGCAAGTTTGTAATACTTTTTCACCCCTGCTAATTCATTTGTTGTATATTGTGGACAGTTTTAAGTCTCTATATTATCAATGGAAAATAAATTATTCCTTGGAAATGATGCAAAGAGTTTCTATGAATTGTGAAAATCTTCTAATTGAACCCACAGACAATTGCAGATGTACGATGTGGCTAATATCGTTCCAAGCTCAAAACTTCAGAAGTTCTCGTTTTCAGTTAATTGTTTGATAAGAATAATAATTTTATAATAAATTTTTTTACTATCAAAACCCAAACATGCACATAGTTCGCTATATATTGCTTAACTTTTAATTCAATAATTTCTATTTTATTTTTCCAACTAGTGGTTTTGGTCTCTTTCTAATTATGGAAATACAACATTAACTAACAACTTAATTAGAACGTAGCTTACATAAGCTTGGTATACTTGTGTTTGTCTTGTCTGTAATATTTAATGTTGTGTTCTTGTTTATTTGACTTTCTATTTAATGGTTTGTTTGATTTATTCAGGGAAGTTAAACCTACAAAATGCAGAAGATTATAAATATCTGAGGCAGAGCAATTGTTATTCAATTGCTGGTATTAATGATGCAGAAGAATTTCGCACAGTCATGGTATACAATCTCTGTAGTTTAAAGATGATCTGCCTCCATAGACTCTTGAATGATTTCCTTTTTCTGCTTGACACAAAAATGAATATACCATTGCCAACTTCCAGGAAGCTCTTGATGTTGTCCACATTGGTAAAGAAGACCAGGAGAATGTATTTGCAATGCTTGCTGCAGTATTATGGTTGGGAAACATATCTTTCACTGTAATTGATAATGAAAATCATGTTCAAGCCGTAGAAGATGAGGGTAAGAAATTTTCAGAGCCTCTACTGACAACGTCTACCTAATTGTGTTGTTAACATATTATTGAACACGCCAACATATTAAATAAGTGTTAGTGCTCTAGGTTTTGTAAAGATATTATTTAGTACATCACATAACAGCACATTGTCATACATATATTACAAATTCAGTTTTTCATTTTTTTTTCGTGTCACTTTCTCTTTTTATACCTACTATCTGATAATTTCAGCAATAACAATATAAAGTAGGACTGTATCAATATGATATCATTTACATTATCAATTTGTATCTTATTTAGTGTTTGATCTCCTCTTTTTTGTTCCTAATCTAAATCGTATGATTTTAATTTGGTATCAAAATCTATGATCCAGTGGATAGGATCAGGAGTTTGATCCTTTTACCTGTTCTTCTGGATAAAATTTGAATTTTAGCCCACTACAAGATGCACTTTTCATTGTCCGTGCTTCTATCTCAAAGAGTCATGTGCGAGGGAGTGTGTTTGATACAAGTTATAAAGAAATTTGTCATCCATTACTGGACATCTTAAGGTTTTAGGAGAATTGGTCCTTCACACTTAATCGTCATTTAAATTTTTTTCCGTAACAGTGACTTGGTTTTCATTTTCTTCTGATAATTTCTATTTACGTATTTCATGTCTAATTTTTGGTACATGTGTTTTTAACATGTTTTAGATGCCTTAATGTGTTTCAAGTTATTCTATACCTGTTTAGAAATGACCTTTTCTCTGGCCTCTTATAGGTCTGTTGCATGTAGCCAAATTGATAGGCTGTGACATTGAAGATCTCAAGTTGACTCTATCTACTCGCAAGATGAAAGTTGGTAATGATAATATTGTCCAAAAGTTGACACTATCACAGGTAAAACAACTGCCATGCTAAACTTTACCTTGGTCTAAGTCTATGGATGGAAAAAATGCAACTTCCTGGTTACTAAAAATATTGGGAACATGAAGTTGTACTGAATTCCTGCACGTGCATATGCCAATTTGTTATTTGAATAAAAAGGAAATAAGGTGGTTGTTGGTGTTGAACATTAACTTGTTTTATTTTTCGTGGGAGTTCTTTTCAGCTTTTAAATGTGAACAATTCATGCATACATTGGGAATTAATCCTGTTATAATGAAAGCCCATTGGTTACTTAAAATGCATAGATCATGTTTAAGGTCTTGGTATTGCTCATTTGCCTTTGCAAGACAGTGATTCATTTTGGAGTCTCTTTATTAGTACAATGTACGTTCTATACCTTCTGTGGTTGGGAAATAGCTGTTTATACTTAACGAAATAAAAGAAAATGGACATAGTTTCTGCATTTGAGACTCTGAATATTGAACTGCACACCATCATGATATTTTATTTTTCTTTCTCTTTTTTGGGGTATATTTGATGTCAAAACATTTTTGTAAATGATTATCCTCAACATACCTTTGACTTGTAAAGTGCATGATGACATGGAATCATATCGATACATTTTTTCTTTCTCAATATCTCGAATAATACATTTTGTTTTGTCTTCTAGGCAATTGATGCAAGAGATGCTTTGGCAAAGTCAATATATGCATGCCTGTTTGATTGGTTGGTTGAACAGATAAACAAATCACTTGCTGTTGGCAAAAGACGTACTGGCAGATCAATCAGCATTCTAGATATCTACGGCTTTGAATCTTTCAATGTATGTTTACATTAAACCTTGTCTACCTCTTTGTTTATGTTTATTATTTGTCTTACCGTCTTCATCTTGTTTGCATATTAAATATTTTGGCTCTATTGATGCTTATGCCTTTTTGTGCCTGCAGAGAAACAGTTTTGAGCAGTTCTGCATAAATTATGCTAATGAGAGATTACAGCAACACTTCAATCGTCATTTATTCAAGTTAGAACAGGAGGTATATATCCCACGCTCAAACAATTATTGAATACCCTAGTACCTTAAATGGAAGAAAATATTGAATGCCTCTGGAAATTGAAACATCTGGTTATGCTTGTGGATTGTTGCTTTAAGGAATATATCCAAGATGGAATTGACTGGGCTAAAGTTGAATTTGAAGACAACCAAGACTGCCTTAATCTTTTTGAGAAGGTAAAAAATATCTTAGTTCCTCCTGACTCCTTTACTGCATAATCTCCAGTGTTCTTGTTAATTGAATGATTTCAGTGGGAAAATGTCATCTAGTAGTTAGTTAAGCTTGGTACTATATGTCAGGCTTGTATGCTCAAAGAAATTTATGTCATTTTGTTATGTCTTGTATATATCAACGTATGCAGTGTAAAAGAAAAAACTGACTTTACAAAGGGAAAGATGTGATTGTTTCCCATGCATTGGTTTAATATATATTCTGAAGCTTGATTGAAACATGTTTATATTAGATGTAGCACTAGTGGAATTACTCTTTCCTTATTTTTGGGGATGTGATTAATTTACCTTTATCACTTTATCATTGTATTCATTATTTTGTACTTACATAGATACAATGTGCCTGTTTGTACTGTTCTAGACACACAATTAGCAAAACGTAGTATGGTATCAATAGTCTGATCCGTTTTTTTGAGCCTAGAGAAGCCTCCTTTTTTTTTCCTGCAAAAACAGTGCCAACATCTTCCTTGGCCTGTTTCTCTTCAAACGCTGCATCCTTTCGCCTGTGTGAGACCCCATGACAAGGAGTGCCCTTGTTATGGCAACTACACTTTTATTCCTTGATGTGGATATACTCACATTCATGATTAGAAACTGCGCCCTTGTTATAGCAACTACAGTTTTATTCCTTGTTGTGGGTATTCTGACATTGATGATTAGAAACTAGAATTCTTGTGACTTAAACTTGACTTCTGATATATTTGCAGAGGCCACTGGGGTTATTGTCCCTGTTAGATGAAGAATCCACTTTCCCAAATGGCACAGATTTAACATTTGCCAACAAGCTTAAACAGCATTTGAATTCTAATTCATGTTTCAAAGGAGAAAGAGACCAAGCCTTTACTGTTCACCATTATGCTGGGCAGGTATTATTCTGATCATGTTCTACAGGGATGAGAAATGCTAGCAACATAATCTTTAACGTGCACTTGTCGACACATACTTTATTATAGAAGTTGAAATTCACGTGACATAATTATTTAGTTGTTGTATTGCCAATTTAATGGCTCCCACTAGATATTCAAAGTCAACCAATTGTAAGGAATGTTAAAGTGGGTGTTGCTAGCTTTCCTCTCAGTATATTTGTTTAAAATCTGTTGGTATGTTTACATGACAATCAATTTAACCTTGTGATATTTATAATGTGTGATATGGCTAGGTTTTAAGGAGGATATTAGTGAACCATTGCTTTATCGATATTTCATACTAAATATTTTGAACTCCCAAACGCAATCATTGTCCTTAGAGGGTAGAGGGTTACTCATTTCTTATTAATTTTAGTTTACTCATCTGGCCTGACTGTTTGATAGTTCTACTTATTGCTCCCACTCAGGTAACCTATGATACAACTGGATTTCTGGAGAAGAACAGAGACCTATTGCACTTGGATTCCATCCAACTTCTATCCTCATGCACGTGTCCTCTTCCTCAAATATTTGCATGTCATATGCTCACTCAGTCTGATAAACCAGTGGTTGGTCCCTTGCACAAGTCAGGTGGGGCAGATTCCCAAAAGCTAAGTGTTGCAACAAAATTCAAGGTACATTACCTCCTTAATCATAACGTGATCAAAAACTTCATTTTTCACAAAAGAATCTAAGTGATGTGTGATCTACAATTGATTGCACCCTGTAATCTATCACTCACGTGGGGATTCTTACTCCAGAACCGAGCTCACAATCAGAAGAGCGTGGGTGGTATGGTATCTATCTACTAAGTGAGACACTAAAATTATCAATGAGAAAATTCACACAAAACAAGATAATTTCAGAAAACAAGGCGAAAATCACTATTTAGGGATAGTTAGGGTCCAATTCATCTCAATCTTAGCTCATACAATCAGGCCTGTTTTTAGTTCAGCTTTCAAATTTTCCATGCCAATTGATGATCAAATTCACAAAGTTAGGTTAATTCCAATCCTTTAGTAATTTTACCTATCTGTTAAATTGAAATTCCTAATTCCTTAGGTGAGTTCAATTAAGACGTGAATTATGTCTAGGAATTCAAAAGATCATATAAGAATCAAATCAAATCCTTTGATAATCAATAATTTTGTTGTTCACTTCAGATCCAAACAATTCACCGATTTTTCTATTGTGAGAAAAATAATAAAATCACTAGATAAATGGCCAAAATGGGAAGTGAAGCAAACAAACAAATTTAACAGGAACCATAGATTGAAATTGCTAGAAATGAACTACATGCGTTCAACTTCAACCTGGTAATCTGTTCCCTTGACCTAGACGTTTAGCAAAACATAGCAAAAGGAGAAGAGAAGTGACAATCCAAGACATGAAGCTGAAAATAGAATTTATTTCACAACGTCTTAGCCCCACAATCAGAGAAATGAGTCTCTTTACTTCAAAAAAGTGACAAATTTGGTTAAGACATCTCTTAATGGGCACCTGACATGTACACAATGAAAATGGAGTCTGTACATGGTTATATAACAGTAGCATTTCATTATTCAAGGTTGGTGTACATAGTGAAAGGTATGGTACCTTTATTTAATTGGAACATTCAAAGAACAAATAATCATGGTGTAAACACTGACGTGGCAGATGTAAAATCCCTTGGAAACAACACCATTGTGGCCACATAAGGCTTTCGGAGTGAACATACTAGTGGCTCGAATAACCAATTCCATCACTTTACTAATCCTTGGGGACATTCCTATGTCAACCCAACTGAAATACACGATTTGGATGAAACCAAGATGGAAAATTATTGAAATCTAAACTATGGGTATTATACGAAGTGTTGGAAGTCCCACATCGACTAGAGATAAGGCCAATTCATAATATATAAGTGAGGTGCAAACCTCACCTTACAAGCCGGTTTTGTGGGGTTGAGTTAGGCTTAAAAGCCCACTTCTAACATGGTATCAGAGTCAGGTTAGAGCCTATCCTAGCGAGATTTCTTGGACATTTTGTTCCACCCGACATCGGGCCGCTAACGGACCACCCACTAATTTCTTGTCTCACGCATGAGATGAATATACCTCGGCGTGAGGGGGTGTGTTGGAAGTCCCACATCGACTAGAGATCAAGCCAATTCATAATATATAAGTGAGGTGCAAACCTCACCTTACAAGCCGGTTTTGTGGGGTTGAGTTAGGCTTAAAAACCCACTTCTAACATGAAGGAACTAGTATTTACTGTGAATCTCTAGAATGTGGGAGAAATATGACATTAAGGCCTATTTACCCCTCAAATCCACTTATAGAATGGATTATAATACAATGAAGTGGGTTTATCACAAATGCTTTGGCAAATTAGTATTGAGTTTGTTCTCATTATTTCTGTCATTGTTTTGAATGAATAATAATTTATTCATGTCACATGACGAATAGTGCTTGTAACTTGGTTCAGCTGATAAGTAGAAAGGGGTACAGATACAAATATTGTAATCTTTTAGGACGAAAAACAAAAGTGGGTGGGGAATTGAATAAAATTTCAAGTGCTTAACCATGTATTATTTGGAAGTGAGGTGAATCGTCTTTTCCCACTTCTAAAAGCTACTTAAATATTCAATTTCATAGATATTGATCTTTATTGCACTTTATTGATTTTAAAATTATTTCAATCTGTTGGTGTCCAGGGCCAATTGTTCCTATTGATGCAACGACTAGAAAGCACTACTCCACATTTTATTCGCTGTATTAAACCAAATAATCTCCAATCACCTGAATCATATGAGCAAGGGCTTGTATTGCAACAGCTGAGATGTTGTGGGGTTCTTGAAGTAGTTCGAATATCAAGATCAGGTTTTCCAACAAGAATGTCTCACCAAAAGTTTGCCAGAAGGTATAATAACAGAGAAACCGGTGATTAAGTTGAATCAGATATGGTTTTGCACGTGTCTAACCTTTTTCTTATCGGTGCATTGAATCAGATATGGTTTTCTCCTCCTTGATAATGTTGCATCTCAGGATCCACTTAGTGTGTCAGTTGCCATTCTTCATCAGTTTAATATTTTGCCTGAGATGTATCAAGTTGGCTACACGAAATTATTTTTCCGAACAGGACAGGTAAATATGATTATTTTTTGAACTTTATACAACTTTTTCTTAGATCCCCCAAAAGATCTTCTACTAACTCCATGTGCTTTCTAAACCAGGAAATTTTGAGCTTTAGTGATTTGGTATTAGGTTGAATTATAATTTCTAGTTTGTAGTTCTATTTATATCCGCCATTGAATTCCTTTATGAAAATTGTAGGAGTGTCATTTATTTTAAATATATTCCAACTTATGATGCTTGACGGCACTGCAGATCGGTGTGCTTGAAGATACTAGAAATCGTACCCTCCATGGTATTTTACGTGTACAAAGTTGTTTTAGGGGTCACCAAGCTCGTCGTTCTCTCAAGGAGCTTCAGGGGGGAATCAGTACTTTGCAGTCATGTATATTCTTTTCCGCTACCGTATTCTTTAATTCATATGTTTAGTGCAAAAGAGTGATAAGAAATGAACACGCCTTGCCTATTCATGCAGTTATTAGGGGGAACAAAACCAGAAAGGAGTATTCAGCTTTACTGAAGAGGCATAGAGCTGCAGTTACTATACAGAAGCACGTGAAAGCAGTATTTGCAAGAAACAGAATGAAGAGTATTAGTGATTCGGCAACAGTCATACAAGCAGGTAAGATATTATACATGATAAATTCTAAGACATGATACCAGTTTTTTCTGTATGGGATATTCAAATAAAGGCCGCTAAAGATAACACCATTTCTTTTTTCAAGAATAAATGGGGAATGAAGCACAAGATAGTTTACATAAAAATACTATTTTTTGTTGGAATCTCCACACCATCTTTTCAATGGCGTGCTGTCAATAAATTTTCACAATTTTATTGGACCTACCTTTTGCAGTTATTCGGGGTTGGTTGGTCAGAAGATGCTCAGGAAATATTGGATTTTTGAAATCTGGAAACATGAAGGTATTCTCTTTCCCATAGTTTAGAAACAAAAATATATGGACATTTATGTTTTATATTATATTCGGCTTGTAAAGACACCATCTTTCTGACTCTTACAATAATGAACTCCAAAACAGATGAAAGAGTCAGACGAGGTTCTGGTTAAGTCATCTTTCCTTGCCGAATTACAGCGCCGTGTACTTCAGGCTGAAGCTGCTTTGAGAGAAAAAGAAGAGGAAAATGACATCGTTCGTCAACGACTCCAGCAATATGAGAGCAGATGGTCTGAATATGAATTAAAGATGAAATCCATGGAAGAAGTGTGGCAGAAACAAATGAGGTCCCTACAATCTAGCCTCTCCATTGCAAAGAAAAGCCTTGCAATTGATGACTCTGAAAGGAATTCAGATGCATCTGTTAATGCAAGTGATGAGAGGGATTACAGTTGGGATGTAGGAGGTAATCACAGACGCCAAGAAAGCAACGGGGCAAGATCAACGAGTGCTGGTTTAAGTGTTATAAGTAGGCTGGCTGAAGAATTCGAGCATCGGAGTCAAGTATTTGGTGATGATGCCAAGTTCTTGGTTGAGGTAAAATCTGGTCAGGTAGAAGCAAGTTTAAGCCCAGATCAAGAGCTTAGGAGGTTAAAACAAATGTTTGAAGCTTGGAAAAAGGATTATGGGGCTAGACTGCGTGAAACAAAAGTCATTTTAAATAAACTTGGAAATGAAGATGGCGCACTTGAAAAAATGAAGAAAAAGTGGTGGGGAAGAAGGAACAGTACACGGATAAATTGAGTTTTTCTTATTTGATGTTTTTCTTATTTTAAAGGTTCGGCTTTGGTCTATGCACTTTTTTTAGTGCATTGCCAATTATATATCCGAAAGTGAGGAAAATACAATAGAAAAGGATAGAGTAGGAGTGTTAGGATGAATGAATTTACTGTAGTTGGGTTAGTTGTTGCTAGCCAAGCCAAGCCAAGCCACCTTTATTAGTAATGTCTGCGTGAGATGTATATGGCTGATGCCCATTGCTTGTCAAATTTGTTGGCCCTCCAATATTTGTAAAAATTGATATTCTTCTTTATGATGAGAATCCATATCTATTCATGTAATTTTGTTATTGCACAGAGAAGAGGTAATCTAACTATCATGTCATTTCATATATTCTAGATTTTGTTTTTCCCACTAATTTGATGGTTTAGTTTTCCAGAAATATCTTACATAATTCACTCCATCAAATCCAATAAAACACTCCAAATACAAAATTTTATAACTTCCAAATATATGAATAGTGAATTTTGGGCTATACAACACGAACACTAATCAGCCTTTAGCCTTTAACGTTTACTTCTCCGTTTTTTAAGAACATTAATATTTTTTTCTTGTAATTATAAAAGTCAACACTTACTACCATTCATTTTATTATTATTAAAAAAGAAAACTTTTACATACATGTATGCATGATTACTTCAACGTTTAAAACATGTGAAGAAATTATGTCCATATTCTTGGGCACGGATCTTTAGATTTTATAATTTGTAAGTATATATAGTTTTGAATTAATATATATTTTATAAATTTTATAGCGAAGATAATACTTTTTAATTGTTATATATATATATATATGTTCTCTCATTTTTTAAATTTATTGTAAAATAATGACATTATTTCATTGTTTTAAACAAATATTCAATTTTCGTTTTTATTGACAAAATTACATCATTCGACTGAGTATTTGAATAATATTAATCTTAAGTAGTTTTTTATTCAGTATTTTTTTGTTTCAAATAATTTATAAAAAGACGATTTTACAACTAAATGGCTTTTTCAACCTATATTTAACATTAACATATATTTGATCGGTTCTATCACTAATTTAAACAATATTATCTTCCAATCACTAATTATATACCTATAAATAATTTTCCAAGATTTAAGAAACGCTATTTATTTTTGAAATAAACATTCTAATACAACTGTTTAAATATTTGAAGGTATTTTTCAAATCTCAATTAGGCTTTTTTAAGAGTAACATTAATTTTTCGTTAAAGAGTTTCAACGTTAGGATTGAGTTCACTGATTTTAGGTTGTGATGCTCGTTTAAAGCTTTTATTTTTATATTTATAGAATAACATTTTCTACTTTTATGTTCTATAACATCACAGCATGTGAAACAATTTGACCACATGGCATCTCCTTTCTTTTTTCCTCTTAAATGTCTAAGAAATTTATAAAGTTTTTAATACATGACATAATTAGTAACAAAAGTTTTCCTCTGGAAACATCAAAAAAATCGATCAAAATAATTTTCAGAGGACTAATATATGTTACTTCTTATCAAGGACTAAAAACATATAATTGGTAAGGTTTTCTTAATGTAAATAATTGTCATATAATTCTATTGTGTCCTCAAATAACCATGTCTAACCCAAATTCAAATATATATAAAAAAGAAAACATGCAGATTTTTGTAGTCATATTCAAAATTAAAATAAATATTTATAGTGGTTGATTTGAAACACTCAACATCTCCTAGTTTATCTTTGAATCAGCATATAATTACAACCTCCAAGTTAGTTCAAATTTGTCAAATAAAGCAAAATTAGTACTGACCAAAGCCTGGCCAGAATTTGGCTTGACCTGCAAGCTGAAAAGAAAAAAAAATTAATGACCCAGCAAGAAAAATCGGAAAGAAAACTGCTACTTTATAATTGAAATTCACAATTTAAAATCCAAAATCACTAGTAAAGGCATACCTAAAGGAAATTATGGGTAGATTCAAGCTTCCTTCCTAGTTATCCTGCAAGTGAACAAAAGGTAAGAGTTAGTGTCAAAGGCCATTGTTCTTGAGAAAAAATGGTGTATTGATGATAAAAGCAAGGATCAATCAATGTTAAATAGCATACAATACAAAACAATTTTTTTTATATGAACAAACAATAAATTAGACTTCATAAACTGGAAATTATTTAAAGGGAGCAATAAATGCCAAATTCTACATGTATACTAACATAATGGTTGGTAATTTTACCTGAAACAATATATTCCCAGGGCATTGGTAATTTCATGAATGACTGATGTGGCAAAATGCAAGTAAAGTGCCACTGTGTTCATAGAAACAGAAGAATCCTTAAGTAAAACAAAATAGAGTCATAGGGATAAAGTATAAAGAAAGAAACTATATATTTACTCAACCTCAAGTGTTAGGCTAAACAAAACTTAACTCAAGTACAGCACAGCAATGCTGATGTATCAATTTCTCATGATCGTAATAGTACTTGACAGTAATTTCTTAGTAAGATGAGCTTTTTTATGTTACAAGCAAAACAATACAAGCCATAATCATTAATGAACATATGATACAAAAAGATTGATTGTTAAACATTGGTGTATGCTACATATTTGTGGTGTCAACACTTTTTGATAATTTCAAAATATATTTTTGCATTGGAATATATGAGGATTTTGGAGATGGTGAAGTTATTTTTTATCATTAATATTGTGGAAAATAAATAAAATATGTTCAAAGACAACCAACGTAGTTATGTTATCATAAAGTCTACTTAGCCAATTTATGGTGCTCTTCTCTGTTCAGGTTATTGTGCCTTTCTATTTCCTTTTTTCTATTGTACTTGTTTCTTTCCCTTTTAAAAGAATATTTTGCTTTAGAAAGTAATTATTAAACACTCACATGCTAGAAAGAGAAACATAGAGAAATGCAAAGATAGATATATGACAAGAAAAAAGATAGAGAGAAATAACGAGTTTCTTGTGAGCTTGTGAGTTGTAGGAACTACTATTTAGGTGTCAATATATGACTACTAATTCACTTTCCTAACTCCTAATAAAAATAAAATGTCAATATAAAACTACCCATTCACTTTCCTAACTACTAAGAAAAATGGTGTACCTGAAAATGCACAGTAACCAAGAAGAACTAGTCTCTCATCTAATAAAGGAACCCTGCAAAGATATACATATATATAAATGAGTTTTAGGATAAGAAGCAAACGAACATAAAAATCATCAAATAACGAAATTCAGAATGAAAAATCACAGTACATACCCGTCATTCAGCCTTGATGCAAGGACATTAGCAATGGCCAATGGGAGATACACGAGGGACTGAACAAGATAAATGATGCTTATATCAATTATCTTAGTGTAATACAAACAATAACAATCAATCACTGAAATGGAATCATGTAAATGTTTTCTGGCATGTTTTTTGTAATTCCACCAATGATGGACACTCACCATCAAGAGTAATCTCTATAGAACAATATTAATGTTGTTATACCACTAATTACATGCTCGATAATCTAAAAATTTATTCTATGGAAATTCAATCCAGAAATTTTCTCAATAATCCAGACACTATTGAAACAATAATGCTCATAACCTAAAGGATATCAAGAATCTTAAGGGATTGAGACTCGTACAATCTGAGTTTTATAGCTATAGTAAAACATATGAAAGAGTGGGTAACTTTTGGCACGCGTCATCATTGTATTTTCATAGTTTTATAATGAGGACAACAGCCAAATCAAGCATCTTAATAAAGTAATCCAGTATGTAAAATTTACGCAAAACATACCATGCACATGCCAGTTTTAAGACCCTTAGGTTCGTCACATAGATGAGCCAAAATCATCCTCCCCTGCAAAATTAAGCTTCCCTCATAAAAATCAATAATACACGGAGTTTTATGTAAAAGGAAGCAAGAAGCAATATAAATAAAAGGTTCTAGAACAGACTGCAAGAAGATGAATTTGTGCTCAGAAAGAATATATCTTTCAAATTCATGATTTGTGATGTAAAAAGGGATTGGGATAAAAATATTCTAATATCTCTTTAGTATTTAGAAAACATATCCCTAGAATCTACACATTTTATTTCCTTTTTTAAGAGAATGTGATTGTTATAGGAGCTGAGAATGTAATTATTATGGTTGTAACTATAAAATATTTCTTGTATCCCTCTCGTTATTCAAGTTGGTATCAAAGCTCCTGGCTTTGAGGGCTCGATTTCCACTGTCATCACCACCAGCCACCGCCACCCTTGATGACTGGTGAGACAGAAAGTGTTTATTTTTTCCTCAATGGTTGAAGTGAAATCGACTCCTATGGTGGGTTCCTACCGGTTTGATGGTCAAAATTATTTGCACTGGAGTCAATGCATGTTGAGGATTCTAAAAGGGAGATCAGAATTAGACCACATCGAGGATGGAGAATCGGGGTCAAATGAACCTAATTTTGAGATTTGGGATAATGAAAATTCACTAGTGGTGGATATGGCATTCCATAGTCCCGAGAGATAAGACAAAATTATATGTTTTATACCTCCCCTTAAGAAATTTAGGATGACCAAAATAAAACATGTTCTTTGAAAAAGAATTTTGCTGCTTGTTAGGCCTTGAAAGTAGGGTTCTAAATAACAAACCGAGTTCTCTCTATATTATAATATATATCGGAATATATTATAATGATCTTCCAAATGTGGTGGGTCCCTAGCGGTTCGATGGTCAAATTTATTTGCAATTGATTCAGTCTATTTGGAAGAATATATTATAATAATCTTCCAAACAGGGCATAAAAAAAAAGCCTGAATGCCGCTATAAAAATTGAAAATAACAAAACAAGAAAAGCCAACAATTTTTAAAATTTAAACACAACTGCCATACCACAAGGTATCCAAAAGTAAGTCCTGTCCCAATAATAACTAAATGTGGATATCTCCCCATGATGTCTGATGGTGACAAATAATCCCTGCACCAAAAATCACCCAAGTGCTTATAAGAAGTAAAGAATAATGGAATAATGTGCATATCGTTCAAACAAACTGGGTAAAAATTTGATGTATCTTGAGTTGAGTTTATACCACATAAGAACTCCTCCCACAAGTACAACAAATGGGTAAAGCTGCCCAAGAACAAACACATTAATAAAGCATCCAGATCTTAGAAGAATATCATCATATGGAAAAAAAATATATTACCATTGCCAGTGCAAGTGGCATGCTTCCGTTCCTTGCCTTCACAACCTTATAGACATTAGTAACACTGCATGTAACAAAAAAATAATGTTGACCACCAAATAAGCTAAGTAAAACAGCCTACAGAAATACAAGGATCATTCTGTAATTAAATTGGTGTAAATTTTTAACCTAATATAATATTCACAGATATTTGTAGGCTAATTATTATCAGATTCTGGATGTGATTTAAGGTACTGAATTCTGCATACTCTAAAATAACGCCAAATGAACATAACAAAGAAAGAAGAATGTCATAATACTACTCGAAAGCATTGATTTGAAAGAAAGAGAACTTAAACCCTAAGTAATAATAGAGATTCAGTTAATTAATTTGGACCAGTACATAAACTTCTATATATAGAGAACTCAAATCCTAAGTAATAATTACAAGAGATCTCTAGAATGTTCTAAAAACTTCTACCAGCTTCTAGTAATACATTTAATATCCTATCAACAACTTTCAGTATTGCATTTAATATCCCACTAACAACAATACTAAACATATCTCGAGATTATAGGGTTTAAGGAAGTAAAAAATGAATAGACTCTAAATACTAGGATAATAGATTAATACGGGGAAATATATTGTGGTACAAAGTACTTGGCACTATTTCTGTAAATGGTATTTAAGTTGCTTTAAAGCCTCATCTCCACTCAAAAGGTCTTGCACAACCATTTCCAATAATGTTTCTCCCAGGCTAAATTTAGCCCAAATAGGTGTTGATCTTCCCAAAACCACTTCAAATGGGGTGCAATATGCAGCTACTAGGAAACTAGTATTATGCCAATATTCAGCCTAAGGTATAAACTCTGCCCAATGGCTGTTAAAAACAAAAGCACCTGAGATAAGGTAACCAGTATTCTATAGAGTACTTTGGTTTGCCCATCTGACTATGGGTGGCAAGTTATACTCACATTCCATGTAGTTCCCTGTAATCTAAAATTTCTTTCCAAACTAGACTCAAAAAAGTAGAATCTCTAACGCTTATATGGAAATTGTCACCATCTAATGACACCCTTAAGAAAAACCACAGCTATAGACCTTCTGGTATAGGGATGCTTAAGCAAAATGAACTCTCCATATTTACTCAATTTGTCCACTACTACCAACACTGCATAAATAGATTTAGATTCACCAAGACCAACTATAAAATATACAGTGATCTCATATGGTTGTAGAAAAGTGTTGGAGATCTCACATTGGTTAGAGATATTGTCAAATTATAGTCTATATAAATGGATGCAAATCTTACGTTACAAACCAACTTTGTGAGGTTGAATTCACTTTCTAAAATAGTATTTAGAGTCTATCCTATCAAGGTTCATTGATCCTATCATGCCATTTTCTAACGAGCCATTATCGGACCTTGGTTAGAGATATGACCAAATTATAAATTCAAGAGGGTGCAAAATCAATTTTATATGGTTGAGTTATGCTTAAAATCTACCCTCTAAAAGAAAGAGTAATGGCTACAACAACCATGTTGTCTATGGTGGTGAAGCTTGGTATTTTTTTCAATAGAAGACTCATGTTAGACATCACTATGATCCTTAGCATCTCAGCTAGGTTGACACCCCAAGGACATCTATCATTTGCCATCACTATGATCCTTGGTATTTACTTCCCTAGTATACATAATAGGCCACTGCATACTCCGTCCTTTTAATGGGGGTATTAGTATGGTCTGACATTAAACAGATTTGTCCCTGATTTGAAAATAATTTGGTGATCTACATCTCTTGGTGGAGGGAGGAGTCCTTTAGTTTCTTGAAATAATGCATATTTGTGTAAAACATTTTGATTTGGGTTGCTGACAAGACGTCCTCTCCACAAACTAGGGCTTGGACATTATGTCTACTTCCTCTTTGGCCTATTTCTTTAGAGCATTTTAGGGGATACCATTGCTTTGAATGGACTTGGATCTTCTTATATTTTTACACTATACCATGCATGTTAAAGTTTGCCAATTTGTTCTAATCTCCCCTAAAGTCACCAAACATGCCACACCAAGAATCATATCACCTTCCCTCAATTCAGACAAACATCAATCTCCTTTCCTACAATAATTTCCAAACTGCACATTCCTTCATGCAACAGCCTTGAGTGGATTTTCTATTCCCTTCTCCTAATCTTACATAATGGGTCGGTTGCTTCAGGCAACATTCCCAAGCTTTTCATTACCTTGTTAGATATGAAACTACGACTAGCTCCACTGCCTAATTTCTTGACCTTGAAATTTTCCTTTTAGCTTCATAGCTTCTGGCTGTGTTCTCTAATGGCACCTGCTGAACATATTGAAAGATTCATCCATTAACACGCCATCTTCCCTAAATTCTTGTTTATATATTATCTTCCTCTTCCATCATGGATATTTCCCATCATCGTTCACCTCTTCCATCATGATTATTTCCCCATCAGCACTCACCTCTTAATCCTCAGCCCATATTATCACCCACAAAGGTTTTTTCAGGACACATATATGCCCATGCCTGTATGCTAACCCATAACTATAACATTTTCCATTTTTTTCTCCTCCAACATACTCAGCATATAGAAGGGTACATGTTACTCTACTTCTTTGTCCAGAAAAATTTGGTTCTGCTATTGAGGAAGCTGATCCTGTGAACTCCAAACATGTCTCATGGTGGCTCTGGCATTGGTTGAAAACATCCTAGACACAATGGTTCCTCCTCCTTGCAAACAAAACCCTAAATTGACAACATTTTCTTGCAGTTCTCACACATTATGCATCTGCTTCATGGCTTCTTCTACATCACTTGCAATTTCCATGGCTCTACCAAGGTCCCTAGGGTCATGTGATCTCACCAAACGGTCAATTTGGTTTGGCTTGCACAACCAGTAATTCAAACTTCTGTACATACTCCCTATTAGTTTGCTATACGGAATCCAACCTTTAATAGCTCGCCCCACTCCCTCCTCCAAATCTTCTCATAAATGCTTCGAAAATATATTTCCAAGATGAATTCTTGGATAATATGTCTCCAATACTGGAAACCAATGTAATGCATTTCCACTAATGCTGATAAAAGCAAGCTTCAATCATTGGAAGGTTTAACTTGTACCACGATTCCCTAGTATGTGCTTCACTCTCCAAGTCCCTCCCATTCTTATGTATAGAATTACCTCCATTAATCAAAAGGGTCTTCTATACATTCATCTGGAACAACAGATTACTTTAATAAAAAGGAAACAAGTTTACCCCAAATGGAGCACTCCTACACTAGAATCTTGATTCACAGTCAAAATTTCCTACCCTCTTCCTATTGAAACCAAGGCAATATATCAGGGAAATAGATTTCTTTAACGACAATAACAAATATAAAAGAACTCTAACAAAAACAGATATAACAAACTATATATGTCCTTTACTTAATCCTTTATTCCTCCTATAATGAACCTTTTGTACCCAGATATAACAGAACCATGGATGTTAGTTGAAGAACAATAGTGACCTTTAGTATGTTCATCATGAACTACTGAATAGTTGTTAACTGGAAAAGATGTCACCATCGATCCATCAATGTAAGGATAAGGATGAATCACAAGTATTTTAGCCCGGAGGCAACTGTGGGGATTACAAGAAGGCACAGTTCAGGGGACAAAAGCAAAATACAAAACCATAATAAACCTGGACCCTTTTGAGCAAAGGTACAATACAACATAATGTTTGGATACAATAAGGATGAATTTGAGTAGAAAACATGAAAGGGAAATCAATGGTGACAGTTACTGGAAACTTGACTAGAAGTTTTTTCATGTATCAACTGAGGGCATGTTTTGGATGGATTTCATCCAGTTTTTAGTTTTTAAAATTTTTTCAGCTTAGGAAGATGTGCTAAGAACATATTTATTTTCTAGCTTTTAGTTTCAATTTCAAATAGATTAATTTTAAAAATTATCTTGTCTTTATGGTGGTGGAGATGCTAACAACTGAGAGAATATTAATACGGGTAATGGTGATTGTGTTGGTAAATCGAAGGGTAAGAAACACTTGAGAAATCTTCACCAAGGGGCATGAGCCAACCAGTACACAAAAACAAAACACACCTTAAATCGAAGACCTGCTTTTGAATCTTTCTCACTTATATGTTCTTCAACTCGTCCATTTCCCACAAAGTAATACTCCAATTTACACAACAAACTTTCCTTCAAGTACGAGTCTCTTTCACATTGTAAACTCCCCTTTGAACAGAAGCTCTTACTTGACTAGATGTACTTAGTGGTAATCCTTACTTGCACTATCGTTCACCTCAAGAACACATTACATCGATTTACTGTCAGATAATCTACACAATGAAATCCACTACCAACACCATTGTATACCAACATCCAAAAATCGAAGGGGGAAAATACCAAGGCTATCTATCTTCACCAATGAATAGCCAACACACAACATGACACCACATTCAATTTGAAAACCTTAAAGCAATAGCCTTGCTGGTCTTTCTCACAAATACACTAAATGATACCTTGAATTGAATGTCATGTTTAGATGACAATGGTACAAGTAAACCCATAGTGGACTAGAGCTTCCACTTAAGAGGTAGTTTACAATGTTGAAGGAGCTCACACCTGAGAGGAAGATTGGTGAAGTTCAAGTAAGCTGGAGCCCTACATTGTGTAAAAATAAGTAAGTTGAGCAACATATAAATGAAAATGACCAACAAATCTATTGCCTAATGGTTTTGGTTGAAGGTGGTGTCAAACTCCCTTGTGTGTTGACTCATGACTGATTGGTGAAGATCATTTGGTGTTTCTCCCCCTCGGATTTCCCAACATTACAACCACTGTTACCATCATTATTCTTTTTTCTGCCATCTATAGGAAAACCCGAGTACATCTTCATCAAAGAATCATAAGTCAATATACAAGAAAACAGGACATCACCTTTAACTCAAAACACTAAAGCAATCACATTAGTTAGTCTTTCTCACATATATAATGCTCAACTTACCCATTTCTACACAATGTAGGGCTCCAACTCAAACTTCAATCCAATGGGTAGCAATGGTGAAGGTGGCAATATTGTGATGGTTGTTATGATGATAACGGTGATGATGATAGTTTATGAGTATATTATACACAGCAGTTCTTAACGGCCTTCTACAAAGTAGATAGTTAGATTGTGCACCGCTGTCACTAGAGCAACTCTTATAAATAGATTTGTATAATTGTCATTAAGAAAAAATATAATTCAGTTAATCTTTTTGTCCTTCCTGATTTTCAGTTTTCAACATGGTATCAGTGCTTAGTGATTCTTATGGCTCATTCAAACCCTAATTCTATCTTAACAAATATAGCAACAGTAACAAACCAATTTCACAAATACTTTTCCTTGTTTTTTAAAATGAAAGCAAAATAGATTCATAATCAAGATAAAAACCATTCCAGCTGCATTTTTTGCTGAACACATTTTTGTTTTGAAAATTGCATTTTAAAACCAGAATCTCAACCACCCAAGACTAGAATTTATACCTATCGGGGTCTCCTAACTTAAAGTATCTAGTCAGTAGAAAGAAAACTATAAAAAACTATAAAATATTTGAAATATTTGAAAGTATACAATATAGGAAATTATTTTCTATGTTCAAACTACCTTGATCTTAGTTTCACTCCATCATCATTGCTGAGGATAACTAGTAACAAAATAATAACCAAATGGTATATAGTTCAACATAAATGAAAATGAGATTTCAGAGTTCAAAACAATGAACAAATTTTGGGCCAAGGGGAAGGGAGTATTGCACATGCTAAAAATGTTGAACATTAATAATTTTAGCTGTACATACTTGCATGTAACTGTTGGTGTAACACCAAAAGCTATCATTAAACATAATACAGCTTTGAATGTTGGGATTCCTGAAATGCAGAAAAGAAAAATAAAAATCAAGTTACTTATCCAAAACAACCACATGTAAACCAGCATTTTTTATTAGAATGAGCTATACAGGACAAGCAAATGGAACCCACTTTATGTTATTTGAACCAAACAACCATAACTTCATTACTCCATATTTATTAGACAAGTACGCAAAAATGAATAGATATGATTGTGATTGGCTAGCTTCTTACGTCATTTTCAATTTATATGCTTGTCTTATTAATAAAGAAAGTCCACTTTAATTTCAATTTGTTTCTTGTTTCTAAAATTTTGTAGAGGAGATGGGGAAACAAGATTTTGTTGTTTCTTGTTTCCTGAACGTAGATAAAAAAGTGAAAACAAGTAAATAATTTTATCATAGTAATTGTTAGAATTATTACTTCTATTTTGTATCATTAACCCTATGTATAGGGTGTAGAGTGTGGGAAACCTCTACTGCTATATCTAATTATGCACCTAGGGTCCTAGTGCAGTCTCTTAGTCTTCCATGTACTTGTATAAGTTTCCACTATAAATAGAAGAAAGTGAGAGTGGTCCCATAAGCGCACTACTCATATTTTCAGTCTCAATCTCAAGTGTAATAAAAACATATCAACTGAATATGAAAACTAAAAAACAGAGGTGCACTCCACGTACTCTTAAGTCTTAGTAAGCAAAGTATGATCTATTCAGAACTATTGATTTTTGATACACGGATACAAATCCAATATGTTTATCTGATAAGAAGAGCTAAACTGCTCTAAAATACATAAAATCTATAGTTAAAAGACTGAAAGGTAACATTAATATTTTTCATGGGTAAGAAGAGAAGAAGATTGCATTTATGACCTAAAGATGTAATAAACTAAATTATGACCCTACAAGTGTCATCATCTCATTTTAAGAAATTAAAACTATAAACTTATTATTATAAATATTATTTTTAATATTCTAGGACCATCCTATAAAATCTTTGAACCATTTTTTTTTCTTCTTCAAAGTGTCCCTATACTCATTATAGATGCATATTCTCCCCACTTAAGAAAAAGAAAGATGCCCAAAAAAGTTAACGAGAATTGAAGACTTCAACTAAAAAGTTGTAACTAAATATGACAAATTTAAAGAGTCCAGTTCGGCGAATGCAAATGATTTATACACACAGGAAAATATGTTCTTTATGGCTATTTACCCAAATCCCAAGCTCATATAACACAAGCAAGCATCAGAGCTAACAAGTACATCCTGCCATATGGTAAAGAGTGAACATGCAGAATTAAATGTTTGATTGAAAATGAGGCCGTATTGCGGTAAATTTAAAATTGTTTCATGTAAAAGACAATCAAATGTACAAAATGTTCTCTACAATACCAAAAATTACATTTTAGATGTTATGTATGAAACTTGGAAAAAGGTATAACAACTACCACAAATAGCAATATAGACTATATAATGAAGGATGTCTTACCCTCAAGATAAGGAAGCCAACTTAAAAATGGCAAAGAGTTTCCAAATGGCTGAGCCCACCACTCAGCACCTGTATAATAAAATAATAATAATAATAAATAATAATAAAAACAACAACATACACAGGATTTTTATCAAAGTTAGTAGTTGTGTGTGTAAACACAACAAAAGTCCATACCCACGATACCAGTGAAAAAGTGACAGATGTATATTATCATCAGACCCTCTGTGGGCCCATTTATAACGGGCAGTATAAGTGTATTGGTGAAATAGCTGCATTCAAAACAACATTTAGAAGAAATCAATATTTCTAGTCTGTCTAACAGCATATGTGAAATATGGTATTAAAATATAGGGTTAAATATGTTCTTGTTCCCTGAACTTTCATGCAAAATTGAATTTTATCCCTGTCCAAAACTTTGTACCACTTTCAACCCCAAACGTTACTAATGAATGGATAAAGTCCTCGTCAGCCAACAATGTTAAACATTTGGAGATGTTAAACATTTGGATAGAGAGTATTTCACAATGGATTAAAGTTGTAGGTCCATGTGGATGTTTTAGACTTGACATAGTGCCCCTCAAAGCTTAGTGATGGTGGACATAGAGGTGGAGGTTAGGGTGGAGGGCAGTGGATAAGGTGGTGAGGCTGGTGGGGATTACAAGGTGGTGGTTATAGGGGGCTCTGACGGTTATGGAGGTTACGGAGGCACCCAAAATGCCAATGTGAGAAGCATGTCAACACTAAAACAGCCACATGTACATACAATTTTAATCCACTATGCAACGCCGTTTGCCACATCATTAAATGTACATCATTGGTTGACAGAGACTTCATTCATTCATTGATAAAGTATAGGAATTAAATTGATACAGAGTTTTGGACAATAACGCAATTCAATTTCAAATGAAAGTTCAAGGACTAAAAAGATATTTAACCTAAAATATATAACCGTGCCAAATTTCAAAATTTGTGATTTTACAATACAAGAATACAATCGGGGCATTGCAAAACTAACAATATCATATAACATATCATCTATCATATATTAATTGAACATTATAACTTACTGCTCCCAAGTTGCACCATAAAATGTAATTGCAGATATTAACCACCACCAGAAAGTACCTCTTCCACACATGGCTGTGCTCCCAAAAGCCAATGATTCAAACTGAAAACATGTTATCATATATGACAGTCTTTAATCTCTTCCAATAACTTAAGAAGAATAATACCTAAAGTTAAAAGAGACATACCGTACAAGCTAGTGCATCGCACCCTGCAAATAAAGTTGAAAATTTCTTCATTAATAACAAAAAGATAAGCACAATGAAAAACAATCAAGTGAAAATTTCATCATTAATAACAAAAAGGTAAGCACAAGGAAAAACAATCAAGTGAAAAACACAAGCAAGAAAATCACCATGATCAAAGAGCTCTCCTAATGGGCTTGAGGAATTTGTTCGTCTAGCTTGCTTCCCATCAACCGCATCAAATGTCTAGAGCACCCAGATACACACAAACATATAAGAAAACAATAAAATAACTATTGCAAATAATGGAAATTTGGTCAAGCAGTAAAGATCTTCCATGGATAAACCATATGAATATTGCTTAGCTGTCGGGAAATAGACTGCTCATGGAACAACTAAAGATAGTAAGATATAAATAATCAGAAAGTCAGATGTAAACATCTTTCATAGTCAAGGGTAAAATTTTTAAAAATATTACAATGATAATATAAAAGGCTTCAATTGAACCATTGGACCACTAGGTTTATACATCAAATCATTTAGACTCGTGAAACAACATCATTATAATCAAGATTCAAGAAACTAGAAGATGCCAAATATCATACGCTTCAAATGAGATCACCATTCAAGGGAACTAACTGATTACCACATAAGTAAAATTTATCTCGCTTGGTTCCCATCAAGGCAGAAAAACAGGACTACCCAAAATAAAGATTGAAACCAAAGTCAAAGGGACTGAGAACTTGGCAAGTACTGCACCACAAGTATTTTACCCTACCTGGTATAAAAACAGAAGTAGTCCATGGGCAAAATGAACCCATCTTGGAGGAGCTGAGTCCAAATGTGGAGAGTATATCTGAAAAATAAATAAATACATAAATTTATGTACAATGAAAAATAAATAAATACATAAATTCACTGTTTCAATACAGCCGCTATATCAAAATTGCCTACCTTGACCAAGGAAAGAACAGTTCCATAAAAGAAATTATCAATAATGCATGAAAGTAACCAACAATCTTAAGTATGCTTAATATACTGGTTTTAAAAATTGCAAATTTCATTCTATCATTTGACAAAATGACAAATAAGGTGAAGCATTGCGAACCTATAACTGCTATGACTTTAATTTTGGAAGTAGGAAGAATAATGGACTCAAGTTCCACTTACATAACCAATCAATGCAGACACTAATAAGAACATAAATCCCATAAGAGTTATCTGCAACCAAGAAATTTATAGATTTATTAGCGCCAATTTAAATGCTTAAGATAACAACAGTAAAAACAACAGGTGACACTACAATAAGAAAGGAGGTAAAGGTGTACCATGTTTGGACTGCAAAGATTTGAAGAATGCCAATATATCATGATAAATAAAATAGAAAGGTATCAGTCAGTGTATTCAGAAGTCAAAAGCTAAAATTACAAAAATAAAAATAACTATTTGTTTGCCAAAGAGTAAATGATACTCTTATGAATAAGAGTGCGTATGTAGTTATAGCCAGAAATTTGTGAACTGACAATCACATTATCCAGCTACTGTAACCCTAAAAACCAATATTATTATAATAAATATTTATAAGAAAAGTTCCATGACTTTAATAAAAACACTCAATCTGCTCAAATGAAGTTCATAATCTGATTTGTCCTTCTTGAAGTAAAGTGAAGTAAAGAGATGTTTCTATATAAACAAATAAACAAGTCAACATAAAGAAAGAACTTAGTTTCATTCAAATGATAAGAGAACTCACGGCATCCATAGGGGGAAAAAATTAACAAAGCGAGTCCAAAAGGGTTGCAGTACATATTTGGCCACGTAGGAATGATCTACTCCACTATATTTATATTTGTGCAAAGCCGCAACACCATGAGACCCAATATAACCCATTTTCTCTCTGATATAAGTCCAAAATAAGCTTCAACGATATCCTAAGCCTTAGCACAACCTGCTGAACGTTGAAAAGGAACAATTAGACCAAATAAATATAGGAATCTGCAAGATGCCCATTTGAAAATTGGCAAAAGATTGAATTTGAAGATAAAAAAATCTACTAAAACAAATTTGAAAGGAAATCCAAAATCCAAAATGACTAACTGACAAGAAAAGGTCAGAATTATAAAAGTATTTAACACTGAAATAGGGGAAAATAGATTAACTGCGACATAGATGTTCTAAGAGATGTCTAAATGAAACAAAGAATTGATGTAAGTATGGGGAAAAAACAATCCCATTAAATGAAAGTATAAAAAAGGGAAAAAAAATACAATGCATATAAAATTCCATCAAAGAAGAAAAATAAAAGCTAAAAATTAAACAATACTTACAGCCATATTTGAAACAAAGTGCTTAAAGTATAATAAACTATGATGCACCAATACTTCAATTTGGATAACATCTGTATACAACACATATGTGTCCGATACTTTAGGATACTCTACCTATATTTATAAATAAAATATCTAATATATAAAGGAGTAGTATTTTTTCTATGACAATAATTTATAATTTTTTATGTTGAAAACTTCAATACATATGACTTAAATTTGGATTCACACAATAACAATCGTATATTTATCATCTTCTAAGAATTGTTGTATGCATATATAACATAACGTATCTTATTATTTTCAAAATAAACATATCGGATGCGTGTTATATCCGATAGAAGTTTCATATTATTTAATCAGGTTAGCACGTCAGGCATTCCTTTAGCACAACCAGCATACAATTATGTAAGGTGAACATTGTAAAAGTTGTTTTAACAATGAAGGTAATGCTCCATTAGCTAATGTATTTTGAAAAGTGAACACAAATATGGTCAAATATTTTTCTGTTAACTGTTGTCTTCATTTGCTAGTCCATTATTTGTTACAGCATGTTCATTTTAACACTTCTTACTGTCTCACCTTACCTTGTGTTTGGATAAGAGATTTCAAAAATTCAAAGAAATGGAAATACATGACATTTGAATTACTTGTAATTAAATTCTCTTCATTTTCTAAATATTTTGTTTGGATAGAGTAATTAAAATATCTTACATTTCAATTTTATTATTTGGATAAATTAATTGAATTTCTCTTTTAAGACAAAATTTCAAATCAACCGGTGTTCTACAACAAAGCAATCAACATATAAAACAACATAAAGACACAACTTATAAAATATAAATTACTGAATTGAAGGTTTCTGCCAGGCTTTATTAACAAAGTACGCAAACAAATCAGAGCAAGTATCCTTGTCTATAAAAAATGATTGGACACGAAAATATGGAATTGAAAGCTGAAAGATTACATTGCAAAGGCAAATTAACAAAAAATTCAGCTCACTAATAGGAATTAACATAGTTTTCAGCTCAATGCAAACCCAATGATTCTGTTTTCTTTCAAAAGCATAAACCTATTAACTTCAAAGAAAAAATACCCACCAAAAGGAATACACTCAACAAAACCTAAACCTCACAAGCTTAGGCTGAATCCAAACATGGCAATGACATCATGGCAATGAATCCAAACAGTGTTGCTTAGATGAACATTGGAACAACCAAGCAACATCGTTGAGTACTCATGGACAAGAGCTTCCACTCAAGAGGTAGTTTACAATGTTGAAGGGGTTCACACTTGAAAGGGAGATTTTGTTGAAGTTCAAGTGAGTTGGAGTCCTACATTGTGTAAAAATGTGTAAGTTGAGCAACATATAAATGAAAATGATCTACAAATCTATTGCTTAAATGTTTCGATTGAAGATAGTGTCAAGCACTCTTGTGTTTTGATTCATGACCTTTTGGTTTTTATCCCCCTCGGATTTTCCAATTACTACCATTGTTACCACCATCAGTGTTTTTGCGACCATCTATTGGAAAGCCCGAGAACATTCTCATCAAGAAATCATAAGTCAACATACAAGAAAACATGACATCACCTTTAATCCAAAACCTTAAGACAATCAGATTTGTTAGTCTTTCTGACACATATGTTGCTCAACTTACTCATGTCTACACAATGTAGGACTCCAACTCAAACTTCAATTCCAATGCATAGCAATGGTGGCAATAGTAATGGTGAAGGTAGTAGTATTGTGATGGTTATTTTTTGGATGATAACAATGATAATGATAGTTTATGAGTATATTGTAAATAGAGCATCTCTTCACTGCTTTCTCGAGAATAGATAGTTAGATTGTGCACAGCCTTCATTAGAACAACTCTTATAAATAGAAACTCACTCTCACGCTTCTCACATTGAAATTTTGGGTGCCTCCATAACCACCACCACCGTCGTCACGAGACCCCAATAACCACCACCTTTGGATCCACCATCACCAAGTTCATCACCTCCAAACCCCCACAGTAATCCCCACCAACCTCACCACTTTATCCACCACTAAGCCCTTCACCCTAACCCCCACCTCTAGGTCCACCATCACTAAGCTCAAAGGGGGCTTTGGGCAGTTCTAATTTTGCTTTTTTTGGCAAATTTGAACTAACTTAGAGCTTGTAATTGTATATTGATTCATAGATAAACTAGGAGATCTATTTGTTGAGTGTTCCAATCCAACCACTATAAATATTTATTTTAATTTTGAATGACTAAAAAGATCTGCATATTTTCTTTTTTATATATATTTGAATGAATGTGGCTAAGACATGGTTATTTGAGAATACAAAGAAAATACAATTATAAGAAAGTCATTTACATTAAAAAAAACCTTACCGAAATGTATCATCCTTCATTCTTACATCCCAAAATTATATTATAACTAGTGTCATGGAAGCTTTTTAGTGCTATTGAATAATTAGGGTAATTATTTATATATACTGGTCTTTTGTGTAGATTAGTTTCAAATACCGCTAAGATTTGGTTGTTTAACTGCTTAGGTCTATTATCTCTTAGTATTGGGTTATCAATTCCTTGCCTGTATAAGGGTTTTATCACTAAGTTATTCTTAAGTCTTTGTCTATTTTATTAAGTTGTATTCTTAAGGAGCCTAAAGAAAACAGAGTAAATTCAAACAAAGAAGCCAAAAACAATCAAAATCCCCTATATTCCCCCTAAAACAAAAGCAGAGTAAACTCAAGCAAAGAAGCCTAAATCAACAGAAATCTCCTATATTCCCCAAAATCTGGCTCTGATAAATCCCTTTTTATTAAATTTTTTTCTTTTCACTAATTCTTTCTATTTAGATAATCCAAAGTGATGTGTTGGTTATTAGTTTTTTTCAATGAATTGCAGCACTGTTTCCTTCTTTTTTTTATTTGAATCATTTTAAAAAACTAACGAGTCATACGCACAATACTCTATAAAATGATTAATTTCTTTTTTAGTCAATTCAATCTTATAAAATTGAAAAATCTTGGAGAATCAAAATGAGTCATTTCGGTACGAGATCGACAGCGGAAGTGGAATAGGCATTTAAAAGCATGATAAAGATAATAGATAAAGACTACACAGAAAAGAAAAACAAGAACAACATCATATCATCCAAATATTAAAAATAAAGCATCCATACCAATCAAAAAAACAAGAGAAAGAAAACAGTGCATGGATCTAGAAACCTCATTGCAATGGTTACGAAAAAGAACAATTAATACCTGTTTGTATTAATCTATTAAAATGTCGCAACGAATCACGCTGTAAACCCTAAATCATCAAATACGAAGAAGTAGAGAATCTCTGAAATTCCAAAAACAAAATGAGTGAATAATTGAGGGAGAGAAATGAGCGAAACCCTAGAAATTAAACTGAATGAAGAATTGAGAGTTGAGCGAAACCCTAGAAATCAAACCGAATGAAGAATTGAGAGCGAGCTAGCGAGAGGGAAGTGAAAAGACGGTCTTGCCCTTGTCTAGTTTGTGGGATGTTTCATAGTTGTTATGCTTATGGTTGTTGTTTTTTACTCTCATATCCTCTAAGCCTCTTATTCTTATTCGGATTTTATCTTCTCCATTAAGTTTCTTTTTTTATATGAGTTATTTTATTTTTTAACGTGAGTTATTTTATTTTATTCAAATGTGAGAATATAACGAGTAGATCAGTAAATATGATATGAATGTCGGAGGAAAACTTGTACTTAGGTATAATATGATAAAATATGATTCATTATAAAGGATTTGACAACCGTCACCTTATTCAAAAAGTGCGTGTATTTGTACAATACAAAAGAAGAGACATGTAATATTATTTTTAAAGTGTGAAGGGATAAGGTAATAATATGAAAAGTTTAATAGAATTCTGATTTTAATATTTCTGAAGTTTATTTAATCTCATCATTCAATTTTTTTTTTGTTCTTAACTTAGTTTCTATGTCACTTAAAAGAAATTAACGTGATCTATTTTGTTAAATTGGTATTAATATTATTAGGAGGATGACATATATATCATTTTGATATTAATATTCTTATATCTAAGTTCATAAGTCATATGTTTGGCTTTCATTTTGTGTGTAAACAATTAAATATAAAACATATTTTAATATGCATCACACATTATGTCACACATATGTTTATACACATATACCATTTGATAAACTTTTGTTCATATAAATCTGCGTAAGTTTAGTTAGTTACGATAAGTACAATACATTTTGCAAACACATGCTCTAAGCATTTCATAGTACATGTTAAATGTTAACAAATAAGTATGTTATACTTAGAGAAAATATATGCATCTTTAATCTCTCAGGATGACCTTGCAATCCCTTATCAATCTCAAAGATCTCTCATGATTATCATGCTCCATGACATTAACAAAGAAAGCACCTACATTCAATTCTATGTGAAGAACATTTAACACATCTTTAAGCCTTCAAAAAAAGAAGTTGAAATTTTTTAAAACACTCATAACGGCTACAAGAGACATGCAACAAATATTTTCTCTTAAGATATATATATATATATATATATATATATATATATATATATATATATATATATATATATATATATATATATATAACATCTTGTTGAAGACGCGAAAAGTTGAACTAAAACAATAACATAATCTTCATGGTCTTGTAATTGCAAGAAAGAACATTGATGTATTAATAGCAAACTAGCTAAGAGAATTTAACCATCGTACGTTGAAACATACTACCCTTTCTAATGAGTTAAAATTGTGATATGTTTGATTACTAAAACTCGTGTTGTATAAGCCAGAAGTGACTTGTCAAAAGAATGCTTAATTAAGCTAATAATAACTTGTGAAAGGAATACTTTATTAGAGCCACCAATAGTGATTGGAGCCAAAAAGATACTTAGGTTAAGCCATGAGTGATTTGTTGAAAGAATACTTGGTTGTGCCATAAATAACTTATTTAAAGAATACTTAATAGGGCCAGTCATGAGTAATTGAGAGTTGACAAAACATTCATGTTAAGCTAGAAATGACTTGTTGAAATGATATTTTCTTAAGGTAGAAATGGCTTCATAAAAGAATAGTTGTTTGTACTTTGCAACGTTAGGTTGCTTAGTGAAACTTGGCTGGTTAGTAAAGAACTGAACGAAATTTGTGTAATCAGACAAACTTGTATAAACATTCTAAGACCAATGTTGTGAAAAATTTTGATACACCATGACAATGGTTCATTTTACTTTAATTCATACGGTATTTGTGATTATAAAAACTCTAAAAAGATCCCCACCGAACACGAAAATAATCCCTTAGATTATCCAAATATGAAGATTCACTTTACATAAGCTTAAAATGAGGAAAAAAAATGGTTCGATTAATATAATGAAGAGATGATAATAAACCAAGTATATGGGGCACGAACAATAAAGAAAAGAATATAAAAAACATCAAAATAAAAAGATAAAATGGAAAAGAGGAAAGAAAAGAAGGAAGGAGACACACTACCAAGTGATGGTCTAAACAAAGTTGCTTAGAAGAGTGAGGTACACATGGCTGGCTAAATATGAACAATTTTTAATCAAAATATTTATCTATTTACAAGAGATGGGAAGATTCCCTTATATAGGCAAGGGTAGAGACCCACAGAGAAATACAATGCACTCTTCTCGAACCTATCCTTGCCCTCCAAGCCTAAGGATCAAGTTGAAGCACTTCTAGAAGCTCAAAGATAACCTCTCTTAGATTCAAGATCCAACCCAAATGCGTGGGTCTTGGTTTAAGGTCCCTCTCCTCCAAATAAGGTGGAAACATCAAGCTAGGGGTATTCCAAGTAAGCTTCATGTTTGTGCCCATTAAAAGGGTACTACGTCCGACAACACTTATTTTTAACTTAAACTAAATTATGAAAATTAGATAAAAACTAAAAATATTTTAAACCTAAAATGCTAAGAGTTTTAATGTGGACTTAAAGCATATAAAACTAAGAAACTAATGTATTTAAACAAAGTGCAGCATAACAAACTCCTGCAGATGGGACCACACCATGCATCTTTCCATATCGAAAATGGAGTCATGGAACCTTGATTATCATTTAAAAAATAAAAGGTAAATTGAATTTTTTAAAATTTATGGGACAAGTAGAGGAAGTTTGGTCGTTTTTAAGAATGGTTAAGTGTAAGCTTAGAAATATTAGATTCCCTCGTTGTTTCGGCAACCCACTCAACTTTTTTATATTCCAACTATACAAGGTTTTGAATGGAAAACTATGCAAGCCAATTTGTAAGTTAATTAAAAGGGGAAAGGTCTTAACCATGTTACTTAGACCCAAGGCTTGAACAGCCATAGAAGATCGCACAGCTGCCAC
>Ga0209589_1001329_pt1 | contig 40399 bp, 18 predicted proteins | sample CowpeawhiteBW_FD_187525 | JGI IMG/M metagenome (GOLD analysis project Ga0209589, IMG submission 187525) | Root nodule microbial communities of legume samples collected from California USA - Cow pea white BW (SPAdes) (version 2) | ecosystem: Host-associated > Plants > Roots > Nodule | place: USA...
TATATATATATATATATATATATATATATATATATATATATAATCAAATGACTTTATGTGATTTTTTCTGAAAATAAAGTCACAAAATTATTGATCTGAGAATTTTTTCATTTTAAATACGAATTTAGACAAGACACGTACTTAAATGGATATGAACTTAAGCATATGTTTAAGTGTACTTATTCATTCAACACTACAACTAAAACAATTATTTTTAAAGTATCAAAGAGAAAGTTTTATGAATTTTTATTTGAAGATTTTGAAAAGGGATATTTTGATGATTAAAATACTAATTTAATAATTATATAATAATAACATATACAAATAATTAATAAGTTAAATAACGTTGTAATTCGATTATATTTTTAATTAAAGTTATCAACATGTCATTGTTTTTTTTTTAAGTTCTCTGAATAAGATAATTTTTAGAATCTTAAATTTTATGTTTACTAAGGCCTCCACAATAGATTTGTAATGGCGTCACGGAGGTGAGTTCAAGGAGGATTTTTTATTACGAAATGTTTTAGAATGATTAATTTAAAAGAATTAAAAATTAATTTTAAATTGTAAAATTTAATATGTTCTTTTTCTGTTTATGAAGTATATATTTTTTCGAACGTTTTCGCAATGTACAATACAAAATCATTTTACTATATTTGAAAGAATATTCTTAAAAAAATATAAGAATTATAAAAATTTATTTTCGTGATTATATTGAGAGATGTGCTAAGAAACAATTGCAGAACTAATTGTGTTTCTTTTTATTGTATGAAATTATTATAAAGTACATTTTCTTAAAAATTAAGTTTAAACCTTTCTCTGCCCCCTCTTCTCTTACTGACAACTAGAACCTTCCATCCAATTGCTCAAAGCATTAGGGTTTTTGGAAGGGGTTTTAGGGCTATTATTGCTCACATTCAGAAATCCCCAATTCTCCTTCCAAAGATTCAACACTTTTCATCGAAGTGCTCCCAAATGCTTCGCTCCAATGGCGTTAGGCTCCTCCGATCGCTGCCCGCTAAATTCATCCGTCACGCCGACGAACCTGTACTGAACAACCCTTCATCGTTCTCGCCCTTTGATTTTTCATTCATCATCCAACTTCGAATTTTGAGACGTTTTCTCTGCCTACTTTGATGCAATTTTGTTATGTTTGGTTGATTTATTTTGGATAAATCTCAGGTATATGAAGGAGTGTGCCAAAGGGGTTTTAGGACATTGAATTCGGGACGTTGTAATCCACCCAGAGTCATCGGGAACTTATTTCCAAAAGGTATGTGTTGAAGATAATAATGCAAGTTTCAATTTTTGCTTTGGATTTTTAGTTTTGTTGTGCGATTATACAAAGGAATAAGACTCTGCGAATGAGTCAGTTGTTTTTGGATTAGTTTGACAATTGTTGGTCCTAATGTTGTTTTTCTTATGTTGTATTGAACATCTTATTAAAAAAGTGGTCTCTGTGATTTTCTGTTTGTTTTTAGCTGATCTTTTCTTCTCTGTCTAATTGCAGTTGGAAATGGTATTACTTTGAAGAACTGGTTGCTATATGGAGCAGCTAATACATATTTGGGGACATCCAGGTCCATTCATGGGTCGGGTATAAAATGTGGATTACCTTTATGTGCTTGCCTTACTTTTCATTCTTGCTGATGTCACACCGAAATGCATTTGGAAATCTTGTTTGGTTATTCATGGCTTGTATTTTGTCTTTTCCTTTGGTGATGAAGTATAAGTGGCCCGAAGTTAATGCTACTTTTGTTGAATTAGCTCAGCAATTTCTGGTTTGGTCTTTCCCCTGGATGGATATATTTGTTTAGTGTCCCTTGAATTTGAATGATTTATTTTTTCCCCTCAATTTCTTTTCAGCATCATTGGCTAGAGACTATTATGAAGTGCTTGGTGTGAGTAAGAATGCAAGTTCTTCTGAAATAAAGAAAGCATACTATGGGGTAGGTTTTACTTGACTAGTTTAATATAAATGTATTTTTGCATCAACGAACATTTTTGAAGCTTTAAGTGAACATTTGACTTATTTCCTGGTAAAATATTGTGATTTCTTACCTATCCTGGTTGAAAGGTGTCACATGTTACATTCTCTTTTAATTCCAAGTCTTGCCCAAAACGTTTTGCAAACTGTTTCCTTTTCTTATAGTATGTATTGCTGTCATTTCCCAAGTGGGCGAGATTAAAATGGTTGTTTGGATTGTGTGGGTAGAGCTTGTTTTCTATCATATTGCTGTTACGTATGCCAACCACTCATTAATGTTATATAATACAGAAATACGTCTTTTCTCCTTTTGCTGTTTAATTTTATACTTGGTTGTTGGCACCTGTTTTATGATTTTCTTATTCGTAATACATCCCTCTGTAAGATTTTAGTACCTACAGTAGTTGTATGTTTGTGAAAATATTTCATGTAGTTCCCTTTATTTTTCCTTTATTCTCGTGACAAATTCTTCAAATGCACTCGATGAGCTTGAGTTATTTGTCTGAAATAATTCTATTTCTGCCTTTTTTCTTACTTTTTATTTTCTTCATATTCTTCAGCTTGCAAAGAAGCTCCATCCAGACACAAACAAAGATGACCCTGAAGCTGAAAAGAAGTTTCAAGAAGTTTCAATGGCATATGAGGTGTACTGTTGTTGTGCTTGTTATTTATGTAGAGCTCCACTGTAAATTGTTATGTGATGAGTGAACTGGATTATGATTTCTTGACTCCTCCCCCTTTGAATAACTGCATTGTAGGTTTTGAAGGATGAGGAAAAGCGTCAACAGTATGATCAGGTCTTATGCTTTTCCAGAAATACTTTTGTTACCTTTGCCAAACATTTTTTGTTACTCTATTGGGGTAAATTTATAGGGCAGGTTACTGATTTTATTCACAAGAAACCTACATTATAGATCATAAGAGCATAACAAGGGAATAATAGCTGGACTCAGGAGACCTCTGTTTTATGAAGTTGGAGGATAGAGATATTTGAGGGGGAAAAGTTGAACAAAAGGATTAGGCGGTTACAATTATCACCTTTTTTTAGATGTGTTTGGGATAGCTGTAAAAATCATGTTATTGCTATAATTGATTATATGGATAGTCAATTATTCTTATAATAGATTATAATGAAAATTAGTTTTAAGATAATAAATTTTGTTTGTTATTGGAAAATAGCAAACAAAAGTATAAAGTTGAAAGGGAAAAAATGCTATTGGAAAACAATTATAAGCTAAAATTTTCAAGAGTCATAGTCAATTTAATTTTCAGAAAAAAAAGAAGCTTTTACCAAGTTCAATGATACACACATCTGATATTGCAAACAACTTTTTAACCCCCAAAAGTGTCTGAAATCTTGAAACTAGTCTTTTCCATACATACTCTTGTTTTATCTTATTTATTAATCATCTCAGTGATTTGATTTGATTTAATATGGATATGTAGATTGGCCATAATGCATACGTAAACCAACAAAGCTCTGGTTTTGGAGGTGACAGTGGCTTTAATCCATTTGAGCAGATATTTCGAGATCATGTAATTACTTGCTGCTTTCTATATTCTTGCTATTGGTCATGTCTCACTGTGTATTGGTTCGTTCTATATAATTTTTTGGTAGTTTTGTCTTCATTGCTGTAGATATTTTATTAGGAATTTTGCTTAATAGAAATAACTATGTAGTTCTAATTTTAAATGTGATGTTATTATTGTTGTTGTTCTGTTCTGTTCTGTTCAGACACTAATCATGCAGCTGCATCAGTTACTAGTACAGTTTAATGGTGGAATAATCTGTTTAGTTTTTAATAGTTTACAAATACACAGCTTCAATAATCATACAAACAATCAAGCATCTTAATTTGTATATGTTATGTTTGTTTGTGCCTCTGTTCTGCTTTTAAATTTAATTGTAGTAGAAAATAATAATTAGAAAATTATGATTCAATAAATAATTGCATTATAATAAATAAAAATTGTCTAAGAAATTTGCTTGAATTACATGTCCCACATTTGAAGAATACTGTGCTTTTCTCTTAGCATTTCCCTCAAATTGTGGTCAGGATTTTGTCAAGAGCTTTTTTCATCAGAATATTGGTGGAGAAGATGTCAAGGTTCTTTTTCTCTTCATATCTTCTGGACATTTCTAACTATTCTGGCACTTATTTGTGGAAATGCAACTTGCTCTATTATTGTTCACAGACTTTTATTGAACTATCTTTTATGGAAGCTGTCCGAGGATGCACCAAAAATGTTACATTTCAAACAGAAGTGCTCTGTAACACTTGTGGTATGGTCATGACTTAAACATAATTTACATTCTTAGATTTTAGCTGTCTCTACTATGTGTAATTTAGTTTGCAAGGCATGTGCACTGGAAGGTGACAAATTTTTTCTTTGTTGACTATTTCAGGTGGGAGTGGTGTTCCTCCTGGTACAAGACCTGAAACTTGTAAGCGCTGTAAAGGATCAGGAGTGGTCAGTATTGTCTTAAATATAAATTTCGTTAATAATGTATTATTATTGTTATTATCATGATAATGATGTTAACCTGATGGCTTTTGTTATATGTCCAGACATTTGTACAAACTGGCATATTTAGGATGGAGAGTACTTGTGGTACCTGTAAGGGAACTGGCAAAATTGTATCGGTATGATGCAAACATTTAACTTTTTTCATATCAATTCTCTTATTCTGTAAATTTGGATACAGTGGATTTGGCTGTGATTCATGTAACTTGCCATGTTGCTTATTATTGTTGCTTTTCTATTTCCTATTTAGCGGCAATCCATATAAATAAATTATACAATGAATAGTGTAGATTCATCATATTCATGTATTTGTACTTATTTTTCATACAATTAGCTTGTAATTTTGTTCTTTTCTTTGATGGTGTCAGAATTTCTGCAAGTCATGCAATGGGGCAAAGGTTACCAAAGGAACAAAATCAATCAAATTGGATATTATGGCTGGTAACAACTTAAAATTTTACAGTGCATTGTTTTGGGTGAATCATATTCATATTACAAGTTGCGAAGAAATAAGTCAAATGAATGAGTAGTTTTCCTATGGATTTTTCCTTATATTGCTTTTTGGAATAAAGTTTGTTTGGTAAAAGCTAGGAAGAGATCAATTACTAACTCTGACTTTTGCCATTATGTATTAGTATTAATCTGACAACGAGTACAATCAGAAACAAGCTACCGTATTTTACATATAGTAAAGTTAATGCTTTTGATCACTGACCTTTTAATAATTTAGAGCAATGTTGGGTGTTGACTATCTTTCTATTGACTAATTTGATTTTATTAATTGTGGGAGCTAAAAGGAAAAAAAAAATGGGTTGAGCGATTGACATGCTCTTACATATGTAGGAATTGACAACAATGAAACTATAAAGGTTTATAGAAGTGGCGGTGCAGATCCTGATGGAGATAACCCTGGTGATCTTTATGTTACTATTAAGGTGACTGTTTAATCTATTCATTACTTGGTCATCATTTCCATTTTTCTCCTATATCTTCTCTCAAGCCCAATTATTTATTTATCATTTTCCTTTGAGCAGGTCAGGGAAGATCCTGTCTTCCGTAGAGAAGGATCTGATATTCATGTAGATGCTGCCTTAAGTATCACTCAGGTAATGTTTCTCTATTAAACAGTTTGAAGCCTATTTCTAGTTGATTTTTTTCAGCTTTCTATTTACGTATACCTGTATTTGTTCGTAGTATCAGTTTATAATTCTGGGGAAGCAAATTGGTGTCATGGCATAGATAGAGAAAATGTTTTGACCAAGTTGGACATATTTTTGCATATTTGTTGTCAATCTGGGATCAGTGAAATGCTCCACCTATTCTTAACACTATGGAGTTGTGACACCTTCATTGGGGTTGGGAGGGGAGAGGGATAATCTTTACTTTTCCTTTTACCAAAGTAAGCCTTTTTGTGTAAATCACCTTCCCCTAGCATTACGACCGTCATGTTTGACACGGATTGCAGTTGCCTCTAGACTCCAATCAGCCTGAAGCAACTAAAAGTTACTTCTGTGTGTGGTTTACTTATTTCTTATGCAGATTTGAAAAATAATGTGAATTAGAAACGGAGATAAACATGCCATACAGAAATTAAATTATGTATAGATGTGTATTTTTCATAATAATAATTTATATTGTCGGCTCTGTTTGTATTTTATTTACCATTCTAGTATATTCCATGGTGGCTGGCAAATATATGAATTAAATAGTCATGACGTAGTAATTGATTTGATTCAAACACTTCTTGGTTACATTCATAGGTTTTTCCCGATAATTTCTCCATCTCAAATATGATTACAAGAATTTTAACCATTTCCATATTGTCACTACACATGCCTTAATAATACCCTTTATGAAGAGTTCTAAGAAATGATATCTCTCATTACAGTGAACTCTCACAAATGGTCACTCGCTTGCATCTGCTTTCTTTGCTTGCTTTGGTTGCGATATTTCATCTTCTTTTCATGATCTCTTTATTGTAAAGGAAAAAAAAATTCACGATTCCATTCATTAAGGAGACTCGATGAACATCCGTTATCTTATCCCACAGCCACCAACAACTGTGACCACTATCTCTGGCAACCACCCAATGGCCTGTCTGACTGTCTACTAGTTCCACCTTGGATTATTCCAACCAACCAACAAACCACCATGCTGTGACCACTATCTCTGGCAACCACCCATTGACCTCTCTGACTGTCTACTACTTCCACCTTGGAATATTCCAACCAACCGATCTACAAACCACCATGCCTTTATTGAAAAGGCTGTTTTGTTATCATTTCATTGTTATTTAAAGTAAAAAACTGGATTTTATTGTAAGATTTTGACTTATTTCATAATTTTTCAATATTTATCATGCATTTTTATTTTTATTTTGGTTGCCATACATTGGCAATTTGCTAGAATGCTTTTTGCTGGCTGACTGCCATAGTCTGCCATCTACTATCAATAACCCTGGCTATCCCATTTCTCCGCAGACCCTCTCATTTTGGTTGAGTCCAAGAATGAAAATACTTTCCTCCTACTAAATTTATTTGGTAAACTGAAATTTCTTTCCAACACTTCTTTCAATTAAAATTTCATAATAGCTCCTCTTTGCAAAATTTTGCCTTCTCGACTTTGCTGTGACTATTGCCTTCCCTTCCAAAGCCAAGTGCCTCCCTTGTACACCTTTCATTCCTACTTTGTACCAGCATACCCTTGAAGTGCCATATTCTCCAATGAAGTGATACTGGCAGCAACAAAAGATACAAACCATTTTCTCACTCCAAACGTCTTTCATTTTCACTTCATATTTCCTAACGTGAAATGCTCAAACTCTTAGCTAGTTTTCAAGTTGTTAAACATCGCATGGTCTCTACAAGTGTTCTTTGAAGTACTAAAATCCATCTCTTATTTTGATTTAGCAACCTCCTGCAGTTGCCAATCTACACATCTTCATCTAAGTTTTTTACCATGTTAGCCTTGAGTTGTCATTATCTCTATAGATAACTTAGTTTTTTCCAGTTCCTCCCTCATCTGTTGCATTGATCTCGCAAATCCTTCTCCCTACAACAGTAATGTTGCATGTTTCTCATATCATGTTACTGATGTGGTTGCAATTTTGTTCTTCCTCTGAATCCATCATGTCTCCTTGATTGACTCCTTTCTTAGTTGGTCTACTCCAGGGCTAATGCTTAACCTTCAGTATCAATATTTTCGTTTCTCATCATTCCCTCTTTCCTTTGGAGCACAAGTCACCTCATCCAACTTCGACATTGTGTTCCCTAATAGCAATGTTTCAATCACAGGTTTGTATGGCCTTAAAAGTTAGGCCAACGACTACAATGCCACTCCTCATTATAGATTGGCATATGCATTTAAGAATTGTCACAAGGGGTTGATTTATTAGTGTAGTTATGGGGATTACCTCTCATCTCCATTTTGTCAGCTTGGATGCATAGTTCTTCTTGAGTTTCTTCCACACAAGGCCTTCAATGCTGTGTCCTTCATCACATACTTGATGACAAGAGCTAACCTAATCATGCTCACAACTTTATTTGGATCTTTTTCCCTACCTTTTCATTCATGTAAGTCAACTTTTTCATCTACTAAAGCCAGATCGAGACATTTCTGCATTATAAGCCCTTGAATTGTATTTACCAAAACTAAAGTTTACTTGTTAATCAAATATCAACATCTCAAACTTGTGTTACCCACCATGGCTATGATACAACTGTTGGGGAAAAGCCCCAATGCAATCATGCACATGCCCAATTGATAAGATGGAACGGACCACAATTCACAGGATTTAGCACCTTCTTGCCTACGTCCGTGAAACCATCCCATAAGAGATTTGCTGTCTCAGATTATTACAGTTTTAGCCACCCCATTAGTGTAACGCTCTGCAAACTTCCCCATTAAAGAGTTCTAAGAAATTGTAATACTCATTACAAGAGTCTCATTCACACGCTTTTCTTTTGTTTTGGTTTTTGGATGCTTCATCTTCACTTGAACCTGTTTATGTAGGAAAAGATTCATTACTCTATTCATGAATGAGACTCTTAAGAACCAATTCAATCTTACAAAGTTTATATACTATAATCTAACCTTTTCTCCACTTGATGTGGGCTCTTCTACACACCTTATGCCGAAGATTGAACATCTCAAGTGTGAGACTAGAGGGAAACTCAATAGTGGGTGACATGAGGCCCAACACCTTGCTAGGATAGGCTTTGAATGACTTTGATACCATTTTAAGAAAGTAGAATTTAAACTAAATCAATTCTCCTACAAAACTGGCTTGGTAAGGCACTCCACTTATGCATTTATTTGAAAAAAAAAATAATGGAATTCTTCTTAGAATACATCTCTTGACTGTCCATCGTCATTTATTTGAAAATTTGGATTGTTCTTCCAATATGATGCTAGCATCCTAATGACTCCATTCTAATCCATTTACCTGCATTCCCTCTTGCAACTCTAAAAAATATCATTTGGCAAACTAAGTGTGTGTTTGATTTTCAGTTTGGGAGCTCAAATACAAGTTTACTTTGCATTGAAAGTCACAAATGATGTTTGGCAAATTTTTATTTTGTTTCATTGAGCTCCAAACGTGGGTTGCTTTGAAAGTAAAACCTTAAAGCTTTCCGTTGAGTGAGATTTTCAGTTTCATTTAACCAAACTTAATTTTTCTAACTGCAATCCAAACACACCCTAAATGTGCTTATTATAAGTTCTGTTTTTAAATCTTTAGACAAGAACTAGTTAAATAAGTGACCCTGCGAATTATAAATCTTCATGGACAAAAACAAACAGCAGGTTTTGGAAAATGTTAGTTTATTCCTGATTGACTTGAAGGTGTTCGAACATTTAAATAGATCTGTGGTTGGGGAACTAGCAATCATCAACCTTTTTTAATTCTGGTAGATTTATGGTTTCTTTCTATTTTGTAAATGTTTAGGATCTGAAACATCTTACTATTGGTTTTTGTTGCATTATGGGGAGTACTAAATATTGAAAATAACTTGAATGCTATATTTATTTTCAGGCAATTTTGGGTGGAACGATTCAGGTCCCAACTCTTACTGGAGATGTTGTTCTTAAGGTTTGTGTTGCTTTTGTACATAATTTCTCATGGCATTTTGGTTTTGGTAACTGATGATGTTTGATGATGGGTTGTGATTGGCAGGTTCGTCCTGGCACCCAACCTGGTCAAAAGGTGGTTTTGAAAAAGAAAGGTAGGTTATATGATGTCGTATATTGGTAATTTGAGAGTATTTTACCAGACAGCATTGTGTGAAAGTATATTTTAAATTCCATGAACCTGTTCGATGGATTTTAAGTGTTCAGTTTAAGGTGATTTTTTCATCTTTACTAACTTGTTTGTTCTCATAACAGGGATCAAGGCAAAAAATTCTTACACACTTGGGGATCAATACGTTCATTTTAACGTCAGCATTCCAAAGTGAGTGTTATATTTGATGTCGATTGTTGTTTATGAACTACTATGTGCATGCTGGAAATTCCATTTGGAAACAGCTCCAAACCTTGATTTTGTGTTAAAAGTTAGTCTCTTCAATTTTGTCCAAATCATGATTCAGAGGCTTCAAATGGGGAATAAACACCTCTTGCTCACCCCACAAATAAAAATAGTCTAGGATCAGATTGTCTGGGGAAAGATTTTTCTTTGTGATGGTATGATAGATGTCTATAATATAATTGATCTCTTTTTATGTGATGTTCTGCAGCAACCTGACAGAGAGACAGCGTGAATTGATTGAAGAGTTTGCGAAGGAAGAACAAGGGGATTTTGATAAACAGAGAGCTGCATCTGCTTCTGGTTGAAAGCATTGCTAGATTTGCCAAATCATGCTCAACTAGGAGGGTGTTGAAGTTTTGTAGGATTAAGGACTGGTAATTTTGTCTCTTCCACTTTTTTGATATGTAATATTTCTCATCCAAGTGATGACAAAATTCAAAATTTTTAAATTAGAAGGCAGTCCCCTGTGCTCCTATAGGCTAGTATTCTAGTCAGTGTTGTATATAGTTTCTTATGACACACAAGGGCGCAAATCACTGAATGTGATTCTTTTTTCTACCTACTATCATCACATCACATATAGAGGAGCCTTAATAATTGGGCCATGGGTAAACTATAACATTTTCTTCACAGTATTATCTTAAAACATTAAACAATACATATTCATTTGTCCCTGGATCAGTGTGCTATTGTTTTCTCATTATGCTAGTGATGATTAAAAAAATGTGATTTAAGTTTTAAGGGGTTAACAAAGGTAACTTATTGTAAGTTATCGAATTTAACATTGTCTTTCTTCCTTTTAAATGCTTTGGTGAATTTGTTACTTTTTTCGTGGACCAGTTTACTTTGGTTTGGAAATCAACTTCACATTAAAATGGAGGCAGCTTCTTCTTGAACCTCCATATGTTTCTTCCTGCTCCCCCATAAATTTGTGCTCCAGACTATGTAATTGGGAATGTAAATTTTGTATTTTAGATTTTTTATTCCATAATTTATAATTCAAAATATATATTTTTATTTATTTTGGAATACATAATCCGGATTATATAATTTGAAATGCTTATTTATTTTTTATCGTGGAATCTGAAATGATTCGAAATACAAAAATTTATGGGAGTGTAGGTCAAAGTTATGGAAGTGCATGAAGGAATAGCTTAAAATGCAATTAATTACCGATTTATAATAGAAAAAAATTGACTTTAAACCAAATGATTCTGTTTTATCTAGAGCTATAAATCCTGTCGTGTTTGTTTTTCTAGGTGTTCTTATATTTATACTGAAGTTGTAGACATGTTTGTTTCTAAAAGTTTTATTTATTTGATTTTTTTGAGAAAAAAAGTTATATTTATTTGGTCTTGCAAAATTGTGGAAGTCGTGTTTAGTTTTTTGAATCTTGGTAACTTGATTAAGATTATTAATATATGGACAATGTGCATAGAAGAATAGCTATGGTAATATGTGAGAAGAGTTAAGTGTTTTACGCAAATTTATTTAAAAAAAATGCACTCCTTTTTAAATACTTTGAAAATATAATATGAACATTTTCTAATAACCTAACCCTACTTAGCATTGAACTGTTATTACCATTTGAAGATTGATCTTGTATTGGTGCATGTTTTGGGTGATAATGCATTTAAGTTAAGAGTGACTAAAATTGCAATAATATTAAATTGGTTTTTCTTAGAAGTAAGATGTTCAAATTGTATTTTTAAAGAGATAGTAAATATTTTTACAAGAGATAATATTGTTCAGCTTATATTTAATAAGCTACGAGAGATAATATTGTTCAGTATTGGTAGTTGATTAAGTTTTAATTTTAAATTTAAATCTAAATAAAATAAAATAAGATTTACGAGGTAATGTCTTAAAAGAATAAACTATGATGGGTAAATAGTAATTGAAGTCCAATTTTAGATTTTTTTTGTCCATAATTTTGATCTCGGTTCCCAATTTTGGTTAATAGTGTGTGTGTCTATCTCCAAAATTTGGAGCTGAATTTGTGAAAAAGAATGCAAAATTCATGGTTAAAAATTTGAAGGAACTAGCCATTATAAATTGAACATTAATTAAATATGAGTAAAACCACGTAGCATGTTTTGTAGTTGTACAAAAATTGCAAAGTTCAGTAAGAGAATATTTATAAAAGTACTTTCACTACAAGAACAAGACTATTTATTTCACTTTCATAATAAATTATTTTTTATGTGTTTTTTTTCATCTTTTTACCGTATTGAAGAAAATAAGCCATTTAAAAAAAATCAAATTTGTTTTTTATCTTTAATTTAAATCTCATTATTTTCTCTTAGTTAAATTACTTATTTTACTATAACATTTTTAATCTCTTGAACAATTATAAAAAAGAACCATACAACATGTGTTAAACTAATCTATCCATGTCTTAGAACATTATTATAAGAAATCACTCCATAAATTACTTCTCAATAAAAAACCCTTATTTCTAATAACATTCCATCCTATCGTCAACTTGATTTTTTCACATGCTTTGACCTGCATAAAGAGACGATGAAGGTTAATCTTCTTTCACTACCAAAACATTCATAGAGAACAACACAAACTACTTCATAACAATTCTTTTTCCTTTCCCTCAACATTCTTACATAATAAAAATGTTACAATGTATGATTTAATGTATTGATTAATACAATATTTAACAAATTTCTCGATAAATATTTCTAATATAGAAAATTCAGAAAAAAATATGATGCATTTCTTTATAAACTAAAATTAACTGTGAAATTGTAAGAGTTCATTCATAAAACTTCTCTAAATTCTTGTTTTCAGTTTTCATACAAACTTTATGAAAAAAACTATTTTATTTTTCGTTTTTAGAAGTACTTGGTAAATTTGTGACACGAAGAAAATTTATTGAAACAAGATTTATCACTGTTTAATAACAAAAATAATATTAACCATTAAGCCGGATTGTTATAACCTTTTTCATTTTAAAAAAAAACTACATATAAAGTTTATTATGTATTTTGGTTTCAATCTTTTTAGATAAAAGATAAAAAAACATCTACAATCTGAACACTAAACAAATATTTTGGATACCTTACAAAATCCAACTGTTTTTAAATCATGGACAACAAAAATATAGTAATACACTCTAATTCCTCTTATTATTTATTTAAAATAACTCTAGAAAACTAAAATTGATTATTTTATTTCAAAACTGTATTTAAATGCAAAATAATATTGTTGTCTAAATGATAACAAACATAAAACTATGAATGACCTTCTGAATGTTGGAGAGACTAGAGATTCCAAATATCACCAATATTCAAGAAATTAATTACATGATTCTAAATCAACATTGGTCTTATATATTAAATCTTCATGAAACAAACCCATAACACCATCATTTGTTTAAATTTGAAGAGTTCTAGGATTAAATGTGATATAAAAATCAGTAAAACCATGAATCATATGATTTAGTTTTATGTATAGAAATTCAATGTCCATGTTCATATATAGTGTATCAGCATTGAAAGAGAGAGAAGAAAGGTTACATGGTTGAAAGTTTGTGGTGCACTTGTTTGGGAGTTGTGAGGCCATGTTACGGTCTACCCCAGAAATTGGAGGGCCATTGACAAGGACACACAAACAAGGTTGCCCTAATGCCCTAAGGGCATTGCAACATGCATCAGTTGGTGGAATTGAGCTAAAAGGAGCAACTGCTGCCCTACAAGGAATGAGTTGCACAAGAGAAGAGAAGAATGTGGTTGTGCATGAACTGCTTTCAACTTCTGCCACTAAACCTACCATCATCATCACCAATGTCACTGCCCTCATGTAACTACAAAACTTCATCTTTCAATTCTTGCTGTGTTGAGAATATTTCTGAGGGTTTGGTTTTATTTATACATACCATTTATGCTCATGTCATGCATCATACCTGTTCTAACTAAGTCTCATTCTAGTCATGCTTACCACAGAGAGAGATCCTCATCAATGTGATTGTGCTGAATGCTAACAGTTAGAAGATTCGAATGATGTGATTTTTTCCATGAAAATTTGTAAAACTGCATCTGCTTTTGTAAGATAAAATAGTTAACAGTATTTAATTATATGTTACATGAATATAGATCTACTTAATAAGAAAAAGTCAGGTGTAATCATTACAATTTAAGCTCATGAATGACTTAAGTTTGATAAGAGTTATGTCATTAGTACAAATTTCCTTATAACTAATAACAGTCCAATAACTTGGTGCAACAACTATTATCGATCTTAATTGTTTCTTATCATGATAAAATTGGTTGTTATATAGTAATGCACATGTAGGATAATCTGTTCAGATATCAATATGAAATTTTTTGTCTGAAACATGTGATTAAGATAAGTTTAGATCTTCAGAGAGTTAGAACCATTATGCAGAGTTTCCTTCTGAAATAACAATTAATATTCTGCATGTTTTTAATTTTATACGTGTAACCTGAGGAGCTGCACATCGTTAATATAAATGTCTGACTGAACAAGGTTAAACATAAAAATCATGTAGTATTCTTTAAACTAACATGTTTTTAAATTAATCACATAACGTTAATGTATAATTATGCAGTTAAATTTATTCATAAAATTACTCTCACTGGACACAATCCCTATATCTACTTTATCTGTCTACCTATCAAGTTTGGATGATTCTGTTTTCTGTGATCAACATAATTATAGCTTTGGATGCTGCTAACAAATTTAGTAATACTAATATTTGCTAAAAAGATGTGTAGACAATTCAATAGTAAGTAAAAATTAAGGGACTTAAAATTTTGAGATATATTCAACTGCTACAGATGATGCTTTCTCAAAGCAAGTGAAGTTGGTCCCCTAGGCTTTCAAATGTTCAGAGTTGATATTTTCATCAAGTTTTCAGGTTCTTTCCCATAAAGTTAAGAATTATATGCTTCCTCAATTATTAGGATTTTCTCCTTTCTCTTGTTTTTTCCATTTTTCTGTTCTCCTTACTATTATAATTTATATCAAATCCATTGTCATCCTACTTGTTAGATATATGTTTGTTAATATAAATGTTTGCAGAACAATCTACGTATGTTTTCTTTTTCATTTTTTCATCTTTGGAATATAAGCTTTTTAAAGTTCTTATACATGTGGGGTATCAAGTGAAAGCTCTTTACACAGTGTAAAATGAAAATTGTAAATTTGAGTCATACAATCACACATGTCAAGACTCAAAGTGATCACATGAACACTAAAAATCATTAGTATTTTTCTCTATCTTGGTGAGTGCAGATTTATTATTATATTTCTCATAAAACTTTTCATTTGATACCTTCTATCTATCTATCTATGGTATGATTGTCGTTTCCATGCAACATAGTCACTATAGAACTTATGTAATTAGGAGTTTGTGTTTTTAATAATATAAGGTGTGTTCTTAATTTTTTGGTTATAGTTTTTTTACATGATCATTCCCTGAGGAGCCTTGCCCTGTTCCCTCCCCAAAGTATGTGTTCGTAGATTTCTGCAATGTTCACATCTGAGTTTAAGTTTAAAGTCACTTTATTCAATATTCCTGATATTTTTGTGCCTCGTATTGCATCTGATGCCTTTGCTTTTTAAATTTTGATACCCCATTATCATATATTCCTTCTCTGGAGAAATCCAGGAATGAGGGTAAAAAGTAGTTCTTCCAATTTTTCTTTATTGAATTGTGGTTGAATTTCTTGCCTAGGTAGATAATGCAGAAGGGTGTGTATAGCAGACACAAGGTAAACTATCATCAGCTTGAAGATATGGTTTTTTCTACTTCGTTTTGCATGTGTAACTAAAAACTAACAATCATTGACGTTTTTCTTTAATTCAATGCAAATACAGGGCCACCAATTTTTTAAACTTAAAATTAGCACTTTTATAGCAAATATGATTTTTAAAAATCAGTGCAGATAAATTTTATTACTTATAAAATAGAAAACTAGTTATTTTAACAGTAACATATTAAACATACACTCAAGAAAATAGAAATTTACATACTTTATTAAAAAACAATTTTGTTTTATAAAAAATAAATATAAACAAATAAGCCCATAGTTCATAGAAGAAATAACAGCATAATTTTGGAATTAAAATTTGATCTTCCACCTTGTAGTTTGGTCTGGTGTTATTATCTCAATCCATAAGCATGTGCAACATAAAATTAGTCGTTTTAAGTCATCTTACAAGGGTGAAGAATTATTTACACTTGTCTTTCGATTATGAATGAAGGTCATGTAACAGAAATACTGGTAAAGCAATAAAATCTGGATCAGTAAGGCCCTCTAGAAGGGTTCTACAAAATACAAAATTTAGGAGATAAATTTTGCTTTTTGAATTTAGGAGATAAATTTTCCATTAACCAATTGGTCTATCTTTGCTTCTGAATGGATCGGTCATTGTGTTTTGCTCAGGTTATCAATGATTTCTATTCAATTCAAAACCATGAATAGTTTTAGTATAATAATGTAGCTCAAACTCATCTCATCTTCCACATAGCACAAGCATATATGCAATAATGAGATAAGATTATGTGTGGCATGTAAATGCCTATCACTCAACTTTCTGTGTCGACTCTTAGGAAATGAGAGCAGGGATTGTACAGTAAAATTGTTGTGATCTTTTGAGGAGATACACTAGGGAAATTCATGAGTAATGAGCCATGAACAAACTAGGGAACTTTATGATGCAGTTCACTCAAACTATGCAGTTTAATTCAACTAATCTACACAGTTATACAGTTCAATTCTTTCAACTCATAAAGTTCAATTTTACACTGGCTTAGTTAAGTTCAGTCTATGCATTTTGTAGACACTTGCCTAAAATCACAAGCAAATTGAAACACATTGTAAAAACCAAACACGGATTCATAGACTTTCCCTTGTCCGGTTACCATTGGTACTCATCCTTTAATATATTCTTTAGCAACAAAGTTATGAAGTATTAAGGGGATAAATTGCAGATAAAAGTGCAGCATACATTATTTAAACCATGTGATACCAACTAAGACACTCTGCTATGGCAATCATTTGTCACTTGTCAGCAACAAGAGCTTCAATTTTGCTTTCAACGTGAGCTTCATGATCCTCCAAGCGACCTTTGACTGTGTCATTCTCCCAACGGATCAATGTTGGCACCCCAGTGAGCTTGAACCTAGGATCCACCCTCCATGGATGCTGGGGGTTTCTCCATGTTGGTCTATCTCCAACATAAGCTCTCAAAAGTGCTATGTCATCAGATGAAGCCTCCAGCTTCTTGTAGATCACAGGTTCTGCTCTCACACAATCTAACAAGTAAAAGAAAAATATTAAAAAAAAAAGATATAGTCACACTTTATGTAGATCACAAGTTCAACTCTCACTATGTTCATGGATTTCTCTAGTTTATAGAAATCCCTCACCCTCCTCTCCATTTTCCCCAACCAAACACTCTGTAACTGTCACCAAATTCTAACAATATTATACTTCGTTTGGTAATTTACATTAACCACCATAGAGTAAAAGAAGTCAATTAAAGCATGCACAGAAAATTAATCGGTGAGAAGCTATTCTCAATACAGTTTTCCCCAATATTGACAGAAAAAAAAAAAAAAAAAACCATTCTTCCTTCACCCTTTTTTTGTGCTAGTTCAGCAAAGAATTCCCGTTGAAATTTTCAAATGCTCCATGAAATATAATTCAATTAGCGCAGCCAATCAACAAATTCACACTTTATGGCTATTAAATCAGAAGTTTTGAAGCAAAAAGTGTCGGATTTGAATATGGTGCAGGAGAAAGAAGAAAAAGGGCATGCATGGATAGAAACATAGATACCAGGGCACCAACTGAGAGAGGTGGCAGGGTCATTGTCAGCCAAGAAGAGGATGAGATTCGCCTTGTTTCCTGCAGCCTCTGATCGGAACTTCTCAAAAACACCATCAAAACTCGACACTGTTGCCTCCACCACCTTCAACGGCATTTTTTCTTTCTTCTCTGCTAACAACAGAAACACACCACAGAGTTTTCTGTCGGACTCTTCTTCGAAGTGTATGTGACCGACCAAAACTCCCCTTACGTTATTTATTTATATGTAACAAAATTAATAACTAGTAAATGGCATTGTGTGAGGTGCTGTAAATTAATTCCAAAATATTTAAATAGTTCCGGGTTTAATGCTAAGTTTGTTTTTAAAATTATACTATAATATAATAAAACAAAACAATCTTGTGAGACCTCATAAAAGTTTTTTCTTTTTTTCTATACCATTGTATAAATGATATAATTTTCTATACCTGATTTGGTGTTATTGATAAAAGAGAAGAAGTCTGGTGCTTTCTTAGCCTAATCCATTTCTTGAACCACCTCAATATATCCTTGGCATCTTTTCTATTATTATGTTTAGTATAGATATCAGTAGTTTCTAGATGATATTAGGATTGTAACGATATTCTATTATTTTATTTGATTTGTCTTTACTTTCAGGTTGTATATATTTTGCCCATATTGGGATAATCAATATAGACTTTTTCATCATTTTATATTGTCTTTGCATCTTTGTCCTTTTCTCTTTTATGGTATCAGAGCTCCCTCTTAGAGCTCTACTGATATCATTTTTCTGCTACCATGACCACTTCTATTTCTGCACTTGGGTCCCCTCACAGTGATAACGTTTCAGATCCATCACATTTTAATGACCCTAGCCAAAATCCATCAAGTCCTTTCTACATACACCCTAGTGAGAATCCCTCCTCTGTCTTAGTTTCTCCCGTCCTCTCCAATGGAAACTACCACTCTTGGTGTCGTTCCTTTCGCTTGGCTCTCACTTCCAAAAACAAAATGGGGTTCCTTACTAGGTATATTCCTCTTCCAAGTCTTAATGATCTTGCCTATCCTCCATGGGAGCGTTGCAACACACTGCTCATATCATGGTTCATCATTTTTGTCTCTCCTTCGATTGCACAAAGTATCATTTATTTGGATCATGTTGTTGATGTTTGAAATGACTTACATGAACGATATTCTCATAGTGACCTTTTGCGTATTATAGAGCTCTAGGAGGAAATTTAGGCCTTGAAGCAAGGATCCCTCACTGTCACAATTTTTTTTACTTCTCTTAAGGCATCTTGGGAAGAGCTTGATAATTTTTGTCCTCTTCCACCATGTGCTTGCCAAGCCTGTGTTTACCATCGATAGGACTTTATTATTCGGTTTCTCAAGGGTCTTGACGACATATTCAATGTTGTTCGTTCCCATATTTTATTAATGGACCCTCTACGTTTTGTTAATAGAGTCTTTTCCATGGTCATTCAAAATGAACGCCAACATGCTATTGTCGTTTCTCCTCTCGATGCGCCCAATGATTTTGCTAATAATGTTGTTTCCTCTTTTGCAAATGCCACTAATGTAGGTTCTTTTCATGGTAAACCTCGTAGTGGTGGAGGTGGTGGACCAAGCAGAGGAGGCGGTGGTGGTCAAACTGTAACGTCCTAGTCGAAAATTACTTTTTTTTTTAAGTAAAAGAAAATAAATTTAACAAAACAACCTCATTTATTTAGTACGATTTCCCAAAACGTGGGAAAATTTAAATCTTTAAGTTCAGCGCGCCAAACCAGAAAATATAATTCGCGGCAATACAATATTACAAGTATAATTTTCTATAAAACTATTACAATAGATCCATAGTCTGACAAAATAAACCAGTTAAAATCCCCAAGTGATCCCCACTCCGTCTCTATGCATCAGCCTGCTCACCTGCATCAACATCTGCTCCCATGTAACAAGTTACATGATCATCACCAAACACACACAGATAGGGTGAGCTCATTTAAATAAAACCAAACAAATATCATATTAAGTACATCATCTCAATATTATAACTCGGGTTAGTGTTTTTCCCTTTTTCCTTTAGTTCCTCACTTCCAACACTTGCATTAGACGTCTATCATTTCTATACTCTTTAGGTGAGATCAATGATCAATCTTTACTACACGAGTGTCTACTCGCCCCTCCGACTATAGGCCACCACCTAGTAGTCCACACGTGGGAATAATTTCGCCACGACATCTCACCGCAACACCAAGTGGAGTTCCCCAAAACGAACCTAAGTTCGTAGTTGTTCCCAAACTACCAAAAACTTTATCAGATGCACTGAAGAGGGCAATCATCCGAAACCTCGTCGTACGAGCCACAACTCGCACACTCCACTGACTTCCTAAACCACCAAGCTACAACCTAGAGTGGCCACGTGTTTCCCAATACAAGATACACTCGTAATTGGGCCCCCAGCCAAAGCATCGCCTCATGAACGCCACCTAAAGCCGTGTAGAAATCCTCCTCACGCGCCAACACTGCACCAAAACCGCCTGGCGCGCATCTCACGTTGCTCAGCGGAATTTGGTTCCAGACCGCCTGGCGGACATCTCACACCGCCAAGCATCAAGCTCCATACAGGAGCCCTGCCGCTCCGTCATCGCCTGTCGAACTCCACCCTGCCGCCAGGCGCCCCGCGTTGACAGTGACCACTGTCACTGTTTTGAGATCCCACCGCCTGGCGGCTCGCTCCATGCCACCAGGCGCCATACCGGTAGCGCACTAGTACTTGTTTTTGGCACTTTAAACAGGTCCCAAAGGACCCCCAATCATACAATGGATAAATTATAGCACCAAAAATAGTTTTCCAAACATAAATCCATAACTAGATTACATCGCACCCATTCGGCATACTATCGAATCATTCATTATCATGCACACATACTCCCCTTCATTTACCAATTTAAAGATTCAACATGCACTCCACTTACTCCCAGCCTTATGATCACACAGTCTAATATTTATATAAACTCATGCCACCACAATTTGGTTGATATTATACATGTACTTTAATAACAACCCACAACCACAAAACCATGTATAGAGGAAAATTGCACCATCCATACCATAATACACAAAATCCATCTCACTCTTACCAAATTAGCATACATTCTGAATTTAACTTATCATATGCAACCAAACGTTCACAATCAGCCACTAACCTCTACCACACTTCACCCCTTTCATTTATTTTAATCTCTCCTAATCTCTTTTATGTCAAATTCTTCTTACCTGCTTAGTTTTAATCATACACGTAACAGTTCGCTAATTAAACACCCAATGACACAAACCCCTACAAAACCACCAAAACAGAAGTACTGACAAGCCGCCTGACGGCAGTTCATGCGCCGCCAGGCGGTGCATGCATATATGGGTTATATCCAGATTTTTCCTGCACTGAAACGCACCCAAACCTTCCAATCACCGTTTCCCCCCATTCATACTGACGTAATTTTATATCTAAACATCATCCAGAGTTCATACATCATACATATTAATATCAATTCTGCAAAACCAGCCCACCAATCATTGACATAATTCATGTTTATTTATCACCAATCCCAACATAAACCCTAACCCCCAATTCCATTTGCGAGTTCATGCAATTTCCGTCAATTTAGTAACTTTCAATCGTAATTCATCATGCCAATCATATACGCACCATGAAAATTCAATCCAAACATCATCACACCAATGAAACGCCAAAAACCAGAAAAAATCTGGGCAACACAGTTTGTGTCGCCTGGCGGGATGCCCTCAGCCGCCAGGCGGTTCATATGGAAACCCAGAATTTGGGTTTTAGCGCATGTGTCGCCTGGCGGGCTTTCCCGACGCCGCCAGGCGGTTTCTGGAATTTTTAGAACGCAACGAATTTTACAAGAAATAGAGACAGATGCATTCCATTCATCAAATTTATCACACGAGCATATAATTAACATAAAAAACATAGAATAAAACTCCCCTAACCTGGTTTTCCTTGCCAAATTTGAGAATTCCTACACTTCCAAATCCTTAGCAATGAGTCTCTCCTTGACTTCTTCCAATCTCCTTCCCAACTTGATACCACTCTCTCCCATTCTTTGTTTTCAGTGTTATAGGTGTGTTTGTGCAAAAGGTTCCTCTACCTCTCTAATTTCTCTCTTATTTCCATTCTAAAACCTTAATTTTAATGGCCATTAAGAGAAAAACGAAAATTTACATTAATCTTGTGATTAATGGTTAATCAATGGTCATTCAAATGGTTTTCTACTCCTTCCAGCTGCCTATTTGTCGTTTTTTCTATGTTTTCTGATGTTTTCAACAAAACCCTCTTGTAAAAGTATTTTTAAGGTTTGAACCCGTCACCACACAATTGCAATTCAAGTGCACAACCAATTCGACCAAGTCATATTTCATGATAATATTCATACATCAAAAATGATATCCCTACTTATCATGCCCAAGCACATCTTAAAAAGGATATAAAAAAAATAAATAACACATCAATGGCAAACATAGGACTCTAACCCAAGTCGTTTCACATAATTAAAGTACTCTCAACCATTTGAGCTAGTACTTTACCACGTTATGAAAGTTAGCATTTAATGTCATAAAGGCTTATCCTACCCGCATTTATTAAATAATTATTTATTTAATTATTTAAATTTAGTGGGTCTTACACAAACCCCTCCAAGCCAAATCTTTAAAAGTGTGTGTTTACTGTAAGAGAACAAGACACATCGTTAACATTTGTTATAGCAAACATAGATACCCTCCTGGTCAGCCACGATATCTTGGCTGTCCATGTTTCTATAGTCCCAACAATGATTCTTCTTCTGGTGGTTCTTCCTTTGTTAATAACACTGTCACCGATGACCAACCTTCTATGTCGTAACACCTTCTTAAGCAACAACATAGATCAAATCTTCATTTTACTCAGGCCCAACACCAGCATTTGATGTCTTTACTCTAACAAGCCACGAGTGGTGTCAATAGCAATAAGCCTCGTTCTTCCACTCGAGCTAATCTCATTCAGAAAAGCCCAAATATACTTTTTCTAGTCCTAGTGGTAATACGTTTTTATTTTTTACAGCGTCACACCACAAATATCTTGTGCCCTCTCTTCTAAATCATTATACCATTCTTCAACTTGGATTGTGGACTCTGGAGCAACTGATCACATTAGTTGTTCTCTTAAATTTTTTTTTTCCAAAATAAAACCCATTAATATTCATCTTCCCAATGAGTCCATGGTCATTTAACATTATGCTGGAACAATTCATTTTGCTCCAAATTTCATAATTTACAATGTGCTTTATGTTCTAGACTTTAGCTTTAATTTTTTTTTTCATTTCAAAATTTCTTTCCAGTCTCAATTACAAATTAACCTTTTTGGGTCTTTTATGCCAGATACAGGAACTGAGCATAATGAAGATGGTTGGTTTGGCTAAGCTTCAACAAGGTCTTTATCATCTAATCACTCAAGAAAATTCAAGTCTCACATCTTATGTCCCTTATGGTAACAACCTCTACGTCTCTCCTATCAAGACAAACAAAATTTGGCATTTTCGTTTTGGACATTTGTCAAACACAAAACTCAATATTTTACATGATCAATATCTTTTTATTCCAAAGCATGTTCATGGACCTTGTGATATTTGTCACTTAGCTAAACAAAAACAATTATCATACTCTGTTAGTACTAATAGAGCCTAATTTTTTTTATCTTATTCATATGGATATATGGGGCCCATTCTCTCAAGTTTCTATCCATGGTCACAAATATTTTCTTACCCTTGTTGATAATTTCAGTCGATTTACTTGGGTTGTCTTACTAAAAACAAAATCAGAGGTCTAAAGTAATATTCAAAATGTTATTACCTTAATTGAAGCACAATTTGATTCTAAGATAAAAATCATTCATTCTGATAATGACCCTGAGTTTTCCTTAAAGGAATTTTATGCCTCTACCGGGATTATTCACCAAACCAGTTGTCCTTACATCCCTCAACAAAATGTTAGAGTAGAACAAAAACACCAACCTAGTCTCAATGTTGCCTATGCTCTTTTGTTTCAATATGAAATTCCAAATAAATTTTGGTCATATGCGATTAAACATGTTGTTTTTCTCATAAACTGTGTTCCCTCACCTATCATAAAGAATAAAAGTCCAGTTGAATTACTTTTCAATAGCAAACTTGAGTTTTCTAGTTTCAAGGTTTTTGGATCTCTCTGTTATGCTTCGACTCATATTCCCAAAAACAAATTGGACACACATTCTAGACGTGGTATTTTTCTTGGTTTTCAAAATGGAACAAAAGGGTACATAATTTTAGATTTAAATTGCAGAGAAATCTTTTTGTCCAGAAATGTCATATTTCATGAAACACATCTTCCTTTCAAAAAGCTGAAATCCAATGATATTTCTTTTAACACTAACACACTGCTTCCGCCAGTGCCATCCATACCTTTTCCTAACAATACTTACACTCATGTGGACGCCATTTTACCATTTTCCTCTCCCATTGCTTCAACACCAAACACGTCACCTTCTCCTAATGCTTCAAAACCCAACACGTCCCCTTCCTTGCCTTCACTTAACCCATCACTATAAACCACCAACATCAACTCACCATTGTCATCACCACCCACATTTAATTCGCCTACGATCACCACACAACCCATTTTCCATCCACGTCATTCAACTCGCATTCCTCAACCATCAACTCGGATTCGTGACTTTATCTGTAGTACCTTTACTACTTCGTAAAACTAACCATCCTCAAAGTGTGAATATCTTCTTCAAAAGGTATTTTCTTACTCTCAGCTACTTCCTTCTGATCACAAATTTGTCATGTCTCTTTTCTCTGAAATTGAACCTTCTACATACAAAGAAGCAATTCACAACCCCTGTTGGATTGAGGCAATGAATGTTGAGATTGATGCTCTGAATCTAAATCAAACCTAGGATATTGTTGTGCCTCCTCCTAACGCTAAATTCACGTATTTCGAAAGATGAATGACTAAATTGGTCCAAAGTATCGAAATGGAATAATTTCAAAATTCACTGAAAGTTAAGGGACCAAAAACATATTTAACCCAAGTTTAAAATTCATTTAGTTAAAGTTTTTTTAATTAGGATTTTGTTGTAGGATTATGTAAAACAACTATATTATAAATACAACCTAAATACAAGTTAAACTTAGACAAAATATACATAAATATGAATATTTATCAAAGATAATTTAAACTAACTCTTTATTTTTGTTCAAAGTCATCCTACACCTATATTTGAAACAAAATTTTATCTTAAAAAAATATAAATAAAAAAATATATTTTAATTAACAAGTCACAACAATTTATTATCATTTAAAATTCAATATACAATAATCACAATGATCACACATTTATTTATCGAGTAATGTCTTCTGTGTAGTGACCTTGATAAGTACCTATTTGCTTAGTATTTCGTATGTTTTAGACTCTTATAGTGTATGAAATTGATGAATTTCTTGGAATGATAGGCTCATTTTGCTTCAAACTACATAATGGGTATTGGAGAAGTAAGAAAATATAAAAACTTATGTGTTTGTGATATTTTTGTAGATATTATCAAAGAATTAAAGTATATGGCACTCACTCCCAAAAGTTGTTGAACACCGAAAAGTGATTTAATGAAGATTTAAATATGAGCCCTACGATTGAGCATCGATATTGATATTGGCGGTTAGCCTCATTGTAGCTAAGTTATAGAGGAAACATTATACACATGTGACCACTCTGTTGTAAATATTTTAATATAATTTAAAAAATAAATAATAAAAATAAAAAAAACTTATTGTTATTCATGCATTTATAGACTTTTCATTTGTTTGGTTAATGTTATTTATGGTTAACGACTCTATGTCTTATTACAATTTACTCTTATGTCTTCCTTGTTTACATATAAATATCACCTAGTTGCATGAGGAAAGACACAACAAACACTAGAGCTTTTTCAAAAGTGTTCTTCCTTTCTTCTCTATACTATATCTTAAAGCAATGGTGTTCATAAGGTTCGGAGATCCTTCGCTGCACTCGATCAATCTAACGGGTTGTTGTATTTTGGGAGAGAAGTGCATATGATTTTTGTTTTGCCATGTGTAGTAGGGACGTTTTCTCTCTAAGGATAGCGTTATGCGTGCCTCAATCAAGGCTATTTCTACTCCTTACCTCATTTATTTTTTATCTATTAGTTATTATTGTTATAAGAATTATTGGGTCTTTGATTAATATTCGTTGATTCATATACATGTTAATATTATTATTATTGCTCTAATAATAATTATTATAATAGTTTTATTATTAATAACATTATTTGATGAATCATTTTCTAACATTCTTAGAGAGAAAAATATATTTTTATTTCTATTTTTGATTACTCATTTGTATTTTTTTTCTAAAATTAAAAACAATATAGAGCTGAGGACTGAAAACACATCTTATGAACTAATGTGTTTGTTATGGTTATAATTAAATCAGTCTCAACTAAACCTAAAAATTTATGTGTATAATAGTTTCTATTTCTATTGATAACAATAAGTGAAATTATGGATAAATAAAATTCTAGCTCACCGGACAATTTTTTGTAATGTCTAAAGCTAATGTTTTTTCTATTATATTAATTTATGCCTTAACATCTTTTACTCTTACAATTGATAAAGATGTTCTATACCACCTATATATTTTAAGTTTTTGTATGAAAAAAAAACTATGAAATAATTTGTCATATTAAAACTACTATTGTGTTATGGAAAACACTTGAACTAAACTATGCATTTGCAATAAACAAAAAAAGGGATTGATAATAAATTATCATATTTAGGAATTTTAAAATATTTTTTATAACATGAAATTAATATGAATTATTTTATTTGACATCATGCTTATGATCATGTGTGTGCAAAAAAAAAAATCTTCATATCAAAAATTGATGGATGGTCAAGTAAAACTAAACTTGTGTTCTAGAAATTATTATTGTTTTAAAATAGGTTAAATCATTCCAGAGGTCCCATTTTTGTAGCGAAATCTCAAGTAGGTCCCCCCATTTTTATTTGACTCAATTGAGTCTCTATTTTTGAAAATTCGTTGCAATCAGTTCCTTTCCGTTAGTTGTACAGTAATGGTGTTAATTATGTGTCACGGGTCAGCACATGACTTTTTTTAATTTTTTTTATTATTTAAAAAAAAATTGTCACGTGTCAATCTGACATTGTGCCATGTGGCAGAGACAATGTGATGTGGCAGTGGCAGTGTCACGTGTATTGGATGTGAAAAGTCTCAATGTAGTCCTTGTATTTGTTATTTTGTCTCAATTTGGTCCCAAATTTTTTAAAATTGAATCAATTTCATCTCTGTATCAAATTTAATTTTTATATAAATTTTACAATGGTATTTTTATTATAGTTGATATTTTTAACAAAATTGAGTTTATTTAAATGTATATTTTGCATTGATATTTATTTAATTTTTTTTAAATATTTATATATCAATAATTTATAGACAAATGTTAAAGTTGCTTTAAAAATAAAAACTTTATAAATTCAAATATAAAATTTTAAATATAAATTCTAACATTTGTCTATAAGTTATTGAAATATAAATATTTTAAAAAAAATTAAATAAATATCAATGCAAAATATACATTTAAATAAACTCAATTTTGTTAAAAATATCAACTATAATAAAAATACCATTGTAAAATTTATATAAAAATTAAATTTGATACAGGGATAAAATTGATTCAATTTTAAAAAATTTAGGACCAAACTGAGACAAAATAACAAATACAGGAACTACATTAAGACTTTTCACATCCAATAGTGAACACGTGGCATTGCCACATCACATTGTCTCTGCCATATGGCACAATGTCAGATTGACACGTAGCAATTTTAATTTTTAAAAAAATTTAAAAAAATTTAAAAAAAAAAAAACATGTGCTGACACGTGACACATAATTAACACTGTTGTTGTACAACTAACGAAAAGAAACTGATTGCAATGAATTTTCAAAAATAGGAACTCAATTGAGTCAAATAAAAATGGGGGGACCTACTTGAGATTTCACTACAAAAATGGGGACCTTTGGAATGATTTAACCTTTAAAATAAAAAGAGTTTTTCATGTTTCTGACTTGAGAAACTTCCTTGTTGTTCAACAAGGTTATGTAGTGGGTTTTAAGTCTTATGAGTTAAAGAAAAAACAGAAAAAAATAACAAAAGAAGGAGAACTACATTTAAAATATTTCAAAGTGTTAGGGTGTCTCGCAATGGTTAACATATTTGTTAACAAAAAGAAAAAAAATCTTGATTATATATTCTGAAGTGAGTGAAAATATACCTAGAATATTATTTTGCCATCTAGTGATAATATTATTTGTGTTTCTTCTAGTTATGACAATATGTCCAATTTCTTGAAAATATTAAAAGATATATTAATGTAAATTAGATATTGATTCTGGTGACACAAAATCACCTATTGGTTATGGTTATGTTTTTACTTTGGGTGGAGGTACAATATCATGAAAATATGTTAAACAAAAAGTTGTTTCATGATATTCCATGGGAGCAAAGATTATTGTTGTAAATAATAGTGATGCTCAGGATATTATCTATATGATTTTTATCATTATTAAATAAACATATTCCTCTTTTTACATTGTATTGTGGGACTCAAGTTGCTATATAAATAAAGCTTATAGCAAACAAATTATTGAAAAAAAATCCATGAGAGTGAGACATAATTTTATTAGAAAGCTATCACTCATGGTATTAATTTTCTTGACTTTGTCAGGTTAGAAAAATTGCAGATCCGCTCACAACGAACTGATGCATCAATAACTACTTGAGTTATCGAGGGGAATGAGACTATAGCCCATAAAATAGTTACAACAATGGGCACCCAACTCCATATAAATGTCAGTCCCATGGAATGAAGTTCAATGGTAACAACGAAGCTATTGTTAACTAAAGTACAACAACTAATTTGATTAAATTTTATGTCTCATTCTTAGGCAAGGTGTACTATAAGTGTGACAATAATTAGGTTGAGGTATATGCATTATTATGCTTATATATATATATATATATATATATATATATATATATATATATATATATATATATATATATATATTAAAATACCTCTTAGTAAACTCAATGACAAATATTGTAGGGGTATGAGTCATAAACCACCCATTGAGGGTTTACTTAGTGAGTGTGATGGTGGGGCCGCCATTGTGAGACATGGGCAAGTCTTTAAGTGACACTCATGAAACAAGATACATGCACAAGGTCGTAGTGCACCCACTGATTAGAACTTATAATGAACACAAATATTGTATGTGTTATTTACTAAAACCCGATCACATGGGATATAGCTCAAGACAATTAAGTCTCTACATTTTATCGGTTGAAAGTTTATAAGCACTAGGTGTAAGGCTCAAACCCTGAAGGTTCCTTACACTGAATTCTAGGGATGGCAATTAGGGCCTGGCCCGCGGGCCCGGCCCGCAGGCCCGCATAAAAAACGCGGGGCGGGCCAGGATAGTGAGCCCGCAGGCCTGCGCGGGCTCGGCCCGCATAGGCCCGCGGCCCGCACAGGCTAGCTCGCGACCCGCGCGGGCCGGCCCGCAAGCCCGCATAAAATTAAAAAAAAGAAAAAAAACTTGCACTTGTGTATATTAATTACTTGTTTTATGGACTCTTGCATTAACATTTCAAATTCTTGTATAACTGGAAAAGACAAGTATTATGTAATTCTTAATGTGCTAAAATTTAAAGAATACATTGTGTATGTCATAGTATGAATATGATGAAAATGTTGAATTATCAATTTATCATCTAATTCCCCAAAGTCTTTACTTAATTTTGTGAACTTCTTAAAGTTTCCCAATTTTTAAACATTGAAAGTTTTATCATAAAAAAAAATAAATAAATAAATTAAAAAAAAAAGCGGGCCGGCCCGCGGGCCCGCGGGCCAACCTTTATGCGGGGCGGGCCAGAGTATGCGGCTCGCATAAAATGTGCGTGGCGGGGCGGGCCGGCCCGCGGTGTGCGGGCCTTATGCGGGGCGGGCCTAAACGGGGCGGGCCGGCCCGCATTGCCACCCCTACTGAATTCCAATATTTTGTTTTAAAAGATAATATATTTTGTTTTATTTATTTTTAAATTATGTGGGGGATTGTTGGAAATATTTTAATATAATTTAAAAAATAAATAATAAAAATAAAAAACCTACTATCACTCATGTTTTTATAGACTTTTAATTTGATGGGTTAATGTTATTTATGGTTAACGTCTATATTTCTTATTACAATTTACTCTTGTGTCTCCCTTTTTTACATATAAATACCACCTAGTTGCATGGGGAAAAACACAACAAACACTAGAGTTTTCTCAAAAGTTTTCTTCTTTTCTTATCTATACTATCTCTTAAAACAGGTATTCATAAGGTTCAGAGATCCTTCGTTGCACTCGATCGATGTAACGAGTTGTTGTGTCTTGGGAGAGAAGTGCATATGATTTTGTTTTGCCCTGTGCATATGATTTTGTTTTGCCATGTGCAAGAGATCCTTCGTTGCACTCAACCCAGACTATTTCTACTCATTACCTCCTTTATTTTTTATCTATTTTTTATTATTGTTATAAGAATGATTGGGTCTTTGATTGATATTTGTTCATTCATATACATGTTAGTATTATTATTGCTTTAATAATAATAATAATTATAATAGTTTTATTATTAATAATAGTATTTGATTTATCATTTTCTAACATTCTTAGAGAGAAAAATATCTTGTTATTTCTATTTTTGATTACTTATCCGTATTTCTTTACAATCTCTCTTCATCCTTTTCTTGATCAGATACCAAAATTGGAATCGCATCAGAGACCTCTTTGACTCCAACCAATCAAAATCTTCGATAAAAAGTTCTTGTGAGAATGTGAGTGTTGGAGCCAACTTGAGAAAGTAGAAAGTTTTTGCACAAAGTAAGGGAAGCTAGAACTATTGTTTTGAAAATTGATTTCAAGTTTTAAGCTTAATATTGTTATATTATGAAATTGGCACCTCTAAATATGGGCATTTTGTTGAGTTATGTGTATATAATTATTAGTTGAGATTGATATATGATTTACAATTTTGGTTTAATTTTGGCTAATTCTCGCTCAAGCGAGTTAATTCTTGCTCACACGATAATAATACTACAATTATGTTTCTTTTTAAATTGTTTTGTTTCACAATGAAATGATAATTTTTGGCAACTTATGAGTTTTAGGTCAATATTCACCGATGTTTTTTTTAGTTACGAAGTTATACTATTATTATATATACTTTAGTTGGGTAAGGGGAGTTGTTCTCGTGATCACAGTTGTTTAAATGACCTTGAAATATGTTAGTCATGTTTAATTAACCTGGTCAAAATATTTAATAACATTTCTTTATCCTTTTGTTTTCAATTCATTGATGGTTTGACAATGCTTTTACTAAATTTAGTGGAATAATTTTCATAGAATTACTAATAAACTTAAGTATGATCTAAATGGAATGGCTATAATATGCTTAAGGAGAAGTTTTATATCAAAGCAAAATGTATGTAGACCTCTATGTAATAGGTTGAAAGAAAAATGCCCTTCATTCTTGTATAACAAATTTTGAATTGTTCCTTATTTAGCCACCACTCTTATTATGCACGTGCAAACTATTTTCTACGTACTATTATGTATGTATAATATTATATATGTAATAGTATATATGTAATATTATGTATGTATACTAATAAGTGTGTGTATTTTTATGATATATAATATTATTAATATTATGTACGTATAATGTTATATACGAACAAACTATAGGCGAACACCTACTTCACTCAAAACAATATAGTTTTACCTTTTCATCTTCAATCATTAAAAAAATTATGTTTATTAGGGATTATTTTGCTGAGGTTATAAAATCTCCCACAAATTAGCATGATTTAGGAGGATTCTGGTGGGTTGTTTAAGAAATAATAATAGTGAGATTATTTTTTTAAGAGATTTATGATCTACACATATTATAATACATTTTTCACCTTTACCTTTACCTTTTTTACTTCTCTCATTTTTTACACTTGTTCCCTTCCAAAATTTTACACTTACTATTTTTTCCCGAAATTCAAAAACCTAAGAGCGACTTCATCATCGATTCAAACACCTACCTAAGTTTGTCACTCATTTGTGCGACGGAGCTCCATACATCGATTGTTCGGACCGGTGGAATTGATTACCGGTTTTTGTCTCTTGATGCTCCCCCTCATAAGGTCACAGTCCACGATAGGCAGAGAGGAATAATTCACAAGTTTTTCGTACCCGAGGTTTGTGGCATTAATGTTTGTTAAAACCTCATTTACCTTCCACTACCACTTTGTTTGATTTTTTTTTTCTACTTTCCTCTTTCGGTGTTCAAAATTTGAAGCCCTTTTGAAAACCATATGCTTGTGTCTTAATTTACAAATGATGACATTAGTTATTATCATGGTTATCAAACTCACGAGTTAACTCCCTAACTCGAACAAGTTTACGATCCTAAACATGACTTCTGAGTTAACTTAGCATTGCAATTATATTGAGCTCTTCTCCTATCTTCCTCAGTCCATTGAGTCCAAGACTTAGTAATATACACATTTCCAACATTATGCTTAGGAGTATATGGTCCATTTATGATTACATCCCATATCCCTTAATCTATTGATTCAATAAAGATTTTCATCCTAATTTTCCAAAATTGGTAATTGATGCCACTAAACATAGGCGGTCTATGAATTGAGGCACCTTCAACAAAGGGTCTCTTGTTTTCAGCCATTTCAAGTAGTTCAAAAACAAATTTAAGATCATACTTGAGCAAATTTCAAGTATCTAGCTACAGATACCAATTGTAAGTTTTGAAATGCCAAGAAGAGGGTTTAAATTGGCTAGTTAACAAACATGATGTCTTTTGAAGGTTTAAAACTGTTTTAATTTGAATCAATTTGATCACCAAGTTTGGATGCAAACACCTCTGGACAATAATCGATCAAAAACAAAGTTAGTTGATTGATTTTACTAGACAAATGTTGTACTGGTATAATCAATCGATTGAATCAAAAAAATAGTGGACGGAAATGTTGGGTAAAATATAAAAATGCATATTTGTGATTTAAAACAAGAACACTACAAAAGATCAATCAAGATAGGTTCCAATGAGTTATACAAATATGCTCAATGTTGCAGATGCCACCAAAACACTCACGAATTTCAAAAGGATGGTTTAAATCCAAATTCTTTAAAATTTGAATGATGATGCAAGAGAGAAGGGTTAGAGAAAAGATTGATACACAAGATTTTTATACTAGTTCACTCAAACCTGAGCTACATCCAGTTTGTCAAGGCAACCCGAGCCTGAATTTGCACTATTTCAAAAGATTTACAAAGTTTACACTCATACACTTTCAAATAAGCAAAAACACACACAAAAGACTATTGAATCACACAAGAATCACAACTACACAGCACGACACCTCTTCCAGACCTGGAAAACCACCAAGCACACATACAAAGCTTGAGAAAGATCAAACCTCAGTGGTAGCACAACCTTGCCTACCACAAACACCTTCTCCAAGCTTCAAACACAAGCAAAATGGTCCAAAAATTTATCCAAGATCGATGTTCACCAGTTGCAATCTGTATGATCACGAAAGAGAGAGAATTCCAAGGTTTCCATAACAATTTTGCGCTAAAAAATGGTCTTGCTACCTCTCTTTCAAAAATCACTACACTTATAGTCAAATTGTTACGAAATTCAACAGGTTGATTTTCAAATTAATCGATTGATTTCACTTAACTTAAGTGAAATCAGTCGATTAAAAAGATAAATCAACTGATTGAATAAGTCACAGTTTAAAACTACTACAACTAACCTTTTAACCTGTTGAAAATTCATTCAACAGATTCAAAGACACATTTTAACTTGTTGAAAAATATTTCAACAAATTAAAAAAAACACAATAAATACAAAATACATCAAACTAATGGTACAAGGTCTACAATTTGAATTACAAACATCAAACATTATTTCCTAATGATTGATCCATGTGGAGGGCATGCGTTTAAGGCTTGTTCAACATGAGCAACATCAAATCTCCATAACTTCATCAATGTACCATGATTCCAAAGCAATGACTTCAAGTAAGTTCAACAAAGATTCACCAAATCTTCATGAAACACACCATTCAAGCTTCAGATGTCAACAACAATGGCCTTTGCTCATCAGTCACATTTGTCGTTGTCCCTCGTAACGCATCCTTTCCTTTTTTTTTAGCTCTTTGTTTATTTAACAACTACTTTAATTTTTTTATTTTTGATTTTTTAAATACTTGCATATTTATTTAAGCCCCTTATAGATTGCACATGTGATCTTTTTTTAGTTAAATTTGTAGTGAAAAGTTAGATCATTATGTCTGGAAATGCATAAAATTCAGCGGATACTAATCCAAGTACACCCTTATTTGTTAAGAGTAGACATTTGATATTTGAATTTATGTTTTATAATATTTGTATGAACTTATTTAATTCAAATACTTTTAAGTTATATAGTTTCATGGACTTGTTTGAATTAGGATATTATTTATATAACTTATATTTTTTTCCATGTGAAGTAAACTCTTACGAGTTTATGATTCGAGTTTACAATTCAAGTTTATTGGGCTCTCACAAGTTTACATAAACTCTCGAATTTGACAGCCTTGGTTATTATGATCATCCAAAATAGTAAAAAGTTACATTATGAAATCAAATTATTACATGAGGACAATTCCCTATAAAATGATAATGATATCCCAATTCAAATTTAGTGTATTTTCAACACATGATTGAAGTATAATACATAAGAAGTAATAAATTAATCACCAAGGGCACTAATTCTTTAGAAAGGAAATATAAGTTTATAAATTTTTCCCTTCTAGTTTCTTTTTTATGTTCACTTGTTTATTTCATTAGTTTCATCAAAAATAGCTTTTTAAAAAAGAAAATTACTATGTTTAACAATATCTTGGGGATAAATAATTGGGTGGGTGGGGTTGTCTTTTTCATATATTTAACAGAATGGGTGGGAACCATAGTTCTTGGCATGGTCTTGCTTGCTTTCTTGCAATTTACCAAGCACTTGGTGAGTAGCCTTTTATATAGTTGTTCTCATTTTATTATATGATTTATTTGTGTGAATAAAAAACAAGAAATGGCATGACGGGGCATTTAGTGTGTCACTCAAACTTATAGGACCATAAGCATATCGTATGAATATAATTATGGCAAACTAAACTAGAGGTAATCATAAAGTCAAGTTAGACTTAGAAAATGAAGCAATATTATTATTTCAAAAAGACCATATATGTGAAGTGATTATTCTAATGGATTTAAATTTTTTATGCAATCTTTAAAAGGATTAATGATGTTTTTACCTACCTTGTCAAGGGCCAAAATCATGGAATCGTAAGTAAGATATAATAATAATAATTGTTCTTAGTTTCTAAAAGCATCGTATAAATATCTCAAGTTTTAGTTTTGTTTGTTCTTATGTGAAATTGATTATGTACATATAGGTGGGGAATTTAGATAAGGGATTAAATCCATTGTCCATCCACTATTTGAACTTTAATGGTAAATACTTATGAGCAATTTTGCAAGCTAGAATTATCACATGGGTGTTATCACTAGTAGTAAGAAACTAAAATCTTTTCTAATCATCATATTCACTTTATTTGCTTTTCTTAGGAAGGAATAACAATAGGAAGAAGCTTTGTGTTTTTGATAACACACCTCATGATGGGAACAAAGAAATGATCATTTTTTGCCTTATGAACTTTTTCGGATCCTTTACTTCATGCTACTTAACTAGTTATGAGTTTTCATTCACACATTTTCACAAACTAACCATATCAATAACACTTTCATGTTATGTGTTACATGTTGTAAATTGCAATTCAACATTTTACTGTATATTACTGATAACAATAATGTGTTTGTCATAGAAAAACAATTTGTTTTAGTTTTGCATATAAGTATTCAAAGGTATTACATATTTATTCTAAACTTCATATTCTGCAAGACCATATTTGAATATTGTAGTGATATACAATGCAGGGTGTAAGATTGCAATGACAAATGTGAAAAATTGTAAAGATTGCAATTGACAAAAATTGACATTGCAATTTTTGGCACCATTATTTTGTTACACCCCTCTTGATGCTCTCTCAGTCATTATTATATTTTTCATGCTTGGACTCATTCATTACGAAGAAGTCGTTCATCTTCTCAAAGTTGACAAATTTAATTTTGTCATTTACATGGTTATTTTCCTTAGAGTTGTTCTCATAAGCATGGATGTTGGTCCCATGATTTCTATCATTACTTCCATTCTTCATTTTAGTAACTTCTTTTCATATAAAATTTCAATGTTGTGTCATAATTAAGGCTACCATATTATCTGTTCAAACCGAGTTTAACTTTGTTGGTGATTCTATTGGAAATGAAGGTTGAACTATGAGTTATGGGAGCACTTTGTTAATGATTATATTTGCAATGATTCATTTGTTTGGTTGGAATGTGTGTTGAAACAGGTTCACATTTTTTAAATTCTTGCAAATCACACTTATGTCGATGATTATTTCACCTTAATATTTTATTTTATTAGTTCAGCAAATTGGTGATGCAAATGTGGTTGAATCTCCTTTGAGTAAAGAGGGTTATCTAATGTTAGCAATATTTAATGTGTTTATGATATTTTTTAGGATGGAAATATATTTAGTCTATTATGGATTTTTAGTAATTATTGATTAACTTGTAATTATGTTTCTTTTTAAATTACTTTTTATGTTACCATGGTGATTTTTAGAATGAAATGTTTTAATGATATATATTTGAGCACTTTGGTAAAAGATTGTTGTGTCTTTTGTCACAAGTAAAAAAAATTGAATAAAGTTTACAAATAAATATTGTTGACAATAAAATATAAGCACCTCAAATGATAACATTCATTGTCATGTACAATAGTTTCTAACTACTAAAAAGTATTGTATCCACGCATTAAGACTGGCGAATTTTGTCCATTATAACCAACGTATTATGGCAATCATTAGAAGTAACATTCACTATATAGACTATTTTGAGCATGTATCACGAGTCCATTGCACAATATTTATAAGAGCATTCCAAACTTTGTTAAATGATCCTTTAGCATATATGCAAATTAATAAGACAACCATGTGTAAAACAAAAAACCAACAACCATAACAATAATGATGATAATTATCAAAATTAGATAGAAAAATAATTTATATTATTTTATTAGAAAAAATAAAGGTTCAAGCTATTAATATATATGTTCAAAAAGTTATTTATGAAAATAATCGAAATATCTAAATGACAACCAAAATATAGAAAGTAAACATCTTGCTTTTTCAAACTTTTGATGGGAAAAAATACTTTAGTGTAATTCTTATAAATGTAAATTTTCTAATCTAAATTAAATTAACTATATTGGAAAATAAAGTAAGGAAATATTCAAACTTTAACAACCTCTTCCAAATTAAAAATCATCTACAGTTTTCACAAATAAAAGAATAATTTGAAATAAAAAATGAAAATATATACAAATTTTATGGGACCTCTTCCAAATTAAAAATTATCTACAAGTTTTCACAAATAAATGAATAATTTAAAATAAAAAATAAAAATATATACATTACCAAAAATAAAAAAATGGAAATATATACATTAGCATGATGCCTATGAAATTATCACCACAATACAATTATTAAGTTTTATATTATTTATACCATGTAAATGTCTTACATTGTATCTTTCGAGCCACACAACTCGCGACTTTGCATGGCGAACACAACTCACTTTCATGTTGTCGTTTACTCTCTCTATGAAGGAAATATGTTCCCTCTCACTTAAAAAAAAAACAATGGGTGGCGTGTTTGACACAGTTCCAATACCACTCCAACATCAAGTGAAGATGACGAAACGCTTTGGTAAAACTGGGATGGGTATTTGAAGGAGAACTTGGAGCAACAAAAATAGATGTCGAAGCAACTTTATGATTGGAGGTGTCATGTGGGGAAGATCGAGGGAAGGTTTGGTTTGAAATGGAGCGACACTGTCGTTTCCGGAGCTGTTGTTGAGTTTGAGTAATCGAAATCAAGGAAGGTGTCCATTTTTTAGTATAAAATCTCCTTGGACCTAATATTAAGAGCATCCATTAATGTCGAGTCGAAAGTGGGGTCAGGGATGAGCTAGGCGACGATGTTTGGGTTGTCGGGGGCGAAGGCATTTGAGGTAATTGTGTCGTCGTTAGGAAGTGTTTCACTGGGTCTTACGGTACGCTAAAAAATGTTCCTGCTAAATCTAAGGGTAAACCTAGTTAATAAACATTCAAATGTGTATATCCATTTAATGATGGTATAAAGGTTTATTTATAGAGATAGAGGTAGTTATTTTCCACCCTAAGGCTTAAGGATAGTAGGGTAGTGGTTCTACTATTAGGTCTTCTTATTCTATAGGTTCCAATCCCAAAGTTTTACTAACTTCTTCTACTTCTCTAAATAATGAGATTCAGTATCCCAAACAGATAACATATATATATATATATATATATATAATAAAAATGAAACTTATAATTACACGTTTTGGTTGTGTGGTTTATATGCAAGATTCAAACTTGAAATACCTTAATTTTTTTTATCAAACCATCTAAGAAGGACATTAATTGTAGATTGTATAACACTATAGAACTCGTTGCACAAGAGCTTGAGTTCTATAGCTCTGTTAAATGGGGTTTGTTACTGAACCAATAAAGCTTTTTATGGTGATAATCTAGGCTTGAGTAAGAAATTAGAGAAGTTTATGGTCTATGCATGTTGTCATTCGCTAAGGTATTATGGGAAGGTGAAACATCATACAATGGAAAACTTGCTATCTGAATAGGAGTTTGATCATATTGTGGGTAGGAAGTTGGCATCAACAAGTGGGACCCAGTTTGTGGTGCTGATGGTTTTGGACGTAGTGGATTTTAAGGGGTTGGTTCTAAGGAAGATAGAAAAGTTGGTGTCTAAGATAATCAAGGACTATTCAGCTGCATGGAAGCATGGTAAATCAAGAAATGTGCCTAGAATTGTGCTTGTGTTGGCAAAGATAGACTGGTTGCCTAACTCATATTCACCAACAAGGTTGGAGCATTGGATTAGGCAAAAAGAAAGAGATGGTGGGATTAATAAGATCACTAGTTTGCACATGGTTAGTGCACTAAGGGATTGGGGATTGAAGAATCTTGTGGATAATGTAGTTAATTTGGCTTAACCTAGAGGTAATGTGTGGGCTATTGGGGCACAAAGTGCAAGGAAAAGTACTTTGATAAACTTTATAGAGAAGTATGTCAGAGGGAAAATTACACATTTAACTGAAGCATTTGTTGTAACATCCCATCCGAATATTACGAATTTACTTAATAAAATAAGATAATAATATTAAATGCTCATTTATTAAGCTCAATTTTCCAAAACATGGGAAATATAAAACTTTTATTACATCCGAAGTTAACTCAAATTCATAAAATTTAAAACTCAATTATAATGTCTACAGGTAGTAATATGAAATATTACAAATTCTTTAAAACTCATAAAATATAAAACTCTGAGAAAGTCCTCTCCCAACTAGCCCCGCTCCGGCTCTATGCCTCACCAGATCCACCTGCAACATCGACTACTCCCACGTACCGCGTACACAATCATCGCCAAACACAAGCAGATAGGGTGAGCTAACAGAATAAAACATATGCATCAATTTATATAAAAAAACACACACAATCCAAGGATCCTCATCCTTTGATCTCATATCACACGGCCACCACCATGTAATCCATGTTCTACTTCTTTGGTTGATAATCTCAAGCTTTCGTTATTGTCCAACCTACAAGCCACCACTTGTAGAACGCATGCGGGAACACTTACTATTCCGAGCCACAACTCAAAGAATGCTCGTGTTACCCTCTATCCTAAGCCATAACTCCAGGAATACTCCAACATCTGACCCTTGAGATATCGCCCAAAGCCTCGTAGACCACACACATCCAAAGCAAGCAAAACACAAAGTCTACTTCATCAAAAAATCGCCTGGCGCTGCACACGAGTCGCCAGGCGCAAAAGGCTTCCAGACTGCTTGGCGGGGGACACGTGCCGACAGGCGCCAAGTGCCTCTAATGTTACTGTTTCCACAAGTATCGCCTGGCGTGACAACCTTTATCGCCAGGCGCAACATGCTTTAATTCTCTACTGGTTTTGTAGCCATCGCTTGGCGGTCAAACACCACCGCCAGGCGCTACACCAGTACTTGTGCAATACTGGTTTTTCAGCACCCAAAACAAGTAAAAACAAACCATTCACATTTCTTATATATATATATATATATATA
>Ga0209589_1001330_pt1 | contig 40386 bp, 29 predicted proteins | sample CowpeawhiteBW_FD_187525 | JGI IMG/M metagenome (GOLD analysis project Ga0209589, IMG submission 187525) | Root nodule microbial communities of legume samples collected from California USA - Cow pea white BW (SPAdes) (version 2) | ecosystem: Host-associated > Plants > Roots > Nodule | place: USA...
TATATATATATATATATATATATATTTAGGGATCATGGTAGGGGAGGGAGGGCATGGTTGCCTACATATTTTTTTAATTTTATAAAAATTATTTATACTTTTTAAATTTTTTAAATTGTAGGTAGTATATTTTAGAAATTATTGAGAATTAAATTGTGTTTTTTTATTTCTTTTATAGAGTACAAAATTTAATGTTAATAGATAATAAAGCATAAAATTAAATATAATGAAAAAATAAAAATATTTAGGTTTAAATAATTTTTTGTCACTATTTTCGTCCAAAAATGTCAAGTTGGTCCTCCAATGTTTTTTAATCTTAATTTGGTCATGACTTTTGAAAAATTGATGCAATTTGGTCCTTTTCGTTAAATCTATTGAAGCGGATCAATAAATTTCATCAAAATTGACACTAAGATTATGGTAATTACATCAACAAAACAAATCATTCTTATTAACAACTTCAATTTTAATGAAAACTCATTGATTCGTTTTAAGAAATTTAATGAAAAGGAAAAGGATAAAATTGCATCAGTTTTTTCATAAATCAGGACCAAATTTGAGACTTAAAAAAAACTAGAGGACCAATTTAACATTTTTTGTATGAAAACCGGAACTAGAAGAGTAATTAAACCAAATATTTATTAAGATATTTTCTATTTTCGTTCTCATTGTCCTTTTAGTTTTACATAAATTGTACTCATCTCTCATTTGTCCTCTCCCATTTTTGACACAAACTCATTTCTCATTTGTCCTCTCCCATTTTTGAAGAAAAAAAGTAACTCTCTCTTATCTTACTTGATAATCAAAGTAACACACCGAGATACATACCCCTTCTATAGATATTGCAACATCCCCTTCACCTCATACTGTGCCATACCCAGCCTCGATTGGTGGCCAATCTCCTACTATTTGTGAGCAATGTACACCATCCCCAATTGTAGGTGATAAAGTTGCACCAGTATCTATAGGTGATCCTAATTCAAATGCAGAACACAACCCTCCTCTACATAATCGCCCGATGATTGAACCTGTCAATCGAGGGTAATATTTCGATTCATTTATTCTAATTGTTTATATTATACAACTTCTTTCATTTTGTGACAAATTTTCATGACTTTTAGGTTTGTTCCATCTAGAGTTGCTTCATAGGCTATCACAAAGACAATCAAGCAACAATTTCTTAATTATTGACCATCATGGGGAGCAATACCTGAAAAAGACAAGGATAATTTCTGGCAACGTTTTAAGGTAACATGTTCTAAATGTTTTAAATGTTCTACACATTTCAAGGATCTATTCTTCCCTACTTAATATACTTATAATGTTTTAAATGTTTTAATTATGTTGTTGTAGAGGAGAGTTTAATGGACCCCAAAGCATGAAAATGAAATTAAGAGAAATTTCAACAGTCGAGATTCTCATTGTCTATCTGAGCTGTTTAAAGACATCATAATGGCTAGGGAAAGGCTATAATGGATTACTAATGATATGTGGACTAGGTTGCTAGAACATTGGAATTCTTCAACCTATCGCAGCAAATGTATTGCAGCAAAAAAGAATAGGGCTTCTGAAACGGCTGGAGCCCTACACACGGGTGGATCCATTACCACTCACGAGCATACACTTCGTATGGTATACACATTAACTAGTGTTTCTTGATGAAGTCTTTCAGCAGACACATATTTAGAAGTGTACTAGCGAGTATGTGGATGAGAGGTCTAGGAAGACAAATGTAAGTCTCTTTTCGTGTTTAATATTATTTATTTACTCTTAAACTTAATATATATATATATATATATATATATATATATATATATATATATATATATATATATACCACCACATAATGATAATTGTTCATTTTTTACTTACAAAAAGAATTTCAGACTATGTTTTGTCAAGCTAGATCTGAGGTTTCCTCATGTGGCGCTGATTGAACACAAGAGCAATCGTCTGTTGATCCTACATAAGACAAGAATATCAGGACTAGGTGTTGGAGGAAAAAAGAAAGGTAGGCTTTATGGGGCTGACCAATTTGTTTCATATTATACAGGTTTAAATGAAAGCTTGAACCAACTACCAACTTCCTCCTCTTCTAATATTGAGGACCTCCCTAATATTAGGCAGCAACTTTCACAAAGCCTAGAGGAAAATGAGCAATTGAGGTATGAGTTTCGATCCTTTCAATCACTAGTCCAAAAATATCTCCCTCTTAATGCTCAGGCTCACCTTCAGCAGCCACAACCGCAACAGCCAAACCCTACTTAACAGAACTCTGAAATCCCTCATCCCTAGTCTCAAGAACAAAATAATGAAAAGGACGATAATTTAAATGAAGAATCTTCTCCTGATTATGAATATTATTTGCTCTTCATCTAATTAAAAAAACTTCCTACATGTACTTAATAAACTTATGTATTATTATTCTTACTTGGTATCGGCCGTGCTTATCTATTTTTTGACAAACATTGTTATGTTACATATTATTTTTTATATTTTATAAAAAATTTAGTATGTCATGAGATATATATTGTGATGGAGTTTGATAATGATACAATATATGTTTTTATCAGCAATAAAAAATATATAAATAGAGAAGCACTTGGGGTGCTCCAATCCTTTTACACATAAAAAAAATTAAAGAACAAAACCATATAAAAATAAAAGAGAAAGCAACAAATAAAACCTATCAAGAAGAGGATATAACAATTTAAGATACCTATTCTACAAGCAAAATAGAACAGATTTCTGAAGACAAAGAGACAAAAGAATGTTCAGAATTCCACAAGCACAAGAAAAAACTACTATCTTAGCTAGCTTTGTGACAAAATTTCTCTTTTGTTTTCTATGCATGTCGATTTGATCCATAAGCCCACACCTTGTGTTCTGTAAAAGAAATCTCTAGGCTATATAGCCTGAGTCTAGATGACACATTAGATGAGCACAAATAAATAGTTGAGTAAAAGTGTAACTTCAAAAAGATATCGCAAACAAAGTATAATTCAAAGCACCTAACAAACAAGTACCATGTGATGTGTGTGGTCAAGAGTGCACCTTAGGTAGCAACAAAAGCATCCCCAACTAACCAAAAAGAAAAACAAACTCCTAATCCACTATTGATTTAATGCACAAATTTGACCACAAGCACCGGTTTGAGTATGTGAATCTCACATTGGAAACTTTATTAGTTATTCACATCCAAGCCTTGGCTTGGGCTAAGTTGAACACTTCCTCACCATCCTTCACCTTACTCCTGAAAATGATTCCATTCCTATGCATCCAGATGGTCTATACAATAGCAACCCACTTACACTTAACCTTGGTATACAAAATTGATGGAAATGGTTTTTTACTAACATGTGATGTACCATAGTAATACCAACCCAATTATTACACAAATTCCATATACTCTGAGCAAAAGGGCAATTAAATAATAGGTGACCCATTGACTCTTCACACTTGCCACACATGACACACACATTGGTACTCACGCTCTCCCCTCTTGTGATCAAATTATCGCATGTTGCGACTCTATTTAATATTACTTTCCATGCAAAGTGTAGGGCAGCTGGTAAGGCTTTATTATTCCAAAGTTGTACAAATAGATCATCATCGACTTCTATCGATCTTGTTTTGACTTTACTATAGGCTGATTTTACAATATACAAATTAGTATGATTATCCTTCCAAACCCACCCATCTTCCTTACTCACATCCACAACACGCTCCACAACTCATGTAGGAAATTACCAACATGTGGTTTCTCCCACTCAAACCACTCTCTTCGCCACAACAAATTCCATTCCCAACTTCCAATGTCCTCTACTTTAGCCTCTTGTGTAATAGAGTTATCATACATCCTGGGAAATCTTTCTAATAAGGAAGAATTGCCTAGCCAACTATTCTTCCAAAAGAAAATCTTATTTCCCTGTCCTCAACACCAAGAAATGTTATTATCAAACCAGTTCTCATTTTATCCCTTGTCGCATAGTTTCCTAAGATCTCATCACCTCCAAGACTTATCTTTATTTTCAGTTAAATTATTCAGAGTCGTCCTTCTTTGACTCTAGAATTTCTTTCCATAGGCCATCTTTATTTGTTCACATCCTCCACTTCCATTTACCATGTAAAGCCTTATTAAATGCTTTTAGGTCTCTAACTCCTATGTCGCCCTCATCTTTAGGCTTACATAAGGTATCCCATTTTACCCATGCTATCTTCCTACGATCATGACCCTAACCCCATAAAAAATCCCTTCAAATTCTCTTCATCTCTTTTATAACATATACTAGCCTCCTAAACAAAGAAAGATAAGATAAAGGTAGCGCTGTAATTACAGATTTTATGAGTACAACTTTGCCAGCAAAGGAAAAAACCTTCCTTCTCTAGTTAGCTAGTTTCTTTCTAATCTTATCTACATTACTATTCAAAAAATTTATCTTCCTACGATTACCCCCTACTAGCAATTTTACTGCAATTCAATAAGATTAAGAATTTGTCAATCATGAGGTTGTCTAATCAAATTCCTCCCACTTTGGATTTATGAAAGTTTACCTTTAACCCTAATGCTAATTCGAAAAAGCATAGAATGCTCTTAATAGTGAAAATATTTTGGGTTTCAGCTTGGTAGAAAAATAATGTATCATCAGCAAATTGGAGTATATTCACATCTACTTCCTTTTTTCCCACCTTTATAACTTTTAGTAGATTTTTATCCACCACTTGTCTAACAATTCCTGATAGCCCTTCTGCCACAATAAAAAATAAGAATGGTGGCAAAGGGTCACCTTGTCTTAATCCTTTTGATGGTTTAAATTCCTCTGTTGGGCTTCCATTAACTAACATAGAAATTGATGTTGATTCCAAACAACCCTTTATCCAATGCGTCTATTTTGAGCAAAATCCTAATTTTCCCCACATATAATAGAGAAACTCCTATGTGATTGAATCATAGGCCTTTTCAAAGTCTACTTTTACTATCAACCCATTGTGTTTTTTTTTCTTTTGATTTGATCTGACTTCATGAGCTACCACTATAGAGTCTAAATGCCCCCTACCTTAAATGAAGGCAAATTGTTTTTTATCTATCGCCTTGTGTAGCACTCCCTTAAGTCTATTTGATAGAATTTTGGAGACAATCTTATACATTGCACCCACTAATGAGATAAGCCTATATTCATTTAAAAGTTATGGGTTATCCACCTTTGGTATTAGTGAGATGAATGATGCTTTACTTCCTCTTGGCCATTTCCCTCATGCATGGAAATCTTTGACTGCCTTCCCTACATCCTCCTTAATAATATATTAACCAATTTTCATAAAGCTAAAGTTAAAGCCATCGGGACCAGGACTTTTAGAACTTTCACAATCCCACACCACATCCTTAATTTCTTCTTCTGAGAAACTTTGTATTAGCATGGCATTGTCAGATTCATTAAGGGATGGGAATGTTATGTTATCCAGCCCTATCTTCACATCAACACTTTCTACAAATCTTTTTTGGGAAGAATTCTTTAATTGGTTCTTTACTAACACAGGGTCCTCACACCACTCATTTTGAATTTTAATTCCTTTGATCACATTTTGTAAGAGTATTCCTAAGGTTTACACTAAAATGTTCTAAAAACACCTAATTAAGCTACTTTTGTAAAACTAGCCTAAAAAGCTAACTAAACTAATTATAAGCTAATAACTTCTAATTAACACCTTAATCCTACCCAGAACATCACAATTATCTAACAAAAACTCTATAGATAAAGGACTTATCATTTGAAAATCCTTGTATTAAACATTAAACTTTGTGGTGTCCCAAAAGTGAAGTAGGATCATCCATGAAATGAAAACCTCACCAAATTCACAAAACTTCTCTTAATCCCCTCTCAAAATTCTATTGTCACCCCCTCCTCTAGCTACTTAGTCACCACTCTTTAACTTTATCACTTCTCATTTGTTAAAAATACATAATCTTCATTGTCAACATAACTTTTCTATGTTTCTAACTAGTTAAAACTCACATGAATTCAATAGATTAATATCTTATAGATACGTAATGGATTATGAGGTTATAATGAAATAATTGGTTTGTTTTTTTATTAGAGTCATGATTTATGTTTATCTATGTCTTTTATCTTCGAATCAAGTACAAGTAATTATTTTTACATTGTAGTAAGTTAGCACAATGTTAATCTACATGCATATTAATCATGAGTCATAGGTTTTTAATTTTAATTAAAATTATAATTTGATTAAATTTAGAAACTTACATGTGATTGAATAAGTTTTTGGTAAATAATTAAAATTGTACTTTGATTAAAAGTAAAGACTTTAACACGAATTAATCACTCTCGCCGAAGGTGGACCAGCACGGTGGTTTGGTAGTTTTGCTTTGTGGTTTTTGGTAGTTTTGCTTTGTGATAACATGTTACTGTGTCTGAACACGCCGTGTGATTTTTTATTTTTGCAGGGATTGTGGCAAACAAGTGTACATAGGTGAGGTTTCCATTAGAGGATTTGTTTTAGAGCTTCACCTTTCTTCATCATCGACAAGGGGCTAGAGGCGACGGAGGAGACTGGAGGAAGAGAGGGAGGGGTTGGTGAGGCGCACGTGGGGAGCGGCGTCGTTGTTGGTGACAATGTGGCATCGCCGTAGAGGTTGATGCTGTCAAGGTCGAGATTGGGGGGCTGCGTGGAGAAAAAAGACGGCTGGACGAGGATGATTACGGAACAGAGCATAAAGAGGGAGAATGCAACCATGCTGCTACGTTTTTTCAGTGGGACAATGATTCTCTTTATGTCTCCCTCTTTTCCTTCAATCTTTTATTCTTCAACGCATGTTTCTATTTTTGGTTTCAACAGCTCAAAACTGCTGCTTCTTTTACTGCCCACGTCTCCACCGCTCAATCCACCCTTTTATTCATACAATTTTTTATTATTATTTTTGTTTCAGGGTTTATGATTGAGCTGCGGATATCAATTTCAACGTTAGCGATTACGACGAGGATATAAAGCAGGTTGAGTTTGAATAGTGAAGTGGTTTTAGTGGTGGTTGAATGTATTATGTTATATATAATATATTGCCATTGATAGAGCTAAATATAACTAGAGGAAAAAGATAAAGTATGATAGCTCCAAAATTTAAATGGTGGTTGAATGTGGACATAGACTATTTGAAAGCATTCTTTCCTCGGCTGAAATATGTAGAAATTAAACAAATCGCATGTGACAAAATCACAGTGTTATGGGCACCTGTAGAAGAACACACTCGTGGAGGTGTTAGAAGAAGTGCCATGATTGAAGAAAAAGGCCAGAGATTTATGAATACATGGGGGTACTTGGCTTCAACATTAGATCCTTATGCTCCTCTTCTTACATGTACGTTTCATCCAGACTCCCAACACTTTGATACAGATTGCCTAAGCTGCCAATCATTTGATTCTTGTTGAGAATCCTTATGACAGTACCGAAGGGCAAGGAAAGCAAGGTAAAGAGAGAGTCTACTACTGCTTTTGATGTTTCTGCGAAAAGAACTATCTCACGCTTTGAGTCTATAAACAATTTCAAAGTCTATTTGGTGGAAGAAGATGTTATATTCTCTCTTATTATCTCTTAACCTATATTAGTACATTCTTTCCTTTCATATCAGTAGCTAACTGCTTTTTATACTTTAATAAGTTACAAACAGATTCTTTTATCTTTTCACTTTTTTGTTTGTATAGAATTCTATATATAATTTTGTTTCTATTCTTTTCTCTTTCAAGTTCAACAATAAGATTTACATGTTTGACAATTAACTCTTATGAACTCATTATATTAATTGCCTCAACATTTTTCTTTTGTACCTATAGCCTCTACTTGTATAATATAAGATAGTGTGTATGTCTTGAAATCTATTTAAAACAGAGGGGACAATGGAGATATTGTTTTGTGTGTGAATGGTAAGTTTGCATGTATTTACTCCAATTATGTTATTTATCTAATTTAGTTATTTGCATTTGTTTTTGTACTCTACCTACTTGTTTTTATGTTATTTTATCTACCTACTTGTATTTTGTTTTTGTCTTTTAACTCTTTTACTTTGATTATCATATCAGATGTGCACAGAGTTAGCTGTTAGATTTTTTTTTTTCAAATTATGGATATTTAATTAATTTGCTAATAAAAAATGATGAATTGGGTTCGAACTCAAGACCTATTTGACAGTATGCAAATGCTCTACCACTTAGCCAATCACCATATGTTTTAATTACATCATTGATTTCTATATATGGTTCCAATAATTTCTATAGACAAATACGCTTCCACTAAGATAAAGAGTATGAAATGTTAATAAATGCACTAGTTTCTATATATAGTCTAGAATATTTTTTTTTAATATATATTTAAGTTACATACGAAAAATTCGTATGTAAGTTATCTATGAAAACTTTCGTAGGTAACTTATCTACAAAGATTTTCGTAGATAATTTATATACAAAAATTTTCATAGGTAATTGAAGTTTTTTCTTACGACTAGCTTCGTAGATAATTTTCGTAGATAAAATTATCTACGAATACATATTTCGTAGATAAAGTTACCTACCAGCTGAATACCTACGAAATCTGTTTCGTAGATAATTCGTAGATAACATCAAGTTACCTACGAAAATTGTCTATTATCTACGAATTCTAAGCGTAGATAATAAGCATATTTCTTGTAGTGTTATGCTATCTTCCAATCATACCTCGATTTAAGCGTTTATTTGCCAATGTTGATGATGTTAAAAACCTTTAGTGGCATGCAAATGGAAGAAAAAGTGATGGATTCTTACGACATGCAGCTGATTCACCCCAATGGAAGAAAATAGATACTCTATACCCACAAATTGGGAGTGATCCAAGATATTTGAGGCTTGGTCTTGCAACTGATGGCATGAACCCTTATGGTAATTTAAGTAGCAAGCATAGTTCATGGCGAGTTTTGATGATCATTTATAACTTGCCTTATTGGTTGGTTATGAAGAGAAAATACATGATGTTATCTATGATAATATTTGGACCAAAGCAACCTGGAAATGATATTGATGTTTATCTAACTCCGTTGATAGAGGATTTGAGATTATTATGGGATAAAGGAGTTGAGGTTTTTGATGCATATGGAAAAATGAATTTTAATTTGCGAGCCTTATTATTTTGCACCATTAATGACTTTCCAGCTTATGGAAATTTGAGCGGTTATAGTGTGAAAGGACATTTTGGTTGTCCAATATACGAAGAAAACACAAGTTATCATCAACTAAAACATGGGAGGAAGACTTGTTACATTGGCAATCGAAGATTTTTGAGACGTAATCACCCATATCGTCGATTGAAAAAGGCTTTCAATGGATGTCAGGAGGAAAAAATCCAACCGCCACCTTTAACTCGAGAACAAGTTTACGATCGTGTGTTTCAAGTAAATGCCATTTTTAGGAAAAGACAAAAGAAAGTTGTTGGCATAAGAATTTGGAAAGAAAAAAATCAATATTCTTTGATCTCCCATATTGGGCCAAATTAGATTTCAGGCATTGCATAGATGTCATGCATGTGGAGAAGAATGTTTGTGATAGTATAATTGGAACATTGCTAAACATCAAAGGGAAAACAAATGACAATATTAATTCTCGTAAATATCTAGTTGAGATGGGTCTTCGTTTGGAGTTACAACTAGAAGCGCACAGTAAACGAACATATTTACCTCCTTCTTGTCATACTCTGTCTAGACTTGAGAAAAGAAGCTTTTGTGATAGTCTACATGGAATGAAAGTACCATTAGGACAATCTTCAAATATTGGAAGTCCTGTGTCAATGGAAGATTTGAAACTTGTTGGTTTAAAATCTCATGATTGTCATGTTCTCATCCAACAACTTCTCCCAATGGCTATTCGTGGCATCTTACCTAAAATTGTTAGACATGTTATCACTCGACTTTGCATGCTTTTTAATAGTATTTGTCAGAAAGTAATTGAGCCCACCATATTGGATGACTTGGAAAATGAAGCTATTGTTATCTTGTGTCAATTGGAGATGTATTTTCCTCCTTCAATTTTTGACATCATGGTCCATTTAATAGTTCATTTAGCAATGAAAATTAGAATATGTGGACCAGTGTTTTTAAGATCGATGTACCTAGTTAAGAGATATATGAAAATATTGAAGGGGTTTGTGAAAAATCAATATCGTCCAAAAGCATCAATTATTGAGAGATATATAGCTGAGGAAGCAATTAAGTTTTGTACAGATTATATGTTAGAAACAGAGGTTGTTGGCATTCCACAGTCTAGACATGAAGGAAGGAATGAAGGTAAAGACACATGTGGTGTAAGGGTGGTTCGAAAAGATCAATGTGAGGTTCTCCATGCTCATTTGTACGTATTGAATAACACTGATGTCGTTATTCCTTACATAGAGGAACACAAAAAATTGGTGAAATCTTTAAATCCTTGGGCAAATGAAAAATGGTTGTTGATTGAACATAATAGGACATTTCTGAAGTGGTTTAGAGAAAAAAATTGTGGAGTTAGATTTTGAGATTGAGGAATTTAAGTGGTTAGCACGAGGACCTAACTTTGATGTTATAACATGGACAACATATGACATTAACATGTTCTCTTTTTATTCAAAGGAGGAAGATGACAAAAGTACTATGTAAAATAGCGGTGTGACCCTCGAAGCAGAATCTGTGCACTTTGCTAGTTCAAAAGATAATAATCATATTATGGTTTTTATAAGTTACTTTGGGGTCATTCAAGAGATGTGGGAGGTTGATTATGTCAAATTCAGAGTGCCTGTATTTAAGTGCAAATGGGTTAATAACAATACAAGAGTGCATGTTGATGAATTGGGATTAACTTTGGTTGATCTTAATAAGGTGGCTTATATGGTAGACCCTTTTAACATGGCATACCAAGCAAAACAAGTGTTTTATGTTAAAGATCCTTGAAAAGAGAGGTGGTCAATTGTTCTTAAAGAAAGGATGCACTCAGATACTCATGATCGTGATCACTTAAGTCTCAATCTTATAGATAGTCCTTCAATCTTAAGGCGAATACCTCCTTTGATTGAGGATGTTCATAATGATGAAGTAAATGTTATGCATAATGATCATAATGAAGGTATATGGGAGAACATTCTCAAACTTCCATTATAGGTGAAATTTCATGTTATTTTTTTTATTATTCATTTAGTTTTAAATCATTAATTATCTAACATGTTTTAATTTTTACAGGTTTCATGGAAGGTTCATCCAAGAAGAAGACTAGAGCAGCTACGTGTCTACAAAAGCAAGCTCTAAACCAATTGATTAAGGCTAAGACACATGTGGACATAAACCCTCAAACAACCAGACATATGGGCCAACCCGTAATAATTTTTCTAGCTATTTGGGAGTGTTAGAACGAACAATCCATTTGGAACCAGATTGGGATCATGTGTCAGAAGTTGATACAAACATGATTTGCCAGGATACAAACTTATGAATATTTACTACTTATTTCTATTATCAACTTATGAATATTTACTAACTATGAATAGGAAAACTATGAATTCGACACTTTTGATTTCATACAGAAGAGGATAATGTCGTCAGTAGCTACAAAATGGAGAGCATTCAAGACGATGTTATCAAGCTTCTATGTATTTGGGAAATACAAAGAAAAGCATCCTTGTTAGATGTATGGCATAGACGAGCAAACATTGGAAGCATTTGTTCAAAGTCGACTGGATCCCTCTTGGGAGGTATATTTCTCTCTATATATTATCGTTTAAATATTAATTATATGTAATCTGATTAACCATTTATATATATTACTACTTTAATATGAAAAGAGAAAGAAAGCACAAGCTATACAAAGAAAAAATGAAACACCACACATGCTTTCTCGTGGAGGATATGATTTGTTGGAGCAGAGAATAATGGAAGAAAAGCTAAAACAACAAATGGACTCAACAGATTCAAATGAAGGACCTCTAAATCCTCCATCCCCTGCTAGCCGGCATGAGAAATGGAAGTTGGCTCGTACTAAACTAGGAGGGAAAATGACATCTAAGAAATCATGTTATTGCTGAAAGAATTGTAAGTTATTAACATTTTCTCCCTTAACTAGTTATTCAATTTGTCGTATGAGTAACATGATTGACTTGTAGAGCATAATTCAACATTGTTTTTACAGGATTCTCTTGTAGAGCAAAGTACACAAGGAAGTTTTGTTCCCCAGGGTCGTCAAGACATATTGACCACTACTTTAGGTACTAAAGCGAACCTTGGTCGTGTACATACTGTTGGTTATGGTGTAGGTGTGAGACAATACTTTGGAAGTTATCAGCAGTAAAACACCACACAAACAGCTCCTATCACACCTGAGATGATGGAACAATTAACTCAGACGATAAAGGCACAAGTAGTTGATGAATTAAGGCGTGAATTTGACCAACGATGGGAGTCCATGTCTCAGCAACATAATGTGGAACAAGAAGACGATAAAGAGGAGGTCATAGAGATAGAACGCTCGTACAAGTGTAGGTTGTATGTTGGAGAGGTCCCTCCTCGTTTAGTTGCCATTGGGAGATTGTATCCAGGGGGATCAACCATGCACACTATGAAAATGTCGGATGATTTGGCTAGAGTGGTAGTTGAAGATATTAAAGATGCCACAAGTGCAATTCCAGTGCCCACAGAGGAGGTAAAACTAGTGGGAGAGGCACTAGGAACATTCATCTCATGGCCTAAACAATTAGTTAAGGTTGTTGCAACAAAGAAGAAGGTATCTTATTTTTCTTATCAACGAAACAATTCATAATTTAACACAAACTTTCTATTTTATTTCGTAGGTTCATAATGGGAAAAAGTCCCTAGTTGCATGTGCTTTTAGCCCTAAGGCCCATTCCCAGCCCAAACCCAAGCAAAATTTTAGTCCAATTCATGACCTTCGTAGGGTAGTCGGAGATCTTTTTCAATCACCACTTGTCATTCCTTGGGATAAAACAATGTTCGGTGTTGATAATAGTGATCTACCACTATATTTTCACATAAGCATGTGTATGAAATCATACAAGGGAGTCAGATGCTGAACATTGCAGTTATTCAACTATGGATTCTGTAAGTACACTTTATGTTATAATATGAATAAATGAAATCAATGTCTCTAAAGTTTAAGGTTTAAATGCAGGTATGTAAATGAATATGTTGCCAAAAGGGGGGATGTTGAAGTGTATGGTTTCCTTGAGACTCAGCATATACAAAAGTCTGGAAATAAACATATGGAATGTCAGACATACATTCAAATCTGGATGGGGAAATCAAAGAAAGGAATATATATATAGCACCTTATATTAATGCGTAAGTTCAACTTAGACACTTAACCTATTAATTAACTAATTGAAATCACTAATTAAATTTCTTGTTTAGGTCTCATTGGCAATTGGTGATTATTTGTCCATTGGAGAATACTGTAGTTTGGTTATGCTCATTGCACAAGACCATGCCCTCAACCATGAAAAATATTGTACAAAGGTATGTGTACAAAAAACTCAGATTTCCAATATTGTCATTCTTCTCTGGAAAGCTCTCTCGTTTTTGAAGATCTTGGTTGATCTTGGAGGCATTTTGGCTTGTGAGTAGCTTGAAGAACACATGTATGGTTGGCTAGGGATAACCACCATCAGGTTTGGATGTTCTTGTGCCTCTGGTTGGTTTGCTTGATGTGATTTCAGGTATGTAAGTGTGATTCTTGTAGGGTGTGTGTCTAGATTTTTGTGTGAGTCAAAAATCTTATGAGCTTTGTTGTTCAAAAGTGTAACCTTGGTGTGTGATTTGTAAAACTTTTGAATGTAGTGGAAACCAGGCTCAAGTTGTCCTGGTAAACTGGATATAGCTTTGTGATTGAGCAAACTAGTATAAAAATAGTTGTGTATTTCTCTTTCCCTCATCTAACTCTCTTTGAAACTTTTTAAAGACTCAAGAAAACCAAGCAATTTATCCTTTGGTGTGATTTAAAGCGTTCTTGTGTAATCTTGGGCTTTATACTTGTTATAAATACTGTTTGGAACAAGTCTTGTATGTAAAAGATTGTTATTTGAGTTGAATTTGCGAATTCTGCATTCTGCATAAATCTCCAGTATTTTAGCCAACTGATTTGTCTTTTTAATCCACTGTTTCATAGCTCTAAGAACAATTTAGTCTGCTAATTTATATTTTAATCGGCTGAAAGTGTACTGGTCTGCTGCATTTTCATCCTAACTTTCCACTCCATTAGATTCAATTGAAAAGAGGTTTAAGCTTTCGAAAAAGTTTTATACAGCCAATTCAACCCCCCTCCCCTTCTCAGCTAAAATCACCATTTCAAAACTAACATTTATGATTAGATGTGTTTATGACTTAGGAAATATTTTGGTCAAATCCATTGTTGGATTTGAATTGATGTTTAATTCTATACTGTATAAACTGCTTGTGTTGTCTAATTCTGGTTTTGAATGCAACAGGTTTTGGTTAGCTGCAAATATGGAATGAACTTTAAAAAAAAAAATTGGCAATATTATATTGGTTGTAACCTTAACCGATCTAATATGTGCTTTATTAGATCGGTTAACGTTACAACCGATCTAATATTGCCGGTTTCTTCAAGTGATCTTAGTTATATTAGATCGGTTTTGTCGTTAACCGATCTAATATAACTTATCTGATGTTTCTCTATGTTGGCATCATTAGATCGGTTATCTGAAACCAATTTAATATGTAAATATTAGATCGGTTTCTTACAACCGATCTAATAAGTGGACGACATATTACATCGGTTAATATTAGATTGGTTCCAAAACCGATCTAATACACGCTTCAGAACCGATTTAATATAACCTTTTTGCACTAGTGACAATTTTTGTTTTCAAGTGGAAATTCGGTCAATTCGGATCCTAGGACCGAATTCCAACCTTGTTTTTGTCAATTTTTTTTTCTTTCCTTAGTTAGAATTGGGTTCCCAAGAACCCGAGTTCTGAACTGGATTTTTAATTTCTTTTCGTTTTTTAAATTTAAAAATAAATTAGATTTAAGAGTTATTTTTTTTCATTTTTGTAAAAAAATGTTTAATTATAGGTTAAATTTATTTTTTTACAAATAGATTTAGTATTGTCTTTTTAGTTATTTTAGGTGTTATTTGAAAAAATAAAAAAAATAAATGTTATTTTATTTTCTTTTTGAATTTGTTGAGTTAAAAATAGATATAGTATTGTGCATTAAGTTATTTTAGGTATAATTTGAAAATATAAAAGTAAATTTAATTTCTTTATTTTTTACTTTGTTGATTAATTTTTTTTATAATAGTGATTTTGGAAAAAAAAATTATAAATTATAATAGAGGTAACTAAAGTAAAAACAATTAAAGTATAATGTTTGAGGTGGTGTTGTACTATTTTTTTTTCTGTTTATCTAATATTTAAAATTAAAAAAAATGTGGAAGTATAAATTTATTTTTTTTATATTTTTTTACTTTGATTTCTTTATAAGAATTTTATTCATAAAGTGTTTATTTTTTCAAACAAATAACTAATGTAAAATTTATTGTTATTTGGTGAAATAAAATAGTAGCTATTAATTTTAAATATAAAGTAAGAATTTCTTTTTTTTAAATATCCTAATAGATATTTTTAAATTAGATGTATAGGACTTGATATCCTAATAAAGGTGATACATCTTTTCATAGTGGCAGAGTGCATCTTATTCCATTATTATATACTGTGAATCTGAGCATGCATTGTAAGACTACTTACCTTTGATAATTCAAGCTAGTAAAAAGCTTGGCACGGTATCCCAATAAAGCTGATACATCTTGTCATAGTTTCAGCTTGCATGTCATATCATTAATGATTGCACTGTGTATGACCATGTGTTCACATATTTGTCACCTTTTCAAGTGGTCAAATTATGTATATTTATTGGCACACTATCCCAATATCATTGACAAGTCTTGTTGTAATTTCTAGGTGCATGTGAGGCCATGTATTCAAAATATGCATCACCTTTTGTAGTGGTGAAATTAAATATCTTCCTTGGCACGTTATCCCAATTGATGTATCTGTCAACTTTTACAGGGGTGAAATAATAAATCAGCCTTAGCACAACCCAATAAAGTTCACAAGTCTTGTCATAATGACAGGGTGCAAATGAGGCCATATATTTGAAATATCCTGCAGCTTGTACAATGGTGAAATTAAGTATCTTCCTTGGCATGCTATCCAGCTGAAGGAAGTTAGTTTTATATATGGTTGTGGTTCCTTAGTTTGAAAGTTGTGGAGTGTTATAGTACAATAAGTAAAAATGGTTTTCTGCACATCTCCCTATATAACACAGCCAAACACGTTGAACTCCAACTATATCTCCTGGTTCTTCGAAGATTAGTCAAATAGTTCAAGTACATTAAATGTACTTTATTCCCAATCTTACTAGGCATTAATACCCCTCTAATAAGTCCTAATATATAAGCTCTGGCATGTGCATGAATGACCTCAATATTAGAATTTTCATCTATAGGCATCAAATTGTCCCTTAACCATTTTAGTTCGATCATAGAACCGACAATGGATTTCCCCTTAACCGGTATTATACCTAACAAGGTATCACACAGCTCGTCCGAATCCAACATAGTTGGACCAATGATAGGGGGTCCATTTACACAAAGCCCCAAATGGAGTGACACATCTTGCAAGCTTATGGTGCATTCTCTAGTCGGCAAATGAAATGTGTGTGTTTTAAGCCTCAACCTTTCTACCAAGGCAGTCACTAAACCATGGTCAACCTTTAGATGTCTCAATTTAGCGACACCGCCAAACCCTGCATCTTGTAGTACATGCACAATACTTGGATGTGGTTCAGGCATGGAGTGACAGTAAGATGACACAATGCACCCTTCCGCATTCTACAAAAACCAAGTAACACATGTGATTATACAAAAAAATTAGATGTGTTAATAATAAATGAAGTTCACATACTCGAGAAGCAATGTTGCAACCATGTGCTCTTGTTGTCTCCATGGCAACATTTTGTTTATTTCTATCTAGGTTTGTGTCAATACCAACAATTTAAAACAACAACTTTTAACATTTATAGACGATACAAGACTTAATTAGGGAAATGTTAGCCGTTGGATTATTGAAACAAATGACATCCTTTAGATTAAGGTTGGTGCATTGTCATGTTAGGGGTGATTAATGTGAATCTGTCTACCGGCAGTTTGGGTAGTCATTCATGTGCAAAGATCTTTTCAGATCGATGGTGACTAAAGCTTGTATGATGGTGACTAAACAGTGCAACAAAATAGTTTTTGGAAATAGTCTTCACAAAAAAAAAAAAAACAACAACACCCATACTAATTTGGAGACCAATGTCCAAATAAGTGGAGAGTTGGGTTAAGGTTTTTGTACACGTTGTCCACAATTTGCAAATTATGAATGTTCATGTTCTTTGTACCCAATATGGACTAAAAAATGTAATAGGGGTCTTTATGAACAAAAATAAAGTCAATTGGTATTAGTCTTAACGAAAAATATATGGCACCACCACTGACTCATATGTTGGGAGCCATGTGGAAATACGTGGGAAGTTTTGTTGGATTTTTTGTAGAAATTGTGGACACTTTTGTAACTTATAGTCAAGATGTTTTATGTTGACAATATGGATAAAAGATTACATTGCATCATTATCAACAAAAAAATACTTCATTGGAGTCCATAGTAACGAACATGTGGGGAGCAATATGCAAATAAGTGGGGAGTTGCAATGGAGTTTTTGGCCACAAAACAAGTACTTAGTGGTAAAAAAAAGGCAGAAAAATGAAGTCAAGATTTGAGCTTTTTGGCTTTTATTTGTTGTCTTAATGATTTCATAGAAATCATATATAAACTCAATTCTATAGTATTTCATGCAATAAATCCAATGACATAAGTTTCGAATACAAAAAAAAAAAATATTCAAGTTCAGATAAAGTGCCCACAAAACAAGTACTTAGTAGTTTAAAAGGCTGAAAAATGAAGTCAAGATCATGACTTTTGAGATTTTATTTGTTGTCTTATTGATTTGATAAAAATGTTATATAAACTCAATTCTATAGTATTTCATGCAATAAAGCCAATGGCATAAGTTTCGAAGACTAAAAAAAATTATTTAGGTGCATATAAATTGCCCACAAAACATGTACTTAGTAGTAAAAAAGGCTGAAAAATGAAGTCAAGATCATGACTTTTTGGATTTTATTTGTTGTCTTAATGATTTCATACAAATCATATATGAACTTAATTCCATAGTATTTCATGCAGTCAAGCCAATGGCATAAGTTTCAGAGACTACAAAAATTATTCAGGTGCAGATAAAGTGCCGACATAACAATTTATTTACATTGCACACACTTAACTCATTGATGGAAATTTACTAATAATCATAAATTAAAGTAAACAACTTATTTAAACTTCCCTAAACACATCAAGAACTAAGGTTTAGTGGGTAGTGGTGCCTTTAATTTAAACCTAATATATCACATGCCACATAATTAAAGCTACTAGACATAAATGACAATGACTGAAGCCTACTAGTCATGGGCAGTGGTGCCTTTAATTTGAACCTAACATATCACATGCCACATAATTAAAGTTTCTAGACATAATGACAATGACTAAAGTCTGCTAGTAATGGGAAGTGGTGCCTTTAATTTGAACCTAACATATCACATGCCACATAATTAAAGCTGCTAGACACAATGACAATGACTAAAGCCTGCTAGTGTAAGGGGTAGTGGTGCCTTTAATTTTAACCTAACATATCACATGGCACATAATTGAAGTTGGTAGTCAAAATCACAATGACTAAAGCACAGACCACTAAGAAAAGATTATGGATTCTTTTGCAAAGTGGATCTAAATCTTGTGCGTTCACTTATTAACCTTTGAATATGAACCCTTAACTTAAACAAACAAACATTGTCATTGATGTATCCCACGCTGAGTCATTCAGCCTATAAATAATGGCCTTCAATAATTGCTTGATCAATCTAATCAAGTCAGTGACATATCACTCTTACTCCCATAACATCTACAACATTCACTATGTTGGTGTACTTGAATGGCAACATCTATGTTGAAGATTACTATTCCGATAAATACATTACCTCGAACACGGCATGGATGACCATAACAAATACTATGAGTTTGTCCCAACTTAAGCAGGCAATCCTGAACCACTTCAATGGTTCGAAGTTACACAAATACAAAGTAGACTTACGTTATAGGTTACCAATCTTCATATGCTGCGACATTACACATTAACGATCTTGTATGATGTGTGGGGATGACGACGTTGAATCCATTTTTTATATGGGAATGACAAGAGCATGTCATCTTCCAGTTGATATAATGACATTTATTACAACAAGGCATTTGAACACAACCCCTGATGATGTTTATTTTGAATTTTCCAATAATTTCAACATGTCCCTCAACTTAGATTGAGGTTTATATTTTCTTCTTTAAAGTATGTATTTTTATTTATGAACTTCTGCTTCATCGATGTGTATGCATATTTTAATTTGAATGCAATTTAATTTGTTTAACGGGGGGTGGTTAAATGGTAATGTTCATTTCGAGATACATAGACATGTAAGATTTTATTCATCTAACATGAAAACCTAACATGTACCTGTACTAACATGATCACCTAAAATGTAGTCAAGTCACATGGGTTCATAAGAGATCTTGTCATTCAAATGGGTACATAAGAGGTCGTGTCAATGACATGGGTACATAATAAGTCGTGCAAGTCACATGGGTACATTAGAGGTTGTGCCACTCACATGGGCATATTATAAAAAACCACCTTTACCATCACATTCCAAACTCACAAATTCAATTTTGAAATTTCTCCTTACTCTGAAAACTCAATTCGAAAGTTATGTTCAACTACAAGCCCAAATGGAAGAAACAATATTTGTTTGCGTGTACAACGATGGAGAAATTGCCAGTGACTCTCAAACTCGTGTCTCCTTTGCATCTGTCAAGACAATCATGATCCGCATCCATAGAGGTTTTGGGTTGTCCAAACTTATTCACATAATAATGGACAAGGCAAACAAAGATGGAAAGGATTGAGTTCCATTGATACACCTCAAGTTTCTTACTCAAGTGTGTGGTCAACATGTCACGTACACAACCACTCAAATTCAAGATGATGGCGACTTGGATGGGACTTTCGACATTATACAAGCCACCCCAACTGGTACTTCTATTGAACTTTGCACCACCTATAACTCAGGTACCATACCTTCATAACCAAATTATTTAACACATTTTCATGCACATGATCCACAACCAAACACCCAAGCCACACAAGAAGCATTTGACCTTAACACTACCTATCTAGGGGAATGGGGGCATGATATGTTATCATATACCGAACTACTAACCAGTCTGTCTACCTCAAATATTTTTCAATCACTCGTATATCATAACACCCAAACATTCTCTCCTACAACTAATGTAGAAGTTGAAAATCTAAGTCTACCTACAGCGTCCTTAGACCCGTTTAGTGAGGATGAGGATAAAACACTATTTGATCAACCTGATGACCATGACCAAAACTTAGATGTCCACCCCTTACAACAACAACAACCTCATACACATGTCTCCTATAACCCACCATAACACTTCGAATTATATGAAGAATACAACCTGACCCCACACTAGGAATTCCCAAACTCATATGACCACCACAGAATATTGCGTGACAACTTTGAGCATGATGTTGGTACCCTGACCCAAGGAATGAAGTTTCAAACAAAGGAACAACTTCTATATGCTTTAAACAAGTACCACATTACAAACCATTGCACCTACAAAACCATACGCTAAAACACAACAAGGTTGAGCGTGCAATGTGTACAACAGGTGTGTCCTTGGAAATGTGAGGCAATATTACGTATAAGGGACCAAGTGTGGGAAATCAGAAAGGTTAGAGGTGTGCACACATGTGCCACACAACTCATAACGCAAGACCACAGGCACTTGGGCTCAAGAATAATATCTCAACATGTAAGACAAATGGTGGAGTCAGACCCATCCATACCAATTGAACCAATAATTTCTTCCATCCAGACCTTTATAGGGTATAACACAACCTATAGAAAGGCATGGTTGGCGAAATAGCAAGTAATTGAAAATGTGTACGGAAATAGGGAATAGTCTTACAACCGATTATTGTTCCTACTACAAGCCATGCAAACTTATTTTCCTCGGATTTGTATACAAGTTGAAAACTAGTCCAATTACAAATGGGGAGGAGGTCCTACAAAACCAACAACACTTTCGAAGAGAGTTCTAGAAATTCAAACCATGCATTGATGGCTTTCCATTTTGCAAACCAATAGTGCAAGTGGATGGAACCTTCCTTTACGGAAGGTATAGGGGCACTCTTCTAGTAGTTGTTGCACAAGATGGCAGAAATAACATTTCCCCATTGCATTTGCTATAGTAGAGGGTGAAACGGTTGAAACTTGATTTTTTTCTGTAAAAATCTAAGGAGGCACGTTACGCCTCAATAAATTTATGATTAATTTTAGACCGCTACAACTCAATCAGTCCAGCATTCAACAGACCTAATAGTAGCTGGACTGAAGGGGACTGCGTGTAGGTGTTTTGTATTTGACACATTGCAAAAAATTTTACAAAAAGATTTAAGAATACAACTCTAAAAAAAGGACCTCGTCAACATGGGTAAGTTATTACATGTAAAAATATATCTTTTTCATTTTTTTGGCTGTTAATTATTCACCCCCACTTTTAGAAAATAATTTGTTCTTATAATTATATTTGTAGCGTATGCATTGACGGAGCCACGCTACAATTACTACTACAACATCATTAGAGAAGACAACCCAAAAGTAGCAGCTTGGAAAGACGAAATTCCAAGGGAGCAGTAGTGTCTTGCATTTGACCAAGGAAGAAGATGGGGTCACATAACAACAAATCTGGTTGAAGCAATAAATTCTATCTTGAAGAAGACAAGGAATTTGTCAATTTCTTCCATAGTATTAGCCACAAACAATAGGTGCAACACATACTTCACAAAAAGAGGTAGGTAAATAACTACAATGGTGAGTGTTGGTCATGTGTACTCTGAATATGTCACCAACTTCCTACAAGATGCAAACTCCAAGTCAAACACACACCAGGTAAATGAATTTGATAGAAATACCACAAGATTCAGAGTGAAGGAGATGGTGAATCCCAGAGAAGTATGTCCTGCAGGAAAATTTGTAGTCATATTAAATGAAAGGTGGTGCAATTGTGGAAATTTTCAAAAAATTCATCTACCAAGTTCACATGTTATTGCAGCTTGCAAGCATGCTTATCACGACTTCAGTATGTTCATAAGTCCCCATTATACGCTAGATGTTGTCATGAAAGTATATGACAATTTGTTTTGCGAGTTAAGACATGAAGAACATTGGCCACCATACCAAGGGCCATAGGTTTGGCCTCATCCTGCACAAAAAAGGAGCGAGATGGGTTGTCCTAAATCAAGTACAATTAGGACTGAGATGGACATTAGGGGAGGAAGACAATCAAGAAAGTGTTCCTATTGTAGAAGTAAAGGACACAGAAGAAATCATTGTCCAAACAACCTTGCACTTAGATAATCCACATCGAACCACTTACTTTATGCTGCACTTTTAATTGTGTTCAATAAATTTATACTTGATTCAATTCAACCGTACATCTTTTGTTATTATCTTTTATTGTTACTTATTTTACATAAACAAAAAACAAATAACAAAATTATTTAAAATACAATTATGAAATGGTTTTAAATTATTTTAGTTATTTCCTTCATTTTTAAATTATTTTTTACAAATTTGCATTATTTATAATATACAATTTTTAAAAATTATCCAAAATTAAAAGAAAACTATAATTTCAATATTTATAAACATCTATTAAAAATAATTAATACTACACAAATTATGAAAATTTTAAATTAAATTGACTTTTATATTTCCAAATTACACCTAAAATAACTTACCATGCAATACTAAATCTATTTTTAACTCAACAAATTCAAAAAGAAAATAAAATAACATTTATTTTTTTATTTTTCCAAATAACAGCTAAAATAACTAAAAGCATCATACTAAATTTATTTTTAAAATATTTTTAACCTCTAATTCAACATGTTTTGAAAAAATAGAAACAAAACAATAACACCTAAAACTATATTTTAAAAGAATTTCAAAAATTCTAATTCTAATTCATTTAAAAAAAACCAATTCCGAATTCGAGTCCTTAGAGACCGAATTCTGATTGGGAAGTAAAAAAAATGCAACATGGTTGTCTGGAATTCGGGTCCCTGGTACCGAATTTCCAAAGTTAAACACAAAGTATGCTATTTGTTTAAAATTTGTGTGTAGTGTGTTATGTGAGTGAAAATAAAGGGAAGCCATGCTATGTGGGTAAAAGAATCCGCATACATGATGACCCAAGGAGAGGAAGAAAGAGAAAAATGTAAAGAAAATACAAGCCCTGCCTACACCAACTTCATACCACCAACCACTAGGCTACACGATTGAATCCGATATCATGTGCACCGTAAACTTAAAGAGTAATGATAGGTTAACAAAGTTTTTGACAAAGGTTCCTATTCAGGTAAAAAAAATTATTATTTTATTTTAATTAAAAAATAAAAATTTAATATGTTTTAATTCTATTTTTAGAAACTTTGTTAAATTTGTCAAAAGTTCTTTTGTCAAGAGGTAATTTTCCAAACTTAAAATACAACATGCTACGTGAGCCATAAAAAAATGTAACTAAATCAATTAAACAATTTTTGTGTCTATTAATATTGGAACATGTGATCACTATACCAAGAAGAGCTCCCACTAAAACTTTGCACCCTTGATGATGTGATCCCAACAAGGCTTATAGCTTGGGCAACACCTAGGCTTAAATCATGCTCAAGGCCCAATCCATGGCCATCATGCACCTTCAAGCCCAAACCCATCAAGAGGCCTAATAACAAGGGGCATGCTCAAAAAGATCAAATTGGGCTTCATCCAAGATGGCCCAAACCCACATGGGCTTCTAACACTCTTCACATGGGCCAAAGAAGATGTGAAGATTTGAAGAGGTGTATGGAAGAGCAATAGAATAGCAATAAGATTGGCCCATTGTTTAGGCCTTGCTTTCTAGAATAATAAGTCAAACAATGTGTAGATGAATTGATAAAATTGGGCTTGACTAAGCCCAATAGGAGATTTGGCCATGAGTTATTAAAAGAGCCAAGGTGGACTAAGTGGAAGTCAACACTTCTTCCTACACCTAATGGATCCAAAGCATCCAAGGGTTATGAGTGCTTCCTCCTTTTCCAAGGCATCAATGGCCAAGATCAAGCCTTCTTCTCCAAGCTAGCATCAAAAGCCAAGATGCTTTCTCCTTCTCATCCAAGGGTCAAGATTCCTCATGTGTAATGGCTTGAGTATAAAAGCCTTAATTTTTCAGCATTGTACTCACTCTTGAATTTTTGTGAAATAGACACTTTGAGTTGAGAACACTCCTCATTATTGCCACTTGAGAGTCATATTTTAGAGAGCTTACTCTCTTTACCTCTAGCCCCCTTCCTAGGCTAGAACCACCTCTAAATAATTCATTCTTTCACCTATCCATTGCAAGCAAGAGCCTACAAACTTGCCTTCCACTCTTCCATGCTTCCTCCATCATTTCCGCTGCACTTAGAGCTTCATGTCTCCACCAAGCACCACCTCAAAATCTTTTCTCATTAAACATCAACCACTTTCTACATTACTTGTATAAGCTAATCTTTCCCAGGTCTTATAAGTACTATAATTAAGTTGTTTATTTGATTCGGTAGGATACCAATTACTTGTGTTTATGTTTCTTTTACCAGTCCTGCTTATTGAGTTGAATGTATGTCAAGTATTAAATGTTTGTAGGTTATTGGTAAAGGGTGTGATACTGATGCTAGAATTTTGAAAAATATAATTAGCTTACCCTTTCCTTTTTGTGTTGGTTGTTATGTTTTCTTTTGGAATGATCATTGTTATAGCACGAGTAGAAGAGGTTGCAAGTGGTAGTGAGAGTAGACAATAATGGTGTAGATCACATGTGGGAGTCTTAAAGGATAGCTTTTGTGCATGCATGGATATGTTGTGTTGTGTGCAATCATACTCCTTTTAGTTTTGAATTATGTAGAAACTAATTTTTTATTATAAACTTTGCAAAATGGACTGCAATTACGTGTTGAGTAGATTTAAGCATGTTTCATGCTTGCTTGGTCAATTTTGCTTAATATCTATTATGTATGCAACCTATAAATAGATTTTCTCTCTATTTTTGAAGTGTTACAAGTACCATTAAAAGTTATGATTAAATATTATTAAATATATACATAATTTAGGGACGAGATGTACAAATATATTTTACTTTATGAATTTCAAAATATCTCCTAAAAGAAAGAAAAAAAACAAAATTGCAACTTTATCCACTCAAGTCATCAATCACGGAACTTGGACAAAAGTTCTAGGGGAACAAATTATACTTTTTATATATAAATTATTTGTTCTAATTAAATCAAAGTTTTCGTTTCCTGTTATCATTTTCTCTACTGAAAACAAGTACACATGATAATATAATCCAAAAAACATGACAATAATATATATATGAAAGTGAAACATAAAGTTTATAATCAACAATAATATATTAAAAAAACAAAAGTTACCTTTAGTCAGAGTGTTGAAAGTTTCTCTACACTCTTTCAATGACTTAAAATCTTCAACAATTGAATCAAAACGAATAAATTCTAGATACATTTGATATGGACCCCATTTTAAATAAGCCTTTTGTATCTCATCAATTTGATTTGGTGGTAATTGCTAAATTTGAGGACGCTTACCTGGATCACGTTATAAAGAATTATCACCTCTCACCATTTATAATCCATTTATGTTTTCTAATATAAGTTTTCTAATATAAATTTTGTCACCTCTCACCTATTTAGGAAAAGATAAAATTATGAATACCCTAACTAAATCTCAAAACTGAGACTCAATATTTTAAGAAAATTAACAACTTCTAAATGATTAGATTCCTAATACTATTCTTCCCTTACACAACATCAAAGTCTAAAATATCTCTATCTACACAAAAAACGATTTCGATCAACAATTAGATCATGATTTTATGATATCTAACGAATAAAGAGTTGCCGATAATGTAGAAAGGCCATAAATAAGAGTAGAACAGATTGCTTCGGAAAAAAATGGGTAGAAAATCAACTTATTCAAAAAAAGAAATTGTTCGGTACAAAATATTTCTTAGCTCCTCAATTTCGTCCTAATGCAATTTGATTTTGAAAATAATGAGCGATTGAGGATGAAAATGAAAATAGAAAGAAATTGTGAGAAAGAGATGGAGGTACGGAAGATAGAGAAACCCATGCTCGTCTCTATTGTTCATTTCGTTCCTTTCACAGCTAGGGTTCCAAGTGACCCATACCGTGCTTCTGTCTCGCTATCTTTCCAGTTCTTCCGTTCGTTCCTTGAGCTGTTGTGCTTGTGCGTTCGGTAGCGCGAGAGCGTGTCGGGTCGTTTTGCTAGCTTATTCCAGGTAAGGGAAGCTAGAACCTTTCTTGTGTGATGTGTTTAGCTTGTATTGTCATGGTTTGTGAATTCTTTGAGATTGTGCATTGCTATAAATGTCTGGTTTTGGCTGGAACCTCTATTGGGTGCGTGAATGCGCGTTGCAGGTGCGAACAGTGGCAGACACTGATAGACTCGCCTAGGCGAGCTTGACTCGCCCAGGCGAGATGTGCAGAGGCTGGCCCAGAGCTTTCTGCGCGAGTGGTCGCTTAGGCGACCGGTGTGTTTTGAGCGAGCACACAACTCGCCCAGGCGAGAGGGATCTCGCTTAAGCGAGATCCCGCGTTGCTTTCTTGTTCCTGTTAAGCCCTCGCCTAGGCGGAAGGGGGACTTGTCTAGGCAAGACTGTCTCGCCTGAGCGAGACCCCTCAGCCTGAGCGAGGTGTTGGGCGAGGCAGTGCTGTGATTGAATATTTGTTTGTTCTTGAATGGTCTGTTTTGGTTGGGTATGAATGTTTGATGAGTGATATGTATATAATGGAGTATGAGGTACACGTAGTATGATTCCTGGATTACAAATGATGGGTTTGGCATGAAAGTTGGCATGATCTCTACATGACTTGTATATGATGAGTTGGTTACATATGTGTGTGTGTGGGGTCACAAACTTGGTATGAGCAATAATGAATCTTGGTGGTTGGTAAAGCTTTGGTATGGTTGGCATGAGGAGAGACACCTTACTCATGATCGAGAATAACGAATTGGTAATGATTCAACATATGAGAAATGGAGTTTTATTGTGGGTTTTGGGTTGAAACCTTCTGTGCAATGTATGTATGAATCCCTGGTTGTATATGTATGTTGGTCCGTGTCAGTGCATAATTCCTTGGGGTCTCTAGGTGAGACTTTCAAGGTTGCGCTTCAGTGGTCGGGACGTAATTCCATGGCCCCTGTTAGTGGGTGTCCATGGTGGTGCCCCATCTGTATAACTAGGTAAGGATTCAAGGTAAGGACTGCATCTTGACACTCTAAGGGGCCAGTTAGTCTCACTTAGAGCGGACTGACCCCTGTGGTGAGAGTAGCAGGAGGCCTGAAATTCATTAAGGGCTAACCTTGTGGTGAGGGAGATTTGATTCATCGTAACACTTGTAACACGTAGCTCGGGGGTGAGCAGCTCAGGGTCGAGCAGAGGTATCCACCACAAGTGCAAGCATCCGCTGAATCCGACTAAGTTATACGTATCCAGATGAGTCGAGTCGAGTCGTAGTGTATCGAGTGAAGAGTCATAACATGTTTGGTTGTTACATGGAGGCGAGATGATGAACATATATATTGCACTGTATGATGCATAAGTTGTTGGCTCTAGCTTACCCTGTTTGTTGTATGGTTGTCTTGTATGTGGTTCTTCTTTCTTGCGATGATCATCGACTTGGTTGATGGGAGCAGATGGGCGAGATTCTCGTGGTCAGCAAGGGAATGGCGATTCAGCAGCTTAGCTATTTGGGTTGGAGTCATTTTATTCATGATTTCTTTAGGGCTACGGCCCCTGTATCATCTTATGATTTCTTACTCTACACTCTTTGTTAGAATGGTATCTGATTTATGTCGGCATCGTGGTGTGCCAGGTTGTAGGGGTTGCGTTAAGGACCCCAAGACTACGCTGCTATACTTTATCGTGTGACGTTTCCTTTAATTTCGTTTAATAATTAAATGGGACATTACAATTAATAGTTTGTTAATTTTACATTGATTTTATTAAGCAGACCCTTTAACATAAAATAGTGTTGTAAATAGGAACTAAAAAAAGGAAAACACCATATGTCACAAGCTACTATAATCTCAATTTATGTAGCCATTTAAAAGGTTCTATTTTAATTACCATGTACCTTAGAATAACATATGTGGTTAACAAGGTTTTGGTTAACAAATACACCACATTTATATATATATATATATATATATATATATATATATTCAAACTCTAAAACCATTCAAACGCACAATTACGTGTATTTCACAAGCTGAAAAGGAGGAGTTTTCCTAAAGTAATTCAAACCCCATACTTGTAACAAATTCATTTAATATGTTAATTATATCGTAAGAATATAAGATACTAGCTATAAAATTATAATATTACACTTAAATGGGAGTCTAATACCATCACCAATAATGCAAAAGACAAAAGCAATTAAAAGAAACTAGTTAGAGTAGGTCCAACCATTCTAAAATGAAAATAAATTTAAAAAAGAATATATAAATAACATTGGACAAAGACAACCAAAATTTAACACAAAGTTAATTTTTGTTCTTCGACACTAAGGATGAATAAATATTAAAAAAAAACAAATAAAACAATCACCATGGATTATTATGACACTAAAATGGACATTGTAATTTAAATTTATGTTAAAAATTAAACTTAGAGTCCATCAAATCGACAATATATATATATATATATATATATATATATATATATATATATATATATATATAAATAGTGTTGGTCATTGAGACACTATTGGACACCACAATTTAATTTTGAATTAAAATTTAAACTAAAGCTTTAGTGATAATATTATTGTGAATACCGATATTGCCAAGATAATAGTGAACAAATTAGATAGGGTTAAGCTAACCCTGAGTCGTATACCAATGAATACAGAATTGATTTTCAATACTTAACTCTTATAAAAATATATCCTAATGCAATTAAAACTATGTGATGATATGCAAGTATGGAGAACAATTTGAGAATGAAACAATAAATTAATATAAAGGCTTTGAAACAATTATAGTAAAACAAGCTAATTCCATTGCTTTGAAAATAGATTCATCATCGGTTACCTTCAAAGTATTGTTCAGTTAACTATTGTTTTTTACTTCAAATTAATTAAAGTAAATTTTTAATTAGTTAGTTAGCGTTCTCACCATTAACCAAAGTAAATTCTCAATCAAAAGCAAGAACTTTGTAGATTAATCATAGTAATTTTAATCAAAGTATATTCTCAATTAAATATTATTGTGTCTAATCATGTCCATTCTTTTACCTCTAAAATCAAGGAAAAAACTAATTAAACAAAGTACATTCTTGATTAATTCTAGTTAAAGTTTTCACCTCTAATAAAAGTACATTCTCAATCATTGAAAAAAAACCATTCAATCACATGAAAGTTTCTAAATTTAATCAAAGTACATTTTCAATTAAAGTTAAAAACCCATGAAATCCGAACAATAAAACAACACACAGTGAAATCAAATCGCGTGCAAGGCAATATCTTATAAAAGATCTTGCTTTCGGCATAAAATATCTAGTTACGTAAAATCAACATATAAAATTGTAAAATTAATAGATTTAAAAATATGAAGGTTACACTTCTTGCACACAATGACTGTTTAAGTGAAATCAATGCATAGAACTGAAAAATCAATAGGCTAACTATGACAGGTCACATTTTGTAAGACCTAGGAAAAATATATTAAGATTGTTGATTTATTATTTTATTTAATTATGAAATATTGCTAGACTTGTCTAATCAATGTATGAACATACTCGTCTAATATGTGTTGCAAGACCCTTCAGATTAGTGTATGAACATACTCATCTAATGTGTATTATTAGACTCATATAAATATATAGGGTAGACTTGCTAAAAATACAAATCATATTGAGTATAATGGTTTCATGTGTATTGCTAAACTCTTCTAATGAGTGCATTGACAATCTCATTTAATATGTATTGTTAGAGTCGTCTAATTAGCATATTAACACATTCGTCTAATGCGTATTGTTAGACTCGCCCAATCAACATTGAACAAACTTGCTAATATATACTACAAAACTTGTTTGTGTTAGTTTTGAAATGGTTGAAATGCCAAGAAAGGGAGGTTGAATCGGCTAGTTAAAAATTTAGGTTATCTTTGAAAGCTAAAAACCACCTTTAATTGAATCAATTAGATCACCAAGTTAGTATTCAAAAGCTACTGGACTGTATACTTTCAATCGGTAAAAAACAATGTTAATCGATTGATTTTACTAAACAAATTCTGTTCTGGTATAATCAACCGATTGAAACAGAAAAATAGTCGACTGAAATATTGGGAAAAATGCAGAAATGTAGATTTGAGTTTTAAACCAGGAACAGTGCAAAAGAATGATCAAGACATTCTAAATGATTAGGCAAACATGCTCAATGCCGCAAATGTCATGGAAACATGCAAGAACACGAAAAAGATGATTGGAACACAAGTTCTTTAAACTTTAAATGAATATGAAAGAGAGAAAGGTTAGAGAAGAGATGAGATCACGAGATTTTTATACTGGTTCACTCAAACGTGAGCTACATCAAGTTTGTCAAGGCACCTGAGCTTGACTTTGCACTATTTCAAAAGATTTACAAAGTATCCACCCTTACACTTTCAAAATATGCAAAAACCACACATAAGACTCTTAAATCACACAAGAATCACACCAGCACAGTAAGAACCCTCTTGCAGACCTAGAAAACCACCAGGCACACACACAAAGCTTGAGAAAGATCAAACCTCAGTGGTAGCACAACCCAACCTACCATAAACCACCTTCTCCAAGCTTCAAACACAAGCCAAAGGCTCCAAGAATTGATCCAAGATCAATCTTCAACTACTATAGTCTGAATGATCATGAAAGAGAGAGTTTCCACAAGTTTCCAGAACAATTTCGTGCTAAAAATTGGTCAGAAATGCTCTCTTTCAAAAATCACAACTCTTATAGTCAAACTGTTACGAAATTCAACAAGTTGATTTTCAAATCAATCGGTTGATTTCACTTGACTAAATTGAAATCAGTCGATTATAAAATAAATCAACTGATTGAATTTGTTGTAGTTTAAGACTACTGCAACCAACCTTTTAAATTGTTGAAAAACCATTTAACAAATTACAAGAGAAATTTTAACGTGTTGAAAAATCATTCAACAGATTAAAAGACACACCAAAGACCAAATACCTGAAATTGATATTACAAGGTCTACAATATGACTAAATACATCACATGCATGTTATGGGTTTCCAAAAAAAATAAAACTAACTAAAACCCTAGCACCACCCGAACAACACATCAAAACCCCACTAACAAACCACTCTAACCCGTGCCATAAAGAACCAAAGAAACTAAGAAAGGAAAGATAAGAATGGTTGCACCAAAACTTTGTGATTTAACAATCTACAATTCAAACATTCATGTGAACTAACCAAAAGCTATTTTAAAGGACCAAGTAGCACAAAAAAGACCAAAGGAATAGTGTAAAGCTGCAGTCAAAAACCAAGAGAAGAAAATAGATTTTGTTTTTTCACGCGAACCCCATAGCATCCACCCACCGTTTAATCTTGTGAAAGTGACTTTTAAAAAGCACCAAACTGTTTGATACCTTTACATGGTTAAGAAAACAAACGCAGGTGGGCCTCAAGGCTAAAACTTACTACACACTAATGACTTCATGTCATTTAATAAAAGCCAAAACATGTGGTCTACAAGAAAAAGAAAGAGAATTGTATTTTCATGTGGACCCCACCCATGCACCAACTAAAAGGAAGGAAAGAAAGCCACAGTTCTAAACGTTAACACCCTACATGAGAGGTTGCATAAAAAAATAAGAGCATTGCCAAGCATGCTTAGGGTTCCTAAAAGACCACCACTACCCACCTTTGCATGTTACCATGAAACCCTACAACAAGATGTATAAACAACTAGATTTTGAACTCAAAAGCTATAACACAAGGTCTCAAAATGTGAAAGAAAAGGAGAACAAAATACACATAGGGTTTACCACTCAATCCACAAAGTGATAGAAAAGAGAAAGGAAACCAACTTGTAGCAACATGAATAAATAAAGAACCAAAATGCATGTGATACAAGCCTCTCAAGTCCTTCTCCTCATTCACGTAACTCACCAACACGTAACTTCACCATGTAAACATTCTCCAAGCAACCCCATGCATAGTAATGTAAAGCCTTCTAACATTAAAACACTAAATCATAAATGCCCCAAAAGTGGCCAACATATCGAAGAGAAGATAAAAGAACCAATTAGGTTCTCGTGTGGGTTTGCACATTACATCAAAAGGAAAAGAATAATCATATAGAATGAAAGTGGCCTTTGCATGCTACACCATAAACTAAAGAAACCAAACAAGATGGTATGGGTTCTCCATCATGTCACCAACATAACACTCACTCGCGTTCCTCGACAACCTGGTTCGCGCAACGCATAGCATACAACCCAAACCAAAAACACCAAACTTCAACCTATGAAACCTTATAACCAATATGCAATGCATGAACAAGCACTCCAATACAGTCCAACGAAAAAAATCATGCAACTCTTCATTATTCACCAACCCAAGCAACCAACACCACTACGGCAACCGAAAGGGTTTTAGAATGCATGGTTTTTACTTTTCAGAAAAAACGTGAAACATGTGCACAAACTACATATCATGATCAAGTGTAAACATGAACACTAACACAATATAAGAAAGAAAATAAAGTCTAGTTTCAATATAACAAAAGAAGAAAAACAAGATCAACTTCCCCTACCTCTTGTAGTTGTGCTCTCTCTCGGCTCCATGCCCTACTCTCGATTTCTCTGCTCTTCATCTCCCCTCTTTACTTCCAGTATAGAACCCCTAGAGTGTTTTTTTTTATCAAAAACCCTAGCCTTCACTTACAACTAATACCCTCCCATATATAAACACACATATCTACCTTAAATATAATATTAATAATTAAAATAAATAAAACAATAACTTACATCACTTAAATAATTATTATAAATACAACAATAACTTAAATCACTCAAATAATAATAATTTCATATTTCACAATTTAATAACCTAATTAAATTAAATAAATCAACAATATTAATCAAGCCATTAATTTTTCTATTTTTTTTCTTTATTCTATTTTTTCTCGGGTCTTACGTACAATATGAATTACAAACATCAAATACACTTTCTTATTGATGTAACCATGTGGAGAGCACACGTTCCAGCCTTGATCAAAATAAATATCATCAAATCTCCTTTCCTTCATCAATGTAGGCTTAATTTTAATGGTAATGGCTTCAAGATAGTTCAAAAGGGCTTCATTAAATCTTCATCAAATCTTCAAGAAGCATACCACCTTAGCTTCACATGTCAACATTCTCCCCCTGATTTGATGAAGCCAACCTCTATCTTCTTCTATCTTCCATTGCAAATTGCTTCCATTTGTTGGATACCTTTAAATTGATGAAGTGACACCGTAGCTTGAAACTTGTGAACCTAAAAAACATTTACAATAGCAATACACACAAGCTAGCAAGCACACAAGGATGCACATGCTCCCCCTATCAATAATATGGGTTCAAGTTCAGATTTGATTATTAATTCCAATTTTAATGATTGTACTTACTTCAATGTGATCAATTTTCCATTTTGCAATTTCCCCCCCCCTTTGGATTCATCAAAAAGAACAAATGCATAAAGAGCACAAACATTGCATATTATTTCATTAATACTGGAACATGATATAGCCAACAGTAATTGAAAACAGAGAAAATAAGCATAAAGCTTATACAATCAGCCGATTGAAAATAAAAACAACCAACTGAAACTAAGAAAGCCTAAACTGAAAAAGCACAAACACATGGAGGTAATGCATGATCCTAAACAACTAACACACTCAGTCATCCTGAGGATCATTTCTGGTTTGGAATGAGTTCAGCATGTCATGGATATCATGGATATCATGGATTTGGCCATCCAATGATTGAATCTCTCATTGCAATAGTTGTGATGTGCATGTTGAGACACATTAAGCTCATGCAGCTGATACAACACCATCCTCCTTTTGATTTGCACCACTTGAGCCAGCTTCATGGTCATGTGCACCACCAACTACAGCATCAACAACTGTCCATGCATTTCCCACCTTGAGAAAGCCCATTTTGTGCAAAATTTGGTTGAAGGTATGGTTCAACAGTCTAGTTGACTCTTCTAGCTCATTTTTTACTTTAATTCCAAAGTATTCTATGAATTTGGACACCAAGACCACATATGGCAGCCTAAAATCCGTGAGTCTCTTGGCCTTGAGCATGTGATCACGAAATACATAGATCCAATCCACTTGAATGTTGTGTTAAATGCAATACATGAGAATCAAATCTCCCTCATTCAATGTTGAATGGTTGCTACCACGTGGAACCATGATTTTTATGACAATCATAGCAAAAAGCCTTTGATCCACTTGAGACCACCAACATTGAAGTGCTTGATCTCAGCAGTTAGATTCCTCAAGCATTGGCCATAATTTTGGACCTTGTTGAATTCTGGAACAACCCTAGTTTCTCCTTTCCTCACTTGTACACCCCTTAATTTGAGTCCAACCACATCTTTCCAAGGTTGTTGGTTGATCTCCAAGCGAACACCCTTGATTTGTCATTTTTGAACTCCAAGTTGGTGAAAAACACCTTCACCAAGTCTGGATAAATTTTCCCTGAAAGTTCAAGGAATGACTTCAACCTTTGATGCTTCAATTGTTGAAATAGGCTCTCAATGTCGTCAGCCCTCATCCACAAGAATCTCAGCACCTTAGGAATGTTGATTTGCTTCCTATTCATCTCGATGAGCAACACTTGGATGTTGCCCTCATGATTTTCAAACCATGCTTCAATCCTCCCATGATGTTCTTAAATTGGAGACTTTGGGGTAGGAGTGAAGTGTTCATCATCAGAATGGGTAGCTCTTTGTTGATGACGAGGCATGATGAGTGTGGGTATGAATGTTTCTAAGAGAAGTATGATGCAAATGCAGTAATACAAGTGCACTATTTATAATTGAACAAGCCAATTTTCAGAAACAGTTGATTAAATTGTGCAGATTTTCCTAATTAATTCGTTTAGGTTACCCAAACCAGATTAATGCAGTCCAAAACAATATCTCACGCATTCATGGTGTTTCCTATGTGTTTTTATGAGTGAATCAATCAGTTTAGATAATGTGAGCTGCATCCATATTGGAATTGTACACTACACATGCTTTTTGGTCAAACAAATAAATAAAAGCAACACATGGTTGATGAAATAACTGTTAGGAGCAGATAGTACCTGACAAAAAGATGCTTTCTTTGACTAGGTTAGCTTTTCAATTCAATTCATTAGTAAATGCACAGTTTAAGTAAAATCAACACGTTGAAAAGCAGAATCAATCGATTAAAATAGCATCAGAGCATCAGAGATTAAAACTAGAATTTGGTTAAGTGAAATTAGTTGACTGATTTTTAAAATATATCGATTCAAAATCATAAAATTGAACTTCATTTTTCCAGATTCAGTTTTAATGAAATCAACATACTGAATTGTGAAAACAACAAATTTTCATCATTCAGTGGCAGTTTAAGTGAAATAAACACGTTTGAAAACAGAAAAAACAAGTTGCCAGATCATGATTTTTGCAAACAGAGGCAGATTTAAGTGAAATCAACACATTGAAATTAAAAATTAACAGGTTAAATATGACAGTTTTAAATTTTTGCACACAACAGCTAATTTTTATGAAACTAATGCATGAATACATAAGATTAACATGATAAAAACACATCAAACCACATTCTTCGTGTCTAAGATGCCTAGTTCAGTTCTTAGCTTGTTAAACCTATCTTTTATCAAAAGGTTATGCTAGAGGTGTAGTGGATAAAACACTTTTCATTAGAAAACATGAAAGTGATGTTATATTTGTTCAAGTGTATGTTGATGATATCATCTTTGATTCAAATAACAACACATTGTGTGAAGAGTTTGTTGTAACTATGCAGGGAGAATTTGAGATGTCCATGATGGGTGAGCTTACCTACTTTCTAGGGCTGCAAGTCAAGCAACTCAAGCATGAAACATTTTTAAACAAATCCAAATACTGTTTTGACCTGTTGAAAAAGTTCAAAATGGAGGATTGCAAGGAAGTCGCCACTCTAATTGCTACAAACTATCTTATGGATGCATATGAGGCTGGCCAACCAGTGGATTCAACCAAATATAGAGGATTGATTGGGTCTTTGCTCTATCTTACAACAAGTAGGCCAGACATTCAGTTTGGTGTATGCTTATATGCTAGATTCCAAGCAAATCCAAAGGAATCACACTTTAAAGCTACAAAAAGGATTTTAAAGTACCTTAAGGGAACAACCAATGTTCGTTTATTGTATCCATGTGATTCTAACATAACTCTTAGTGGCTTTTCAGATTCAGACTATGCAGAGTGCAAATTGGATAAGAAATGCACAAGTGGCACTTGCCATCTACTTGGATCAAGTCTAATCTCATGGAATAACAAAAAACAAGCATGTGTGGATTTCTCCACTGCTGGAGCTGAGTATATTTCTACTAGACATGGTTGTGCAAAAATAATATGGTTGAAGCATAAACTTTTGGACTATGGTGTAAAGCTAAGCAAGGTACCTTTGTATTGTGATAATACTAGTGCCATCAACTTAACCAAGAATCCAATACAACATTCTAAAACCAAGCATATAGAGATTAGACATCATTTCGTTCGTGATCATGTTCAAAAGGGAGATTGTGAAATTCAATTTGTTGAAACTGAAAATCAATTGGCAGATTTGTTTACAAAATCATTGGCAAAGGCACAATCAGCAAGCACCATATCAAAACCATCACAAATCTAGCATGATAAATTGAACAAAATGGAGGATGCTCTGGCTCAATTCATTGAAGTTTCAACATCTAATCAAAGAAACATAGAGGCCTCCATCAGAAATTTGAAAGTTCAAGTTGGACAAATTGCAAAGCAGCTTGCTAATCAATAAGAAAGCCAATTTTCAGACAACACTCAAGTCAATCCTAAGGAACATTGCATGTCTATCACTATTAGATAAGGTACTATGATAGGAAAAGAAATTGGAGAAAACTTGAGTGGAGGAAATTAAAAAGAGAGAAGGGAAAGAATAAGTCTGAATGACAATGAAAAGGAGAGAAAGTTGAGCGAATAAACAAAATAGAGTGATGAAGGTGAAGAAAAAAAAGATTGAAAAAGATGAAGTACATGTAAATACCATAGTACATGTTAATACAGAAAACGAAAAAGAAAAAGAGAAAGAAAAGAAAGAGGTGTAGAGAAGAGGAAGAAGAAAGAAAAAAGTTGAATATGAAAACCCCCTTATGACAAGTTTGCGTTATCCTCATGGACCTACGAGAAAAGATTAGGAGAGGTAATACACGAGATTCCTATATATGATCAAAAGGCTATAGAACAATGTGCCTTTCATAGAGCCTATGGACTAAATGCCCAGATATGCCAAATTCATGAATGATCTCCTTACAAAGAAAATGAGAATTGAATAGGAGAAGGCTATGGAATTAGAAGTTGGTTGTAGTGCCATTATTCAAAAGTCCCTACCTAAAAAATCTAATGATCCAAGAAGTTTCACATTAGCAGTAACTAATGGCCACTTAATAGTAGGCAAAGCATTGCTAGACCTTGGAGAAAGTATCAATTTAATGCCTTTGTCTATGTTAAGAAGAATTAGAGATGTAGAAGTGCAACCAACCAGAATTACACTTTAATTAGCTGACAAATTTATCAAATATATACAAGGAATTATAAAAGTCTTACTGGTTAAGGTAGATAGCTTCTACTTTCCAATAGATTTTGTGATTATGGATATGGAGGAAGATTCAGAAGTACCTTTCATCTAGGAAGGCCCTTCATGAAAACTACTAAAGTCATGATTGATGTTGACAGTGTCAAACTAAAAATAAGAGTCCAAAATGAAGAGGTGATATTTGATGTTTTTGAAGCCATAAAGCATCCTTATGACAAAAAGATTTTGTTTTGGATGGATGAACTTGATGAGGTGTGCTTAGAATTTAAGAAAGCTATAGTAGCAAACCCCCTTGAGAAAGTCTTGATAAATCAATTAAAAGGGTAGACTACTAAGTGGGAGGAGGAATCTCAAAAGTGCTTAGAAGATATGAATCAATCAAAAAAAGTTTCCTCTTTCGCAGCCCCAATTTTGGAACTTGAGCCCAAAAATGGCGAACAACAACATCATCCAAAATTGGAGCTAAAGCAACTTCCAGGTCATCTTGAATATGTTTTCCTTGAAGAAGATGGTGGCCAACCAGTGATTCTAAGTAGCACACTCACAAGTGAAGAGGAAACGAAGTTAGTCAAGGTGTTAAAGGCTAACAAAGGTGCAATGGTCCATCCTATTGTATGCATAAAATTTAGATGGACGATGAGTACAAACCTATGGCTCAACTCCAAAGACACCTTAACCCCACTATGAAAAAGTGATAAGAAAGGAAATGACAAAATTACTTGAAGGTGGAATGATATATCCAATATTAGGTAGTGCTTGGGTAAGCTATATACAAGTTGTTCCTAAGAAAGCTGGGATGACAGTGATCCAGAATGAAAACAATAAACTTATTCCCACAAGGACAGTAATATGGTGGAGGATGTGCATTGACTATAGAAAATTGAAGCAAGCAACTAGAAAATATCACTCCAAATGTTGGAGAGACTTGTTGGAAGGCATATTATATCTTCTTAGATGGATACTTAAACTAAAAATAAATCATAATGGATCCATTGGACTAGGAGAAAATTGCATTTACCTGTCCATTTAGAATCTTTGCATACAGAAAAATGTCATTTGGCTTGTGTAATGGTCCAACAACTTTCCCAAAGTTCATGCTCTCCATCTTCACAAATTTAATTGAGAAAAGCATTGAGGTATTCATGGATGGTTTCTCTGTTTTTGGTTCATCATGTGATGATTGCCTTGAAAACTTCAATATGGTATTAAGATGTGTGGAGACCAATTTAGTCTTAAATTGGGAAAAATGTCATTTCATGGTAAAAGAAGGAATTGTCCTTGGTTACAATATCTCAAAAAAAGTCATAGAGGTTAATCTAGCCAAGGTGGTGTTGATAGCAAAACTTCCACCATCTACCAATGTCAAAGGAATCAAAAGTTTCCTATAGCATGCTAGATTCTATAAGTAGTTCATTAAAGACTTTTCAAAGACTGCCAAGCCTTTAAGCAACATATTGATCAGGGATAGAAAAATCCATTTTGTTGAGGAATGTGAAGAAGCCTTTGCTACACTCAAGCACAAACTAAGCTCAACACCTATAATCACTACACCAGATTGGAATTTGAACTTTGAAATAATGTGTGATGCAAGTGACTATGATGTTGTAGTTGTCTTAGGGTAAAGGAAGAATAAACAAGTTCATGTCATTCACTATGCCAGCAAAGTGTTGAATGAAGCTTAAAGCAACTATGCAACAACTGAAAAAGAGCTTTTGGCAATAGTTTTTGGACTACAAAAGTTCATGATGAAGGATTATCTTGTTTCCTTTTAGAGTTATGAATATGGTGAAGTTGTTTAAGAAAGCTTTTTGAAAATTCCCACTGGACATTAAGATAGCATGCTATCTAGATGTGAAGGTTCATTTCTCAAGCTCATGAAAGGAAGAAGAGAGTTGGATTCAAGCTTAAACACACACGGCAATAACAACACTAAAGAGCAAAATGAAAGAAGAAACAATAAAAATGGAAAGCATAGAAGATGAAGAATGGAAGAAGCACGCCACTCATAGGGGGGGATCTAAGCCAACCAAGCCCTAGAGATGAGTGATGGTGCCGCCACTTGCAAGCAAGATAAGGCAAAGGTGAGTTCACTTCTAGGAAGGAGAGCTCACGAAAATT
>Ga0209589_1001332_pt1 | contig 40379 bp, 9 predicted proteins | sample CowpeawhiteBW_FD_187525 | JGI IMG/M metagenome (GOLD analysis project Ga0209589, IMG submission 187525) | Root nodule microbial communities of legume samples collected from California USA - Cow pea white BW (SPAdes) (version 2) | ecosystem: Host-associated > Plants > Roots > Nodule | place: USA...
CTCGCTCTGCTGCAGCTGTTCAGACCAACCTTTCCCCACCTTCCTCTACTGGGGATCCTCCTTCTGTTTCACCTGATACACCTGCTATGTTCAACAAATTTCTCAAATGGTATAAGGATCATGAGTCATCTAGTTCCACTGCATCTACCGCTAACACAGGTACATCTTTTGTTGGTCTGACTCGATCTTCTTCTCTTGGTCCTTTGTGTTTGATTCAGGAGCCATTGATCATATTACTCGTAACAAACTTGAACAGTGGCTATATTTAGAGCATGAGTACATAACGAATTCATTAAACCTCATTCTTACATGATTTTTAATAAAAATAGCACCTACAAACAACATTATTGAAAAATGCAAGTATAGCATATAGTCACATCACATCAAATGAAACTATAGGCTGTGGTTAGCATGAATTAATAAATTACTTAGCACGGAAATTTGTTAATAAATATTTTCATTGAAAAACATGCCATACCGTTGTCTCGATAATAACTGCAACCAAATTTACTACGAGAATGAAGGACACTATGTATCCAAACATTGGAGTCTTTACAAATTCTTTTAATCTCTTTGAGCTGGGCCAGTGGTAGAATGCTAAATACTCAAAGTAAGACATCTGCAACCAAATTGCAAAGTAGTATAAGTGTTACAAGTACACTTAAACTTCAAGATGTTTCAAGTTTGGAGTCTTAGAACTTACAACATCTTCCTTCTGAAATTTTAAAGCAATTGCATTGCAAATATCAGCAAATTCATCCTTGTTGATCTGAACGTAGAAAACGCATTTACATCAAAACATTCATCTACACAAGTGTGCATAGAGATAACCAAATGCAAAAGAACAAATTTTACCTTTATATCGTGACTATCGTCCAGCTCATCAAATATCAGCTCAAATTCTTCACTGGAGATTTTTGGCAAAGTCCTAACGAAAACAAAATTTATGCTTTAACCTTCATAAAGCGAAAGGAAGACTATGGAAAACTACAAGTTTAGAATTTAACGAGTACTTCTTGTGTCAAAATAATGTAGTGCCATTTTACCGAGAAAACAAAATAGAAGCCGTAGTGAAAATCCATGAGCAACAATAATATGAACAAATGTACAGAAAGCCAAACAAGTGGCCTACTTAGTAACTCCTTAAATTTCATGAGCAATATTGTGAAGCTTCAAATTCAAGCATAGCAAGTAACACATCATTTATTAGGTTGTGCTCATTTTTCTTAATCCTTAATAACAAATTCTGTCTTCCAACATTTTTCTTTGATTGATATGAAGTGTTGTGTGCATGTGTTTCATCCAAGAGAGAGAAGAATGGAGAAAGGGAAATAAATATCAATATTAGGTGATAGTTGGGTAAAACATAGGGAAGATTCTCTATCAATGAGTCGAGCTAGACAAGTTAACTGCATCCAACCCAAAACCTTAAAATGTTAGATATATGAATCTTTGCCACGTATATGTTACTAAACATAATTCAATTAGTCTTAGTTTATCCAGCCTTGGCCAATGTAAGATTTCATTAATGCTCTGTCTAATAAAGATGAAAGAAATTGGTTGGATGAAAAAAGTGGATAAAGTGTAAGTAGATGGGAAATAAAGTGGAGATTAAAGGTGTTTCATTGAAGAGAAATGAAGAGATGAGGAGAGTTATGAGGAGAAATAGATGAGAAATGGTGCAGTGGGTCCCATTATTTTATAAAATTATTTCTCTCTTCCACTGAGAGCCTCAAAGAACCTTATGCATAACAAACATTGCGGAATAAAATAATACCTACCTGTACTTGTTCAGCTCCTCAAAGAGCCTTATGCATTGATTTTTGTTGAGAGCTCCAATATTCTGCAACCACAACACCATCTCAAACACGGTTATAATCAATAAATATATGTAGCAAAGTCACAACAGAAACCTATATAAAAGAATAAGAATCAACATAAAGATAATTTCATAATAAAAGAGAAGATTTTAATTGAATTGATTCAAAATAGTACATCCACTTCTATATATAGATAGCTCAAACCCTAAAGTAATAATTACAAGAGATATCTAGAATCTTCTAACAATTTCTAGCAATTTAATATCTTACGAACAATTTTCAATACTGAATTTAATATCCAACTAACAACAATATGTTATGAATTTAATATCCAACTAACAACAATATGTTATAATTTAACAAATGGTATAATAGGACCAACAAACCTTGCAAGAACATACTCTAATACCATATTAAGAAGTGAGTTTTAGGTCAAAACTCAACCTCACAAAACCAACTTGTATGGTAAAAATGTCTCCATATATATACAATGATTTGGTTATTTATCTATTTGATGTAGGATCTCCATCAAAAACAATGTTATTTCTAAGACTATAGTAGTTGGATGAGATAGTCCAATTTAACACTACTGTTTAGTGTGAGCATGTAGGCATACTTAATCAATTTAATGGTAGAGAAATTACCATTTTATCCAAGGTAGTTGAATCAAGATACAAGTGTGAAAAATTAAACAAAGACATGAAAATTACACTTACAAGTGTATCTAAGAGATTAAAAGCTTTCTCCAGCATAGTTCTTCTCAGAAGATCCTTTTCAAAAACTTGTTTCACAAGCTGCAGCAAAAGAATATTTGAGCACTGTTATTATTTGTATGAACATCCATCCTAGAGTACATGATTAACATCAAAATTCTTATAATATATTCCAGGTTGGGCAGCTAAAAGGAACAGGATCAACAGAACTCCAATCCTTTCAAGTAACTTTATCATTAAATCTAGAGAAAGAGAGTAATTGTATGAACACATTTACCTCACTCTTGAAACTATCATAGACAACGGCAAGGATAAGGTTTGTAACAAAGTAAACCCCCACCAGCACAAACAGTACAAAAAAGAGGCAGTACCAACGAGAAGACCTTAAAAACCAAAAATAAAAATTATGAGTGCTGATTGACGATTTCTCAAATTGAAAGGACAAAAGTCATCTAGCCAGGCAAATTAAAACTATAAAATTCAAAACTCTTACTTGTATGCAGGAACCCAAACATCTGGATTATTGGATGTGGTAAATAAAAGAAACATTTGATACAACGTAGCACCATATGAAGTGAATACTGTTTTCCCCTGTATTGTATCCTCAAAAAACACATATGCCACCCAACTAGCAAAAACAAGAAACAGAAGTCCCAATGCCTACAATGCACACAAATATGACAAGGCACTCTCGAGTAAGAGTGTTGATTATGACAAATTGAAATAATCCAAACGTAGCATTCATGTGAAACTCAATAGATTTTGAAGGTAAAATGACATGCACACTGTTGTTAGAATTGCAAACAGGAACGGCAAAGAAAAAGGCAATGAGAAATATGAAAGTGAACTAACCAAAACATTTAAGTATGTGTCAAGCATCCCAAACAAGATAGTGATGGTTTCTCGTAGCTCCCTAACATCAAATTCAAATGCAGAATTTGACTGTCAAAAATTGGTTATAAAGGCTTTTGCTTTTTGCTGAATAATGAACAAACAAGAACTCACATTGTAAGGCATGTGAACGATGGCAAGTAACCTCAAGTCATAAATTATTAAATAACCTAAAGCTTAACTTGCCACCTCATATGAAATAAAAAAGCCCCTGAAAGACTAAAGCTTTTACAGAGCACAAGACAAAAACAATTTGACCTAAAAGTGTAGTTTAAATAAAAGTGGTAACGATCAAACTGTTCTTGGTCTCCATGAAACAGAGATATCAGCTCCTGAATAAGACTCCACGAAACAGCTGACGTTTTTGTGTTGTTCATGTAAAAAATGCCCCTCCATTTAAGAAAATAATTTTTTTCAGGCACAGGAATCCAATTGATATTAGGAAAAAAAAGGTTGACAGAGGACATGAGAGATATGCTAAATTCTACTCAGTTCTTCTCTGTCACTTCAATTATCTTCCCTTCTAGTCTTGCTCAAATAATAATAACCATAGTTACGGAATTTGAAATAGTAAATCACCGAATATTAAAAATATCAAACACGAGTCCAAAGTTATAATCTGCGACAGAATATTTACTCTAAAGGAAAACAAACAAGTTGAGATAGGTCAGGCAATACCTAATGTTCAGAACAAAAAGAACAACTCTGACATAAGGTGCAATTCTGAAAGGTAGAAAATCAAAAGCCAGTGGAGACAAGTAAAAGACGTAGAGCAGCGTATCAGCAACAAGAACTAATAGACAGAAAACCTGGAAAGGCCAACAAAAAATTTATCAGTAAACTATAGAACCAGGCTTTGGATTAGATTTTATGAAGAATTAGGGAGAGGGATATCAACCTTTTCAAAGGCCTTCTTACCCCATATCATCTACCTTCTGATAACCGACCCCCAATACATATTTCAACTGTACTCAAGGTTTTAAAGTTGTCTGAAACTTCCACCTAGGAACCTTAATGATAGAAAAACTCTCAACTAAAATCTCTTTTTTATGTTTGATTCAACTAGTTTGTCTTGCAAACCAATCTTCAGTAGAGGATCAGGATTCCTTGACTCCACTAGAATGCATATGGCAAATTAAAGACCAATAACCATCCCGTTCTTTAAATTGAGAAAGAAAACATCATCTTGAGAAATAATTTGAAGTTTTGGAGTCCAGACAACCAACTACAGTGTCATTGGCTGGGTTTGCACTGGTTTAATATTGGCCCAAAACAACTGGTGATCTGGTCAGGATAGGGCTGACCCAAGATACAAATTGTACAAATTTAGAAATTATGTTTTAAAATGTGCATGTGTAAACAAACAAACACACACACACACAAACCTAGAAAACCCTTGTGGTACCATGATAGTGGGGCCACTCATCATATTACACGACTCTAACAATTTCACAACCAAGCATTCTTACATTGGGAATGACTCTATCAAGCTAGGTAACGGCCTAGGTATGACTATTTCACATATTGGCTCTACTGTTTTTTACAGCCCAACACACAAGAACACAGTTGTTCTTCACAAATCATTTGCATACTCCCAAGAATATCCAAAAATCTAATCAGTGTTTCACAATTTGCTAAAGACAACAATGTATATTTTGAGTTACATTCTAATTTTTGTTATGTTAAAAATCGTGACACAAAGGAGATCGTTCTTGTTAAGAAGCAAACTTCACCTTACAAGCTGGTTTTATGGGGTTGAGTTAGGCTTAAAGTTCACTTCTTAACATGGTATCGGAGTCGAAGTTAAAACCTATTCTAGTGAGATTTCTTGTTTGTTGGACATATTGTTCCATCCGCTATCGGACCATCCATTAATGTCAAGTCCCACACTTGAGATGTATATAACTCAGCGTGAAAGGGTGTGTTGGAAGTCCCACATCGATTAGAGATAAGGCCAATTTAGAATATATATATATATATATATATATGTGTGTGTGTGTGTGTGTGTGTGCAAACCTCACCTTACAAGCCGATTTTATGGGATTGAGTTAGGCCTAAAGTCTACTTCTTAACCGTTCTTAAAGGCACCCTTAAAGATGGATTATATGTTTTTCATCCCTTACATCATTCTACTGTCTTCAACATTAATAATAGTTCTCTTCATTCAGCTCTTCCTTTAAGGCATTCTCGTCTTGGGCATGCCTCATATCAAACTGTCCAAAGAGCTTTAAATAATAGTAATATTCAAATTGGCAAGAAAAATACTATTTTTTCTATGTGATGTTTGTGCTAGAACTAAAATGCATCATCTTCATTTTTCAAACTTTTTACTTCGATTTATGGTAGTCCTTCGGAATTAGTTTAGATAGACAAATGGGGTCCTCCTCTGATAAGTTCATGACTCCTCATGTGGATGAAGAGACTCTTCGTAAGAGAATCACTAGGAGCATAACTAAAAGGGAGACCTCTTCCTCACCCATCTCTTTAAATTTGCTTAGCATTTTACCTTGTGTTTAGTGTTCTAACCTTGTTTGTTTTCTTGTAGATTTGCTAGTGGCATCTCCTCTTATGAGGTTGTCACCTTCTATAGGGTCTAGGAGACTCCTAGCTTAAGGGAGTGTACTCATCACACCCCTAATCTTACTAAGAAGACACCCTTGGAGTGGAGAATAGAGGATCTTGATTGGTCCATACATGATGTGAATGGTACACATGGTGATGATTGGTTGACTTTTCCCCCACTGGGCCACCTACTTTCATTTATTTGGCTGCCCTAGTTTCATGAAAGATTCTTTGTATAATTGCTAGGGGGTCCCTACCTTTTTGTATTTGCTAAGAGGTCCCTCTCTTTACCTATTTAAGAGAGTCTCTTCAACACTTGTAAAAGAGTTGAACATTGAATTAGAAAAGTCATTACGTTTCAACCATTTGTGAGAGTTGAGAGAGTGCTCCTTTGAGTGTTCTTGAGCTCCCCTATCTCATCAAGTAGTGGCACCACCACTCATCTTGGGTTGGCCCATCCCCCAAGTGGTGTGCTCCACTCCTCTTTTTCTTCCATTGCTCTTCTTTTCATCTTCTTGCTTCATTTTCCAGCTTATGTTTACTTTCTTATGTTGTCCTTTGTACATTACTTTGCTTCCATTTAATAGCTTGAAATCATACTCTCTTCTTTCTTATGAACTCCTATGAAGTGAACCTGCACATCTAGATAACCTAATTATCTTAATGTCCAATGGGGATGATCTTGGAGTTTTCTTAATCCACTAATAACACCTTGTTCTATGAAAAATCAACGAGATGAACTCTTATCATGCTCCCATGTCTAGTATAATTGCTGCAAAGTATTACATAACTTTCTTAAATGCTTATTCTAAATTTACTTGGATATATCTTCTTCACTCAAAATCTCAAAAACTTTTGTTGAAAATCAAACAAATTACAAATTAAAGGTCATTCAAACCGATAATGCTAAAGAATTTCACATATTTCAATAAACACGATATTAGACATAGGCTCATTTGCCCACACACATATCAACAAAATGGTTCTACCGAAAGAAAACATAGGCATGTTGTTGATACTGGCTTGTCTATTATTGCAAGAACTTCTTTCCCAAAAAAATTTGGGGTGAAGCTTTCATTAGTGTTGTTCACATTATTAATATGCTCCCTACATTTGTTTTAAAAAATATATCCCCTTACTAAACTTTTTCACAAATCTCCATATTACACTTTTTCTTAAATTATTCGATTGTGCCTATTACCCATTAATTCGGCCTTACAATAAAAACAAAAGTTTGATTTCCGATCTATGATGTGTTTGTTTTTGGGAGACAATTCTCAAACCAAAGGATATGTTTGCCTTTCCCCTTCAAGAAAGGTGTATAGTTCATGCTATGTCTTATTCAATGAAATTGTTTTCCCTTTTACTTTATCACATAAACCTTTTATAACAAAAGACAAACTCAACTTTTCTAATGCAAAAAGCAACATACCCATTTTTGTTATTAAACCTATTTCCCCTGTTACAGCATATGCTCTCCAAATGCCACCAAATTTTTCTTCTTTCTCTCAGTCAACACACAATGCTTCACATCCTTTTTTTCAGCATTCACGTGATGTTGCTTTACCCAATATGTCTCACATTGTTGCACCTACTAATGACATTTCAACATCTACCAACCACAATAGTTCTTCCTTTGTTTCCATGTCCCACAATGCGGTTGTGCCTTCCTCGGTTCCTAACACACATCCTATGATTACAAGGTAAAAGAAGGTATTCACAAACCCAAAGTTATTTGTCAGAATTGTTGATTAATGCATTTTAGGAAAGGTTAAATTTTATTCTGCATTACTGCTGATTATTTGTTATTAATGCTAGGATTGTGTTTCTAGAATAAATCCCATAATTATTGGGATGTGTCTCCTTAGAATTAGCTGATTGATATTTCCATAATAGCCACACAGGCTTGTGTTCATATAGGTCCAATGACCTAATTATTTTGTATGAGAAATAAAATATTCTTTTTTCTAAATTTGAGATTATTAATATTTCTACTTCAATTGAACCAACCAAGCACAACTAAACAAGCTTTATCTAATCCTGACTGGTTCAATGCTATGCAAACTAAGTACAATGCTCTCATTGGAAATGGTTCTTCGACTCTCATGGATCTTCCAAAAGGAGTTGCTCTTGTTGGGAGCAAATGGGATCTTAAAAAGAAATATAATGTTGATGATACTCTCCAAAGATACAAGACTCATTTGGTTGCCAAAGGCTTTCATCAAGCTCTTGGCCTTGACTACAAAGAAACTTTTAGCCCCTTTGTCAAGAAAACTACAATGGACTATTAGCCAAATTAACATTAACAATGCCTTCTTGCATGGTGAACACGAGGAAACTGTTTTCATGCAGCAACCACCAGGCTTTATCTTTTCCAACCCTATCCAAGTTTGTAAATTGAATAAGGCTATATGTGGCTTTAAACAAGCACCACATGATTGGTTTCAGAAATTAAGCAATACTCTGAGTCAGATGGGATTCTTCTCCACTAAGAGTGATCCCTCTTTATTTACTTGTTTTCAAAAATTATCCACCATTTTCATCTTAATATATGTAGATGATATCATTGTCACGAGTTCTTCTACAACTGAAATAACATCTTTAATTACTTCCTTATAAAACATGTTTAATTTAAAAGATCTTGACAGATTACATTATTTTCTAGGAATAGAGGCTACACGGGATTCTGTTGATCATCTTCATCTTTCTCAAACTCAATACATTAAGGAAATTTGGCAACGAGCAAACATGCATGAAGCTAAACTTCCACCTACTCCCATGATCACATCTCTTCATCTTACACAAGATTGTTCAACATCTTTTGAAGATCCCACTTTATATCGGTCTATTGTTGGAGCTCTTCAATATGTCACAATCACACAACCTAAGTTAAGCTTTTATGTCAATAAAATCTATCAAGTATATGCATCAACAGAAAGAGCATCACTGGAAAGCAGTGAAACGCATCTAGTTATCTAGCTAGTACCATACATTCTGGTATATCATTTCATTCTTCTTCTAACTTTTGTTGTTGCATTTAGTGATGCAAATTGGGGTTCAGATCTAGATGATCAAAAGTCTACAACAGGATTTTGTATCTATCTTGGCTCCAATATCATTTCTTGGGGATCACACAAGCAAGTTGTTGCCGTAGCAACACAAAAGCAGAATATCATAGTATTGCATCCACGTTGTCTAATATTTCATCAATTTCTTCCTTACTTCAAGAGTTGTTGTGCTTAACTACTACAATTCCAATTATTTATTCTGACAACTTAGGCGTTGTCCTTCTCTCAACAAATCTGCCATGTATTCTCAGAACAAGCATTTTGAAATTGATCTATATTTGTCCATGATCGAGTTCAGCACAAGCAAATTTGTCTCATTCATCTTCTTGAGCATTTTCAAGTAGTACACATATTGATCAAGCCTATCTCTGCTACTTCCTTCACAAAGTTTAGATATAAACTTAAGGTGTCCAAAAATCCCACCTTAAGTTTAAGGGGAATGATAACACATCACAAGATTAATTGATTTTGTTTTATCAGTTATTTTTCATTCTCTGGGTTTTCCTATATAATTAAGTTTTTCGTTATCTTTTGCAAGACAGATTATTGGCATTCAATATAGCTTTCTCTCTTCTCTTTTTTATGCTTCTTCCTAGCTTACATGCATATCAAATTTTTTGAGAAACAATCTCATTTTCTCTGTTTCATCTTGATTGGGTTGAATCAATTATCCTATGTTTTCCTCCTTAGTCACACACACACACACAAAAGATTGGAAAACTAATTTTGGAAATATAATATCAACACTTAATGTAATAAGATCCCTATGATTCAAGGGTATAATAAGTCCCTATTCTTCAAGGATATAATCAGCTCCCTACTATTTTGGACATAGTTAGATCCCTATGATTCATGGATATTTACATTGTACACTTTAATTGTAATCTATTAAATATGGAATAATAAAACATGATTGCAGACAATATATATGTAGACAAAAATACATCATAAGTAAAAAAACTATCATGTTATGCATAAATTATTAATTTAAGGTAGGTTTTATAATTTATCATTAATTTATAAAAGATATTATATCCCCACATAATATGTAACATTTGGTCGTGCCAGGTCAACCCAAAGTGTGACCTGATCCCAGCAGAAAACTACATTAGGTCTAATTTTCAGAGTGCAAAACTCGCCCTGTTAGGTTATGACTAGAACTGGTTAGGTCGTTAGCAACCCTACCTACCAAAGGTGGAGTCCTTTGTTCAAAAGTTGGCCCTCTAAAGCAACATTAGAGCTGATAAAGTTTTGTTGTCTTCTACCATATTATATTCTTTAGTAGGATCTTGAAGCAACATACCTTGAATTGATTAAAAGCATTTTTCCAATATATACGAGATCCTTCGTAAGACAATGGGAAGAAAGTATGAATGATTATCACAAGAAGAGTTATTCCCTGTATTACATAGAAAAGGCTGTGTAAGAAAAAAAAAAACTGTACAGATAGTTGAGAAATGAATACAAGGACACTTCAACCGCTCCACAAATCAACTAATATCTCCATACCATCTTATAGTATAAGACACTCCCATTTTTTCTATAAGAGAAGACAAATTATTAGAAAGAAAAGATAGAATGTACTCTTGGAGGATAAGAAACTTTAAAAGGAAGAGAAAAATACATATCAAACCAAATTAGATAAAAGCTGTGAAAAAGTTTTCGTAAGTCACTAATACAAATCCTATGGAAATACGCACTACCAAAGGAAAATGAGACTCTCAGCAGATATGCATAAATAACAAAAGAAAAACGTAAAAGCAACAAAGTGATGTAGGTGTACAGTGAAAGGATAGTTTGGAGCCGACTTGCTTTATGAATCTAAATTGCTAGCTTAACAGTAAAACATTCCTAAGAGATATTAATTCAGGAAATAATAGAATCACATAGACAGGTAGTATTAGTTGTTTCACTTTAGTTTGGAAGTGTAGCTGACTAAATAACTTGACTTCAACGTGGGAATGACAAATATTACCAAAGGTAATCACCATTTCAAAGTGACCACAAATAAAAGGCTCGCTGATAATTTACCCAATAATAACAGTATCTGAAGTACTGAACGCTTACCTCATAAATAAGACATTCTGCATCAGTTAGATACGGTAATTGACCCAAATAGAAATACTCTCTGTCGTTGCAGGACTGTGTGGCAAGTTTTTTACACCACAGAGGTTTCTGTACCAAGTAAAGTACATAATGAAATATCTTCTTTCTATCATTTTCTTTGGCATGAAAGCCTCAATTACATATAACTGGAACTAGAGTTCATAAGGAGCTTGCCACTGCTTACCTCCAGGAAATTCAGGACTATCAAAGCAAAATAACTAAGAGACCATATGAGATTGAATTTAGTGAATACAAAATAAAATCTTGCATAATTTTGGAAGTTTGATGAATCAAGAATTTGTTCAGGAAGACCCACACCATCTTCAGCCTGCATAAAGAATTTCCAACCAGAATAATAAGCAATTAATGACCCGAAAGAAATTCCATCAATAAATACATATCAATGTAAAGGGGGAGTTAGTAGAAATATATTAAAGAAAAAAATAGTGGTCGTAGAAGTAGATTCAAGGTCATTGAGGTTAGAACTAGTCCTAAAATGAGTCAAGGCACACAGGTGGGCAGTAAGGCCTCTAGTCCTTAGCTTTGACAGAAGACCACCGTTCTGGTATAGTAAAAAATCTGATTTCATGAAGAAAATCAAGACAAAGAGTAGTTTGTAAACATATGTATTAATGTATTAACATGACACACCTAGCAGTCTTAACCTACTGACTTGACACACTGAGCAAACTTGAAGTTATAGACCTAGAAAGAGAATTGGTGGTCCTGATTGTTTTGTACTGAAATACACAATTAAAATCTTAATATAAGCACAAGAGAAGAATCTAATCCAAAGATTAACCCATCAGGTAAAAGAGTTTCAAGCTTTAAGTACCACATCAAGTAGCTCCTATCAATGTGGAACTCTTAACATTGTCACTTCCTTTAAGAACCAACTATCACAATGACTTTCACGCAATTGATATTGACCCGGTAGTAGTCCTTTTCTCTTAAAGACAGTTTCACTCATTTTTCAATATTTAACTTGCTCCTCTATCCATCTTATAGATAATCTTTCCCATAACTCAACACTTAATGAAAGGACCAACTGATAGAACTTAAACACAACAAAGAGTTCAATCCAAAAAGACTATTTTATTAGGAGGGAGAACTTCAAGGCTTAAGTACTACACAAACACTTTTTTTTTAATTTTATTTACTTTGCATTTTTTCATCATCCTCTCCGTGCTTTTTTATATCTACAACTATTTTTCTCTGAACTTCACAATTCTGTAATTCTCACTTTACCAAAACCGCAACATCAGTGGCAACTTTCCCACAACATGCAGAACAATTCCTCCTACGATTCCAGACTTTCAAAACTTAAACACGACGCTGACCAACTTAAGAGACGACGCGATTCAACTTCAAATATAATAATTAAATTCACATTGCCGCCAGAACAGATTCAATTGACTATTCTTAAGTGTCCGTAACAAGCCATCGATGACAAGTACGTAACAAGCCATCGATGACAAGATCTACCTACATATCTTCAATAATTAACTCAAACACAATGCGCGATACTAACTCGCTCACTATTGCAAAGCACAACGGTTAAAAGCTGAATCAATGTATAAAAATCCACAGTCGGCAGTAAACGTAAAATAGAACCTAAGACGCACATCACTATGAGTTCCCTGAAATAGATTTCCGAACAACGCATGAACGAAAAAGAGAAAGAGTAACACGAACCAGATCGATGAGCGCAGCGGCTTTCTCGTAGTTGGAACCGTGGGTTATAGCGTCGGAACGCCGGAACAGTCCTCGCCGGCGGGAGCCGAGGCCACTGCTTTCGCCTCTCAGCAGAGACTGCTCCATCTTCTGGAGAGAAGAGAAGAGAACAACGAAGATAGAGAGAAAGAGAACAGTGAAAGGATGAGTGATGCGCGCTGAAAACACTATTACAACCGTTTCATCTTTTATTATATACGCAGTTGAAGAATGCTTTATGGATCACACTCTTGTCACACGGAAACAATGGTCCCAACGAAATAACGACCAAATTGAAGAGTAGACTTCTAGTTTCTGTATATGAATAAGTGATGATGATGTGATTGGGGTGTGATCACACCCTTGATTCAGATCCAAGCTATTCTCGATGTATAAATCGCGTGTCCACATCAGCACTGGATAAGGTACAATTCAAAGTCAAAGAACTTCAATTCATTCACACCCTCTCTGTCCTTTTGTTTCGGCCATTTACCAGCATGTTTGAATCTTTTTATTGCTCTTTTTTTTTTTGTTATCATAGAAATTGAAATAAATTTCTTTAGCTGAATTTCGTATATTCATTTTGAAGTTCACACTTTAAGTTAAAATGAAACTGTCCCTGTCTTTCGTTATCATAATGTCTGGAGTCACTGCCATGGTGCTTTGTTGAGTGTTACTTGCTGAGTGGAGACACCTGTCTCGAACGTATTATTGGATGACACTTGGAAAGTTTATTTTCGAGTTTCAATATTTCTAGTAATGAATCTCATAATTTGTAAATTCAACGAAAATTGTTTCTTTTTTTATTTATAATTAAAGTTAATTTCACGAAATTAAGCTTATACTGTATTACAGTTGTAGATTGGGATGAGATATATGTATATGTATTATTATAAGTCTAACTGTGAGCACGACTTAAAGATGATATTATTTTATTTATTTATAGTCGGCGACGTGAGAAGACAAATTAAAAAAAAATAAAATAAAGTAGGTGCCACGACTTGGATGCAGTCTCAACTTGTCTGTACTCTCTACTCGTGACATGAGGGTTGTTGAAAGTGAAATCCTCCATTGTTGAAGTAGAACATTCTGCTTCCATGCATATATATATATATATATATATATATATATATATAAAGTATGTATCAACCGCTCTGAAATCTGACCAAACTCAATGAGAAGAAACAGTATTATTATCGTTTAAAAGCTTATTACTGGCTGGCTATAAATGAAATATGTTAAATAAATAATAGAACTCTGAAATTTAATGATTTTTAATTTTTAATACATTTGTTTTATGTTTTTTATTTCATAGATATTTATGAAAAAAATAAGAGTTAAATATGTTTTTCATCTCAAAACTATAAGTGAATCTTGGAATTAGTCTGTTTCGAAACTTTGGATCAATTTAGTCTTTCATCCTTCGAAATATAAATATATAGATTTAGTCATTTTAATCAAATGTTGTTAAGTTTATTTGATGTTTTGTACGTATTTTAAGATTGTATTTGAGTTGTTTATATTATTTGACACATTTTTACTTTAATGTTAAGTCAAATACTATTATGAAACATGTTTGAAATGTCAAATAAATTTCTCAAAATTTAATTAAAAAAATTAAATTAATGTATTTCGAAAAATAAATGATTAAATTGATTCAAAATTTTAAAATGATTTAATTTTAAAATTTACCGAAGATTATCGGGACAAAAACATGTTTAGCTCAAAAAGTAATTACCTACATCCTATTGTCGGCAACTAATTTGCATGGTCCGAAATTGGCGTTGCCGTGATTAGACCTGTTAAAGAGACAGACTTTACAGAAGCAACAAAATTTCAGAGTAACAATAACTACCTCGCGCAGTAATTATGACCAGATGTAGTTATACTTATTTATTTATTTTCTCTTTATTTTATATATTATGTTTTCTCTCTCTTTTTTCCTGACTTTCTTCTTCGGACTTGTTAATTTGCAGACAAATTTATTGGTAATTCTGAGATTATTTGTGTTTCTTTACCGATTAAAATTAAAGTTTTATTTGGTAACTCATAAAATAATATTTTGTATTGAAATGTTATACACATTAATTCTCTCTCTCTATACACACATTTAAATGTTTAAATTGTCAACAAAAATTACTAAAAAAATAAAATACTCAATTATAATTACTATATAAGCTGGTTGTATTCAATCAGTAATGCACCCTTCTATAACTCGATTAGATTACATTTTCTATATTAATGTAGATGTAAATTTTATTTTAGGGCACCCAACTACAACTAGGTTAGCTAACGCCTTATGAATTTTAAACTCTAAAATCCAATAAAAACTATTATTTATATAATGATGTTAGTATAAAATAATATATTTTACATATCATGTAAATATTATCTATGGATGTTTTAAATAATGTGTTATTTTATAATTATTAAAAAATATTATAAATATTTATTTTGAAGTTTAAATAATTAGTTTTTAAAGCATTCAATTCAAGACTTAAACTAAGCTAATTCAATTAATTAGATTAGATTGGATTAATTAATTAGATTATATTGAATTGAAAAATAACAATATAAATCTAACCATTAAATTAAATTATATCACCCACATTTAATAATGAGAAATGTAAAACCAGATCCAACGTGGCCAGCCTATAAATCCGCTATGCAGCACAGCAAAAGAAAATTCAATTTTTTTCTCTGCTTACCGAACCAGACATAACACAATGAAACATGAAAAAATAAATAACTGAGGTCCTGTTGTATTATTAAGTGGTTTATGCTTGAAGGTTATATATAAGAGATAAAACAATTTTATAAAAATGAGTACATTTTTTTTTATAAATTAATTTTATGAGATTGAGTTAGATTAAAATTTAATTCTACATTATTATATTAAAATTATAGTTTAAATGTGAGATTCCCATGTTATAATCTTGCAAGACTTCTTTTCGTATCTTAACAATTCTTTCCATAAGAATAAGTTTGATAATTTGTATAGATCTAAAATTTAAAATAAATACTTATTTTAGTAATAAAAAATTAGAATAATTTTATGAATTATAATTTTCATTGTAAGATTCAGAAAATTAAAATAAACAATCGATTTAAACAACTGTATATTATAAAACCATCTCAACTTATCAACAAAAGCAACGATAAGTTGAATTAAAATAATCCATTTAACAACTATATATCAATGATAAGTTGAATGGTCAAAAAAATGGGGACAAACTGAGCATAAAAAAATTGGTATTCAACATATGGTTCACTGTCTCAATGGGAATACTTTTTGCATCCTATCATTCAATAGCTGAAAGAAAGTTTTTAATTTTCTTACGCTATTATATCAGACAGATTCTCATGCATGATGCATGACAACCATTGGAATATCTTTTACCCCATAAATTTGATATCATCATAGATAATTAGATTTTCATTCTTTCTTCTTCCTCATGTATGTATTTCAAAGTTTAAATTTTACATTTTTAAAGATGAAAATCATTTATTAATGTTCTCATATAATTTCAATATTTGTTTTTACATTTATAGCCAAATTCTTGTAAGCAAATAGAATATAGAATATATTGGTGCAGGAACTCGATACGTATTTCATTAAACTCAGGCTATTATATAGCCAAAAACAAAAACAAATAATGCATAATAGACTGCACACGTTGTGCCTACAAAATAGGAAATATTCCTACAGACCAGGGATTTATTAAACTGATATAACAAATAATAAAAACCGTTTCATTCCCTCCCTTAAACTGACTGCAATATGCAGTTAGTTTATTTCAGCAAGATCAATCATTCCCATATTCTTCCTATGCTTCTCAAAAGCTTCAAATTTCAAGGCTTTAGTCATTAGGTCTGCAACTTGTTCCTGACTTTCACAGTACACCATCTCAACTTCTTTGTCTTTCACAAGATCCCGCAAGAAATGGAACCGCACTCTAATATGCTTGCTTCTTCCATGCATAACAGGATTTTTTGAAAGTTTAATAGTTGAACTATTATCACACATAATTCTGGTGCTGTTTTGAGAATTAGTTAAAAATCTCAATACCCTTTTCATCCATATAGCTTGGCAGGCACAACCTGCAGCAGCCACAAATTCTGCCTCTGTGCTTGAAAGAGTAACAATTGGTTGCTTCTTTGACATCCATGATACAGCTCCTGAACTAAATAAGAATACATATCCAGATGTACTCTTTGAATCATCCTCATCACCTGCATAATCAGAATCTGTGAAAGCAAGTAGATTTGCCTCCTCTCCTTTCTTGTAGAATATTCCATAGCTGGTAGTCCCTTTTAGGTAGCGCAGAATTCTTTTTGCTGCTTGCAGATGTAATTCAGTTGGTCTGGACATGTACCTACTAATTAAGCTTACACTGAACATAATATCTGGTCTTGTAGCCGTTAGGTACATTAAGCTACCCACAATTTGTTTAAAGTTGATATCATTCACAAGCATACCGTTAACATCTTTGTTAACCTTGCTGCCTGAGACAATTGGACTCTTCACAGGTTTGCTTTCAAACATTGCAAACCTTTTCAGGACGTCATTGGCATATTTTTGCTGACACAAAAAGATTCCTTCTGGTTTTTGTAAGACTTCAATTCCAAGGAAAAACCTCATCTTCCCTAAATCTGTCATATCAAAAGCATGTGTCATACACTTCTTAAAATTAGTCATCATACTCACATCATTACCGGTATAAATCAAGTCATCAACGTAGATGCTGACAATTAAAAAATTCTTCTCAACACCCTTTTTGATAAATAAGGTTTGCTCACTCGGGCATTTTTGAAATCCATTCTGCAAGAAGTGTGCTTCTATACGGCTAAACCAAGCTCTTGGTGCTTGTTTTAGACCGTACAAAGCTTTGTGTAGTTTGTAAACCATGTGCTCCCTTCCCCTTTTCACATATCCCTTTGGTTGATCTACATAAACCTCTTCATTCAACTCTCCATACAAGAAGGCAGATTTAACATCTAGTTGAAAGATGTCCCACCCTTTGCATGCAGCAAGAGCCACAATCAATCTTACCGTGTCCATCCGTGCAACCGGTGCAAATACTTCAGAGAAATCAATTCCATGTTGTTGTGAATAGCCTTTGACTACTAACCTTGCTTTGTATTTATCAACTTCACCCATTTCATTTAGCTTTGTTTTGTAAATCCACTTCACTCCAATTGTTCTTGCTCCAACCGGTAGATCCGTTAGCTCCCAAGTGTGATTCTTTTCAATTGATTGCATTTCACTGTCCATGGCTTTCCTCCATTTTTCATGTTTGATTGCTTCTTCAAACTGAACCGGATCATCATTGATGACATTTTGGACCATGTAGGCAGTTGCCTCTTCTCCTTCTTCTTCTTCACTTAAACCTGCGCCACTGACATAATCTTGCATCCAAGTTGGTTGTAGTCGCTCTCTTCTTGGAACTGCACTGGTTTCACCAACTTCTTCAAGTTCTGTGTTGTCTTCAAGTGTATTGTCTTCAAGTTGAATTCCATCATTGTGTTGTTGTTGTTCACCGTCGTCACTATGGAGTTCATCATCACTCCACACCAATTCAGTTTCAAGTTGCTCTTTATAATTTGTACCCCAATCCCATCCTTTTTCTTCTTCAAATAGGACATCTTTGCTAACTACAATTCTTTTGACTTTGGGATCAAATAAGCGGTAACCTTTGGATTCATCACTAACACCTAGCATGATACAAGGGAAACTTTTATCATCAAGTTTACCTCGTTTTGCATCTGGTATGTGAACGTGAGCTAGGCATCCCCAAATCCGAAGGTGTTTGATAGAAGGTTTGATCCCACTCCAAGCTTCTTGTGGTGTGACATATTTTACTGCATGTGTGGGACAACGATTCAGCAAATAGAATGCCCAATTAACTGCTTCAGGCCAAAAGGTTTTAGGAACCCTCCTTGCGGACAACATACATCGTACCATATTCATAACGGTTCTATTTTTGCGTTCCGCTACTCCGTTTTGTTGTGGCGTGTACGCTGTGGTAAGCTGCCGTTTGATACCATTTTCATCACAAAATGATCTGAAAGCAAGAGAATTAAACTCCCCCCCTCTATCTGTTCGGAGACACTTGATGAGCGCCCCGGTCTCCTTTTCAACCATGTTTTTATATAACTTGAAATAGTCCAAAGCTTCAGATTTCTCAGACAGTAAATACACCCAACCCTTACGACTATAGTCATCAATAAGGCTGAAGAAATACCTCTTTCCACTGTTAGAGATGGGTTCTATGGGTCCACAGATGTCTGCATGTATGAGCTCTAAGATGGTGCTTGCATGCCATTTGCTTGTTTTAGGAATCGAAGTGCGATGTTGTTTGCCAGTGAAACAATCAGAACATACAATACCCGTGGAGTCAAGTGTGGGTAGACCAAGCACCATATTATGTGTTTGTAGGGTCTTCAAGCCTTTGTAGTGTAGATGTCCAAACCTTTGATGCCAGAGGTTAGTGGTATCAGCAGTAGTATGCAGGCAATCATCAATGGAAGATGGTGTGGTGCAACCTTCATCAAATAGAATGAACATGCGATTTGAGGTCATGGTTGTTTGAACAATCAGACCTTTGGATTGGTGATAAATACTACATTTTCCATTTTTTATGAGAATGGAAAGTCCTCGTTCCTGCAGCTGCCCAATACTTAACAAATTTTTGTGAAGTTCAGGGACATAGTAGACATTTCGTATCAGAAAAGCAGTACCATTAAAAGTTAATCTGACACTTCCTGTGCCAACAACTGTCATTCGAGAGTCATTGCCACATTTGACAAAGTGCTTGGCTTCATTAACCAATTCCATGAAAGCATTCTTATCACCACACATGTGATTCGAACACCCGGAATCCAAGAACCATGCAACCTCCTTGTTGATTTGCTCATCAATGGTGGCCATCAGGACCAACTCTTCAGTGTCACCTAGTTCGGCATAATTTGCTTCCTTGTTCCATTGGGGGCATTCATATTGGAAATGACCCAATTTGTGGCACTTGAAACACTCCACGGTGGCCTTAGAGAAAGCTTGTCTTCCTCTACCACGTCCACGACCTCGGTTGGGCACTCTCCCTCTGCCTCGTCCTCCATTGCGACTGTTCTCTGATGTTAGTACCTGCTCGTCATTTCGGTTAATTCTTCTGAATTTTTGCTCATGAACCACCAAAGTGCTTTGTAGTTCATCAACAGACATGGTCTCTGTGTCGTGTGATTCTTCAATAGAAACCACTACATAAGTGAAACGATCTGTCAAAGTGCGGAGTATTTTTTCAACCACCTTGGAGTCAGGCATAGTTTCACCGTTGCTGCGCATCTTATTTGCCACTGTCATTACCCGAGCAAAGTATTCTGTGATGGTTTCGGTGTCAATCATTTCAAGCACCTCAAACTCCCGTCTTAATGCGTTGAGCAAGGATTTCTTAACTCGTGCATTACCTCCAAACTTGCGTTTTAAAGAATCCCACACAATCTTCGACGTGCTTCTGTCTAAAATTTGCTCAAAGACAGTCCGGTCAATAGCTCGAAAAAGGTAATGCTTTACCTTATGATCATCGAGCCTAGCGTTCTCCAATTGTTCCAACTGTTCGTCAGTTAGATCAGCACTCTCATCTGGTTTTTCAACACCAAATTTGACAATATCCCAAAGCCCCTTGGCACGTAGGAGATTCTCCATTAATTCACTCCAATGGTCATAGTGCTGACCATCAAAGTGGGGAATTTTGGTGGAGAATTTTTCACTTTGCATGGTTAGATCTTATCGTTCTCACACGTCTCACAAAAGCTGCAGCTTGTGTATCAGGCCCCGTAGAGCTCTGATACCAGTTTGTAAGCAAATAGAATATAGAATATATTGGTGCAGGAACTCGATACGTATTTCATTAAACTCAGGCTATTATATAGCCAAAAACAAAAACAAATAATGCATAATAGACTGCACACGTTGTGCCTACAAAATAGGAAATATTCCTACAGACCAGGAATTTATTAAACTGATATAACAAATAATAAAAACCGTTTCAATTCTTAGTATACTATACTAATTTATTAATGTTGAATATCTGGAATTGTTAAAATATTCCATAGTTTCGGTTAACATTTATCACAATTAACAAATTAATTATTTGCTTCATTGAAATGACTATTAATATAAAAAAATACGTATTCTAAATTAATATAGTAAAATATGACTAAGAATATTAACAATACGTCTTTTTGAAGCCTGATAAAACACTATTCTTAAATATTTCTTAAATATTTATTCACCTATGTTGATATTTGCATAACCAGGAAGAATACAAGAGAAAGAAAGGATTAAAAATAAAACAAAAAGAAGGATGGGAGGATCAGCAAGAGTTTGACATTAATGTGTCAAAAAATTCAAACGAGAACCAAAGTCATGTCTTAACTTCGACTATTTCTTCAAGCACCTACATACTTTCTTCCTTCACCTCCATAAGCAAAGTAAGAAGTCAATTTTGCCCTCATCTTCTTCCTTTCTCCTCCTCCTCCACCGCGTCTCCATATTTTCCTCCATCCCATCTTCGCCTTTCACCTCCACCCACACTCTCATCTTCTTGTTCCACCTTTACCTCCACCTCCTAAATTCTCCTTGGAAATTTGACCATGTTTTTACTTGATTCAATGATTTCGGAAGGAGCAAGGGTAAAACTTTTTCTACCGAAACCTTTGGCATCCCCAAAAAAACCATATAGTGGAACTGGAAACATTAGAAAACGCAAATGAAAGTAAGTTTAGTCACAAGTGATGAGCAGATAATATATAATGTATTGATGCATTAGTTTAGGTCATTTTTATTCATTTGTGTATTATTGGACTAATTTCATCATGCATTGTTTATTTTCGGATCATATATTTGGATTTGTACATTATTTGTGTAAACAGGTCTAGAGGGAGTAAGTTAGACACAAAACAACATGTTCCATAAGTGCCTCGTGGAGTCTTCCACGACTTATGAATTTGGCTTCAAAAACGCGAGATTAAAAAAAAAAGCGTGGTTCACAGGTACTTGGTGGATTTTTCCACGACCTGTGTATTTTGCCTCAAATTGGAAGATACAAAACAGTGTGTTTCACATGTCCTGGTGGGTCTTTCCACGACCTATGGAGTTTGCTTCAGAAGATCAAGCGCAAAACAGCGTGATCCATAAGTGGCTTGTGGATTTTTCATCAAGAAATCTAAAGATTATGTGGACTAACAAATATTTAAAGGGGAAAAAATAAAAGAAGAGAAAGAGGGAGAAACCGTTAAAAGAGAGAGAAAACCACCTCAGAAAAGAGGGAGAACATGGAAAATATAAAAAAGGAAGAGCGTTCACGGACAAACTTTTTCTCCTCTTTTTCGTCATTCGCTTTGTCTACCTTGTTTAGTTTTTCTTTTCATTATGTAGAACTAATTTTCCTTTTTGTTGGAGGATTGATGTAAAACTTTGGATTATAGGTTCTATTCTTTACATTCGATGTTTTGTTAATGTTCTTCATCTCAGTGCTCTGTGTATGATTTTATCGTTTGTTCTATGAGCGATTTTATAATTGGGAAATTAGGGATTATTTGTGATTATAAACAAGACGGGTTAGGTTATGTCATAATTGGGAAATTGGACATATCTAATTAGTTTACAATAGAGATTATTAATGGTTTTTCATGATTCTATTGAATTTTTGTAAACTGACCTAAGGAATTGGGAGTTCGAATTGAATGAATAGATTTTACCTACTAAGATATTATGGGTAAAATAGCTTTGAGTAAACTCAAGTGGATGATTACATTGCTTGCATCAATCGAAAAAGAGTAGAATTCTATAGGAGAAGGTACGAAATCAATCCTCTGACAATTTTTATATTGATTGAAGTTTTTGTTAAAATTTTATGCTTGTAATTCTATTGATGCTTATTTGTTCAAAATTACGTAAATTAGGAATCTAGTATTCAACGAGTCAATCCCAGAGGACGATATTTTAGTAGTATGTTAACTATTGGTTCACTTGCCAAACGTTTATAACATGAGACAACAGACAAGTGTTTACTAAAACAAATGGAAATGTCACAATAATATGAAGTGTAAGGAACAATACCGAAATCAACCATGAAAGATGTGAAATGTAAGTTTCAAATTTCACAATTTGTATGTATTACGAATTGTACAGTACAAAATGTATTTTGTGTTTTAGATTGACTATTCAAATTTGCATTGCAGATTGTAAGATCTGAAATGTATTTGCATTACAGATTGTACAATACAAATATAATTTTGCATTACAAATTATACAACTTAGAATATAATTTTCATTTCAAATTTACATTTCGGACTGTACAATCTAAGATATAAGTTTGCATTATGAATTATATAATTCGAAATATTTAGGAATTTCACACTCCAAAACTATAACCACAATAAATATATAATTGAAATTTAAAAAAAAAATATGGGATGTAAGAAGAAAACATGAAGTTGGAAGAAGAAATTCCCTTAGTATGGAGAAGGGCCACAATCTTTATTACCCTCTTCGGGCAGCTTCTTTCTGCACCCCCGTCAATTAATATATCCCTATTTTACCCTTATAAATTTATAATAAAATATTTGCACTTTTGAAGCTTTTTTTTATTTATTTGGTTTTCATTTTCCTGTTGTATGTGGTGTCTCCGGTGGGGATGGGGTGTATGTGTATGATACCTTGGTGGGAGAGAATTAAAAAAATGCGACGCATAGAAAGAGAAAATTAAAAAAAAAAAACGTAACACATCATGGAATTTCATTAAATCAAAGTGGCAACTTTTGTAGAACCTGTAACATTAAATACCCCTTCATGTTATGATAAGAAAAGGATATTAATTGTATCACTTCGGTTGGAATTTCTTTTTCACATGTTATGATAGAAAAACAAAAATTGATAAAAATGAATAAAAAATTTCCATGCTAACTCCTAATAAATGTTTTTCAACTATTTAACAATACAAAATTCTTTATGCATAAAAATCAAAGCTTTAACGTGATGCATATCTCTTAAAAAAAGAGTCGTAAATAACGAGCATAAGACAGATATTATTTAAAGAACAACACAAACTTTTCTTCGAGTGTAAAACTTCTATTATTTTATTAAACAACATCAATTAAGTAAAGGTTTTAAAATATTAAAAAGTCATTAGAACAACCAAACAAACCAAGTTTTGAGAAGAAGAAAAATTTAGAAAAAGGTATACTCTATTTTAATAATAGTAACAATATAATAATATATAATTAATTACTCTATTACTCTATTTTATTCATTTTGAATAATAATTGAGCGTCATTGATATATATATATATATATATATATATATATATATATATATATATTGTGTCGTCAACTCCTCCTGAGAAACCAACAAACTCCAAATTGTGTTTCTCTCTTTTCCACTCACATTTTCCCCTAAATTTTCATCTTCATTCTTCTCCCTTCCACAGTCCACAGCCAAAACTCTCAATGAAGAAGTGCAGCCTCCTCGCCGCCGCCGCTGCCGCATCGGCCACCGTCGCCTCCCTTTCTTCCTCCTCCTCTCATCAGGTTTGGAAAATATTTCACCACTTTCAATGCTCGAAATGAAAATAATTACTTTCTGAGTTTTGTGTTTTGTTTGTTGCAGGATGATGAGAGGAGAATCCGTGATAACGCTTCGTGGCAGAAATCCACTCTAACGGAGAAGTTCGCTCCAAAATTTGATGGCTTGCGTTTTATTGAAACCCTAGTAACTGCGCATAGATGAGATGATGGTTTTCAACTTCGCATTCAATTGCGCTTCGTGCTTGACACTCATTCTTTTCCCTTAATCATTTTTAGTGAAGAATTTATCTAATTTTTTTTATCCTACTAGAAAAATAGAGAGAATTGTTTTTTGACATTATGAGATTCTTATTGTATAGAACTTCCGGAAATAAAAAAAGTTAAAGGTTTCACCTGAATCTGGGATATTGCATCGTTTTGTTTGTCATAAGAAATTATGATGATTGTTTATTTGTGGGATAAAAATACCTTATTTGTTTGTCCTAAACTGTATTTTTCTAAGGCATTGAGTCCTAACTTAACCTGAGGGTGGCATGTATTTGAGCTTCTAGAAAACAATGTTAGAATATGGTTGCTTTGGTAGATGAAAAAGAAAAGGATAAAGTGTTTTATAAGGAGGAAGGTGGAAGAAAAGAAAAGTAAAGAGTGGAATGTTATGCTCATACTCTTGTTATGCTTGATTTGTGGAGAAGGAAGAATCCACTGTTGTTGTCACATCCAACTTTTTTATAATTCGAATTGTATTAAAATATTATCTTATCAATTCCAATGAAATTTTCAAATGCAAATGTCGATTTGTTTTTCTAATAGACTTATGGGAACATTATTTTTCTAAATTAACCTTTTCACTATATTAGTTCAAAATTCAACTTCTGGAAAATCAAATTTTCAATTTAATATTTGGTAGCAAAAATTCCTTTCTTTGTTGAGAATTCTGGGAAGATTTTATGATTTTTTTTTAAATAAGAAAAAAATTGGAAATTAAATTTATGTCAAACTAATTTAAAATAATTAACTAAAAATATTATGTTTAAAATTTAATTGTTTTAAGAGATGAAATAAAATAAAGAATAATTTAAGAATGAATAAATTTTAGTTTTGTTTAAATTTTTTATTACTAGTTTTTTGAAAAAAAAACTATTATAGTGAAAAATATAATTTTAATTAAGAAATAAACGTAATGGTTTAAATAAAATAAATGTTATTTTGGATTTTGTAAAAAAATATTTATTAATTTTAAAAAATTATTGTTATGTTGTGATAATAATAAAATGTTTGAATGTTACAAAATTTAAAAGATTTTATTAAACATGTTTAATGTCATATTGGAACGATAAGATTATTTGAAATGTAAGATGATTTGAAATGATGATTAAAAGTATATTTTATACTATAAATTTGACGATAAAAAATGATTAATAATAACTCTTGGTTTAAAATTGAAAATTTAAAATGTAAAATTAAATGATTAAAGTGAGTTTGTCATAGGAAATACCTACAAGTATCTAAATGTTTTTATTTAATATAAATTTCATAATTTTACTTTATATTTCATTTCATTTTGTATTTTTTTACTTTATTTTTTAAATTATTTTTAAGAAATTATATGATAATATTTTTGAAATTTTTACATGTACTTTTATAATTTTCATTCAATTTATTTGCAACCCACTATAATCATAATAAATTTTGTTTTCAATTATACTACAAAACCAATATCATAAGATCAAATTACAACAAAAACTAATATTACGAAACTAAAATTTATTTACTTTTAAATTATTTTTCTCTTTAAACAATTAAAATTTAATCTTAGTATTTTAATAAATATTTTAAATTATTTTTCCCTTAAGAATTTGGTTTTTGATGGGGATGAGCGTGCGTTTTTTATTTTTCCCAAGAAACCAATCCGAAAGTCCTTTTCGGATCCGGTTAGAGTAATGGGTTCACGTAATTCGGGTAGAGGAATTTTGAAACTGCAAGAGGCAAACAATGGGGTGCAGAAAAAACCCTGAATTAAATAGATTCATTTTGAAGCTTCCAACCTGATCAAACATTCAACGTGAATTAAAAATGATTTTTTTATTCTTTATTTCTATTGCTTTTATTTTTACTTACACTCTCGATTTTAGTGCAATGAAAATATTATATTATTTCCTCATTGCCTTTTATTTTGTTATTTAGATACACTAAAAACGAGAATCAAGAAAATTAACGCTTTCTTTGACTTTTATAACAAAATATTGTTTTACAAACAAACAAATAATAATTATAATAATTATTATAGTTATAATTTTGTTGGTGTTGTTATTATATAAGTAAAATTATGCAACTACACACGTCAATATTTTGTGTAATAGAGAGAGCCATTCTTCTGTTTCCGATCTGCTGTCTTTCGTTCTCTTTGTAGTGTTACAGTTTTTCACAGAGATAAAGAGAGAGAGAGAGAGAGAGAGAGAGAGAGAGAGAGAAAATTCTAGAGCGAGAGAGAGAAAACGATGAAGATCACAGCGTTGTTGGTGCTTAAATGCACAGGTGAAGGTTCCGATCCCGTGATTCTCGCGAACGCTTCCGACGTTACCCACTTCGGCTACTTCCAACGCCACAGCGTCAGGGAGTTCATCGTCTTTGTCGGTCGTACCGTCGCCAAACGCACCCCTCAAGGCCAACGCCAATCCGTACAACACGAAGGTTCTTTTCCCTTAGATTCCGTTTTTTTAGGGTTTCTTTCTTTTCCCACCTTGCTGTTTACCGACACCGATTACTCATTCGGGTTATTTCGCGATCGTTTATGTTGATCCGGATTCGGTTTATCATCTTTTGCCCTCCTTGCTCCCCGTCAGAATAATATAAATCGTAATTTTTAAAATTGACGATGTGGTATAACCGTGTGCTTTGATCTGCGGTGATTTCTTTGGTTTTCTGCGGGGGTCGATTTTTATATTTTGCCGAATTGTGAATGATTGAAAACGTTCTTCTTTTATTTTTTGATTGCAGAGTATAAGGTGCACACCTACAACAGAAATGGTCTTTGTGCGTTGGGATTTATGGATGATCATTACCCGATTAGAAGTGCCTTTTCTCTTCTAAACCAGGTGAGAGTCACAGCATCGCTTGTGGGTTCAGTGTTATGTTTTATTTACGGATTGTTGCTGCTTCCTTTGTTAGGATGAGACATGATTACTATTTTGAGGATGTTATAATTGTGTTAGGGGTTTGTGTTTCATTTATTTAATTTGTGGAGATTCTATAGGAAGAGCTGACTGTAACTATAAAATTGCAGGTGGTAGATGAATATCAAAAAGTTTTTGGTGAGTCATGGAGAACTGTACAGGAAGACAGTACTCAACCATGGCCCTATTTGAATGAAGCTCTGACAAAATTCCAGGCATGTAAATTCCTCGTCTATATTTTGTGAGCTGCAGCTAAAGGACTTATTCATTTTGTTTATTTTTTTTTTCTGTTTAATAAATTGTTACATTTTGGTATCGTTTATACACCATTACTTATGCCTCAAACCCCCTTTTATCTGTTCCTGTCAAATCATCAGGATCCTGCAGAGGCTGACAAATTGTTGAAAATCCAGAGAGAGTTAGATGAAACAAAAATCATCCTTGTAAGCACACACTGATTCCCTGCATCTATTGTCTTCCAAAGTTGCATAAGATATTTTGTCATGTAGTTGTTCAATTTTATACATGATAGCTATGTGTCTGTATTTTTTGTTTGAAATTCGTTTGAGAATTTGGCATTTTTTTCCCAAATACATATAGGTTTAGATTACAATACTGTGAGTTAAGTATCTTTTTAATGAACTCAAATGCAATGAAGTAACGCTAATTTGTCTCTTTCTAGCATTGTGATACGATGGCCTCCATTTTACATTATGTCTGTCTGTGGTTCATCAATAATTTAGTTGCTATTAGTTATTTCTTCCTGATTTGTTGCTGTTTCTTATTGATGTGCATTTACTTGGTTATGTTACTATAAATGGGTAGTCGAGAATTGGGCCTTCTAGGTGGGTTGTGGGGCTTTGTTAATTTCTTCCTACACGATAGGCTTGTTTAGATTCTGAAGTTTTCTGGCTTGTAGATTTCTTTGACCATATGTTTGCTTTCTGTTTGTGAACAGCATAAGACTATTGATAGTGTGCTGGCTAGAGGGGAGAAGCTGGACAGTTTAGTTGAGAAGAGTTCTGATCTGAGTGCCGCATCCCAGGTACATCTAAACAACTCCTGTTGCACTAATTTGCATTTGGGACTAGTACAGCAATGCTGCATATAGTCAGGCATCTATTATTGTCTGACATATTTTATGTCTTCTCTACATGGTTATGGTTATCATTGAGTTGAGTATTGCGTGCATGATGAATGCATTATGTAGCTTTGTGATTAATCTCTTTTCTTGCTGCAAAACTTTTATATATGCTTTTCCATTAGATGATCATACAAAATGCATTAATATGGATTATGTGTAATAAATAACATGCCAGTTTGGGACTTTGTTTTATACAATACACATCTGTGCTTTTGGCTTTTTGAGTCTATGTACATTAGAATGTGCTTTTCCAAGGGGTAAGAATGTGCCAAAAGTGGGCCAATCTAGATATCCCTTGCGGACTACTTTTCTTCCGTCATCCCACATAACTGCAGGCTGGCATGTGCTTGTGAAAAAAAAATTAGAAAAAAAAAACTTCCACAGGGTCATTGACAACTTTTTCATCCCAAATCCAAATCTGTAGGAGGGTGTACTGCCAACTAAAATGATGTTTAAAACAGTCAAAGGAAAAATTTAAAAGTTAAGGATTTTTATTTATTGCAAGTAAATAAAAATAAATACTGTGAAAAGAAATTAAAGTACACTTATAAGTATATGAGTGTACAACTTGATAATTGATGACAGTACAACTTGATAGTTCAACTCGCCCATGAACTGATAAATCCTTTTTGTGCAATCAGTTATCAACAATCAACAAAAAATGTGCTAATATTTTATGAAATAGTGAATGTAAATATTTAGTCATATTCAGCATACAGACAATTTTATACATCTAGGGATAATTAAGAAAACCTATTGAGTTATGGGGGATATGCCTATACAAGCCAGTGGGTTGACATGTGCAGCCTGCTCTGTTTGTTGCAAATAAGATTATTTGCAAGGTCATGGTGTTCCAAATATTTCTTAGGATGTGCGTTTTCGTCTTAAAACACTGTTGCCACGGCTGCCTGGTGTGTTTTTACCATTATATAAAGGGGACACTTTTTATTTTAATTGTTTTTGGTGTTATTTTTAATTAGGCTATTTTATCATTTACCAAATAAAAAAAGTCATTATTTGGTGAAGATATAAATTGGTAGCCGTACAAATATTTCTATTTTACCACACAATCCTTTCGAAACCACTTTTACAAAATTATCCATTTTTTGTTTTTTTTATTGTGTTATTTTAGTATAATAAAATTGTGGGTACTTGTGTTTCCGCTACTGTATTATTTTAGAAGGAAGAATAGAATCTCTTGGTGAGGGTATATTTTATTGACTTTTATAATCAATATCTTTTTATTGTAACTAAGGTTCTGCTAGGATAAATTTTTCATAAGCACTGGTTGGACAACAAAATTAGAGAAATAAAATAATAAGCTTCTTCATAAAATAAAATTAGCCTGGTGCAAAAGTTAAAAAAAGTTTAGATTTTTGGGGAAGCTAATACCGAAGAGTTTGTACATCTTAATTTATGAATAAACTAGTTTTATTTAATTAAGAAACTTATTTCATTTTTCGTTTGGTATTTTTTTTCTCTTGAAAGTACTTGTGAAGAAGTTCATCCAGACCCTAAGTCAGCACAATCTCTGGATGAAATTTTATTTCTTCACTTGTTCTTTGAATAGTTTTACAGTCTATTTAGATGATATTTTTTTTTTCTCATTTTTTTAGCTCTAGGAAACTGAACGAAATTGACATGCAAAAGGTTCTTCAATTATTTTTTCCTTTTTCGCATTTGTTTCAATCATTTATTGCAGAGTATATATACTCTATAAAGTAGTAAACTTATAAGGCTGGGTCCAATATTTATGCTTGTAATCATTTCCATCATTTCTTTTAGTTATTTGCTATTTAATTATTGAATGAAACAGCATTTTTGGTGCCTAAAGATTTGAGATGTCACATTGGTTTCTGAAAGAGAGAAAAGTGGCCATCTTTATCTTTTGAATATTAAGATATCGAGTAATTTAATTTCAGAGTCTTAATTGATGTGAAAATGGTGTTTTTTGGACCTAATATGAATATGTGAGCTATATGGTTATTTCATTTGCATGGAATATGAGCATTTGAACTATGTTTGGTTTTTCCTTGGAAGATAACTGTGTTAATGATGAATGTATTATTTTTTCCTCTAGTTCGTTTTACTGACTCAAAATGTGACATTGGCGTTTGAAACAGATGTTCTATAAACAAGCCAAGAAAACCAATCAGTGTTGTACTATATTGTAAGCTTTGACCATAATATGCTGCGAGCTCACTTGGATCCTGTTCAGACATGGAGATTGTTGGATAGGAGAAAATAGCTTCATATGTCTATCACTTTACATTGTTTGGTTGGTGAAATTATGATGTGATTTACCTGATATATGTATTGTCTTACTGTGTGACAAATTCAAATACCCATTTACCTTGTTGTGATGTTCACTATGATAATTTATAGTATGCATAAATTATTGTTCTGGTGGAGTCATTCCATGTTAGTTTGTTGTTGGATATTGACATTGTCACATCCTCATTCGCTTTATTTTTTTCTTGACCTTGGGGTGATTTGTGCCATCCTATTCAGACAAGATGCTCCATGTAATTAATTAGAATTTACATTTGGTTCGTAAAAGATGGAAATTGAGATGATGATTGGTAGGCTGGTGAATACACTTTTACATAAATGAGTCTTCGAATTATGTTGTAAAAATTCTGGTATATCATATATCATATTTAAGAGACAGAGAAATAAATAAAAGATATATAAAAGAAAAGAATATTATTTTAAATATTATTATTCATACACACTATAACATTGATTATAAGTTATATAAAAAATAAGGTATAATCGATTAATTGATTTATAGTAAGATTAACCATAAGGATAAGGTTAACATAAATTACAGATAAGATTAATACTAATTGATTTATGATATGATTTATTTTAACTAACAATAAAGATAAGATTAATACTATATAAGTTGTAATATTTATTTTAACTAATAATAGAGATAAAGCTAATATTCTTTAAAGCTAGGGAATAAATATTATTCATGCATATTTAGGAGCAAATGAAATGAAAAATACTAGGAGCTAAAACTTTTTGTGAAGAAATGATCAAGATGTGTTGTTGAATTAATAAGTGGAACTTTAATCAAGTCAAAAAGCAATTTATCATGAACTAAGTTATAACAACGTGAAGAGTATATTTATTGTCACAGAACATTAAGATTAGGAGAAACACCAAAGTCATGAATTGAATATGTGAGCATTGAATTTGACAAGTGACACTAGGATGATCACGATACTTAACTTTAGAAAAACTTTGAGAAATTATGACTTGCTTTTTAGATTTTTAGGATATAAGAGAACAAATAAGATAGACTCGGGAACCAATTATGAATTTCCTAGTATTAATACAACCAACCCAATCACTGAGCTGAATTTCACTGGTAGAAGGAAAGAAGATTCTTAATGTTGGAGCAATTTTAAAGTAACGAAGAATACAATAAGCAATGAACTGACATAGGTGTGAATAACAAAATTAATATCAGGTTTCTTGTTGGTAAGATATATCAACATGTCAATCAAGCTTTATTAAGATACCTCAAAAAGTAAAGACGGAATGGAAAATAGATAATTTTCACTATTGTCACTATAAACACGGTGAAGGAAGTATTGTTTTTCAAAATAAAGATAGAATAGTTAACGAAATATCATTGGTGACTGGCTTGTCTCAATCTATAGAGATTATTGTAGGGATTGAGTGACTCGTCTAAGGTTGAAGAATTATTTAAAGCTAAGAATGGAAGTAATTCTAGTATCGGGGGGAAGACAAGAGAGTGCATGCTCTCATACAATGTAAAATTTATGGAATGTCATATACAAAGACTATGAAAGAAACAGTAAACAAAATAATATTCTTTTAAATATTATTTTTTACTCATATATTATAGCATTAGTTACATGTTATATATATAGGAAATCACTTACAATATACTAACTAATTTATAATAAAGATTAAGGCTTAATATGTTTTAATATGTTTTTCGGTGTCAATGTTGTTTGAGGGGTTTCTTCATTGTGATTCCTCAATTTTTTTATTCTCACTCTAGTCCTCATTTTATTTAAAATGAGTGATATGATATATCACTTTCAATAAATTGGTGTTAACATAATTTGTAAGGTAATCATGTGTTAGTGATTCTGAGTTTTTACAACCCTTCATTTTCTCTGTACTTAACAGTCATGGAAGTATGATGAGTAAAAAAGGGATTGGGGGATTAAAGAAGTCTAGAATCACTCACACATAGTCATATTTCAAACGCTGTTAATATCAATTTAATAAAAAATATCACATTAATTTCTTTTAAATAAAATGATACTAAATTGAGGACAATACAAATTAAAAAAATCACACCAACTAAATTCCTCAAATATTGAGACCAAGTAAAAGTAAAAATAAGGTTAATAATAACAAAGAGATATAAGACTATAATATTATCTGATTAATAATAAGATTTAGTTTAACTAAAAGTAAAAATAAAGATGATGCTAATTAAATATAAGGCTAATACCTACTAACTATATTTCAACTAATAGTAGAAGTAAGGTTAATAAATATATCATTTCGTATTTAAATTATTTTATTAAGATTTTTAATTTTGTTGAGAATCTTATTAAGGAAACAATTTAGAAATAGAAGATATATTATTTGAGAAATTTATCCGTTGGTATCTCAATCCTTCGGAGGCCAAATTGAATATTGATTTGCTTTTTAATGGTTTCTTTTCGATCGCTTTATCATATAAAATGATCTTACCCTTCTCAAGAGAGAAATGAATATTAACTTCGTGCTCGTTTTTATTAATCTCCTTATATTCTTTTTAAATATTACCTTTATTTTAAACTATAGTTTTAATCTCCTTATTCTTTTTAAAATATTTTTCTTAACTAAAATTGAGGTGACAAGAATCAATAAATGTATTTAAAGTAACTAAAACTTATTTATAGTTAAGAAGAAAGTTTTTTGTTTTTCTCAAAATTAAAACACTACTTGTATTTTTATAATATAGCTTTTCAATTTTCACTTGAAACCCTTGGTAAGTAACGTAGTCTTCTTGAAACATTTATGAAGGAACTGGAACCACGTCACCTTTGGTGGGTGATGAAGAAACTTAATATGGACAACACTTGTGCCTACAAGTATTGTGCTCATTACTTTAAATTATGTCAATTCATGACATGTTTCTAAAAATGTGTTAACAACGTCCATATATTTAAAAGGGTTATTTCTAAATCTTATAATTCAAATAGAGTAATTTTATATTCTAGAAACGAGTGCGTTCAATATTTATCTATTTCATATCATGTAGCTTGTAAAGAATGACTATAAGAAGAAACCATAACTGTCATACAATTAATGTTATAGATTTTAATTTTTTTTTTGCAAAACACGTAATTGACCTTGTATTTGTCGATGAAAGTAGTGGTTTATTAAGATATTATTGGTAGTTCTATATCGATCATATCCAAAGTCAAGATCAATTCACAATATATATATATATATATATATATATATATATATATATATAAAAGTGAGTGTGATCTCATCGTACAAGTCGATTTTGTAAGATTAAATTAGATTTAAAATTTACTTGTTAATATGATATTAAAGTCATGAATTAAATTTTATTTTAGTGAAATTTATTTTTTATTGAATTTATTGTTCTACCCTCTATAATACGACCATCAAACTACACATTAGTATGCATCCCACGGCTGAGATGATATGCTTCGACTTGAGATGAGTGTGTTCTAAAAGTTAGTTAACTATATTCAAGTTTGATTAAATGATATTATACTTTTGTATTCATCTAATGTCACACGTGAGTATCAGAGTTTATCTTAACGAAATTCAAGTCAGTTTCGTAAGGTTGATATAAGATTAAAATTCATTTCCTAATATCATATCAGAGTACTGTGTTATTATTTTAATGAATTTTATTGTTTGTTGGATTTATTATTTTATCCACTATCGAATTATTCGTTAATATCTAATCTCACGCTAAAAATGTATATATCTCAATATAAAAATAGTTTATCCTGATAATTAAATTCAAGTTCGATTAAATGATATTATACTTTTATATTCATCGTCACAAGTGAATAATTCATTTATTGTCAGTAGTGTGTCAAAACTAGCTTACCTGTGCAAATAAATTTGGTCACAAGACCTATGAATATTGGTTAGCCGTGTAATTAAATGTGTAAGGTTCCCCTTAGAATGTGAATATTGATTTTCATTGTTAGTATTTATAGAAGTGGTTAATTCAACAATATATTTGATTAAATAACATGACATCTGAAAATGACTTGTGTGACCATAAGAAGCATAGAATTAATATAGTCATTTATATTAGGATAAGTATATTAACAACTAATTAAATGGTTACTTTGAGTGTATAAAACGAAATTAGTTAGGTTAACTATATTTAGAACTAATTAAATGATACTTTGAGTGTATGAAGTGAATTGGATCAAAAGGACATATGATATAACCGTTTTGAGTGTTTATGATACAATCTTGACTCCATAACGATTACATCAAACCTTCTTGTTAAATAAATCTTGGACAATTGTGATCTTAAATAACTAACGAATACTAACAGTAATAAATATGTAATTTTTAGATCAATATAAAATGAAAACTAATAAAGTCATTCCATCTAAAGTAATTACTTATAGCTTAGAAATAATATATTATAAAATAAAATATTATTAAAAGGTGAAGTTAATTATATTCAAATATGTTTAGCTAAAAAAATTTAAAAAAATATAGCAATCTACACAATAAATAATATAAAAAAGAAATGAAAGAGAAAACAACATTATCTTCATAATAAACATTATAAAAAGACAAAATAAAGCATTTCATAAGAAAATAAATTATAAATAAAAAATAGGATTAAATATGATTTTAGTCTCTAAATTTGGATGCAAAATTGGAACTTATTTCTATTTAAAACTTTGATATATTTTGGTCTCTGGAGAAAATGTATGAGTGTGACGAAAATGTTCGGAAATATGAATGTGAGACGAAGAAAGAAGAAATGGAAATGTAAATGTGAGACGAAGAAGGGAACTAGACAAAGAAAAAGGAGAGGGAAATATGAAAATAAAATAGAAGTGGGAAAGTGAAATTTTAACCTTCCAATTATGTAGGTCATAAACCTCTAAAAAAAATTAATTAAAGTTCTCACTATTATTATCACTTCTCCGTTTCTTATATTAATTTATGTTAATTTGCAGGAAATTTTTATAATCTCCAAAAATAATTTCCACTTAATATAATTTTATTGTAGTAAAATTTTAATTTTATATACAAAGGTTAGTAACTAAAAATATATTTAATCTTAATAAATAATATTATTAATTTTAAATAAAAATAACCAATCTAATATTAAAATATCATAGACGTTAAATAATTACATTAAAAAAAATGGGGGAACAAAGACCCCAAACCACCAAATATATTGATTTTTTTTCTTGATATAAATTTCTTTCCATGATTATATTGTGTGAGAAATATTTGCGTAGAAAAGACGTAACATAGATGCGGTGTGATAATACAAAAACACATGCATAAAGAATAAGATAAACGAAGATGAAAGGTAGTTGCATGAAAAAGAAAAGAAAAAAAACGATGAACAATGAATAAATTCTGCTTCTGTATGGTACCACTACCATCACAATTGTACTGAAATTGAGTTTGATTTTTTTTTTCTCTAATTGTTTGTGTTGAAACTGTTAATACTCGATGACTTTCTTTGTAATTAGAGAATTTAACATATATTTCACATTATAGTTAAAGTTATGTAAGAAAGTCACAAAATAAAATTAGTGATAAATCGCATAATATTATATTGTTTTATAATACTCCAAATTAAAATTGTCGAGTTAGTAAAATGTTTATCGATAAATTTATCAACAGATAGAAAAATTTGTTGGTAATTACTAATTATCAAATTTCATCAATACTTATCAATGATTAAAAGTTGTTAATAAATATTTGTCAGTAATTGTTAGAAGATTTTGATTATCACTAATTATTTATTGGTAAAATCACGATTTAGTTTTTTTCCTTTTTCTCATTCTATTTTTTTTCTTCTTGTATGACATTATATTTAGTTTTACCCATATTTGTATGGCATTCATTCATATTTTAAATTTTAATTTCTTGATAATATAATTTGTGCTTCTAAAACTTTTACAATTTTTTTTTTTGTTTCATCAGAATTTTGTGTGGTGGTCTGATCATTAATTTGTTAATGTGCTAACCATGTTTGTAAAAATGGTAGAATTCTTGCATGATTACAATTTTATTATTTTAGTTGGGTTGATAGTGTTTATAATGTTAGACTTCATTTTCTTTTATTACTTTTTAGATTAACTTGCTTTTATCTATGAGTTCTTATTATATACATTTTTTGTACTTGAATGCATGTTGGTTGATTTATTCAATCACTTTTCCAGCAAATATAATGTATAAATGTAATAAATGTAGTGCAATAAATGTCGGTTATTATTAGTTAAATTATTATTCACCAAGAAGTAATTATTCATGTATTCGAAGTATTCTTAAGTGTAACTTTATGTTCATTCTTGACACCTAGAGTTTAATATTATCAAATTTCATTATGATTTCTTGGTAACTGTTCGAATAATTTATTTGCATTAAAATCAAAACTCTATAACTAGCTAGAGCCTTATATATATATATATATATATATATATATATATATATATATATATATATATATATATATATATATATATATAATTGTAGAAGAAAAAATTAGTTATACCACAACTTAAAAATAGTTCTCACTTAATCTCAAGGTAGTGAAATAATAAGATGAGTGATTCCAATAACAAACAAAAACTAATTCACATGTAGAAGGTTATTAACCCTACACATGTACTTCTCTTACTAGTTAGTTTCAAAACTACCGTATTCTTATACCAAATAACCATGTTTTGTTTTTTAGAATGATCCAACCATATATATTTTAAATGACTTTTTAAGTGAATTTTCAAATAGTAGTCACAATAAATAAAAAGTAAATTTAAATAAGATATAAATTGAATTTTATAATATTAATAACAACAAATAAAATACTATAACTATTATAAAATTATAAAATCATAATATTAAGTGTCTAAACACAAAAAAAACAATTTCAAATATTTAAAAGAAAAATTAATATAAAATGGACATATCGTATTCTATTTTTTTAAAATAGAACTAATCATTATATCAAAAATATATGTAGTATAATATCTAATATTTATATGTATTTATGCACAGATGAAAAATACCCTATTACTAATAATCATATTATTAAAAATTTCACATGATTTTACCCAAAAATATCAATAGAATTTCGAAAAACATTGGTGCACCTTTGAAACATTTAACATATAAGCATACCAAAAATATCAAGATACTATTATCATATAAACAAATAATACACACAATAGTTTCTTAAATAAAATACTGAAATATAAAAAATAATTAAAATTTAGTAAAACATATATGATGTAACTACCAATTTTGAATATTTCAAAAATAATATTTAAAATTAAATTCTTTTAATCAAGTTTTTAATTATTTTTCTAAATACAATATTAAAATTTATATTTTAATTTTTTAAATATTTTTTATAATATATATATATATCATTTAAAATATGATATTAATAACATTAAATTAAAATTAATAATAATAATAATATATAAAATTAATCATAAAATATTTTATTAACAATATAAAAATAAAACATGAATATTTTTTAATCGAATAAATTAATATAATAAATAGACAGAAAAAAAAAACGTGCGTACCCACGTGTAAGAAGAAACGCCGACAGTTTACCCTTGTGAGGTGTATAAGACAGTATAATAGTATTAGCACCTGTCACGTAACTCCTTAAATGCGTTCCTCTTTCACTCTTTCTTTCACTCCTTCCATGGCTGCTTCTCTCCTTCTCTCTCTCTTCCTTATCTTTTCAGTCATTTCGTCGAACAGATGCTGCGCGTTGCAACACCCAATTTCCTATGCCAACTTCACCATCGTCAATGTCTTCCCTCACGATCCACAAGCCTTCACCCAGGTCATCCAATTTCTCTTCTCTCTTTTCTTCTTTGCATCTTTCACACACAAAACCCAAAATCTACTTTACTACAACAAGCAAAAATAACTATTGTCACTGAAATTATCTTCACATGATATAACCCAGGATTTCAAGACACATGAAGATTATGTCTTTAAAACAAAGTATGTTATAGTGAGGAATGAATATAAAAACTTAGACAATTATGTTGTTCATTTTTCTATTAATTTTTATGTTTTTATTTCTTAGAAAGTTTTGCTTTTCATACTTAGATGAATATTTTCATTGACCTTTTTAAAGGAAAACAATTAATATTTCCTCTCTAGACCAATTTTCAAAACTAATCTATTTTATTTAAGAAAAACAACACTAAGAGAAGAAACAGTAAAGACTTCAGAAAAAGACAAAAATATTCTTTATTTAGTAGAGAAAGTTTCAGTTAGAAAAAAGTTTGTCTGTTGAATGAGACGAAAAACGCATTCCGTTTTTCGATTTTTTTTATTAACCAGGCCATGTAACGACAATTATATTTGTTTTACAAGTTAACCAAATATGATCTGTTGTGGTTAATATAAAACAAAAATACAAAAGAAATACTATGTGTCGGGCTGAGTTAGAGAAAGAGTCGGGTCAGATCGAATTTGATATTTAAATTGAGTTGAGTCGGATCCGATTAAAGGTTGAATTGAGTCGGACCAGGTCAAAAATTGAGTTAAGTCAGATACCGAACTAAAAGTTGAGTCAAGTCAGTCGAAATCGAAGGTTAAATCGAATCACCTAAAACCGAAGGTTGAACTAAGTTGACCGAAATCCAAGATCGAGTCGAGTCGGTCAAAAATTAAATTAAATTATGAATAATTCAAATAATACTATGTATTTCAATTTCTTAGAATTATCGAAATCATTCATCCATACACAAGATTATTATTTTACATTAATAACAATATCATCTCATATATATTAATCACAAATACTCCCATTTTATTTTCATCGAGACAAATAAGTAACATAATGTGTCAACATAATAATTCCATCACCCAAATATGAAATAAAAAACCAAGACTAGTTGAAAAAAAATTATAACTACTCAGTAAAATAAAAAGTTAACAAAAAAAATACTTAAAATTTACTTACATCTTACAAATATATTTATTTATTTTTCAAATTAAACAAACTTTTTTTTTATCTTCTATTTTTTCTTAAACTAAATAACCTAAGTGAGAATAAGTTGGGTTGATAAATAGAAAGTTTTTATTGTGTATATGTTTAATGAGTATTTCCATTAAGTTCGTAGCATTTTTAAAGCGAAAACTTTATTTAATCTTATCCAAATTTCTTTTCAAAACTAGTCTTAATAACTTGACGTAAAAAAAGAAAAAAAAAAAAAGAGGAGGAAAGTTTTTAAAAAGAGAAAAAAAAATATTTTCTTGACAATCTCTCATAGATTGAACTATTTGATACCCTTTCAAGTAATTGAGTAAATATTTGGCCTTATGTTGT
>Ga0209589_1001335_pt1 | contig 40351 bp, 28 predicted proteins | sample CowpeawhiteBW_FD_187525 | JGI IMG/M metagenome (GOLD analysis project Ga0209589, IMG submission 187525) | Root nodule microbial communities of legume samples collected from California USA - Cow pea white BW (SPAdes) (version 2) | ecosystem: Host-associated > Plants > Roots > Nodule | place: USA...
AAAGTAATGTATATCGAGACCACCTAATATTCGGACATCACCAGTATAAGCCACCTAGCCAAGTAGTCGGTCAAGACCGACTACCCGAACACACCTGCTAAGTTCTCCAAAAAGCTAAGGGGACCCCCGCATTCAATAGGCCTCTAGGGCCTGGGTTGGGGCCCAGGCCCACTCATGGCCCAAACTAGGGCCCAGGTCAAGACCCAGCCCATGTAATGGTCAAACGTCATTAATGTTCTATAAATACACGTGGACCCCATCATTTAAAGGGACGCATTCATTAATCATTGATTTGACTCTCTGAGAGCTTTGACTTACTTGAGCTTCGGAGATTCTTCTGCAGGTAACCCCTCCCGGGTCCAAGCCGACATGTATCGACCGGGAAGAGGCCAACTGAAGAGATAGCGGACTACGTGGTAAGGTGACGCTTGTGCCTAACTTACCTTATTTGTTCTTCTGCAGGAACAATAATAATCGTTATTATTATATGTTACTATTATATTATTATTATTATTATTATTATTATTATTATTATTAGTATTAGTATTATTAACATTATTAGTAGTAAGTTATTACTCTTATTTGTAATATATAATATTATTACTATTATATATTTTTGTTAGTAATTACGTCTCAATTTTTATTAGATTATAATAAATTATTTTTTTGTTTTAAACTTATTATTATTATTATTATTATTATTATTATTATTATAGTTAGACACATATTTTACTTTTATTTACTACGAGATCATATTTCAATTACTTGCTTTTTGTATTTGTTTTGTTATTCATTTTATCTCTATATCTTGGTATTTTTTGAATTGAAAACAAAAGTTACTAAAATTAGTAGAATGATAAAAGTGACAAATAACTTTTTATTATGAATAATTATTTAAATTTAATAAATAATAATTAAGAGGATAAAATTGTAAAAACAAAAAATGACATAAAAATGTGTATCTCTTTATATATTTAGTTAGTGTACTATTATTATTATTACTATTATTATTATTATTATTATTATCACTATGGGATATTATTATTATTATTATTATTATTATTATTATTATTGTTATTATTATTATCACTAGGGGATATTATTATAATGATATTATTATTATAGTTAGACACACATCTTAATTTTATTTACTATGAGATTATATTTCAATTACTTGTCCTTTTTAATTGTTTTGTTGCTGATGTATATCTTTATATATAATTATAGATTATTAGTATGTCAACATTACCCTTGGTATTTGCATTGACACTAATATTTATAGCATAAAAATAATAATAATTATTATTATTATTATCATTTGTTTGTTATTATTAGTACATTATAATTATAATTATAATAATAATAATAATTATTATTCATAATATAAGTGCTTTTTTTAATTATAAAACACATTATTATACTAAATACTTTTGCTACATAGATTTTTAATCTTTTAAAAATTTTATAATCTATAATTTATATTAATATTACTATTATTTTTTTTAATGGTTAAATAAATATAATAACAATTATATTATTATTCTAAACATATTTGAAATAAATAAAAAAACATGTGTACACGCACGAGTCATATACTATTATAATTATTTTTGTAAAATCAATTAACTACACCATATTGGGATATTAATTTTATTTATTATATTTAAAACTGAATTTACAACTTCATTTAATTAATAATAACATTCAAAACAATATAACCTAATTTTCATAATATTTATTATTTTATTTTTATATTACTGTTATTATTATCAATGATAACTCTAATTATTGTTATTATTATTATTATAAGCTCTAATTATAATAATAATAATAATTATTATTAACTATAATTGTTGTTATCAGCTATAATTATTATAATCAGTATTACTACCAACTATAAGTATTATTATTATCATTATTAACTACAATTATTTCTATTATTATATTACTATTATTATTATTACTACTACTATTATTATTAATTAGAACTATAATTATTATGGTTACATACACATTTTACTTTTACTTACTATCTATCAATCATGTTTCAATCACTTGATCCTTTTATTTGTTTTGTTTTTTATTTATCTCTATATTTGAATGATTATTTCAATTCAAAAAAATAGTTACAAAAATTAGTAAAATAATAAAACTGAAAATATTTTTTTTAAATAATTATTTAAGTTTAAAATATAACAATTAAGAGGATAAAATTAAAAAAACAAAAAAGATACCAAAGATGTTTATCTCTTTATATGTGTAGTTGTATTATTTTAGTGTTATTATTATTATTATAGTTAAACACACATTTTACATTTATTTACTACGGGATCATATCTCAATTACTTGTACTTTTTATTTGTTTTGTTGTTCATTTTATTTTTATATCTATGTAATTATTTGAATTAAAAAAAATAGTTACTAAAATTATTAAAATGATAAAATGGACAAATAATTTTTATTATGAATAATTATTTTAATTTAACAAATAATAATTAAGAGGATAAAATTGTATAAACAAAAGAGGACACAACAAATGTATATCTCTTTATATATGTAGTTATTGTATTATTATTATTATTATTTTTATCACAACGAGATATTATTACAATGGTATTATTATTATTATCATTATAGTTAGACACACATCTTAAATTAATTTACTACAGGACCGTATTTCAATTACTTGTCATTTTTATTTGTTTTGTTGTTAATGTATATCTTTATATATAATTATAGATTATTATTATTATAGTTGACATTAGCCTTAGTGTTAGCATTAATATTAATATTTATAGCATAATATTATTATTATTATTGGTATCATTATTATTATTACTATTCATAATGGTGTTATTATTATAAGTGTGCTTTTTTTAATTATAAAAAACGTTGTTATACTAAATACTTTTGCTTAATAGAGTTTTAATCTTTTAAAATTTTTATAATTTATAATTTATATTAATATTAATTATTATTTTTAATGGTTAAATAAGTATAATAACAATTATATTATTATTCTAAAAAAATTAAAATAAACAAAAAACAAAAAACAAAATTGTTCGCACGGATCATAGACTATTATAATTATTTTGTAAAATCAATTAACTATATTATATTGTGATATCAATTCTATTTATTATATTTAAAACTAAAATTATTATTGCATCACTTAGATATACTATTTCATTACTTTAATAACAACATTTACAACAATATAACTTAATTTTCATAATATTTTATTACATAATACTTTAACTATTTTATTATTTTAATATACAAAATAAAACAAATATGTCTCATGCATACGCACGGGTCAGTATACTAGTGCCATATAAAAGTACTTGGTTAATTAACCACAAATAGAGAATTTATAAAAGGATGTTACTGTTATAAAATCAAGCTAGAGAAGAAGGAAGAATAGAGAATGAGAGAATGAGGAACAACTTTTCTATGTGTCTTATTATTAATAGGAAGAGTCCTATATATACTCACTACTAGAAAAATGTAATTTAGCCACTGATATTAGCTACCAAATTAATTTAGTCGCAAATTGTAACTGAAATAACCACCAATTCATAGTAGTCGTCAATAACCACCGATTTAGCGACTGAATAAATGTACAATAATATTCAATATTATAGCGACTGAAATAGTCGCTGAAAACTTTTAGTCTCTAAATATTATGTTTTAGCCACCAATTTAGTGACCAAAATAAATCTTATTTTGCAAAATATATTTAATATGGTAATTAGTAATCGATTATTTTCGGTTGCTAAACATTATTTAATATGTATTGTTTTAGCCACCGATCTAGCGACCGAAATAAATTATATTTTGTAAAATATATTTTATTAAATTATGTATTTTTACATTTTGTCGACACTTAAAGAAAAATAATATCCTACTTTAAAAAATACTCCACTACCATTAGAATCACTACCACCACCAACATCAGCACTACCACCATTACCACCACCACCACCACCACCACCTTCATCACCACCACCTTCACCACCACATCCACCACCACCACCACATTTCTTTTCTCATTGTCATTTTGCCTTAATTGTTAATGTTTTGTCTCCTTACAGCTATGAAGGTAACTAGGCGATGACGATCACCCACGACAGCGGCGGTCACCCACGACAAACGTAACGTTGCACTCCCTTCACTTCGTAATTCCTTTTTTGTTTCTTCATTTTCCTTTGCTGCATAATTGTGTTGATAGCTAATTATTTAACTCAGATGCAATGCAATTTGATTGTTATAGTTTAGGAAGACCATATTTTATTTGCTCTCTTGCCTTAGCTAATATGAATTTTCTTTAAGTTTTGAATTGATTTTCACTAGTTTTGAATTTAGTAAATATTTTGGTTTAAATGGGCTAGACAGGTGACAGTTGACTGATTCTCAATATCTTGATGCTTAGTAAACAATTCACATTCACTGATTTTTTTCCATTCTTACTGCTTTCATGCCTAACTTTACAGGAGCACACACTTATTCACAAGATGCGGTAGTTTTCCATGATTCTGTTTTGTTTGTGGCTGGGTTTAAATCTTGTAAGGAACTATTTATACCATTATGTATAACTTTAATAGTTCTAAGGAACCCCATTTGTATAAATAACTAATAGAGTCCATGTTAAATAATAAGAATTAATAATTAATCCATGATTATTATCTTCATTCTACATTCTTCAAAGTTTATACCATAATTTCTAAATTCCTTTTGCTTGATTATACTGAATGAAAAAAATTGAATGAAAATGTTAGTTTCAAATCCATGTTATAAAGATATACCTAGAATGAAGATCGGTTTGTATCATATTCTAAATTTTAATTGGTATATAATATTAATTAATATATGTTGGATTCTCTAACTTTTTCCATATCACATTACAATTTAATTCACTAAAACAATTACATTGATTAACTAGCATAAACGAGAGTCCGCCAAAAATGGGATGTTATTAAGCGTCCATTAAATCAACTCTATATGATATAAAGTAATTAAAAAAAAATAAAGTCACCAAAATAGACCCTAAGCGAACTCTAAGTATTTAAAAACTAAAAAAATACAATAATAATGAGATAATGTGTCGGAAAAACACATAAAAATGTTAATATAATATTATGAATTAAATAATATTAATGAGTAGTTACATAATTGAAGCAGTTAATGGTAATCATTAATGAAATTCAAAGTAATTATGTGTGCATTTAAATGATACAAATAATTAATTAAAATAAAAATTGTGTCTAAAATTTATTTCCCCTGTGCCAAAATTTAGTTTTCCCTCCTTTTCAAATACTTTTCATGTTTTAAACTTTTTTCCCTTTCACAGACTCTTCAATGCCCAGCTGCTCTTCGATCCGTAGTTGTTGTCTAAAGAAATTTCAGAATTGGTGTTCATCACCCCCTATCGCCAGATCACGTCAATGGTGCACGACTGTCACACTTCTGTTCCTTCAAAAAGAGAAAAAAAAATGACAGTTTAGAGCCACAAATTTCGGTCTTTTCGTTTTCTTCAAGCCAGGTTAGTTTGGTTTGTGTTGATGGTAGTGTGTGGTGTGGGTTCTGGATTATTTTGAGAACAAGAAATATGTTTGAAGATGTTATAACCCTCCCTATTCTTTTGAACTCTTGCTCATAATCTCACTTTATAACATTAATGTACCACCGCTTCAAGTTTTTGCTCTGCCACTTTTCCACCGCACCATTCTTGCATACAACCACTGCTTCAAGTCTTTGCTATGCTCTGTAACACCACACACTGTCACTTTTCTTACTGTTGCTTATTTTTTCACTTATAGCCCATTTTTTTTTGTTTTCTGTTAGGTGATGTTAGAAGCATAGACAGATTATTGTTGATTGTGTGAAGAGCCACAACTTTGTGTGTCTTTCTAATGTTGTGGTATTGTTTTTATAAGATTAGGTACTATTTGTGTGTATGTTGAACAAGTATTAAGTGATTTTCAAATTATTCATTTCATTTTAGATGCAGGCTTACATTAGCACTTCATTCAAATTTTGCATATATTTTTTTATCATTTGTGTGAACTCAAACTATCTTATTGAGGAAAACCTTGAGACCAAAATGCATATTTATGATCTGAACCGTCAATTTCATTCCACACAGAAAGTATATTTAGAAAACAAGAACTCATAAGATTTAATAAATCAAAACAAGGACAAGAACGATGGATGGTTGCATACACATTGAAAAAACTCATAAACTGCCATTCCTCAATGCTTTAAGGTGATCCTATATCAGGATAATTTAGAAAATTGAACATTTCTAACTTATAGAGTATAAACACTATTTTACTCGTACAGAAAGTGATGTTATAGATGGTTGAGTAGTCAATGCCAAAATCATTTTGATTTTTAGTTTTTCAACTTTAGTCTGTATCCTCTTTAGTCGTTCCTTGGTATGAGAAATGATTAACATGAAAACAAATAGAAGATTATCAATTTAAAAGTTGATCTTATATTAAACAATTTTTTTATTATTTTATTTTTATTTAGAAAGTTTTATACTCCTGACTTGAAATTAAAAGTGTAAACATTTGCTTCATAGTTGCTATACGTTTGTATTGTGAGACTAATAACTTGAAAAATATCTAATATATTACCATTATAAAACTGAATATTCATGATTAAGAAGTAATTCTTATTTAAAAACATATATGCACAAATTTCTAAATTAAAAACTAAGATAATTAAGCTTACTTAGAACTTTATAAGGTTTTCGCTAGCATGTGCAATGTAGAAGGAATAATGCTGGTGAACATATACATCTAAATCAAGGAGAAAGTTTTTTACACCAGCCACTTCATTACGTTCAATTTCTTATTCTTTTATCATGGAAGGAAGCTCCCTAATATTGCTAAAATCATATCCCAATGATACAACCTGCCAAGCTAAAATCCTATCCCATTAATACAACCTACCAAGCAGTATAGGCTGTTAATTAAACTCATACTATAAGTCAATTAAAAGTATGCATGCATATTTAGGTATTTAACAAAATATTAAATGAAGTCACTATTGTCATTGAGATATCTATTTCTACATCTAATAAAAATGACGTTTCAAATGAAAGGAAATGGTCTAAGAACTTTATAATATGCAGGTACATGACACCCTGTATTTGTCAGTTACTCATGAATTAACTCTTCCCCAATATATACACACTAAAAATATAACACTAGCATTTGTTAACAATCGAAAGACAACCTTTGCTTCTTCCATTTGTAAGCAGCTTCCAAGATATTAAGATTAGTTGTCTAACATTCTTCAGGGAATAAAAAGTTGACAAATTCTTCAATTTTGCAAAATTAAATTAACAGGAATGGTGTAAGAAAACTAAATAAGTGTCACCATGTAGAATGTGGGAACTACATAAAGCATACATAGTTAGTTACATACCTAGTAGAACCATCTTTAGTGGAAACATAAGTTCTCTTCTTGAGCTTCTTGGGCAGCTTAGACTGGATTAAGCTAACATCACCTGGCTCTCCAAATGTAGTCTCCATGTTGAGCCATTTTTCCAATAACTTGTCTAAACTTGTCTTCACCTTACATTGTCACCAATACTAAATTCTCTATCAAAATTTAATTGATATATAATATTATTTAAAATATATTGGATTCTCCTATCACTTTACAGTTTATTTGGAGAAGGTTGTTTGTGTGAGGTTTCACTAAGTTGCCTAGTCAAGACTTGGGGGAAAATAGAAGTAGAGACAACATTCAAAAGTTGTGAACTTTAAGCAAAGGTGATTTATTGAGTTAGCATTTTATCTTATTCTTGTTCAATTTAAATTTTAATTAAATGTTATGATTTGAATATTGGTTTCACTCTTTTTTGTGTTAATTGTATGTTATTACCTAATTTTTTATTACATAATAAAATATTGCCTATTATTTCATTTGTGATATTGGTAGGCACTTATTTACGTAAAATTTTAAAATAAATTATTGGCTTTTAGGTTGTGGTAATTTTGCACTAATGAAAATCCCTGAAGGTAGAAAATGGATGTATAAAAGATTAGATGCTAATAAACATTTGACAAATGAATTTAGAGAAGGGGTGTATGAGTTCCTACAATATGTTATTGGTCAAGAAAAGTTTGTAGAATAAGGTGAAATGTTAAGGTGTCCTTGTGTTAAATGTAGATGTAAAGTTTTCAAGTATGTGGGTCAAGTTGGGTTGGATCTTTATGAAGAGGGATTCATGCCTAATTATATTTGTGGACAATTCATGGTGTAGAATTACCACAATTTGCCCAAGTGGATGTTCAGAGTACTAATTATCGAACTTGTGAGCAACGAGATGAATTAGATCCTTTCCATCAAATGATCATGGATCATGTTGGACCCTCAAATGCATATTGTATGCAACAAGATGGTGTAATTGGATCAGAGTACATGAACGAAGAACCTGATCCTGAAACTCAAAAGTGCTTTGACATGCTTGCTGTTGCACAAGCACCCTTGTGAGAAGGATGTGAGAATCACTTACAATTGTCGGCTTCTTTGGAAGCTCTAAGCTTGATATCTGATTACAATATGTCTGAAGGATATTTCAATAGAATGGTCCAACTTATGGGGGAGACTATGCCAAAAAATCAGCAAATGATTAATAATTTTTTTGAAGCTAAGAAGTTAGTCGAAAAATTGGGTTTGGGTTGTACGAAAATTGATTGTTGCTCAAAAGGATGCATGTTGTATTATAAGGAAAATTCTCATAAAAGTATAACTAATTGCTCTATTTGTGGAATGGATCGATATAAGACAATAACTAGGAGAGGAATTCAAAAGAAGATTGTTGTTAAAAAAATGTGGTACTTTCATATTATCCCAAGACTAAAAAGGCTATACTCTTCAATGGCCACTGCACCTCACATGAGATGGCATAGTGAAAATCAAAGGGACCCGTCTATTTTGTGTCATCCATCTGATGGGGAAGCTTGGAAACATTTTGATAGAATGCACCCAGAGTTTAGTGAAGACCCAAGAAATGTCAAGTTAGGTTTATGTGCAGATGGGTTTAATCCTTTTGGTCAATATGGAAAAAGTTTTTCTTGTTGGCTGGTTATACTAACTCCATACAATCTTCCACCTTCAATGTGCATGAAAAGAGAATTTATGTTTTTGACCGTCTTAATTCCAAGCCCTTCAAATCCAAAGCATAAGATTGATGTGTTTTTACAACCACTTATAGATGAGTTATGCATCCTCTGGACTAAAGGGATAATGACTTATGATGTGTCATTGAGGCAAAATTGCATAATGTATGTTATCGGGTTGGATGACTTCGAGTAGACTCGCTTGCCCTATATGTATGGAAAGAACAAATGCATTCTCTCTTAATCATAGCCACAAGATCTCCTATTTTGATTGTCATCGTTAATTCCTTTCACTTGATCATCCATTTAGAAAGGATGAAAAGGCATTCAAGAAGAAGTTTGTTGAGAATTCCCCCCTCCTCCGCATTTATCTAGTCTTGATATTTGGAATAGGGTTGCACAATTACCACTATGCATTGAATTACAAGAAGAGAATATTCCTAAATATGGTATAAAACATAATTGGAAGAAACAAAGTATATTCTGGAGGTTGCCATATTGGAAAACTAAACTTTTACGTCATAATATTGATGTTATGCACACCGAAAGAAATGTGTTCATGAATGTGTTTGACACTATGATGGATATTAAAGGAAAAACTAAGGATACAAACAAGGCTCGATTGGATGTAGTAGAAATATGCAATTGAAAAGAGCTAGAATTGAAAGACAGTGGTCGTGGAAAACTTATCAAACCAAAGGCAACATATGCATTCACCAAATCTTAAAAAGTATCTATTTGTAAATGGGTTAAAGAACTTACTCTTCCAGATGGATATGCTTCCAATTTAGGTAGATGTGTTGGCCTTAGTCAAGGAAAGTTACATGGAATGAAAAGTCATGACTGTCATGTTTTCATGCAACGATTGCTTCCAATTGCATTTGACTCATTACCAAAATCAATTTGGAAAGTTGGTGTTGAGCTAAGTCTTTTCTTTAGCGTATTAACTTCCATAACACTAAATGTTGAACACCTGAGAATTCTGGAAGAAAATATACCTGTGTTATTTTGTAAAATGGAACAAATATTTCCACCAAGCTTCTTTGATTCCATGGAACATCTTCCAATTCATCTTCCTTATGAGGCAAAAGTTGGTGGTCCAGTCCAATATGGTTGGATGTATCCATTTGAGAGGTATAAAATTACTAATCACTTTTTACAACATTTGTTGTTTATTCCTTCATTTTTTAAGTAATCCAGTTTATATTCTTTATTAGGTTCTTACACTCTCTAAAAAAGAAAGTAAAAATCAAAGCTAAGGTGGGAGGCTCTATTTGTGAATCTTACTTAGTGGAGGAAACATCTACATTTGCCTCATTTTATTATCCTCATCATGTTGAAACAAGAAGGACTAGGATCCCTCGTAACCTTGAAGTAACCTTGAAGTAAGGGAAAGTTCTTCATGTACTCCTCCAATTTCAATTTTTAATTATCCAGGAAGAGCAATTGGAAAATGCATGACACATTATCCGAACCAAAGAGACTTTGATGTTGCCCAATTGTATGTTCTTCAAAATTGTGAAGAGATTCAACCATACATTGAGTAAGATGATGTTCACTCCTTTCACACCCATGTTAATTATGTTAATTTGTGGGGTTTGAGTAATTTGATTTCTTCTTTGCAGTATTTATGTTGAATATTTATGAGAGATTAATCCTACAGCTTTTGAAGCTGAAATTGGTCAGGACATTTCATCCTATTTTGCTACATGGTTCAAACAATGTGTAGGTGTTTACGTACATTTCATCATATACTTGCCAGTTATACAAATTTTCTATTTAGATGGACATGTATAATGTATAATCTTTTATATATTTAGGTTCTTAATCCAGAAAATAATATTCAAGAACCATTATTGGTTAATTTGGCATGGGGTTCTAAGAAAAAAGTTGAATCTTTGAGACAGGTGGTTTGGAGAGTTTAAGGTAATTCCAATTATGTTTACGTTTAAAATGTAATTTTATTATTCTACTTTGTTTGTTTTCTAACTTATTTTTCATGCAGAAAGAGTATAGGTGGGATCCTGAACAAGAACAAGCCATAAGATCAATTTTTGATACAAAAGTCTCACGTATTCTCAAAAATGCAATGAACAAAGTTAGGACTGGTCAAGATAAAATGACCTGGATTCCAACAACTGTTCGAGCAACCTTAGACCTACATTGGAGTTCTACAAAATTCCAAAACAAAAGTGTCGTTGCCAAGGCAAATCGGGTTGTTGAGAAGGGAGCCTTCGCATATTGTGGTGGTTCCATATCTACAACAACTTACTTTGAGAAAATGGTAATCTTATTATCTATTTATATTTTATATTTAATTTAAATACAATATATTAGACTTACGTATTCAATTTATGTTGTGCTTAAATATATGTAGACTAAGGAGTTAGAACGACCACCAATTGCATGGGAGGTTGTAGAAAGAAAGAAAAAATTAAAGACTGGAGAGTGGGTCAATGATAAAGACATGTGACCTTGCCGTATGTTTAAACTTTAACTTATAGTGTAATGTTTGTTACAAGTTTTCTTCACAATAATAACATTTTTTTACTTCATTTTTAGGAAAAATATAAGCAACGACGAGATGAAGCCCAACAAAATCAAATGCTTGAAGGATCATCTTCAGAGAACTCTCATGTTGCCTCCATTGATGACAATGAAATATACTTTATTGTAGCTGGAGGTGGAAATAAAAAGGGTAATGTGTATGGACTTGGTGCATTGAGTAAAAGGTTTACTACTTCTACAAGTGCTTATTCTAGTACTAGTCAAACTCCAGTAGTTCATCAAATAGAAGAAATGCATGAAACTATTCAAAAATTAAATGTCGAACTTATGGTAAAGGATGCCAAGGAAAGGACACTTGAAGAAAAGATGGAGCACTTGATGAAAAATCACAAGAAACAAAGTGAATGTGTGCGCCAACAAGATGAGCAAATGCGTCAACAAAATGAGCAAATGAAACTTATTTTGCAGCACATCCAATTGAAGAGTCCTATGCCAACTAATCCTTCTGATCCTCCTAGTAGTGATGATATAGTGGACTAATCTTGTGATGGTGGACCACAGGATCATTAGTTATAATTTTAATTGTATGATGACTTCAAATTTGCTTACAACTATATCCATTTTTCTTTTTGGAAATGGTTCTTGTGACTAGAATATGTTGAATCATGTAATAGATATACTTTTAATTTTTATATTAGTATTTAATACATTATATACTTGACTTGATTGTTGTTTAGTATAATTAAATGTTTAAATATTGTGTATAAACAGGTAAAATTATGTATTCAAATATAGCCATAAAAGATATTATTGCTGATTTTTTTTGTCATTGATTTAATCACCGATTTAGCCACCAAAATATATTTGTAGCTATACATTTCTAGTTTTTGCCACCGATTTAGCGACCAAAAAGAAATTTAATTAGAAAAAACACTGTTAATTATTAGTGATCGAAAAAAATGGTCATTATTTTATCACATTTGTGATAAAATTAGCGACCAAACTAGTTTAAAATCATAGATTCTTTTTTGACGTTAACGACAAAAAAAAAAGGGTCGCTAAATTTTTAATACTAACCACCGAATTAGTACAAAATTTTTGGTGACTAAATTGGTCTCCAAAAGTTAAAGACGACCAATCCTTTTAGCGACCAATTGGCGACTATAATTTCGGTAGCTATTTAGCGACAAAATTTTGATTCGGTACTAAGTGGTTTGCGACTAGGATTTTCGCCACTAATTCTGTTTAGTCTTGATTTCGGTCGCTAAACAATTTGTGACCGATTTTTGATCATATAGCGACCAAAATGGATGGTCACTAAAATGCGTTTTTTTGTAATGACTATTTATAGATACAACATGGTAAGTTAACTCATAAAGGATACAAATCAATCAAATAATTCAAATAATTAAATAATTCATTAATACAAATATTATTTACATAAAAAGTAATGAATCATTATTGACTGTGTGACGATAATTAATTCATAATCGTTATAATATAAATAGTTACGCAGCTCTTTTTTTTTTTCATTTAATTATTCATACATACTTTTATAGTTTATTTAGAAACTTCCCCTCTTAAAAATTGACTTTCATGAATCTCAGATATCATTTAACGATGCTCTTGATTTTAGATTAGAAATAACAATACAAAATAAAGAATATCAAGATTTTTACTGTTGTATTTATTTTGAGGACTATTTAAATTTTATATTAAAATGGCATTATTGTGTGTTTAACATTTAAAAGTATGTTAGTTTTAGAAATAATCCATTTTCTCTCTCTCTTAATTTTACCTGTTAAAACTTTTTTGGTAAAAAAGAAAAAAAAAAGAAAAAATGGTTTATATTAAATGCAAGCAATAGAAGAATAAACATTTTTCAAGATGGACAAAAAAAATTAACATGTTATAAATGATATATCAAACAATAAATTATATTACAAAAATATTATAAAAATAAAACAACTAAATTTTTAAGTCAATGCCCATGTATATATAATGTTATAAATAATATAAGACTCGATTTCCCATTTTTTAAATTGCTTCACTTGTATATATAATGTTATAAATTTTAATTTTGTGTTAATATATAGTAACTACCACATAGACTCTTTGTTGAGTCTTTCCTATGAGATGTTGTTTAGAGTGTTACTATAGTTTAAGTTTAGCAAATCTTCCCTTTACTTGGTGTATATATTTTACAAATGAAGAATTGTATGCTTATTTTTAAAAATAAATCAACAAAGGTTAAAGATGCTCTAATATTGGTGATATTGAAAATGTTAATAGTGGATTCATCTCCGCTAAAACTTTTGATTTTTTTAATAATGTTAACTGTTTTAGCCATGTAATCACAATTTAGTTCTTAAAAACGTATTGATGAGAAATCTTAATGTTTCATCTACAATATGATAAAATTAGATGTTAAAATTATATGTGAAAGAATACCATTTATGATCATTTAACTCGTTAGAATTTTCATAGTTTGTGTGATTTATTAAAGTCGAGGTCTGACAGTGTCTTTGTACTTATCAAATAAAGTTTTTACACATCAATTATATACTCATATATTGTAGTTTTAATAGTTAGGTTATTAGAGGGTTACAAATTTTTACTAAAAACATTGTAGAAAGAGATCTTGTAGAAGATACGATGTATCTAGTAAACTATACAATGGTATTGAGTTCAATTTCCGACTTTAACTTCTTTACTTATAGTCGTTATATTTAAAAAACCATGCTTCACATGAGTGGAAAAAACTACTACATATTCAACTACGCGTTAGGATATAAAACTACACAATATAGCTATATAAGTTAATCCTTACGTACTAACAATTGTCCAATTAAGTGATTATAAGATTATGTTTTCTTAAATAATATCTTAACTGACTTTTTGTTATGCAAAAGACCACTTGATTAGGTTAGTCATAATTTAATATAAGTTTTACACAAACAAAGCTTTGACAAAAGAAATACAGTTAGGTATTAATAAAATGCCTATGCATATTTCTTTGAACTATTATATTGAATATTTGAATCTGTTCAAGATCACATCAAACCATTTTTAATTGAGTTTCAATTTAAAAAATGTATAGTTGGTCTGCACAGTACACAAGTTAATATATTTTTATTTATTCTCTTAAGGTCGTAGTGTTGTACACCTAGGGTTTATGGGGGGAAAAATTAATATTAGTAATCCTGTATACTTGGAAATGAGTCCTGGCTGGCAACAGGAAATAAAGATCTGTAAAAACAAAAACAATGGTTTTTTAATAACAACTAGGTAAAAAAACCAAACACAAATTTGGAAATGAAAAATGTTATTTATACAATCTATTTTTAGGACATAAAAAAGTGAAAGAGAGAGAAACAACCAGTGCAATATGAAAAAAATAGTGTGAGTGTTATAAAATAATGAGTCAAAAGAGATATAAGTAAAGTACTATGGGAATATATAAATATTATTTTTGGTTTGAAAATAATGTAACCCCTGAGATCCAACCAATACAACCTCAGATATCAAAAACCTCTTCATGTATAAATACCCTTGTTTTCCATTCTACCTGCACTTGTTCTGTAAACTTCTGCCTCCTCTGTTTCTCTCTGTTTCTCTCTCCATTGCATTCAGAATATACTCAGCCACTAACTACCATGGGTGCAGCTAAAGTAATACCTGAGAACCCCCTTCAAGCTGTTCCTATCCTTTCAAGAGAAAGCAGTTTTTCATCTTCACCAAGAAGGTACAATTTTTAATGAGAGAAAGAACACCTTCCCTTTCCCTCTCTGCCTTTTTAGTTTTGTTTTCTTCAATTTCCTCAGTTTTCCTCCAAAATGAAGCAAAATCATGCACCCCAGAAAGAAAAAGCACCCCCTTTTACTTAAGTTTACCAGCTATGAACATTTTGTTGACAAGTTTAATAGCACGTGACATTGTAAACTTTACATCTCTAAAAGAAATTACAAGCCATAGAGACCATGGTATTTTTCTTTTCTGAATAATCATTGCAGTTAGGATACTTTGTTGAGAAATCTGAAGTATTCTCACATAATTTTCTTTAAGATTTAGGAACAATTTACTTTTAATGATTGGAAGTATGTACCTTGAGATGAAAAAGCTCTTAAATTTATCGAATTTGTGAAGAAACAGTTGATATGAGTGTAAACTGTTTGATGTTATGTTTAGGTTGGAGGGCAAGGTTGCTATCGTAACAGGGGGTGCGAGAGGGATCGGTGAAGCCACGGTGCGAGTGTTCGTGAAGAACGGTGCGAGGGTGGTGATAGCGGATGTTGAGGACGCACTTGGGACGATGCTGGCGGAGACTTTGGCCCCTTCAGCGACGTACGTGCACTGCGACGTTAGCGTGGAAGAAGAGGTGGAGAATTTGGTGAGATCCACAGTTTGTCGGTACGGGCAAGTGGACATAATGTTTAACAACGCAGGGGTGTTGGGGAACCAGTCGAAGAACAAAAGCATTCTGAACTTTGATCCGAAGGAGTTCGACAGTGTGATGCAAGTGAACGTGAAGGGCATGGCGTTGGGGATCAAGCACGCTGCAAAGGCCATGATTCCTAAGGGCGTAGGGTGCATAATTTCCACTGCTAGTGTTGCTGGAGTGATGGGGGGTCTTGGCCCACATGCTTATACTGCCTCAAAGCATGCGATTGTGGGGCTAACGAAGAACACTGCTTGTGAGTTGGGGAGGTATGGGATAAGGGTGAATTGTATTTCGCCCTTTGGGGTGGCCACCAACATGCTTGTGAATGCTTGGAGAAGTGGTGGTTGTGATGAGGAAGAGGGTGATGATGATGAGGGTATGAATTTTGGGTTGCCATTTCAAGAGGAGGTTGAGAAAATGGAGGGGTTTGTGAGAGGGCTTGCCAACTTGAAAGGACCAACTCTAAGACCCAAAGATATTGCTGAGGCTGCACTTTATCTTGCTAGTGATGAGTCTAAGTATGTTAGTGGTCATAATCTTGTTGTGGATGGTGGAGTCACCTCCTCAAGAAACTGCATTGGTTTGTAACTTGTTGTGTTTCTTCTTTCAGAGTAGGATCCACCGGTGTGTAAAATTATTCATATAAATGTAATTGTACTTATTTTTGTTATTTTACTCTTCTTATCACATGATAGAAACTTAAATTATCAATATGAAGCGGTGCAACTGTGAATTTAAAGAAATCCCATATTAAATTAAATTAAATAAGTTGAATAAATCATTACTAAAGTGATAAAAATCTGACTATCTAATGGTACTTTGACTTCATAATTTTTTTTTCCTTCATTTCACATTATCCTCGTTATTCTTCATTCTCTATTATTCTTCTAGAAATAAAAATTAACTTTCGTTAAGATCATTATATTTTTATAAAGATGGTTAAATAGTAATTAAATGGAGTAAAGAAAACTTTTTCTTTCTATATTATAATGTTTTTTTCTATTAGTATTTTGTAACATGAGTAAATCATTATTTTAGTCTACCATTGTGAAAAACAATGAATTAGGAATTTAGTTGTTTTAATAGTATGTAGTGTTTTCTTATTTTTGTAATTTTTGGTCATGCTTTCAAATTCTAGTATATGATCGGATAATCGCACAAGATGTCTCTGCATTGTTGTATGAAGATGAGGCTTTATAGATTAACCTTCAAATTGTATGAACCATGTTGCACTACATTCTTCGACTACTAATGTAATATATTAAAAAAACAAAATAAAATGTTTCCTTAATAAAGATACAATGATTCATCATATCATTAACTTTTATCTCATTTGCTTGACCACTTGGACTGCTACAAATATTTTGATATTAGTGTTTAATTTATATGAATAAAAAATATTGTAATATTTTAGAGAATTTAATCAATAATGTCTAGTAAGATTTTAGTTTAATCATACGGAATGTTCCTGTTTTTATTACAAAATTTCAATTAGGTCCTCAACTTCAAAGTTATCTCAATTGGGTCTTATTTTTTGAAAATTTGTTTCAATTTGGTCCTTTCTGTTAAGGCATCATTGACGGTGTTAACTGTGTGCCATGTGTCAGCTTGTGATTTTTTTTACTTTTTTTTTTACTTTTTTTTATTTTTTTTTTTTTTTTTTTTTTGAAAAAACAGTTGACACGTGTTAAATTAGGGTTTTGCCACATGTCAGCTTGTGATTTTTTTAATTTTTTTTAAATTTTTTAAATTTTTAAAATTTTTAAATTAAAAAAACAACTGCCACGTGTCAAAATATGATTCTGCCACGTATCAATTATTTATGTGAAAATATGATTCTGTTACGTGTAAACTAAAGTAATTTCATCTCTTCCAAATTGAGACTAAATTTAACTTTTATATCAATATTATAATGATATTTTTATTATAATAGAGACCAAATATACTTGGTTAACTTTTAGATATTTTTTAAATTTAAATGTAAGTTGTTTAGAAATTATTCAAACAAATTTTTTAAATAAAGTTCAAAGCAAAATTTAAATTTAAATAAAATTAATTTAGTTAAAAATATCTATTATAATAAAAATATCATTATAATATTGATATAAAAGTTAAATTTAGTCTCAATTTAGAAAAGATTCAGTTTAAAAAGAGATTATGACTAAATTGAGACAAAAAAACAAATATAGGGACCAAATCGAAATTTTTCACATAAATAATTGACATATGGCAGAATCATATTTTGACACGTGACAGTTTTTTTTTTTAATTACAAATTTTTAAAAAAAATTAAAAAAATCACAAGCTAACACGTGACAAAATCCTAATTTGACACATGTCAGCTGTTTTTCTAAGAAAAAAAATTAAAAAAAATTAAAAAATTAAAAAATTAAAAAATTAAAAAAATTAAAAAAAATTAAAAAAAAACACGAGCTGACATATGGCACACAGTTAACACCATCAATGATGCCCTAACGAAAATGACCAAATTGGAACAAATTTTCAAAAAATAGAACCCAATTGAGATAACTTTGAAATTAAGGACCCAATTGAGATTTTGTAATGAAAACGGAGACCTCCCGTATGATTAAACCTAAGATTTTTAATTTATTTATAAGAATCAAACTTCAAGCTTTAATTAAAATGTTTAAATTTAATTTATCAACGTATATAATGCTTATGTAAAACGTGAGATTGCTAATATATTGTTTTAATTATATAATTTGAATTAAAGAAGTAGTATTAAAAAGGAGATGTGAAAGAAGTGAGAGAAGTTCTTTAGTTTATTTTATGAGAGTGACAAAATTCGTTTAAAAACGTGTGAAGCTCATGTTATAGAACTTCCATATGCATGTTTGAATGAAATGTGTGGACCACTCTGTATTTCTTATTTTTGTGACTACACTTGTTTTTTTGTGCTGTTAATATCATATAAGGGATTAAAATTTCAATATAATTGATTGTATTTTGTCCTCTAATGCTATGGGTTGTTTTCAAATACTCGATCTACAATAAGCATATTATATATATATATATATATATATATATATATATATATATATATATATATATATATATATATATACACACGGAGTAACATATAAAATATTGTTACATGTGGCTGGAATAAAGAAATGATCTTTTATTCACATTTTTTTTAAACTTAGTATTTTCTTACCAAAAAGTATAAGTATTAAGTTTGATTTTCACAATATTTTAGAAAAGGTTAAAATACGTATTTGGTCTATACTTTCATTTAATTGTGTTAATTCAGTCCTAATCTTCTTCTTTTTTTCAATTATATAATTTTGTTCAATTTGGTCATATTTTTGCTAACTTTATTTAAATAATTAATGGTAATTAGCACGCATCACTTCATGATTTTTTTTTTGTTTTTTTTATTTTTTTAAATTTTTTTAAATTTTAGAAAAAATGTTCATGTGTCAACCCAATAGCATATCACATGTTAGAGTGTTAGAGTTATATTCGATCCTTATATTCATTATTTTTGTTCAACTTAATCCATTTTTTTAATTGAGCAATTTTGTCCCTCTTCAAATTCAGACCAAATTTAATTTTTATATAAATGTTATAAGGGTTAAATATGTTTTTGGTCCTTTAACTTTTAAGTGAAAGTTCGAATTAGTTCATCTTCAAAACTTTGGCCCAATTTAGTCCCCCAACTTTATATATGTATGAATTTAGTCCTTTTAGCCAAATTTTATTAAGTTTAGTTGACGTTTCAAATGCGTTTCAAGATAGTTTCTGAGCTAACATTAAATTGAAAATGTGTCAAACGGTGTAAACAACTTAAATACTATCATGAAACGTTTTTAAAACATTAAATAAACTTAACAAAATTTAGTTAAAAGGACTAAATTCACATATTTCTAAAGTTGAAAAACTAAATTTGGTTAAAGTTTCACAGAGGAACTAATTCCAATTTTCCCTGAAAGTTAAGGGATAAAAAATATATTTAATCTATGTTATAATGATGTTTTTATTAAAATTTACTTTTTTATTAAATACTTTTGGTTTAGGGTTACCATTAGTTTAAATAAAATGTTAAGGTTGGGACTAATATTATTGATCTAAAATTTTAAGTGGTTAAAAATTACATAATCACATAAAGTAATATGGTGTTACTCCTCACTTTTTAACCTCTCAAAATTTTAAAAACATATTTGATTTAATATATATATATATATATATATATATATATATATATATACACACATACATACATACTGCTATTTTTCTCTCCCTCTCCATCAGGAGAGAAAGAAAATCTAGAAGAAACCTTTAGGTGCTCTACAGTTGGAAGACTAAGTACCATTGTACCATTTTTATCTATTATTCCCAATAATCAGGTACACTTCCGCTTTTAGTCCTTTAAATATTGGGAAGTGTTTGAGTATTGATAAATGTACATTTATCTTTGGGTTAATTGGATTTATGATTTCATAAACCAACAATCATCCTTATAATTTTCGTTCTAATTTTAAAATAATTGTAACCCTAAACAAAAAATATTTAAAAAAATGTGAATTTTAATAAAAACATCATTATAACTTTTATATAAAAATTAAATTTGGTATCAATTTGGAGAGGGACAAAATTGTTCCATTTAAAAATAATGGAACTAAATTGTACGAATATAAGGACCAAAGTAAATATAAAACATTAATTGTGACATGTGACTCATTGTTGGGTTGACACGTGAATATTTTTTCAAAAATAAAAAAAATCTAAAAAAATTATATATTTTTTTAAATAAAAAAAGACCACAAAGTGACACGTAGTAGTCAATCTTCATTACCGCTAATTGACAAAAAATTGGATCTGATTGAAAAAAAAAAAATTAGGACTGAATTGACAACCGAATGAAAATATGGACTAAATGTGTATTTTAACCTTTAAAAAATACTAAATTTCTCAAGACCTTTTTATTGCTTGATTATAACTTATGATGCATCGATACTTCAATTTGGATTACGTATTCATGTCTGGCAGGTACCTGTGTTTGATACTTTAGAATACTTTACCGATATTTATCAATCAAGTATTTAATCTATAAAGCAGTAGCACTTTTATGATGACAATAATTTATAATTTTTTTTATGTTAACAATATTAATACATATGATTATAATTTGGATTTACAACAATAACAATCATATATTTATTATGTTTTAAAAAATTATTGTACATTTTCTAATATACATATATCACATATCATATTTTATTATTTGCAATATAAACGTATCCGCATATTGGACACATGTCATATCCTAGGCTATTATATATTTGTGCATCATACATTGTAACTATTTTAAGTTTAGAAGTTAGATTTTATAACTTGACATGAGAAAAAGTTTAAAAAGTTTAAATTTTAAATAATATTAATTAATGAAAATTAAAAAAAATTATCTCTTTAAAACATCTCTTTATGTTAATAGTTAAAAAATCATTAAAATATAAATTTTATAAAATTTTGGTATTAGAGTAAAAATAACAATAAAATTTAAATGATATAATCAAAAGAATAAATTAAAACTTTAATGTAAAAGAATTCTTACCTAAAGTTAACTGTGAAACAAGTAGTAGCCAAATAAATAATAACATGAGACAATTAGAATAAAAAATGTTGAAACTTTAAATATGGAAGAACTCGTAGTCAGAAAAATAATAGCATAAAATGAGACAAGTAGAATAAAAAATGTTGTTGGAGGTTGAAAATGAAAGACTAATGCAATACATAGGCACATCTCAGTTATGTCAGATATATTTAGTATATGATTCTAAGAAAGTAACTTCTCACAACTTTCCTTAATTGGTTGAGTCCAGGTATCATTGAAAACTTCAAGACCATGCTACACCTGTCTGATAAAGATTCGTTTGATAGTTTATTAAAGGTCAATCATCTACCCTGCACTTGTATTTGTTTTTTATTTTCTTGTGTTTGTTTATATATAACAAAGGATTTGAGTGAGCGGATACAAGTGGGTTTGAGAGAAAAAAAAAAAAAAAAGGTTGTTTGGATAAATGAAAATATAGTAAGAAATAAAATAATTTGGGAGAAAAGTTATAGAATGATGTAATAAGTTTAATAGATTAGAAAAAATGTTTTAATTATTAAAACTAGAAGATTATTATTTTACTTTTGTGCATAAAAGTGTATAAAAGTAAGTTAAAATAAAATATAATAAGTGTAAATTATATTATAATGAAATTTGAGTTATTATTTAAAATAAAAAAGTTAAAATGATAAAATTATATTAAAATAAAATGGAATTGATAAAAATTAAATTCAAATAAATTGTGGAAGAGTGATTAGTTTAAATAAAAATATTATTATTATTATGAGATGTGAGTTATTATTTAAAATGAGAAAATTAAAGTTGTAAAAATTATATTATATTAAAATAGGTTTTGTATAAATTAAGTTGAAATAAAATGTTGGTGACTACTTTAAATAAATTAAGTAATAATTTGAAATAGTATAATTATTATTCTCTCAAAAAGGTAGAGGGTATTCTTGCAATTAAGTATAGAGTGACATAATTTTTTCTCTACGCCTCTTCACTAATGGGAGGACCAAGTAAGCTCACCTCCTACAAATCTACCTGCCTAACTCCAAATTACTTCATCCAAACAAGTTTATAAATTTTTTTCTCTACTAGAGTAGATCATTCCAAACAAACACAACATAATGGTTAAAAAATAGTTAAATTTAAATTAATAATAATTTAAAAATAAAAAATAAAAATAATTATTTTAATTTAGAAAAAAATGTTACTTAAATAACAGTATAAGAAAATATCTTATTAACAACCAATTTTAGTGACCAGAAGTGGTTAGTCACTATAGTAATCAATTTAGATACTAATTTATAAAATAAAAAATTATTAGTTACTAAAATAGTTATAGTTATGAAAAAAAATTATAATTAGTCTTTAAATTGGTTTCTTAAATTTTGCTACCAAGGATTTAACTACTAAAGGGAATTGGTCACTGAATATTAACTACCAAAGAAATTGGTTTCTAAATTAGTCTCTAATTAAATGTTCTAATTCGACCCAAGTCCCTTCGACAGTCATCATTAGGAATAACCATTGTGTTCCCAAGATATTGTCCGCTTTGGAGCGTGAAGCTCCGTCACGGTTTTGTCCTTAAAAGACGCCTCAGAGGATGAAAAGAGATATATGAGTATTTAAACTGCGCAAACTGCGCTTGACCACGACTCCTAAGCGACGTGGGAGGAACAACATCGTTAAGAACAATGACTACTTTATCGATGTATTATCCGCTTTGGAGCGTGGAGCGTGGAGTTCCATCACGATTTTGTCCTTAAAAGGCATGTGAAGGGAGTATTTAAACTATGTGAGACTTATTGGGTGTACCAGAGCAAGCCCCACATTTGAGGACAATGGGAGTTGTCGGTTCCTACAAACAGCGCCAATATTCCGATCCGATCCAAGTCCGTCCGGCAACCATCATCAAGAATAACCATTGCCTTTTTGAGGTATTATCCGCTTTGGAGCTTAGAGATCCGTCACGATTTTGTCCTTAAAAAGCGCCTCAGAGGGTGGAGGAAGGAAGGAATATTTAAACTACACTTGGCTTCGACTCTTAAGCGATGTGAGATTTATTGAGTGCACCGAAACAATGACCAATTTAGACCAATTATAATTTTTTATTTATAATAGTGACTAATTTTAGTAACCAATAATTTTTTATTTTGTAAATTTGTATTTAAATTGATCACTATAATGACAAACAACTTTTTTACCACTAAAATTGATTATTAATAAACATTTTTGTGATATAATTGAAATTAGAAAAAAAATTAAGTACACCAATAATCTCTTTATAGCTATTAGTATATTTAATATTTGAAGATATGTTTCAAAAGTGCAACATATTAATCTATTTAAAAAAATAAAATAAAACAAACTACAGGGGTGTAAATGGCCGTTTGTTGTCATTTTTTTTTAATTAAAATTAATTTTTTGTTTCAAATTTGTATAATATAATAATATTGTGTTGTAAATTTGTTTTTGTCTTTTTTCATCGTAAATTAACTAATATTTTACAAATTTCAATTCTTATTCACTATTTTTTTTTCAAATAAATATATTTCTATCTAAAATAATATACACAAGTTCTTTAAACAATCCAACAAAATAAAGAAGTTACATTTTATATTTTATGAGAAATAAGGATATTTTAGACTAAGTAAATATATTAATATTTTACACTTATTAGAATATTCTCTTTTTTTTTTTACATCAAAATGTAGCATTAAAAGTTAAAATATGAAGAATATTAAAAAAAAAAATAGTATTGGAAGGGACGCATTAACAGTTAGCCTCACAGGTGACATATATTGTTAAGATAAAATTAGTTTTCATTGCAAAAGAGTATAAAGACATATATCTACTTCCTAATTTTGTCCATTTTAAGCTTTAATGAAAATTTTATTTAAAGAGAAATAAATAAATAAATAAATTCAAAGTACTACGAATAGCTTTCTAAGATCGTGTATATATTTGATAAAAATAAATATTATAAAAATACAATTAACTTTAAATAAGATAAATTAATTGAAAAGCTTGATTTTGGTAACATTGTCAATATAATAAGTTAAATTATTGACTAATTTTATAACACTTTAGACAAGACTCTTAAAGTAGTTATTACAAATGATATTGACTTTCAACTATATAATAAATAATCTACCATTAATTGATAGCATGAAGCCTTTTTATTAATCAATCATCACTATCTTTCTTCCTTGTAATGCAATTCAATTTGTATTTTAACCTTTGAAGATCCAATTTGGTATCTATCTAGCCTGTCATGGGGATGGCATTGATCATAGACAAAGGTTGTGTGATTGCTCTCATGAATCTCATGGCATTGGTAAAAAAAGTCATTGATACTTGACAATTAGAAGAACAAGAAGAAGAAGAAAAAAAAAGTAGGTTATGACAACCACAAAAGGTGGACAAAGATGAAGGAATCGGAAGCATGCCATTTTAAAAATTGCAAAGTTCAAGACCTTGTGCAAGCAATTTCTGACTCGTATATTGTTTTGGACCACTCTAATAGCTGCGAGGACCACCTAAATCCATCAACATTCAAAAGCCAAGTTGCTAACCATATATACTAAGAGTGTCTTTGTTTCAATTTAGGGTTGGCACAAATTTTAAGCCATGTTTATTGCAAATCTTGTTGAAGATCTAGTAGGTAAAACATAATTATAGTATATAAATAAATGTAAATTTTATTTTAGAAGTTGATTTTGTAAGTTTGAGTTAAATTTAAAATTTATATTTTAAAAAACTTATGTTTAATTTTTTATTTAATGGAAATTATGTTTGACACAAAAAATATTTAAATGTTCCTGCAGAGAACAAACAAGATAAGTTAGGCACGAGCGTCACCTTACCTATGCAGTCCGCTATCTCCTCAGTTGGCCTCTTCCCGGTTGGTACATGTCTGCTTAGACCCAGGAAGGGTTACCTGCAGAAGGGACTCTGAAGCTCAAGTCAGCTAAAGCTCTCAAAAAGTCAAATTAGGTGATTAATGGAGTAATGAATGCGTACCTTTAATTACTGGGGTCTATGTGTATTTATAGAGTATTAATTATGTCTGGTCATGTCATGGGTCGGGCCCTAGCTTGGGCTGTAAGTGGGCATGAGCCATAGCCCAAGCCCTTAGGTTGATTATTGTGGGGTCATTGGATATCAGGGGGGCTTTGATTTTTGCTAAGTGTATTGAGGTTGTCGGCCTAAACCGACTACTTCCCTTGGCGGGTTGTGTTGCCCATGTGCTGTCTTAGGCAGGTTATTCCTCTAGATGTTTATATTACCGGTTTAGGCTGGCTAGGCTTAGGTCAACCCAGCCTAGGCCGGTTACTTGAATGCTTTGGTATATAGATATGATGATCGTTTTATTATTATTTTGTTAAGTTGGCTTGGTGTGGTACACCAGTCCCTTAGCCTTGATCGACATAGGTGTCGGTCAATGGTGATGTGTGTCGATATGCTAGCGGGACCGGCTAGGTGTGGTACACCAGTCCCCCAACCTTTAAGTGTGATGAACAGTGTTAAGGCTAAAGGCGAGAAAGGGTTGATGGCAAGTGAAGGGATGTCAGAGGTCAAATCAAAAGGAGTTTTGCGCCGTCGTTTTTAACACTCATGCCTTTTGGAATGATTGTGTCGATTGGTATGGTTGTCATTTTGGCGGGAAGGGGTTTTACCGTTTGGGATTCAAGCCTATAAATGTGGATTTTACAATGGGTAAGCGTTTGTTGGTTCATTTGCAAGAATTTTCAGTCAGAGATCTTGTGTGTGTTATTCCTGTCTGACTTGTTCTTAGTTCCAACCGTCATCTTTCCAGAAAAAAAGGTATGTCTAGTAGTGATAGTGTGTCGTTGTCTACGTCTAGTAATGAGAGTATAAAGTCTTGGGGGAGTAGAGGTAGACATGTTGAGGAGGAGAGCACTAGTTCTGTGGGTATGGTAGGCAGAATCCCTATGGAGACGGTGACTGAGGTTCGAGAGGACCCTCCGGAGGAATTGGCGGAGAGTAATTGGCCGGCCAAGGGCGGCTACGGGTGGGTGGCTGCCGACGTTCGTAATCAATCTTTCTTATTTCGGTGGTCTCGTCTGTTAAACTCTTGGCTAAACTGCACCCCTGTTATCGCGAAAGGTGTAAGCGGGGGTATTGTTTCCTTGGAACGGGTGAGCGCCATCGACCGCGTATGTTACGGGTAAGAGGGGGCAACCGAGAAGTTTTTCTATATGTACATGTGCCATTTCTCTCAGCTACATGTGCGGTTGCCGCTGGACGACTTCACCATGGGTATATTACGTGCACTAAACGTTGCCCCTACACAGCTGCACCCAAATAGTTGGGCCTATATGCAAGCCTTCCGTGTTTTGTGCCAATCCCTATATTTGCAGCCTTCTCCTTATGCATTTTTATATTTCTACGATACTAGGCCCCGCCAACTGACCACTTGGCTATCTCTGATAAGTCGTCCCAGCATCAGCAGGTTGGACGCGTTCTCTCAGTCCTTCAAGCATTTCAAGGACAAATACTTCAAAGTTGTGGTGAAAGAGGACGACATATCCCATTTCCTGAACGCAGATAGGAGTACGAAGTTCCCGTTTAGCTGGACGGGAACCCCCTCTCGGTATAAGGATATGGGCACCAACGAGTTGTCGGTGGGGGATAAGGAGATGGTGGAGACCTTGATGAAGTTTACCGATAAGTTTCTCACTAAGGGTCTAGTTAGAGTTTATAATTCGGTGCACCCGATTATTGATATTGAAGGTATCTGTTTATTACTTAAATTGTGTTAATGATTCTAAGTTGACTTAACCGGGTTTTGATATGTTATTGTAGGACACATGGCGCAATCCGGAAAGAAGAATTTAGCGCTTTTCCAGACGTTGAGGAGAGAAATGGCCGCAAAGACCAAGGCGGCCGGGAATACTGATGTTCCTAACCTGTAGGAGTCATTGGTCGAGGTGCACGTGCACGGCGGGACCAAGAGGAAGGCTGAGTTGCCGCCTCGACCTGGCAAGGGAAAGGATGTAAAGAAGGTGAGGGCGGCATTGCTGGGGGCGGGGTCGGTTAGCGGGACGAAGGGGCCAAAGTTCGGCATGATTGAGTTACCAGAGATATATGTTAGAAAAGATATTGCGATTAACCTTCCAGATACCATCATCAACTCTATTGATGGTATGGAGGCGGACCATCTTGTGAGGACGATGGTTGAGTTTGGAAGTAAGGCGTTGATATTGAGCCGTCGTGTTGGGTCTCTGTACCGACGGGAAGTAAAGGAGTGAGGTAGGGAAAACGTGGAGGAGTTGCAGGGAAAGGTCGATAAGTTTGAGGAGGAAAGGGCCGCTTGGAAGAAGGAAAGGGGGAGTTGGGAGGAGGAGAGAAAAAGGCTGGGAACATGGAAAGTCCGTTGTTTGGACTCGGAGGGAAAACTGAACAAGAAGATAGAAGATTTGGAGGCAGACTATGATGAGTTGAAAGAAAAATATGATGGTGTTGTAGGTGAACTTGATGACTTGAAGGGTTGCATCATCCAAGAGCATATCAACGGTTTTCAGAAGGGATTGCAGCAAGCAGCCTTTTTTCACCAGGATGTTAATGCCGCTAATTCAAAATTTGATGTGAACAAGGATGTTGTTGATGAGAAGCTTATTAATGAGGATGAGAGCAGTCCAGACGAGGAAGCGGAGAAGGAGGCGGTCGAAGAAGAGAAGGAGGCGGAGGATGCCATGGAGGAGGCCCATGATTCAGCAGAATAGGACTTTGATTTTTTAATGATTTGAAAGTATTATTGAGCCTATATCTGTAATAACTGGTACATTATGTTCGTTATGCTTGGTACATTTCTTTTGCGTTTATGCTTAATGTGATTAATGCTTTGTATGCTATTGTGTATGCCGGGTGTTTGATGATTTGTGGTCTATGTTTTGTTTGGCGAAATCGATTGTATGTTACGGGTGTTCGACCCAGGCCGCTTACTTGTGGTAAGGGTGGGGAACTTAAACGAATCAACCAACGAGTTAAGGGTGTTCGACCCAGGCCGCTTACTTGTGGTAAGGGTGGGGAACTTAAAAGAATTAACCAACGAGTTAAGGGTGTTGGACCCAGGCCGCTTACTTGTGGTAAGGTGGGGAACTTAAACGAATCAACCAACGAGTTAAGGGTGTTCGACCCAGGTCGCTTATTTGTGGTAAGGGTGGGGAACTTAAAAGAATTAACTAACGAGTTAAGGGTGTTCGACCCAGGCCGCCTACTTGTGGTAAGGGTGGGGAACTTAAACGAATTAACCAACGAGTTAAGGGTGTTCGACCCAGGCCGCTTACTTGTGGTAAGGGTGGGGAACTTAAAAGAATTAACCAACGAGTTAAGGGTGTTCGACCCAGGCCACTTACTTGTGGTAAGGGTGGAGAACTTTAAAGAATTAACCAACGAGTTAAGGGTGTTCGACCCAGGCCGCTTACTTGTGGTAAGGGTGGAGAACTTAAAAGAATTATGACAAGTTAAATAAAGAGTAGTCGTAAAGTTGGGAACCTTTTGTATTATTCATTGAATCTGGGGTGCCTCGCTAAAACCTCCCTGGCCAAAACCCTCCTTAGGGAAAAAAGACCAGGTGAGGAAAAAGAGTACACCCAGGGTTACAAGTGTTTTTATGTGATACAATACATGTTTAACTAAAGTAAAACTTAAGGTGGGACACATTCCACGTATTGGGTATTTCTTCCCCAGATAAATGCTCCAAGCGATATGCTCCTCCTCATGCGTCTTCACGTATGCGGTATGGGTCGTCCCAATTGGCGAAGAACTTACCATCCTTCTTTCTTGCACTGCTAGCCATTCTCCATACTAAGTCTTTGCTTACGAATGATCGTGGACATAGGTTTGCGTTATACTTTCTGGCAGCTCTTTGTTTGGCGGCTAAGTTGCGTATCTAGGCTTTTTCTCTGAGTTCGGGTAGGAGGTAGAGGTGAGTGGTTTGGCTGAACTTGCTGAACTTGCTGGGCTGTGATAGTGGTTAGTGGTTTGGCTTCTATCCATTTGGTGAAATAATCAACGGCTACTATCAGAAATTTCACCTGCCCCTTGCCGGGGGAGAAGGGGCCGAGGATATCCATTCCCCATTTAGCAAAGGGCCATGGGGATAGTATGGAATGGAGTTGTTCTTGTTTCTGGTGGATGAGGTTGCCATGTTTTTGGCATGGTTTGCACTTTCTAATGTAGTCCTGGCAGTTTGCTTCTATAGTCGGCCAGAAGTAACCGGCTCGAAGGATTCTAGTGGCCATAGTACGTGCACCGGAATGGTAGCCGCAAATGCCTTCGTGTAACTCTTTAATGATACTGCGCTTGTTCTACAGTGACACATTTGAGAAGCGGTTGGCCGTACCCGCGTTTGTAGAGGTCATCGCCTATTATGGTATACCTAGCGGCCTTAGCCAGCCAAGTTTTGTCAGCATCTTGTGGGGGGTTGCCGGTTTGGAGATATTGGATATAGGAGGTGGTCTAGTTGTGGGTTTGGGGAGGGGTGGTATTGCCGGCTGGGGAGTGGGTTAGGCTGTGGCAGGTATTTGTGATGGAAGGTGTAGATAATGTCTGCTGTAACAGGGATCAATAGCGGTTTTTTAATTTGGTGCTGGCTAATTTGGATAGGATGTCGGCTCTGATGTTGTCGGTCCTGGGAATGTGCTCTATGCAGACTTAATCAAAAGCGGATTGGATGACTGCGCGGACCAGATGGTAATATTGCAAGAGGATGGAGTCCTTAATCTGGAATTCATCATTTAGGTGGCCCACAATAAGCTTGGAATCGGTTTTGCACGTTAGGGTTTTGACGCCAACTTAGTGGGAAAGGGAAAGGCCGGCGAGTATGGCTTCGTACTCGGCTTGATTGTTGGATGTTTTGAAGGTGAAGTGGAGGGATTTTTCAATAAAGATATCGTTGGGCCATTCTAACACGATGCCAGCACCGACACCTTTCGGATTCGAGGAACCATGTACATGAAGCGTCCACTGGTCCACTGTGGGTGTTTGTTGGATTTCATTAACAAAATCTAGGAGGCATTGGGCTTTAATGGGGCCATGGGGTTCGTAACGAATGTTGAATTCTGACAGCTCGACGGCCCAGGATGACATCCGTCCTGCTAGGTCTGGTTTTTGCAATATTTTTTGGATTGGTTAGTCAGTTTTGACGGTGATGCTGTGGTTTTGGAAGTATGGGTGTAGGCGGCAAGCTGCGTGGACCAAGGACAGGGCCAACTTCTCCACCATTTGATACCTGGTTTCAGGATCTTGCAGCGTTCTGCTAACGAAGTAAATAGGATGATGCGTGCCTTCTATATCTTGGACAAGCGTGGCGCTGATGGTGTGGTCAGTGGCTGTGATGTACACTAGCAGGGGTTGACAAGTGTCCGACTTGTGGAGGATAGGTGGTGAGGTGAGGGTGGTTTTTAGTTTCTGAAAAATTTGTTCACAGTTGTCCGTCAACGTGAACCGGGCGGATTTCTTAAGGAGTTGGACTATGAGTTGGGTTTGTTCAACTAGTTTGGGCAGGAAGCGGGAAGTGGTTGTAAGGCGGCCTATGAGGTGTTGGACTTCTTTGATGGTGGTGGGACTGCGCATTTCGATAATTGCCTTGTACTTTTCAGGATTGACCTCTATATCGCGCTGGGTTAACATGAATCCGAGAAATTTACCGCGATCGACGCTGAATACGCACTTGTCGGGGTTGAGGCAAAGGTTGTATTGGCGTAATGCGAAGAAGACCGTCAAGAGGTCCTGGGCGTGTTGGTGGTGGCTTGGAGATTTGACAACCATGTCGTCAATATATACTTCGACACATTGTCCCATTAGATGGTTGAAAACTTTGTCCATTAGTCATTGGTAGGTTGCTCCAGCGTTCTTAAGACCAAAGGGCATAACTCTGTAAAAGTAGTTGGCGTCATCCATGATGAATGGGGTCTTGTTCATGTCAGATGCGACCATAAGGATTTGGTTGTATTCGAAATATGCATCCAAGAAACTAAGTACTTTATTCCCTGCCGCGCCATCAACAATTCGGTCGATATTGGGTAAGGGGTAGGCATCTTGAGGACAGACCTTGTTTAGATCTGTGTAGTCTACGCACATCCGCCATTTGCCATTGGCTTTCTTTACCAGGACTACATTAGAAAGTCAAGTGGTGTATTGAGCTTCTTCGATGAATCCTGCAGTCAGCAACTTATCGGCCTCGGCCTTAGCTGCTAGGTGTCGTTCTTCGCCGAGTTTGCATTTTTTCTGGGAGATGTAGCGGGCTTCTTTGTAGATGGAGAGCTTGTGAGATGCTACTAGAGGGTCTGCCCCAGGTAAGTCAGCGGCTGACCAAGCGAAAAGGTCTGTGTTGTTGATAAGGATAGGTGTGATGATGGCACGCTCGTCAGAGTTCAAACCGGTGCCTCAGTTGATGGAGTGGCCATTTGGAAGTTCTAGAGTGGAGGTTTCTTCGACAGGTTCGAGACGAACATCCCGGCCCACTCTGGGGTCTAAATCTTCGCCCGATAGAGCGATGCCGGAGCCAGGTGGTCGCTCAATGTGGTTGGTTTGCTGGATTAGGAGTTGTGGGCATAGGCTGGCCATGTAGCATTCGCGTGTCAATCGTTGGTCGCAATGGACGGTGAGGATGTCGCCAAAAGGGGAAAGGAACTTCATGGCCAAATGAGGGGTGGAGACGACAGCGTCGAGGGTGTTGAGCGAAGGACGGCCAAGGAGGACATTGTAGGATGTGGGCGCGTCAACGATAAGGAAACAGATGGGAATGGTTTTAGTTTGGGTTCCATCGCGAAACACGATGTGAAGGTCAATGTAGTCGCGGGTGGAAACTTGTTCGCCAGAGAAGCCATAGATTGGTTCGTCATATGGAACCATGGCAGTGTTTAGGAGCTGGAGTTTTTGATATGTGGTCCAGTAGAGGATATCGACAGAGCTGCCCTGGTCAATAAAGACTTTCTTAACGGCGTAGTTTTTGATTTCAACAGTGATGACCATGGGATCGTCTTGTTGGTGGTCGAGGCTGTGAAAGTCGTCGTCTGTGAAAATGATGGGAGGCATGTGGCGTCTGTGATGGGAGTGGGTAATATGGTTGATGGACTAAATATGGCAAAGGTGTTTCTTTCTAGCAGAAGAAGTGGATCCTCCACTAGCGAAGCCACTAGAGATGGTGTTGATAGTGCCACGTAGGGGAGGATCGGCGGGGTGATGTCGGTGTGAGCCGGTTGGGGATCCTAGTTAGCGGGTTGGGTAGGGCGTCTGTCGTGGCGAAAGTCGTGTGGAGGGCGCCTGTGGTTAGATTGAGGGGGGTGACAGGATCGAGAGGGATGATCATCTCTGCGGATGAAACGACAAAAGTGACCAGCACGGACCAGTTCTTCTATTTTATCCTGGAGTGCTTTGCAGTCTTCTGTAGTGTGGCCATGGTTGCGGTGGTAGCGACAATATTTGGTCATATCAGCATTAGGGGGAGTGGTTGTCTTTCGTGGCGGCGGAATGAGGTCAGCTTGTAGGGCCTCATCAAGGAGGCGGGATCAGGCTACAATAAGGGGAGCATATCAGGTAAAACGGGGTTGACGGGGATCGCGTGGGTGGGTGTCGGGACGAGGGGGTTGTGGGGTGGGGTTGGCGGAGGTGGTGGCATAGTCATTGCAGAATTTGGTGTGGAGGTTCTGCATTTCCTCCATGTGAACATAGTCGGCCGCACACAACTTGAGCTCGTGCATAGAGGCAGGTGGGTGGAGGTAGACATTGTTGGCGAAGGGGTCAGGTTGTAGGGTGAGTGCCATACATTGGAGGATCATTTCCTGGTTGAGGTGCGGGGTACGAAGGGCTGCTTTGCTGAAACGATCGATGAATGCTCTGAGTGGTTCACCTTGTTCTTGTCTGATGCCCAGGAGGGAGATTGTAGTGGTTTGATGTGGTCGACTGCCAGCGAAATGGGTTGAGAACATATGGGAGAGAGCATCGAAGTTGTCGATGGAGTAGGGTGGAAAGGTTGTGAACCATTCTAGAGCGGGGCCCTTGAGGGTGGTGGGGAAGGCTTTGCAAAAGACTGCGTCTTGGGACGTGTAAAGGGCGACATGGGTGATGTAGACTTTAAGATGTTCGTCAGGATCAGTTTCATCGGTGTAGCGGTCCAGTGTGAAGGGTTCCCACTGGGCGGGAAGAGGGGAGTTGGCGATGAAGTTGGTGAAGGGGTGGCGACGTCTAGGTTGTTGGGGTGGTAGCGGATGGGGGGATAGGATGGTGAACAAGAGTGGGAATGGTGGAGGTGAAGTTGTGAGGGGGATGTGAGTTGCCGGAAGGTAATGTGGGTTGTAAGGTGGGATGTGGGTAGTGTGTAGGGTGGTGGGTATGTTGTAGGGGACCTGGGTGGTGGGGAGGGTAGCAGCAGGGGTAGGGGCTGCGTTGTGCCCCGATTGGGTGGAGGGGAAGTGAGTGGGATGGGTGGAGGGAATGGGTGTTTGTTGGGTGGTGGTGAAGGTGTGAGGGTGGGGTTGTATTCACTTTCTTCCTCTGTGGGCTGGAAGGTCGGTGACCTTGCAGCCTCAGACGCCTCCTTGGCTTTTCCTTTTAGGGTGGGATCGGCTTCGATCTTTCGCCTGAGGCAAGAATTCTCTTGTCGTAGCACCTCCATCTCATCAGCGCTGCGTTTCTTCAGATCTGCCAGCTCTTGTTGCATTTTGGTCTGGCCGTTTAGGATGGCGGCTAGGTCAGGGGTGATGTTAGTAGGTCCTGAGGGACCAGCATCTGCCTGCTTGTTAACTCCAGCTCTACTATGGGTTGAAACCATCTTCGGAGAAAAACAGGTACTAAGGTGTTGTCTCGTGCCCCACGGTGGGTGCCAATTGTTCTTGTAGAGAACAAACAAGATAAGTTAGGCACGAGCGTCACCTTACCTATGCAGTCCGCTATCTCCTCAGTTGGCCTCTTCCCGGTTGGTACATGTCTGCTTGGACCTAGGAGGGGTTACCTGCAGAAGGGACTCCGAAGCTCAAATCAGCTAAAGCTCTTAAAAAGTCAAATCAGGTGATTAATGGAGTAATGAATGCGTATCTTTAATTACTGGGGTCCATGTGTATTTATAGAGTATTAATTATGTCTGGTCATGTCATGGGTGATTATTTTGGTCCAATACACTCACCGTGTAGATCATTTAGATATTTCATGGTTTTAATTGATGCATCAAATAGATGGTCACATGTTTGTTTATTATCAACTCGCAATCAGACATTTTCAAAATTATTAGCAAAATTAAGAGTTTACTTCCCAGATTATCCAATTAAGAAAATCTGTCTCGATAATGTTGGTGAATTTACATTTCATGCTTTTTGTGAGTATTGCATATCAATTGCAATTGAAGTTGAACATCTAGTAGTACATGTTCATACTCAAAATGGACTTGTAGAATCATTAATAAAACGTCTAAAACTGGTTGCAAGATCATTACTTATGAGAGCTAATCTTCTAGTGGCTACTTGGCTATATGCAATTTTGCATGTTGTAGTATTAATTCGCATCAAGCCAACAAGTTATTAGAAATACTCTATTATAGAGTTAGTTTTTGGTTAGTAACCTAATATTTCTCATTTAATAATTTTTGGGTGTGGTGCATATGTTCTGATTTTCTCACCAAAAGGGACTATGATGGGTCCTCAAAGACAATTGAAATATATGTTGGATATGATTTTTCATCAATAATAAAAATATCTTGAACTATCAATAGGAGACTTATTTATAGTTTGATTTGTTGATTGTCATTTTAATGGATAAGTTTTTCCAACATTAGAGGGAGAAAGAAAACAATTGAAAAGAGATATTGATTGGAATGAATTATCATTATCTCGTCTTGATCATCATACAAAAGAATGTGAATTGGAAGTTCAAAAGATAATTCATTTACAAAATTAGTCATTCAATTACCAGATCTTTTACTAATAGAAAAAGGGTAAATAAATCAAATATACTAACTACTAATGCTCGAAATAGAATTGATATTAATTTATAACACGCTTGAAGCGTGATAGGTCTGTTGGTTGCAAAGACACGCCTAAAGCGTGGTAGGCCTATTGATTCCAAAGATAAAAACTCTCGAATGAGAAAATGAGCTAAAATAAAAGATGACCTAATTGAAAAGGTGGAAATCCCAATGTATTTTTTTGACATAATTAATGATTCAATTCTGGAAGAACCCCAAATACTTGAAATTGTTAACAATTATGAGATCTCAATAAATTATGTTATGAATAAGATAATACGAAACCAAAACAAATTCCACATTTATGAGACTTTTGTATATAATGTAGTGATGAATATTATGAGTGACAATGAGGATCAAGAACTAATGATCATTGAATACCTGGATAAAGAAATGATTGACCAAAAGGAAAAGAGGCAATTTAAGCATAATTAGATTTGCTTGCTAAAAAAAAGGTTTTTGGGCCTATAGTTTGGACACTTGAGGGTGTAAATCCATTGGGTACAAATGGATTTTTTCGCAAAAACAAAATAATAATGGTATAATTGTTCGATATAAAACATGGTTAGTTGCTCAAGATTTTTCACAAAAACCTGGTATTGATATGTGAAGAGACATATTTACTAGTATTGGGTGCAACAACATTTTGATATTTGATTATCCTAATTGCACAAGAAGGTATACATTTACATCTAATAGATGATGTTATAGCCTATTTGTACGATTCTCTTAGAATGATATTTATGTGAAAATCCCTTAAGGATTTAATTTTCCTAACAAGGTAAATTCTAAAGAGGATTATTCAATAAAATTGAACAAGTCTCTCTGTTGATTAAAGCGATAGGGACATATGTGGTATAATGAGTACTTGTTAAAAGAATGGTATAAAAATGATACTATTTATCCTTATATTTATATGAAAAGATCAAAAAATGAATTTTCCATCATTAGTGTTTATGTTAATAACATAAACATCATTGGAATTCTTAAAAAGGCAATTGATTGCTTAAAGAAAGATTTGAGATGAAGGATCTTGAAAGGACAGTTTTATTTGAGATTACAAATTGAGTATTAAAATAAAAATATTTTTGTACATCAATAGACTTATATAATAAATGTGCTTAAGAGGTTCTATACGGATAAATCACATTCATTATGCACTACAACGGTTGTAAGGTCATTAGATGTTGAGAAAGACCTTTTAGACCTCAAGAAAAGGATGAAGAATTTCTTGGTCCGAAAATCTGGCTGATTTATTTACAAAGTCTTTGTTAATCCTTTAAGCAATTGGTTCACAAGATTGGACTGTCATTTAATGGTATAAGTTTATACGAGGGGAAAAAAATAGAAGATGTGATAAATACTATTATATTGAAGAATAAATAATGATGTACTCTTTTTTTCTTCACTAGGTTTTTATTCCAAAGAATTTTTCGTAGTAAGGTTTTAATAAGATACATTCTTTGACTAACGGACACGCAATGTGGAGTGTTATGAAATTAATGGATGTCATTGACTTGCTAACAATTACTCATGATTGATTAGTATTGATGTTATTTAAATTGTTTGCATTAACTATTGTAATCCTTGAATTATATCATTTGGGCCACATTTTGTATCTATAAATATGAATTTTCCCTATTGATAATGATACATAGAAAAAATGCTCGTCATTCTCCCATCTTTCTTTTCTTCTTCTCCTTATTATTAACTTTTATTTTATAGCAATAAACTATTTTATTTAGTTAATATGAGATTTGTAGCACACCTTTCACATTAAGGATATCATGATATAAAGAATTGTGAGGAGCAAATAGCAAAGTAATAAAATACACTCAATTTAACTAAAATAAACTCTTAATATCTTCGATCAAATTATAAGAAAGTAAGATTTTAATCTAACTTAATTTTATAAAACCAATTAATTTAATAAGGTGAAATTTATTCTTATGTTATGAACTGATTTACTTATAACTGATGTAGTATGTTTAGCCATATATTTCAACTTCCAAATATAAAAGAAAAATGTGAAAACTAGTTTAGGTTGTTTCAAGTGTATCTACGTTTTCACTTTTAGCCAGACAAATTGGGAATAAAACTAATAAAGTAAAAAAATTAAAGAAATGAAAGTATACTTACCATTACTTTGCCAACTACCTATTTTAAGAGGCACTTTGTGAAAATATTGAAAAACATGAAAGATAAGCGTCCATGTAAGAGATAATTTTATTTCTATTAATTAATTAAAAATATAAAATAATATAGAATTTTAAAATATGAAGAATTCGTTTGAAATCATCTTTACTTCACTTTTTTTTAAGAACTTTGATTTCTACATTTTTTTTTTTCCAATTAACCTTCAGTTTTAAAATAATAACTTAAATTCTCTTCTGATATCTAAAGTTTTTGTAAGCGTACGATTTTGATACTTATAAAATTTTAACTACAATTTGGTTCTTTATTAGTTTTACTAAAATTAAACAATTTTGGTCTACTGGTAATGTGTGATCCAATTGATAATAGTGTCAATTATTATTCACGTAAAACAAGAAATTTTAATATATGCTATTATGATGATGGACGTGCTAATAATATTTTTGTTCTAATTGAACGGTATATTAATGGTGGATCAAGATTATTTTATTTTGTTTTGATCTATTTAAAATTCTCACACCACTTAATAATTGAGTAGCTGAGGTTAAAAATAATTTAAATATATTTTTTCCAATTTTTCAAAACGTCTTTTAAAAGTAAAATTGTAGACTCTAAAATACACAACACATCAGATACAACAACTAATTTGGTAATATAATCAAGTTACATAATATAAAATATTTTGAAAGAAGTAAAATTATGACTATTTGAGATATTTGAGATGTGTTTAAACATTCTTTTTTTGCAGATGCAAGTGGGTGGCATGAGTCCAAAATGTTAATACCAAGCAAAACACAAACTTTGAATTTGCATCTCTTAATTAGTGCACCATTGACATTCAGTAACACATACTTCAAAATCATCAGTGGTGTTGTTATGGCAATGGACAGCTCAAGAACAGAGAAAGTCCACTACCTTGAAGATTGGAGATCACAGCTTGACTGAGACATGAGTTCAGAGTTCAAGTGCTTGGACTTAGAGTCCTACCTATGTAGGAGGGTACTGCACCTATGAACCCTAGCTAATAAAGCCACAAGCTACAAATAAAATAACTATTTTTTTGTCTACACTTGCATAGTTAAATAACACAAGAAAAAGTAAAATCAAATGTGAAATGCCTGATACATTAAAAAATCAAAATATTTTCATTATATTATACAAAGATTCTCTATAAACTCTTGTTGAAATCATTATATAATAAAAAATAAAAAATTAAATATGTTTTTTATTTTTAATTTTTTTTAGTGAAAATTAAAATTAGTTATTTTTAAAATTTTAGACTAATTTAGTCTTTTACTTTTTAAAATTTGTGGATTTAATTTTTTTAATCACATTAATTAAATTTATTTAATATTTCAAATGTATTTTTTCAATTAATATAGAAGTAGAAATATTTTAAACAGTATAAACAACTCGAATGTTATTATAAAATGCATTTAAAATTTAAAATAAACTTAACAAAATTTAGTTAATAGAACCAAATTTACATATTTTTAGAATTAAGGACTAAATAGAATTAAAATTTCAATAAAAGACTAATTTTAATTTTTTTAAAAATTAAAAGATTAAAAACATATTTAATCCAAAAATAAATTATGGAGAGAATATAAGGACCTCCTTATTTAGTAGGAGTTATCATATAAGAAACATTATTAGTTTTGATTTATCATGCTTGTGTCTTAAAAAATGATTTCATAAGTTAATGAAGAATGGTATTTATAAACTATACGAAACTTTTAAATTCATCGAAAATAAATTATATCATGTAATACAAATTATAAGTATTTTCTTTTGTTTGTTATGGTTAAATACAAGAAAATTATTTTATACAAATATGATTTTATTTTAAAATTTCCCAAGTACTTGAAAATGGAAACATTCAAATTTGGGTGGAGTCACTCCATACATATTAATTAATAAAAGAGGTAAATAAAATCAGTGGATACCGTAAAGTTGTTGACCCAATTAAGGAGGGTAAAAAGAGAAGAAGAAAGAGGTTGGCATGTGCAGGAATGAGAGAACTTTTAATTTCAGTGCATTTTGGAGGAAGCATATGGCATTGGCACGCATATGGTAATGGCACTGGCCACAGCAAGTAAGAAGTGGTGCTATTATTTTATATGACATGGGTAAGGATTTAAGTTTTGTATATTTATATAATTAATTACTACTATTTGTCCCCTCTCATCTTATATATTTATTTCTCTAATTCTTTACTTTTATTTTAAATAGTTGTTTAATTAAGATTTAAATAATTTGTAATTCTTCTCGCAAGATCTTAAATCCGTCAAGTAAATGTCTCATTTTGGCTCATATCGTCTTAAGTCCGTTAAAAAAAGGATAAATTTCACACAAAAAGTGTGAGCTAAAAATTTTAATAATCTTAATCTAGGACGTTAAAGAGTAGGTAAGTTCACTAGTTTGTCAACTTTTTTTATCTTAAATTTTACATTTTAAAATTATATATATATATATATATATATATATATATATATATATATATATATTAAAAATATTTTATATATATATTTTAT
>Ga0209589_1001339_pt1 | contig 40298 bp, 59 predicted proteins | sample CowpeawhiteBW_FD_187525 | JGI IMG/M metagenome (GOLD analysis project Ga0209589, IMG submission 187525) | Root nodule microbial communities of legume samples collected from California USA - Cow pea white BW (SPAdes) (version 2) | ecosystem: Host-associated > Plants > Roots > Nodule | place: USA...
ACTGGCGCGAGAGACGGGACTCGAACCCGCGGCCTCCGCCGTGACAGGGCGAGTAAAATCCAATCAATTCAACGTCCGGGCATACTTTCGAGCCTTTATTATATGTCAGAAAGCTCAAAAGTATTTCTGAGGTAGCGCGACCGTGACAGAACAGCTTTTCCTGTGCCGGAACACCCAAGACTGCGCGCCGCCCATTCGTAAAGAAATCGGCACCAACCTTTCCCGAAACTGGCGTACTCGGTCTGTTCTCGCTAGGCTGGGCCCCGTGCCCACCCTCACCCGACGCCTTGACCCTGACAGCCGCAACTGCTGGCAAATCTGGTACGGCGACATCCATGCCGGCGCGATCGCACGCGCGGTCGGCAACCCCGGCAACGCCGAGCGCTGGAACTGGCATTGCGGCTTCTATCCCGGCAGCGAGCCCGGCGACTGCACGTCGGGGAGTGCCGACACCTTCCCCGAGGCGAGAGACGCCTTCCTCAACGCCTGGGCGATCTTCCTGTCGAAGCGCACCGAGGCCGACTTCGAAGAATGGCGCCACAAGCGGGACTCGACGGCCTGGCTCTATCGGATGTGGGACGAGGGCACGAAGTTGCCGACGCAGGTCACTTCCGGCCAGGCGCGCTGCTTCTGCGGGGCCGAGATCACCGCGGCGACGATGCCGGCGCACATCGACCAATGTCACCGCTTAGGACAGACCCCATGAAATATGTCGACGACCGCCCCAAGGAGCAGCGCCGGCCCTACGCCAACCCCGAGAAGGCGGCGCGCCGGCTGATGGAGCACGCCTTCAAGTTCGAGCCGATCCAGGACGGCCGGATCTATATCGAGGTGATCAACGGGCCATTCATCTTGGAGGACAAGGCGACGCCGGCCGAATACCGCGCCGGCTTGAATTTCGCGATCGAGCGCGGCTGGCTCGAGCCTGTCCACGAGAGCGGCACCTTTCACGAGGATGACGCAGGCTGGCAAGGACCTATTTGCCTGACCGATTCGCAAAGCCAGCTCGGGCTACCTATCTTCCGGCTATGCCCATCACCCGCAAGCCGATCGAGATCCCGACTGAGGCGGCGCGCCAGTTCGCGGCCGATATGAAGGCTTACCACGCCGAGCGAAGCCAGATCCGGCGCGACGAGATCGCCGCAATGACCAGGAGCCTATTGCTTGGCCATATGCCCGCCGGCGCGAAGCTGCGGTTGAGCGAGGTCAAAGAGCTTTTCGAGCAAATGAGGGACGGCCGATGAATAAAGTCTGGGTCTACATCAACACCGACGTGCGGCCAGCCGATGAGGAAGGCCTGCGCCTGCTCGATAAGGACGGCATCAAGATTTTTCGGACGAGCGAGGCGGCCGAAAAATGGATTGAAGAGCACGACCGGGCGGGCGTCGCGTTCAGCTACGATGTCCTGGAGTGAGACGCCCGAAGTTCATCTTGGGCGCGTGCCTGTTCTGGATCCTCTTCGCCCTGGTCTGGGCCCTCCTCCGATGAAAAAAGGCGCCGCTCCTACGGGAGAGCGGCTCCAGTCTCCAGGAGACCCGTCAGCCGGGCCAGGTTTCGGCGCGAACGCCGAATTTCAGGCGGCGGCGTTCGATCCGGTGGTGCCGATATGGCCGAATGCGAGCTGCGTCCGGAGCAAGTATCCCTCCAGAGCCCAAATCTTGTTGCGGGCATTGTCGCGAGCGATCCGGCGGCCGATCGCGGCGTCAAAATTCTCGGGCGACGCCGCAGCGCTCTCGCCGGTCACGATGAACCCATTGCGCAGCGTCAGCGCGCAAATGGTCATGGTGGTGCCCGGGAAGACGTGGAACGCCTCGCCGACGATCGTTTCATCGATGGCCCGCGGCGTCAGCCGCGGAGCATTCAGCCCCTTCGTTTTCAGTTCGGCTTCAATCGCGGCTTCGCTCGCGCTCAACATGCAGTCTCTTCCTCTGTGGGATTACCGGGAGCCGCCCGGCGCGGAAATCGTTGACGGCGGCGCTGCCGCGCTCGCCTTGAAGCCTGTCCAGAACGCCCACACGGCGCCGCTCACGGCCGCGCCGACCACGCCGGCAATGATGACGTTGCGAAGATGCCGGGCCGCATAGTGCATGTTCCGCAGGAACGAGAATTGGCCCTGCACGGAGATAACGGACGCCGGGTTGGAGACGTCCATTCCGAGCGTGAGAAACGTTTCTGCAACGGCCGCCTTCGCGGCCATCCGCGCCACTTCCTCGAACTCGCTGCGCTGGGCCGGTGACAGCGACATCACCGCGCCCCATAGCTGGCGCGAACGCCGTCGTACCAGCCAGGCACCGCACCGAGCCGCGCGCGCACTTCCTGGTCATCGGAGACCGTCAGGCGCAGCATGGCGCGAACGTCCTTGCCGGCGCAGCCCTTCACCTTGAACCAGGGGAAATGGCATTGCGTGTCGAGATGCGGCACGGCCGGCGCTTTCGCGATCTTATCGGGCGCCGGCGGCAGCTCGCGGGCGATCGGCGGCGGCGGAAGATCCTCGCGGGAGGTGGCGCACCCCGCCAAAAGGATCAAACTTGCAACGGTCATCAGTCTCGAGCTGACGAATATATTCGACGTCGCTTTCATGTTGTGCCTGGGCCCCTTCGGCGATTGCGCTCGCTCGCGCCGCATCATCAGCACGCGCTTTGCGTGAATTTTCCAAGTCGGCGCGCTGCGCGGCGATGGTTGCCCGCAGATTTTTCGCCTCTTCGCGCTCATCTGAGACGCGAAAGCCGATCATGAAGAACAGGAGCGCGGCGACCAGGACGGCGACCATCCGGGCGGCTGCGACGTAAGGCGCGAGCTGCGCGGCGAACCATGGCAACGGCAAATGACCGACGGCGAAAGCCACGGCGAGAACGAGCCCGTCGAGCCCGAGCGCGAAATAGGACGTCGCGACGCCCCAAAAGAGATCGCCGATCAAGATTTGACCTCGCATTTGAAGATTGCACACCAGATGCGCCGGCCCCAGCTCACCTTCGCCGGCGCCGTCGGTGCGGGAGCCGGTTCAACAGCAGGCGCGGGAGCGGTCGCGACCACGACGGGCGCGGGCAGCGGAGCCGGGAAAGCTGGAGCCTCGACCGCGGGCGGTTTCGGTGCGCGCGCGGCGTCCAAACACTTCCGCCGCTCCTTTGCGCGGCGATTGATCAGGCCGCGTTGCACCACAAGCGGGGTGCCCGGCCCATTCGGGCGCGACGAAATGCGCCAACCGGTATAGTTGCCGTTCTCGTCTTTGGTCAGGATCGCGCGGCACCCGCCGAGCACGTCGCCCTTATTCCAAAGGCGGACCATCGGCGATCGGCATACGGCAGGCGCCCCGGCATTGTACGAGAGCGAAATAGCCATAGCGCGCACGCCATCCGGCAGTTGAGCCGTGATGCACTCGCCGATTTCCCGGTCATAGGTATCGGCCAACCGACGTTGCAGCCGATCGGACCAATATTTCTCACTGTGCGTTTCACCGAGGCGCACGCCGACTGTTTCGCCATAACCACCCGTCGGCAGACCGCCGGCCAGGTGATCTGGAACGACCTTCGGCGCGTAGCCCTCGAACTGCTTGACGGACGTGCAAGCGATGCAGAGCGCCGCAGCGCTCGCGACCGTGACGGTAGTTTTGCGGGCGCTCATTCCGGCTCCTTTTGCTTGGCAAGCCGGGCAAGCGGGATCACCGCCGTATTGAAAAACACGCTGAGGGCGACCAGGAACCACGGATTGAAAATGTCCGTGAAGGCCCCGAGCACGCCGGCAACGCCGTTGAACACGCCGACGGCGAGCGAGATCCTGATAACCCACAGCCGGTGGAATTCCCGGCGCGCGTTCTCGATCAATTTGAGCTTCACATGGCACCCATTTCCGTCGAGAAAACCGCTCGATCGGGTCAGGGCTACCCCCGCGCCGTTAGTAGAATGTGCGCCGGATTGATCGCTCCCCGGTTGTGGTGCTAGGAAGGCACATGTTTCGTTTTTTTGCCTTGATTTCCGCCGCGGTCGTTGCCGGTGCCGTCAGCGCTCATGACCACCTCGAGACAAGGCTGTTCATCATCCGCAGCCAGCTCGCCCAAGCTGGGCCGGACCCGATCGTTTTCGGCGGCGATAGCATCACGGAAGCCGAGCTGTTGCCGGCCGACGTCTGCGGGCACCGCGTCATCAACGCGGGCATAGGAGGAGCGACAGCCTACCAGTATGCCATCGCCATTCGTCGCCTCGACTTCAAGGCAGCGGCTTTCGTGCTCGCGATCGGCACCAACGATGCGCAGCCGGGCAGCGTTGCGGAATTTCCCGACCGCTACCGCTTCCTTTCAAAGGCCCTCGTCGCGAGATCCGGCGTCGTGCTGTATGCGGGCATCCCAACGCTGGAAGCTGGCCCAATTGCAGAGCAATTCGATCCGGCAAGCTCCGACGAAATCAATCGATCAATCGGAGATTACGCTGGCCGCGATTTCATCGACATTCGGGCCGCGCTTTCCAAGACAGATCGAAAGACGATCGACGGCGTGCACCTTTCGCCGAGCGCGCAAGCCATCTGGCTCGACACGATCCTTGCGCGCCTGAAATCGGCGATCGGATGCTAGATAATCCGGATAATGTAGTTGCAAATGATTGTCGGCTGAACGTTCAAGTGCCCCGCCCCGCCGGTATTATTAGAAGTGGACGAAACAGTACCGGAGGCGCTACCGCTCGACGCCAATGTGCCAACGCTGAAACCGGCACCGGCGGAAACACCACCTGTTGGCCCGCCTGCTTGAGCTGAAAACGCCGAGGCGTCATTGGCTTGCTGAGCAACATACCTTGAGCTGCTCACGGAGACCCCAAGATTAGCCGACGCCGTCGACGTAATCTGCGGGATTTGAGTAGGCGACAGGACTTGGCCCTCTGAGCCGCCGGCTGTACCGACAACGTTCCCAGCTCCAAAATATGAGAGGGTCAGGCGTCCAGCAGTTGAACCGCCCATGCCATCATTCGCGGCCGACACGCGGCCTCGCTTGTCAGGCAGATTGAATGTGGTTGAACCGTCACCGCCGCCGAACTGCGTGCCGATCAACGCAAAAAGGGTTGCATACGTCGTTCGCGATATCGCCTGCCCCACCGGAAAAGCGAAATTGTTGCTCGGAACGGAGCTGCCCCAATAGTCCATCCCGGCGCCGATCGGCATCACGTATGGGACTTGATAGAAATTCTTCATCCGCCATTGGTTGACGGAGCTGAGGTATACCGCCTCATAAACCGACCCGACAATGAGCGTCCCGGCCGGAACGGGCGTATACCCGCTAGCGCTATCCATAATCAGCGCTGCCGCGCCATAACCGTCGACGCTCAAGGTCGGATTTTGCCCGTTCGTCACGTGCATCATGAACGAGATCTCGGCGCCGTTCATCGCAGCTTGAGAGACGAAGCCTTGGTTGCTCGTCAGGGAGTACGCTGTCGCGGTGCCGCTGGTGAACAGGAGCCCGGCGGTATCATCCCGATACTTGGCAGTTGCCGCCATCATCGCGCGGGCGCTATCGTTGATCGTGGATGGCGCCTGCCCTTCCTGCCAGTTGATCGTTGCATCGGCGGTCGCGTCCGCCGCGGCAGTCTGGGACCATTTGTAGAGCGTCATCCTATCTTACCCCTGAAAGAAAACGGCGCGAGCTTAAGGCCGTAGACGTTAGGGCGAGCGGGCAAGAAATTTGTGCCTTGTGGCACCGCCGTGAGCTGAGCGAGGTTGATCGCGGGACCACCACCTCCCGATCCCGTGATTTGGACCGCCGGCGCCGATTGCGCTGGCGCTTCCACCGCCGCGATTGAGCCAGCAGGCGCGGCCGCCGGCGCCGAGGCCGCGGCGGAAGGCCCCGCCATCGACATCGGCGCGGCGCCCTTTCCGCCCATTTTCCGATCCGCCCAGGCCGCAAGATCGCCGGCCGTCATTTTCCCGACGAACGGGTTCGCCTTGACCACCCCGGCACCAAGGACCGCCCCGGCCGGCGTCGACGGATCGGCGCTCAAGATCCCAACCGCGCCTTGCGGCCCGGCGAAATGGGCGAGGTATTGCGTTCCGGGCGTGACAGGAAGCCCGGCACCCTTTAGAATCCCGGCGTTATCCGCGGCGTAGGCCGCCGTCATTTCGCGAGAAAGGGCCGGGTCGGATTTGAGTGCGAGCAGATCATCCCTCGATCCGGTGATGTCCGGCCGATGCTTAGCCAGCATGTCGAGCCAGGTACTATCGATGAACTGCCCCGGCCCAGAGGCCGACGAATTCGGGTTCTTCGCGTTCGCGTTTCCGCCGCTTTCCACCCCAACGATTTGATCAACGAGGCTCATTTGCGCACCAGAATTCTTGCCTGTGTCGTTCTCTTCGCGATCGCCATGGAAGGCGTAAGGCTTGCCGCTAAGGGCGTCGTCGGAGAGTTTGGTATCATCGGCGGGTTAGTGGTCATTGCGCTCATGTACGCCGGCGCCTCCTGGTACGATCAGCGCGAAGAACGCCGCCGCTGAGCGTCGGTAGCGAGCAGACCTTGCCCGAGCATTCCCGCGCCCTTCGCAAACCGCGGATCGGCTACGCGCCGCGCCTGCGGCCCAAAGAATAGCTCAGTTGCATTCCGCGCCTGGTTGGCGTTCGCGATCCTGCCCAACCCCTTATCGATGCCGAGCGCGACGGCCGCACCAGGCAGGCCGGCGGTGTTGAAGCCGAGCAGCGGCAAGAGCGAGTGCCGCGCACCGTTGGCGATCTTTGCCAACATCGGCGCCGTCCCCGACGGGTTCGTGGTCCCCTTGACCGGGATCATCTGTTTGTAGACCGACGCAAGCTGCTTCATGAGCGCGCGTTCCTGTTCGGTGTAGAGCACACCGGCAAGCTGCGAGCCCGAGCCGTTCAAGAACTCATGAAGCCGCTGCGAGAGCGCTTGCGCCTCATAGGGGATTTTCCCCTCGCCGGCGTTGGTCAGCTTCTCCCAGACGCCTTGACGGAGCGCAGTCCAACCTTCCGGAGAAAGCCGCTGTTTCAGCACCGATGCGATCAGCGGCGCATTCACACCATTGCCCTTGCCGCTCGCGCCCATCAGGTCGTTGACGATCTTGTTCGGCGAGGCCGGCGGCGCGCCATCGGCGCCGGCATAGCGTCGCAGCGTCGCCGCCACCACGCCGGGCTCATTCGGTTGCGGAAGAGTGCCGCGCAGTCGATCGGCATAGCGCGCGAGCTGTGCGCGCTCGCCCGCATCGAACACGACATGGGCCAGCATCCGGCCCTTTGTGCCGTTGAGAAATTCGCCGATCCGCGCCGCCGCCTCTTCCGGCTCGCCGTCCGTCAGATGCGCGAAAAGCCCCTGCTTATAGGTCGCGAACTCGTCCGAGTTTCGGCCGAAAATCCGCTCGATCCGTTGCGCGATTTGCACCGGCATTTGACCGCCAGGCGCTGAGCCCGAACCATAGGCCAGCTTTACGATTTCGTCCGGCGTAGCCCGAGTGTCGGAGAATTTCCCCAGAATTTTTTCAACCGCCGCGCCGACCGTATCGCCCGCGCCGCGCTTGGCGAATTTCTGCTTGTAATCGGCAAACGACGCCCGCGCCTCTTCCTGCATTCGCAGCACGGCGGGACCGTCACCAGAGAACTTGCCCTGTTCGACCATTTGCGCGACGCGCCGATCGAACTGGTCCATGATGTGTTCGAGCGCGTGAAGATCCGAGCCCGAACCGCCCGCCATCATCGCACGCCGCGCATCACCGTAGAGCGTCGAGAGCTGCTTTCGCACCTGTTCGACATCGCGCATGGTGAAGCTGGAGCCGGCCGACTGCGGCACCATCTGCCGATCGCCGGGGAAGTCCGAGACGCGCGGGATACCCGCAGCGTCCTCTTGTTCCAGTTGACGAAAGGCGCGCTCTACCGCGTCGTCGGCGGTCGCCCCCTCATCCGCCATCAGCTTGGCCGCTCGCTGCCTGACGTCGCCGCCAAGCTGGCCATAACCCGCGGCGTTCAAATCATCGTCAATGCCGCGCATGAGGGCGTCGAACTCATGCTGTTCGCGCTCCGAGCGCGCGGCGGCCTCTCGCTTGCCGATATGGCCCTCGAAACCTTCTGGAAAGCGCTTTTGGCCACGCATTTCCGCGTCAATTGCGTCCAGCAGATCATTGACGGTCGACGTTCCGTTGTGGCTGCCCCGCAGATAACCGGCCTCTTCCGCTGCCTCGCGTGCGTAATCGAGCGGCCAGCCGCCTTGCCGAACCAGCTTCCGGCGGCCCAGGCCCTCGACGTTGACGGTATGTCCGTGGCCGCCGATCGCCTCCAACTCTGCATCGGGCCCCAAGCCGCCCTTTGACGCGATGAATTCAAGCAGGCTTTGCTCCTTTGGAGCCGCCGGCGCAGCGGCCGACTGCTTCTGCCGATCATACGCCGCCGCGACGTCATCACCGAACTTCGCGCGAATGTCTGCTACGTTTCGCGCGTGCTCATCGACCGCAGAGGCAGGAGCGCCCGGCGCGGCCGGCTCACGCACGCCCGGCCCGACCGCGTTCAAATTGTCGTCAATGATTTCGAGACCGCGAAGCGCTTTCGGCGTGTTGGTCGGGTCGAGTGACACCGGATTGTCGCCAGCGCGTAGCCCAGCATCGACATCAGCACGGAAGCCTGCCGCAGAGCCCGGCGCGAATTCACCTGGAGCCGCGGCGACTGCTTCATATTTCCCGCGGTAGTCAGCCCGCGCCGCATTGCGGGCCGCCGCGAAGCGATCGGAGAGCATTTCCGCCGCGTCGACGGGCGCGGCCGCCCTGATTTGGCCGCCGCCGATCGCCCGGGCCATGTCGACCCGCTGTTGCGCGGGCGACATCTGTCCGGCATGAACGCCAGCCTCCGAAGCTTGCCGCGCCTGTTCCTGCGCGATCAGTTCGGCCGCGATCTTTTCCGCCGCCTCGTTCGGCGGGGTTCGAGCAGCGGCGCCGGTCGGATCGAGCCCCGCGGCGATTTGATCGCTCGCCTGCCCTACGCGCTCGTCTTGCAGATCCTTGAACGCCTGCGCTCGCTCCTGTGCGGGGACACCTCGACCACCGCGAAGCAAAATCTGCTCTTCGGCCGAGAGCGCCGGATTTTGTGTGATTTGCGATTGCGACAGCGGCACATCGACGCCGCCAACGTTCACCACGTTTTGAGGGACCGCCGAGGGCGGACGCACACGATCCGCAACCGCAGCAACGGCTTTTCCGACCGCCTTCCCCACCGGACCCATCGCACCGCCGATGATGCCGCCGGTCACGGCCGCCGGCCCGATATCCTCACCGCGCGTTACCGCATCCGCGCCAGAGAGAGCCGCGCCCGAGAGCGCTCCATTGCGGACCATTTCCCGCATGGTGCCGGTGACGCCGAAGGCTTTCGGTGCGAGCGCAACGGCCGGCGCTGTCGCCGCGATGCCGCCGGCGAGCTGCGCGGCCGTGTCGATGACCGGATGTTCGGTCGCAAACTTCTTGTCCGCGCCCTCCTGGTCGCGCAGCGAATGCGCGTAACGTTCCGAAAACGTTGCTTCCGGGAGCTGGTCCTTTTCGTCAAAGAAGCGATTGAGCAGCGGCGCAAGCGCGGCGTTCGTCGCCGCATCCAGCTTGTTCAGCGCACCGCCGATGATCGGAACGCCCGTTGCGGCCGAGCGCACCACGTTGTTAGCCGTGACCGGCACCGCCGACGGTTCAGCCGGCGCCGACGCAGACGCGCCGATTTGCTGCGCGATTTGCGCGACGGTCGCGTTTTGATCCTCCGGGGAGAGCTTCAAAAAGCTATCGTCAACCGTCACCGACTTGTCGCCGATCGTCAGGTTAGCCATTTAGTTGACGCTCCAGTTGATTGCCTGCCCGCCGACGTTGACCGAACCGCCTGCAGCACCGGTCGACGGCGGCTTGTAGCCAGGACCGGCCGCACCGCGCATTTGCTCGATTGCTGCTTTTCGGAGCGCAGCCTTTTGCTGAACTACCGCCGGCGCGTCGCCGGGCTGCGGGAACATTTCCTTGTCGTAACGCGCGAACTCGCTCTTATTGATCGCCGCGCCGCTTTCCTGCCGAAGCACAGCAGTGATGAACGCCGATTTCGCGGCTTCATACTTCTGGTGATTGGTCGTCTGAAGGTAGTTTCCGACCAGCGGAACACTGGTCGAAACAGCCTGCGTCCCGCTCAGACCCTCGTTTTGCAGCGTCGAAAGATCGGCTTCCGCCTTCTCCATGCGCGCGGCGAAGGACGAGGCTTTCGCCTGCGCCTCCGTTTTCTTACCCGTGGCCGCGTCCGCCGAGGCCTCGGAAACCCGCTTGACGAATTCCTTCCGGTTAACGCCAGGCGGGATCGGGATCGGCTTTCCATCCGGACCGGTGACGGTATCGCTCGCGCCGGCCGCCGCGGCCGTGGCGACACCAGCGATCGGCCGCAAGGTGCCGTCCACCTGATTTTGCTGCATGTAGATCTTGCGGCCGTCGGCATCTTCGCCGACCTGCACGACGCCCCACTTATCCTTGCCGTAATACTGCTGGATAAGCGCCGTCATCAGCGCGGGATTGCCGACCGCGGCTTGTACTTCCGGCAGCGATGCACCTTTCGACATGAGCGCTTGCGCCGTCGCGGTCAGCTTGCCACGCGCAATCGCCGAAGGATCGGTTTCCTGTCCGGTCACGAGCGCGCCGAGACCGCCGGCAAGCGCACCGATCGGGCCGGCCGACATATTGCCCAGGAAGCCGCGCGTTGCCTTCATCAGCCGGTCGCCAGCGCCACCGCCAACACCAGCTAGCGAGAACGGCGCCGAGGCGGGAGCCGCAGGCGCAGCGGCCGCAACCGAAGCCGCTGGAGCCGTCGCCGCCGCGGCAGGCCCGGACGCAGGAGCGCCGCCGCGGAATGCTGGCATCTGATAGTCACCGACCGGGATATAATCGGCCGGCGCTTGGCTCCGATTGATCGAGGACGCCTCTGTAGGAGTTGGAGGCGAAACGGCAGGCGCCGGCGCCGCGATCTGCGACGGCTGCACATTCATGGAGCCAGGACCGGCGAAGCCGAACGGCACTGCACCCTTTCCGAACCCATCGACCGGCGCGGCCGCCGGTTGCTGCGGTTTCGCATAAGGATCGACCGGAGGCGTCGGCAGCGCGAAGGCCGATGGATCGACGCCGAGCGCGCCATATGATGCGGCATCCGGCGCGGTCGGAGCCTGCCCGACCGAAACCGGAAGCGTGACGTTCAGCGGTGACGGATAGAGCGCGCTATAGGGCGACGCCCCGGTTTGACCCGTCAGGAAGTCGAGAAGCCCAGCCATTCACTATCCCCCGAACGAAATATTGCCCTTCGGCCAAAGAGAGCCGATGCCGCTAGCGATCGTGGCGAACTGCTGCACAGGCGACATGGTGCTTTCCGTGTTGGACGTGCCGTTTTGCGTGCCGAACTGCGCGGCGACGGGCGCAATCGAGCCGAGCAGCGTCGTAAGCTGCGACGCCGGAATTCCGAACCGCTGCGCTTCCGCTTGAAGCGTCGCGTTCGCGCCCCAATTCTGGCTGTCGAGCGCCGTTCCGGCCGTGCCTACACCGTTGGTGAAATTCGCGTTCGCCGCCGCATTGTTCGCGTTCAGCATGCCATAGGTGGTATTTCCGGCATTGTAGAGCGTGTTCGCGGCATTGAGCGCGTTGGTGACGTCGGTGTTGTACTGCGCGGCGATCACCGGAGCGACGCCAGAGGCGATGCCGCGCGCGAGCGCTTGGGTGTTGCCCGGCGATCCGTCGCGGCCGGCCGCGGCCCATGCCCCGTTCGTCTGGTTCGTAACGTCCGTGGTGATCTGGTCGAGCTGAGCTTTCAGCGCAGGATTGTTGCCGATGTTCGCGCCGCTTGCGGTCTGGCCGAGGATGCCGCCTTGCAGAGACGACAGGTTCGACCGGATCGCCGCGTCGTTGTTCGTTGCCCCGCCACCGTTCAACAGGCCAAGCGTCCCGGACGTCATCGGCGCCGCGAACGGGTTGTTGTTCGCGTTCGCCTCGATCGTGTTGAGCGCGCCAGATTGGGCTGGCGTGATGCTACCGGCGGATCCGGCGAGATTGGTCAAGCCGCCCAGGAGGCCGGACAGCGCGCCGGATGCGCCGCTATACGGCGACAGCGACGAAGTTTGCGTGGTGGTGCTCTTTGACGTGCCACCCATCAGAGCGCCCTTTCCAAAACGATGTTCGAGACGTGATAGTTTTTCAGGACACGCGCCCAACCAACGCGGCCCATCAGACGCAGCCGTGCCGCGCCTTCCGCCCTCGCCCAATCCTCGATCTGGGAGAGCAGCGGCACCCAATGGTCCCGGTTTTCGCCGCCAAGCGCGGTAATCAGGCAAACCAAATGCCGATCGGTCCGCACCAGGAGAGTGATCGCCGCGGCCTCGATCTTGTCCCCGATGCAGGCGAGCCAAAGCAACCCGTCCCCCTCGAGGACGTCACGGGCAATGTCGGCGGTATGGCTGAGGTCCGTCCGCAGCACAGCGCGACCGAGCATCACCTCGACGCGCGGCCAGATTTCACGGACGCGCTGCGGCGGAACGCAGATGAGATCAGCCAAGGCAGACATAGAAAAAGGTTCGATCCGTTTGAGCGTTATTCGCGTGCGAGATCGTGAAGGACTGTTTCGCCACGGTCCCGACGAACGTGGTCGACAATGCCGCGGCGGCGTTAGCAGTTCGTGGGAAGAGGAAAACCGCGCTCCCAGGCGCGCAGTTGACGGCTGAAACCGTCGTAGACGCCGCATTGGCCGCGAGCGTCACCGAACCCGCAGCATTCGACCGGCCCGCCGCCAACTGCTGGAGCGACAGCGCGAATTTCGAAAGGTCCTTTTCAGTGGTGCCGGGGAGGAAAACCGTCATCGCTTGCCCTTTGCGGCGAGGTCGAGCGGTTCGACGCCGTTGATGAACGTCCAGACGGCGCCGGACGGAATTCGACACCGGAAGCGGCTATAGCGGGTATCCAAGAGCATGTTGCAAATGCCGGTGATCGCGTTCACCAGCGTTTCAACGCCGGCCTGCACCGCGGCTTGCAGGTTCTCCCGCCGTGACGCCGAGCCATACACCTCCGTCGCATCTGTGACCGGCCGAAAGCCGATTTTGAGCTTGATGCGGCGTCCGTCCGTGCCCTGCTCTGCCGTTTCTAGCGTAGCCTCGAGATTGGAACCGCGGAAGAAAGACACTGTATGGTCAGGACCGAACGCGGCCAGTTCCGGAACGATCGCGGTAGAGAGGCTATCAAACGACTGCGTAATGGCGTCCAAGTTGGAGCCGATCAGCGTATCCACCGCCTCGAGCGTGATACCCGGCTGCGACATCTTGAACAGGAATTCCCCGGCGAATTTCAGCGGCGTGAACTTGTCCAAGACTTGATCGTAGCAAAGCGCCTTGTCGAACTGATTGGCCGTTCCGTTGACCGACTTGTAGGCCCAAATAATGCGAGAGCTGCGCGGATCAGCGTATCCCTGAAAAAGCTGCGGGCTGGTCCGGTCGAAATCCATCAAGAACGTCCGGTCGACACGCTCGCGCCCGATCGGAACGGGCACCCCGCCGGGATCGATCCGGTGGAAGCCTTTCAGCGAGTTGAAAAAGATGCTCGCCCCTGCGCGCACAAGGCTATACGGCCCATAGATGCCGAGCCCGTCCGCAATCTTCTCAATCTGGAACACGCGCGGATCGCCCGGCAGGTAGATCATGCGCCGGATGATCGTATCCTGCAGGATGACGCCGGTTTCGCCGCCGGCGATGCCACGACAGAACCCGCCGTCGACCAAGTCCTGATAATCAGCCGAGTTGATACCCGGGGTCCAGGAATTCGGGCCGTTCACGTCATTGAGACCGGACCACTGCACCCGGTTGGGGTTCGAGAGCAGGCCGGTCAGCACCACGAACCGGCCCACCACGTCGACATAGCGCGCCTGCGGCGGGTTACCGGCGAGGTTGGCGAAGGCCGTCGAGCTGGAAATATCGAAAACCTGCGGGACGGCGTTCGCCTGCACCGCAATGACCAAATTGTTGAACTGAACGAACTGCCAGTTATCGCTAACCGAGAGGCCGGAATAGGAGGCGCCCCCGAGCGAGACCTTCGACCACCCATAGGTCGTGTTGCTCATCAGCCAAAGGTCGCTCACGGTCCCAGCGAAAACGACAACCGAACCGTCCGTTTTGTAGGCTGCAAATGCGCCGCGGCATTGCGCGCCGAGTGACTGAGAGATCGCCGCCAGGCTTGGGAACGGCCCGTAACCGTCGCCGCGCGGCACCACGTTGAGGACGTTCCGGCCGGTCTGCGCCTCGTAGTCGCTGAGATCGGGCTTGTACTCTCCGAAGGGGATCAGCGGCATTAGAAATCCGTCCCGCGGATTTGGCCGGTTGCGGTGCGCGCCGAGGTCTCATAGTCCAGCTTTGCCTTGAACGCAGGGATTTGGAGCTGCATGCGCTGCATGCCGTCCGTGTCCTCGATAAGATTGGTGTAGAGCAGCAATTTCGCGTGGCTGCGGATGAGCTGCCCCGCGATCCCGTTGCACCATGCGTTCGTGTCCGTGTCGCTGACCAGCGGCGCGAGCCGGTAATGCATGTGCGGCCGCATGGTGTAGACCGTGATAGGCACCGGCCAGAGCAGGATTTGGCCGTCTACATAGGTGAAACAGGAGGGCTTGCCGGGACCGGTGTTGTTGCCCTGCAACCACTCGAATTCGTCGGGCTCGTACCGGTCAAGCTCATACGTCGACACCGTGTCGCGCAGGAACAGATGGTCAATCCGGATGATGTTCGGGATCTGCGCCAGGTCGTTGCCAGTGTAGGCCGATTGACCGACGACGGTTGGAAACGTCAGCGAGCGCGTGACGTTGAAATAGAAGCGATCCGTCTCATAGTGCGCGATTGCGTCGCTTACCGCGCTTGCGATTTGGCTGCTGAGATCGTCCCGCGTCAGGTCGCTCGCGATCTGGTTTCGGAGGTCCAAAAAGCTCGCCATAGTCCACCGCCGGGCGCTGATAGGTGACAGGAGCCGGAGGCGGCGCCGGCTCTTCTAGAACCAGCGCCGCGCCCGCGTAGTGCAACCAGACGTCCACGGCCTACAGGTCGTTGTCCGGGACGTACTTGATGATGACGATCGCCTTGCCTGCGGTCGCCGCGGCGCCGGTCTGGGTATAGGTCGCCGTCACCTGACTGTCGGCCGCCAGCGGCCCGAGCGCCGTTCCGGTCGGCTTGATGTTCTGGGTAATCGCCACCGTGCTTTCGTCGGCATCGGCCGCCGCCACAACGTTGTTCGCGACGCCGGCCAGGCCGACCGTCAGAACGTTGGTAGTCGCGGCGTTGAATGCGGTCACAATCTGCACATCCGTGCCGATGATGACGGCGCCGGCCGGCAAAACCTGCTTGCTGACGCCCGCAGCGATGCCCACGTCGTTGAAATTCACTGCGAAGCGCAGATAGTGGACGAGCTGGAGCGCATTTTTGCGCGCCGTGGTGCCCTTGGTGTTGGTAGTCATGTCGCCAAGCCTTCTTTAAGGTTTCGGGAAAGGTGACCCGTCGCGCTTAGTGCGCGACGGCGTAGGTCGTGGCGACCAGGGCCGCGAAGTCCTGCCCGTTGAAGACGGACTTCTTGATGCCCCACACGGTCTGGGCGGAAACGCCGAGCTCGCGCTCGTAATCGAACAGCTCTTCCACCCACTTGAAGTGAGAGCCCTTCGAAAACTCCTTGCCGAAGCCGACTGCGGCCGCCTGCGCGCCGCAGAACACGGCGCGGCGGGTGTTGGGCTGGTAGGCCCCGGCATTGGAGATGCCGAACGGCAGACGGTTCCACTTGTGGAGGATCACGCCGTTGTACTCACCGAGTGCGCCGGTGTAGATCGGCGATTTCGAGCCGATGCCGCCGGCCAACGCCGCCTTCTGGATGTCGAGCCACTGGCCCGAGTTGGTGCTAGTCCGCATGTCCGTCACCTGAAAGTCGTGCAGGAACATGAGGAACTTCTTTTCGCCGCCAACCATGATCGGACGAACGAGCGGCGATGCCACGCCGGCACGCTCGACCAGGGCATCAATGATGCCGAGATTCATCGTCGCGGTGTTGTCCGCGTTGATCGTGGCGTCGTCGGTCGCACCGCCCTTCCGATAGATGTTGGTCGGGGCGGTGATCGCGTTGTTGCCGGTGTACCGGGGATCGGTCACCAGGGTATTGCCGGCGAGCTGGTTCGCCATGCAGGTATCGAACCGGTTCGAGAACCAGTCCGTCAGACCGTCCTTGCCCTCGCTGCGCAGGTTGAAGGGCACGCGCTGGGCGTCGATGCTGTTCTTGTTGCGAACGCGGACGGCGTGAGCCAGTTCGTTGATGGTCAGCTTGTCCGAATAGGTCGACAGCGCCTCTTCGTTACCCTGCAGCGACTGGCCTTCGGTCACACCGTCACCGGCGAGCTGAACGCGCAGGCCGATGGTCACCTGATCGCCGGCGCTCTTCTCCAGCTCGGGCTTGATCTGGATCATGTTCGAGGAGCCCTCGCCCATGAACTTGCCGAAATAGGTGGTTTTCAGCGCTTCGACGTTGAGCTTTTTGGCCCAAAGCTTGTTGGAGAGCGTGTCATTCACGCCGTATGCGGTCGTAGACATTTCGATGCCTCTAGAAAGGGTTGATCTCGGTGTTGGGGGTTGACCGCGATCCGCCGCGATCGAGCGCAACACCGAGATTTCCCGCCTTCGGTGGAGGCGTGGCGCTGTGACGGGCGCCACTCGAAAACGGATTGAGGCTCCGCGGGCCTTTACTCAAACCAACTAGCGGCAGGCTCCGGTAATTCTATTAGGACCGGCCCCTGAAAGTGTACGGATCGGCGCCAACGCCGCCGCCGCTAACTTCTAGCCACCAAACAAGCGCCGAGCTTTCGCCGGGTTCTTGTTGCACCACGCTTCGAACTCGTCCGCCGGCATCGCAATCAAGGCTTCCGCGGTCATGTCCGCATCGCCCGCGCTTCCGCCGGTGCTGGACAGGCTCTTGTTGGCTGCCTGCCCTCGCTCGATCGTCTCGAGCTTTTCCGCGCCCTTGCCCTTGGATGGATCGGGAGCGGCCGCCTTGTAACCGCGCTGCTTTGCCAGCGCGTAGATCATTTCCGCCGGGCTCTTGTTCTTGGAGAAAGCCATTTCAGCAATGGCGGTTTCGTCCGCGATGAGAGCCTGATGCAGGGCTTCCGGAGTATCGTATCCGATCGCCTGCAACTCGGCTGCGCGTGACTGTAGGAGGAAGTCATAAGCGGTTCGATAATCCGGCGTCGCCTTCTGAAACGTTTCAGCATCGTTGCGGTAACGGTTGACGAAATCGGTCTGAGCCGCCGCGTCCTCCCGGGCCTTCTTCTCGGCGGCAGCCTGGTCATCAAGCCGCTTCTGCAACTGCGCCACGGTCTCGTTCGTGTGCTTCACCGCCCCGAAAATGTCATCCTCGACCGTCGGGGGCGCTGCCGGCTGTTCGGTGCCAGGATCGGCGCCGGCGAGCTTGAGCCGGTCGATGATGGAGAATTTGCCGGTGAACTCGGCAATCTGCTTTTGCGCATCGGCGAGCTGCCGCGCCATCTCCTTGCGCGCGTTCTTCTCTTCCAGGAAGGTCGCAAGCGGAACGTGATCGTTCTTCGTGGTGCTGGTGTCCGGCGCTTTCGGCGTTCCGCCCTCGCCGCCCTCGACCGTGCCGCTCGTTTCGCCGGAGCCTTCGCCGCCACCCTCGCCGGTCGGAATGGTGCCCTCGCCGCCGCTCGAGAAAAATGCCTCTTCTTCTGCCGTCATGGTCGGGCCGCCACCGCCCGCGCCGCCTTCGATCCCTTCAAAGTTCATGTTTTCGCTTTCTGCCGGTGCTGCCGGCTCAGAGAACACGGAAACGCCGTGCGCGCGGATCAAGCGTTAACCGCGCCTAGCAAGCGAGAAGTAACAACGCCTCTTCGTCGCGCCGCTTTTTCTGTGCAGCCGCGGCGGCCTGCTGAGCCGCCATGCGCTCGCGAGCGACCGCCTGCATATCAAGAACTGGGACAGCGGGAGCGATGGGCGCCCTTCCCATGGACTGGAAACGCGGCCGCGTCCGCCGGTCGATCGGCACGCCCGGATTGCGCGTGATCCGCTGGAGCTGCCGCGCTCGCTCCATTTCCTCCAGGTAATGGCCGATGCCGCCTTGTTGGAAATCGTAGTCAAAGCCGGTGCGGGAAAGCGCGACGTCATTCGCCGTGATGACCAGCGAAGCCGCCTCAACCGGCCCCGTCATGGGCTCATTGACGTTGAACATCGCGATGCTGAACGCCGCCGGCGCAACGGCCTGCGATATCGCAACGGCAGGCGCCTTTAGCGTGCAGACAAGCGACGTCGCCGTGATCGGCTCTTGAAGCCGATACGTCACCGCTCCTCCGGTAATCGCCCAGACCGCGGCGCCGACGCTCTCCGAGATCTTCAACGTGACCGATTGCGTCGTGACCGCAACGCTCGCCGCCGACACCGGGAGCGTGATCGCCCCCGATCGCGGGATTTGCCCGATCGCGGAGCGTCCTAGCGCGTCAAAGCCGAGAAGAGACATTCTAGACCGTCAGGGACGTTGCGTTGAGAGCGGTCGCGATCTCGTTCATTCGCGGCTGGCCCAAGATGCCAACCAGGGCTTGCCAGCCCGCAAGAAAACGCTGGTTCGCGACCTCCATGGGATCGCGTTGCGCGAGGAAGGAAAACCAAAGAAGCGCCTTCGCGCTGTCTGCGGCGATCGCCGCCTGCACCGTGGCAATGTCAGCCGCCGTGAACTGAGCCATAAGGTCTTGTGGCAACACCTGAGTTGCAACGAAAGGCGAGACCACACCGCCGCCGGTGATCCAATCCCGAACCATCTGAGAGAACGGAAGCGGACCATTCAGCTCTATGCCGCTGTTCAGCATGGTTTCGCCGTCATCTGCAGACGATTTGACGTCGACAAGGGTGTGTTCAGCATTGGCATAGGCGGCGGCGCTGATCTTTGTCACTTCGGCACCTCATAGAACCCGGTGACGTTGTAGGTCGTGTTGGCGAGAACAGTTGTCGAGTTGTCATAGTAGCCGAACTGAGCAAGGCTCGAACTATTCGGGAGCAGCGCGCGGCATGACTTGCCGTTTGACTGTGTTTCCGCTCCAGCGAGTTCGACAAAGATCGTGTTGGCAGAGCTGATCGGCACGGATGCAAACAGGTTTCCGGTGGCCGTCCCAACGCTGACGATGGCGGCCTGAAGATTGAGATCAACCTTGGTGCGGATCTTCCGGTATCGGCCGCTTGCGCTCGTCGTGCCCAGCGTTCCGGAGGTCGCGCTTAAGGTCGGCGTATAGGCGACCCATTCACCAGCGTGATTGGCCGTGTACAGATTGGCGCCGTCACACCAAATCCGCATGCTTTCACTCTGGTAGATGCCAGCGGTTGCCGCGGCGTCGATCGTTCCAGAGCCAGGGGTGAGCGTGGCAATGCCCGTATTGGTGTTGATAATATCGCAGTACCAGCCATCGCCGAGCGCGGCCGGCGAACTCGTTCCGAGCGCGATCGCGCCTGCACGGTTCAGCTTGACCAGCTTTCCGAAATCAGAAGCTACCAGCGTGTCGCTCGCGGCCGTGACCGATCGCGTCGGACCACGCGACACCAAATCCTCTTTCAGAGCCACGACGGCAACCTGCGGGACGGTCGTAAAGTTGATCGGCGTCCCGGCCCCCGACTGCCCGGCCCCTGTGCCCGTTCCCGATGAATTGTAGAGGACGGTGGTTCGCGTCAGGACGCCCGTCGCAGTGTTATACGTCCCCTCGCCCAATTCCCACTGCGAGAGGTCGGAATTTTCCGCGCGATACTTGTACGTCGCGCCATTGACGACGCCGGCCGCCGCCGGGCTTTGATAGCCCGTCACCGCGGAGGAGTACGTCCAATCGGTCGTTCCCCCTGCGGTTGGCGTGAAACGGCAAACGTTGAGAAATGAGGCCATTACTGTACCGTCAACGTACCGTTGACCTGATCGAAGCCGACAATGAAGCTATTGCCGTTGGTCAGCGTGATCGGAGCGCCATAGTCGACCCAGCCGATAAGATTGCCGGCCGCTGGCGTCGAGTTGTAGAGCACGGCATAGCGGAACGTCGCAAAGGAGCCGCCCGCGGCCGCGAACTGCACCGGCGACAGGATCAGCTTGTAGAGCCCCGCGGTGTCCGCACCCGACACGAAGGGGGCAAGCAGACCGCCGGCCGTGTAGCCGAAGCCGGCCGCGATTTCGGTAATGTCCGCCTTCACGGCGTTGGTCGCGACTGGCGCGACATTGCTCAACAAGACCTTGAGCGCGTCGGCGTTCAGATTGTGAACCTTCGTCGCGAGGTCACCCGAAAAGCAGTTGAATTTGGTCAGCGCGGCCATTTAGTGCGTCCCCATAGGTGCGATCCCGACGATTTCACCGGTCTGCGGGTCGCGGATCAGTTGTTTCGGTGTGTTGAGCGCGGTCGCGAGCGTTGTCATGTCGCGCCGCATCTCCTGAATAAGACCGAGGATCAGCGCGGCCATATCGCCGCCGGCGGGAGCGCCAGCCACCGGCGCACCGTCCGGGCCGACCTGTTGCGGCGCCGTCAGCGCCCTCAACACCGCGTCGTGCTGCGCTTTTTCCCGCTCCAGCGCGATCGAAGCGGCGGTTTCCGCCTTCATGTTCTCGATTTTCGCGTCGGACGCTGCCTTGTCGTTGGCGATTTTCGCCTGTGCCTTGTCGTTCTCGAGCTTCAAATCGGCGTCGCGCTTCTGTTGCTCCGGATCGGGCTGTTGCTGCGCTTGATTGATGCTGTCCGCGATGTCCTTCTGCGCCGAGGTCGGCAGCGGCGAATACTTGAGCAGCGCGAGCCAGGTTGCCGGCGGCAGCATCTTGCCGATGACCGGGAGAAGCTGTTGCAGCATCGCCCAGGTGGCCTCTTTCTGGTTCGCCGAGGTCGGGCTTTCGTCCACAATCACGTCATATTGCGTGCTGTTGGTGAAAACCTGTTCGCGGATCAGCGGGACGTACTTCGCGTTTTCCTCGCCCTCGATCTTGATGAGGCGGCCGTCCGACAAATAGTGCTCGATCAGGTACAGCATGAGCCGGCCCTGTGACTTCCGGTAGCGTCGGAGGCTATCGAACAGCGGTTGCAAGATGGTCAGGGCCGATTGCTTGCGCTGGAGGTCGAGGCTTGCCGCCTGCCCGGCCGCGCTCTGCATGCCGAGGATCTCGACATTGACACCCGAGACGTCCCGAAGCGACGTCACGGCATACTGCATCAGCTCGAACGAGGATTGCGGGAACTGGGACGTTGGCTTGGCGACGAATTTCGGATTGGCGCCAGAGAGCGCACCCGGTTTGAGCATTGTCACCGTGTCTTGCTTCGCCCAGGACGCTTCACCGTCCGCGTCGTCGTCGAAGAACTGACCGCGCTCGACCGCAATTCCACCCTTCGCGGTCGTGTTCATGATGTGCATGGTCTGCGACATCCACTTGTTCGACCAGCGCGCCGGATCCTTCATGGCGCGCACCAGGCCGAAGAAGATGTTTTTGTTCCGGTCCCGCTTGCCGGTCATGCATTGGAACGAGAAATGCCCCCTGCAGGGCGCGTCGCCGATCTCGAGCAGCACGTTGCCAAGATAGGCTTGCCGGTAGACCTTGCGCGTCGACTTGGTGAACCGCAGCGCCCCGCCGGCGGCCTTCGCCTTGGCGCTGAGGCTGTCAAAATCGTCCTTATCCAGCGTCAGGATGTTCTCGCCGGTCGGATCGGTCGGGTCTAGGACGAGATAGACCGGGACGCGCTCCCACCACTGAGCGCGAACAAGGGTCACACCGTCGTCGCTGTCCTCGCCGTTGTTGACGTCGCCCTTGTTGTAGAACCGGTTATCGTTCTCATGGGGCTTGTCGTCATCGCGCTCGCCGACGTCGTTGATCCATGAGGCGTTGTAATCGGCGTCCTCAAAGGGTCGGTCGGGATCGCCCGGGCAAAGCGCTTTGGCCTCGTCCAACGGCACATTGCGCCGGACATGAAATACCCGGCGCATATCCTTGAGATTTCGCTTGGAAGCGCCGCTATCCCACACCATTTCGAGCGGATCGCGCCGCTCAATCTTGGGATCGCCCTCCGGATTGTCCTCATAGTCCAGGAGGGTTTCGGTCCAGCCCATGCCGCAAACAACCATGTCGCGGAAGGCGTCGCTTTCCTCGTCCTCAGCGTCGCACTGTTGCCGGAACCACTTCGCGGCTGCGGTCAGCAGCTCATTGACTTTGACGTCACCTTGCGATCGCGGGAGGAATTGGACCTCTTGCCGGTTGCCCACCTCTTGACCGGCGACGCTATCGACCACCGGGCCGACGCGGTTGAAGATGACGATGGGCCGCTTTGCGTCTTTGAGGATCGCCTTATCATCCTCGGTGAGCTGTTCGCCGGCCTCAAAGTCAAAGTCCTCGCGCGCTTCCGAGCGCCATTTCGTCTGCCCCTTGCTGTTGAAATCCAGCTTGCACCACTTCTGGAGCTTGGAAAAAATGGCGTCAGCGTCGGTCGGCGCCTCGCGCTCGCTCTCTTCGCCCTGCCCGTAGCCGCCCGCGTCGTTCAGCATCAAAAATCATCCGAGTGGATTGATCTTCGGTGCTACCATCCGGCAGGAAATGAATTTTCAGACGCGCGAACCGTGCTATATTCGACGGGCTCGAACGTAGCTCAGCGGGATAGAGCGCGGGTTACCCAGTGCAAGCTAAAGGCACTGAAACGCGAGGCCGCCGGTTCAAGTCCGGTCGTTCGAGCGACTTACTTCCGATGATGGGGGCCTTTTATTGTTTCGCCACGGTCATGCCCAGGACCGGCGAGGGCCAGCTAATCGGTGAAGCGCCCCGGGGATAACCGGCCGCAGCAATAGCGGCCTTCGACCCAGCAGCTCCCGCAAATACCACGGCGCACACAACCGCGGCTTTTTCGCTTTCCCTCTCGACCAAACTCAACTCTGCTTTGGCGCCTTCGGCTTTGGTGGCGCCAGGTCATCAACTTCATAGACAACGCCGTCGCGGCGGAAGATCAGGTCGCCACCAAGCGACAGGACAACCTCATCGGTCTCCCGTAGACCGCGGAAATCTTGCCAATGGATCACGACGGGTTTGTTCTGCATCTATCCATCATACACTTTGCCAAGAGCCGCCGCCAGAGCTGCGCCGGTCGCGGTACCGATCGCGCGGCGGCGGTACGCCGGCCGGCTGATCGTAATGGATGCACATCAGGCCGAAGCCGTCGGCGCCGTGCGAACTCCAATCGTGGTTCGGCCCGAGCCCGATGTTCCTATCATCGTTTGAGCGCTTTTCGTGATACCAACCAAGGGCATCGCGGCCGGCTTCCGTGGTCTCCGCGTTGAACCTGATCCGCGGGAAAAGCCGCCGGGCAGTCTCAATGCGCGCCGAGGCCGCGCCGGCGCCCTGGTTCGGTATCACCAGCACATCAAAGCCAGCCTCCCGGATCGCGCTTTCATAAGACGTCGCGAAAACCTTGTCCCCATGCGCGCCGTCATGCGGCAGGATTACCCAGGCGTTGCCCCACCCGCGGGAACGCATCCAGTCAAGGTGCACCGATAGCGGCTGGCCCTGGGCCTCGTAATAGTCCAGGACGTTGATTGCCTGCCCGACGAACTGAGCAATCCAGATCGAGACGGCATCGGCGCGCGCGCCGGTACCGCCGATGTCGAAATACGCGCGCGTCTGCATGAGCGGATCGCGCGGGACGAACGTAATTCGACCCTGCTCCTTCGCCTCGAGCAGCCCCTTGGCGTAATAGGCGCCCTCGACAACGGTTCGAAAGCCGCCGTTCCAGACCCAATCGTATTGGTCAGGCCGGTTCTTCTGGTCATCGAGCCGCGTCTTATTGAGGATCGCGGGAAAGAACGGATTGTCCCGCCAGTTCAGCTCAATGATTTTCGAGCCTTCCGGCGGGCTCTCCCGAAACCGCTTGTGGGTCGCGCTCTTCTTGCGATCGGGGTTCCAGGTGACCCAGATCTCCGCGCCCTCTTCGCGAACGGTAGGGATCGTGATCACCCACGCATCTTCGCTGACAGGTTCGGCCTCATCGACCCACAGCAGCAATATCCGCGCTTTTGACTTGATGCTTTCCAGATTGTGCCGCAATCCGACGAAAACGAAGCTGATCCGCCTACATTTGGTCCGAATGTATGTGTCGCCGACGTCGAAGAAGTCGGCAAGCCACGGCTCAGATGCAATCGCCGCCTTCACCTCCGCGAACGAGCTGTCAGCGAGCGAATTCATGAACTCGCGGCCGCAGACAATCACACCCTCGCGCCCTTCCGTTGCCCACATCATCGCGCGTACAGCCGCCATCTTGGCGAACGAGCGCGTCTTGGCCGAGCCGCGACCACCATAGGCGCCGCGGTACATCGCCTCGCCGGTGAATACCGGGACGAGCTTGGGAGGAAGGAGGATTTGGGTTGACGTCACGGAGAAGAAATTACGAAACGTTGCATGTAACGTTTCAATCCACACACATCAGCGCAGCGATGCCGAGCAGCACGCCGGCCCAACCGTGATCGGTGACGAACGAGAGCGCCGAGCCCGCAGCGAAAGCGATCGCGACGGCATTCGGGCTGATAGTGGCAAGTTTCATGTAGCCTCCAGGTTTGCAGGGGTGAGGATCAGGGGACGAGACAGGCCGCGCGAGCACCAGGCGCCGGCAGAGGCGATGGCCGCGGCGAAGCGACAGGCGAGCACGCCGGCGGCGGCTCGCGGCCCTCCATCATGGCGCGGAGCCTCGCCTTATCAGCGCGGGTGAGAGACCAGCCGCCAGAGCCCCATTCTGTACGAACCTCGATCCCGACTTTCTGGAGAGCGGCGCGCACCTTGACCATTTGCACGTCGATCAGCTTGATTTCGGGCTTGTCGCACTCAGGCCGAGCGCCGAACAGCACGGTAAACATCGCCTCGCGGCCGGCGACTGCCCGCTTGAGCATGAACCCGACCATTTCGCACTGTTGAGGCGTGGCATCGAGAACCGTCAGCAGCCGCGACACGTCGTCATCGCCGACGCCTAGCAGCGCCTCCAACTCTTGAACGCGATCTTGCAGCCTAACGGTATCGTCCAATGCCATCCCCTTTTGCTGTGTGAAATTGCTGGCTCACCCGCGGCTCATCGCATGCAATTCCCACACGCGAAGCCGACATCGGCTGCCGCGATTGTTGGACCTTCAGCCGCAGCGTCGATCATGGCCCGCACGCCGGCGGCATCAGCGCCATATCGGCGAACCACGCCGATGAATTCCTCGACGTCATGACCGCGCATGCAGTAGGACGGCCCGGCGCTGGTGAATTTCGGCGCGCCGAAAGCATCCCGCTCCTGCGCGCAGTGCGACAGCTCATGCTCGACCAGGGCGCAAAACGTCGCGTCGTTCGCCTGGTCGGCATAGGGCGCATAGATCGTGATGACGAAATCCGGGATATCCCCGAACCATTCCGTCAATTGCTGTTCCTGCTTGCCCTTGGCCCATTTGTCCGAGCCGCCAGAGCCGCAGAGCTGGGCTTGGCCTACGATCGCGCGCCCATGCTTCCCATTCGGTACCGACGTCCAAAGGAAGCCGATCCGAGCACCCTGCAAATGCGCATGCTCTGGGTTTTCGAGGGTCGCGCCCTCATCAATGAACGTCGCGAATGCCCAGCGCTCGAGATCCGGCGCAGCGATGAACGCCGGCCTCCCATCTGGGATCGTTTCGAGCAATTGCGCTGGAGGCCGCGGCCGCGTCATTCGCTCACCATGCCGGCGGGAAACGGAGCCGCGACCAGTTCAATCTTGCTCACGGTCTCAAACGGCCCATCCTCGCCATTCTCGATCGCCTGCACCGGCTTTCCGTCGAGACGATCGGCAATAAAGGACGCAGCGGCCAAATCGCCCGCCTCGGCCCGCTTGATGACCTTCCGGGCAATGGCACGAAGCGCCTTGCTGTCCTCGCCGGCAGCGGTCAATTCCATGCGGAGCGCATCGGAGAACGGTTTCTCCCGTTTCCGCCCTCCAGGATTGCCAGATTTGCCCTTTTCGAAAGCCATTGTTCTCAACCGTTAAGTTTTTGGAGAGGCGTCTCGATTTGAGACGCTATGCAGCACCGTTGGTGAATTGTCCGATCTCCCTCATGAGGGCGTCAGCCTCCCCGTCGACCGTTGTTGCGAGCTGGTCATGAGCGTCGGCGGCTTGCTCCATTTTGGTCAGAGCCGCGTCCATCTTCGCGCTTCCAGTTTCGACCTTCTGGCGGATCGCGCGGAGACGGGTGGAGAGTGAACCGCCAGCATAGCCGGCACCGGTGACGCTCATGGTTTCCTCTTTGGGTTGGGTGGTGACGAGTGCGACGGATGGAAGCCGCAGCGCGTTGCGAACTGCATCCTCAATGTCCTGGTCCGACGCGAGCGGCGCGACAGCAGCGATCATGCTGCCATTGGCCCAGGTGAGACATTGTCGGCCGGCCGAAAGCGTAAGAGCGAGAGTTTCGATACCAGGCACGTCAGCCATGCGGGCTTTGAGATCAGCGATCGACATTCCCTAGAAATCTCCCGGCTGCGTTAATGCGCCTAGCAAAAAGCAAATCGTTTTGCGAAATCGTTGGATAACTAAGCCGCGGCGACGGTCACGCGCCGCCCGGCAATGTCCAATCCATGCTTCGCAAGCAGCTCAGCCGAGGCGCGACAGCCCGTCATGCCCGGCGCAGGCCCAGCCCACCGCGACCAGAAGCCGTTTTTCGCGTACATCCGAACCGCGCCCTCTAGCTGGGCTTCGATACCGTCACCCGGCGCCGGTTCGGCGGCAGCGACCTCCGCATGATCCGACCACCGCTGTTGATTGAGCCACGTCGACGCCATGGGAATGAACCGGCTTCCGATGTTGCCGCGCGCCGCCTCATCGCTCGCGAGTTTCTTCGCCGCGTCGATCATGACTTGCGGATCGGTACCGGCCTTCACCAGCGCGTCAAACTTGGTTTCAGCAGGCTTGCGCGGATTGCCACCCTCCCGGCGAGGGTAAACCTGCCAGAATTCCTCAAACCTCGAGGGCTCGCGCGGCGGCCGGGCTTTGACCGGCCGAGAGTGTTTTTCTGTATCTGTATCTGTTTCTGTCTCTGGGGCCGTTTCCGAAACGTCAGATGAAACGTTTCGTTGCCGCTCCCTGAAACGCTGCACTCGCGACGTTGAGGTATCCGACTTGTACTGCCGCTTGTCCCAATTGTGCGGCTTGAACGTTCCATCCTCGAGCTTGTCGAACAGTTCGCGCGCCACCAGCTCTACCAGGAGCGCGGCGATCCGCTGCGGTTTCATCCGCAGATGGATTTCAAGATCGGCCATAGGCGGAAGCACGCCGCCATTGTTCGATGCTACACATAGCAGGAGCACCCAGCCGCGGAACGTCGCGTCAGACAGCCGCAGCGTCTTGGGATCGTTGATCACGTCCCCATACATCCGAAACCAAGGATTGCTCACCCGGCCCACCCTTCCCTTGTCATGTTGAACAGCGTGCAGCCGAGGCTTTCCCCAACCTTTACCGGCACACATGCAATTCGGTTTCGAGCCGCCATCTGGTCGGCAAGCTCGCGCGTGGCCCAAACCGTGCCGCACGCGCCCATAAGCGGCCGATAGACGTTGACCCAGACGGTTGCATGCGCGTCAGCGGCCATTCGCGCCCCCGTTCAGCCGATTGCGGAATTTGTGCCCGCGCTTCGCGCCCGCTTGCCTAATCCACCGGCCAATAGTCTGCCGAGGCCGCTTAAATTGCTCTTCAAGGTGTTTCAGCAGCGTACCACCGGCGTAGAGCCCGACGCATTCGGCGCGCTGCACGTCCGTCGAGTGTCGCGCACCCATCAGAACCCCCATGCTAGCTGGACAGGCCGTTGAACGGCCCGGAGAGACTGTGAAGCAATCGCCGCGGCGAACCGCGCTGCCTCGCGCCAGTCGTTCGCGTCGCGCCCTTGCTTGCGAGCTGCGAACGACCAGGCCATGCTATCGGCGCTGTGAAGGAGCGCGATGACTTCAGGAGAACTTAAGGCGGTGGTTTTCAGCCCGAAGCCATGCAGCAGAAGATCCGGGCGAGCCGCCTTGATCGTGGCGAGTATCCGAGCGATGACGCCGACGTCAGTGTTGCGCTTGCAGACCGAGCCAACACCCACATAGGCGCCAGGTCCAAGCCTCGATCCGTACATTTCCAGGTGCCGCAGATAGTCCGCGACTGTGTACCCCTGCAAAACGGGCATGATGTACACCCGGCCCCCGACCGCCTTAACCAAGGCGTCATACCGCTCGATTGTCCGTCCTTGATGTTCCTCGACGGAGAGCCCCGTTTTCGCCAGGATGAACGGTTCGCACATGTAATCTTGCGCGACCGCGGCAACCAACGCCGGATCATCAGCCCATCGCAGGATCAGCGCAGCGTATTCCTCGACGCTGTGGCGATACTCACCATGCTGCGAAATCTCTGTGAATGCGCCGCTATCCATGATCCAGGCGCCGGCGCCGATCGCCTTCTTTCGCTTACGAACCCGGTTGACGCTGATAAACGCCCGCTCAAAGCGGTGCGCATCACTCGGCTGATGCAGTCCCACGTAAAACATCACCGCGTGCCTGCAATCCTCTTGTCGCGGATCGCCGCGAGACGGTTTGCAACAATGCTTTCCGGAAGCGCCAGGTGCTTTGCAATCGTCACCGTGTCGTGCTTCTCACGCCACAGCGCGGCAATCGCCAGATCGTGCACCTTGCGCGCGCCGACCTCGACCGGCGCCAATTCACCGAACACGCTCATTCTGCCGCCTCCAGTTGAGGGATTGAAATTTGGGAAACCATCTCGATCCGGCGGCCGAGCCAGCGCATTGCGTTCACCGCCATGGAGTTGCCCAGGGCCTTGTAGCGAGGCCCGTCAGCAGCCATCCGCCCGCGATATGGGATCAGCGTGTAGTCGTCGGGGAAGGCTTGGAGCCGTTCGCATTCTCGAGGAATGAGACGACGGACGCGCCACGAAGCGACAAAGCTGCGCGAAGAACCACCCGACGCGGCTCTGATATTCGCTGTGTGGTGCGGACCTTCGAACTGCGCACCGCCATCGCGGCCGCGCATGTCGAAAGCGACATGCTCAATGATTGGATTAATCAAGCCGACTTGGTTGCCAGCCACCGCGCCTTTCGAACGCTCCCAATAGGCGGTTAGCGTGTCGGCAACGGGTTGCGCACGCGCGACCGCGATCACGGTCTCGTAATCTTGCCGGCCCATGCCGCCAGCATTGAGGCAGTGCGCGACATCGCCTGTGGATGGGATCAGTCCGCCGTCGCAATCGACGTCTGTCCCGAGCCCGCCCCCGCCAGAAGGGCGCGCGCTAATTGAGCCGGCAACTCCTTCCCCCGCTTCTCGGCGCGGCGCAGAATTCCACGACAGGCTTTCGGGCTCAAAAAGTACCGCTGCGGCACGTCGCCAGTCTCCAAGACATCCGACAACGAACACACGCCGTCGTCGCTGAGGGACAGCCCGTCCAAACCCGTCCACTCGCACGAACTGAGCGTCAATGATGCGGTAGGCCCACCCATACCCGAGTTCTGCCAGCGCCCCGAGGAAGGCGCCAAAATCCCGTCCTTTGTTGGATGACAGGACACCGGGCACGTTTTCCCAAACGAGCCATTCGGGACGGTATCGATCAGCGATGCCAAGGTATGTAAGAGCGAGGTTCCCGCGTGGGTCAGCCAGGCCTTTGCGCAGTCCTGCGACCGAAAAGCTTTGGCATGGTGTCCCGCCAACGAGAACATTGATAGCTGCAAGAGGCCACTCCCGATATTTCGTCATGTCGCCGAGGTTCGGCACGTCCGGATAGTGATGCGCCAGCACGGCGCTTGGAAACTTGTCGATCTCAGCGAATGCGAACGGCCTCCAGCCGAGCGGATGCCACGCGACCGTGGCGGCTTCGATGCCAGAGCACACGGACAGATAATTCATTCGTCCACGCGCTCCCGCAGCTCGAAAAAGCCCTTGGCTTCCGGATGGATTTGGAGAAACCACCGCGACAGCGGCGCCGTCCAATGGTCGTTGCAGCGAAAAGCGCGATTGCCGCGCTCGATCCGTTCGTGCCAGCGGATCCGATGCAGGATCGCGTCGGCCGAATATCGCTTGTAACCGAGCGCGTGGACCTCGAGCGCCAGGCGCTCGAACTGCTGGCAGACGTCGAGCGGCACCCCTGCTGGATATGCCGGCACCGGCGGCACGCGATCGAATAGCGGCAGACCGTCCAGGATCAGCCCTCCAGCTCGTCGCGAAGGGACTTCACCATGTCGACGGTTTCACGCTTGATGCCCTCCGGATGCTCCGGATCGAGGCCACATTCCCGTTTGATCTTGTTCACGGCGTGCAAGACCGTGGTGTGATCCTTGCCGCCGAAATGGCGGCCGAGCACCGGCAGGCTATGCGTGGTGAACTCTTTGGCGAGGTACATCGCGATTTGCCGGATATGCACCAGCGCCGCGGTGCGGCGATCGGAAAGAAATTCCGCGATGGTCCAGCCCATGCGATCGCAGACAGCAATCTGAATATCCCGAACCGTGATCGGCTTAACGAGAGTGGAGCTGTTGATCGAGAACCATGGCTCTTTCATCGACGGCGGCGCGATCGTTGGAACGGCAGGCTTCTCGGCCGGCGCAGGCTTAACCAACATCACCGACGGAGCCGATCTGCGCTGTTGCAGCTCTGCGGCTCGCGCCTCGATCGAGGCATGGAAGGCGGCGCGTCGCGCGCGTGCCTTCAATTCCGTTTCTGTTGGCCGATACGCGGGGGCGATCATTTACCCCCCATTCTTGCGAACCAGAGCCGAAGCCTCATCCAGTAGATCCGATGCAGCGCCGCACGCCGCTTCGGTGAGTGCAATTTCATGCCTAAGTTTCCTCAATTGACGTTGGCATTCGGCTTCATAGGCCGCCTTCAAACGCATGTACGCGGTGACGCCGATGTCCTTGAGCGATGCCCGGCGATATCGAAGCCGCCACATCACCCCGTAGTCGACGCCGTAATCACGTTCGATTGAACGCATCGCGTTTTCGGTGTCTCCTGCACCCCGAGAACGCATTTTCGTAAGGTCCTTCGACCACTTAACCGCTTCATCCAGGTACGCAGACCGCGGCATTTGCTTTCGCCTCCAAAACAATTTGCAACAGTGCAAAAGGCGTCATGATTGAACTTCCGGCATGACGAACCCGGACAACGAAGAAACCGAACCCTTCCCGTTCCTGCCGCTCGCGACGTTTGCCGCGAGAGTGCTAACCGGCAGCACCGAGCAAAATCAGAACCGCGCTCCCGACCGAGCCGCCGCCAAGTACGAAGAAGAACAAGCCGAACAGCACCGCGCCCACGTCGATCAGGGCTTGCGCCAGATAGCCGCGTTTGAACGGCGCGCTCGCGGGCTGAAACGTTGGTGAAACGTTTCTCATGCCGCGTGCTCTTTCACCGGATCGGCGGGCACATGCGACGGATCGCGCCAGATGTCCGGACGAATGTCCGAAGCTGGGACAGCTCCGTTCAAAAACCGATGGATCGCCAAAGCCATCTCAGCCGTGGCGTGCCCTTTCCGCTTCGCTTTGTTGATCGCGACTTGCGAAAAGCCTGTTCCTTCGCCAAGCTTGGCCTCAGAACCAGCCAACTGAATTGCTTTTTCGATAACCGGACGTGCGCTCATAACCGAATTAATAACATAGGTTTTCGAGACGTCAACAACTAATGTTTTGGAGAAACGTGGTCGAGCTTTGGCTAAAAGCCTTCGCCATGAAGGCAGGGGGACTGATCCGCGACAAACGCCGAGAGCTTGGCTGGTCTCAAAAGGACCTAGCCGAGCGCGTCGGCGTGTCGCAGGTAGCGATTATGAAGATCGAGCGCGGGGAGACTGTGAAGTCGAAACACTTTCCGAAGATCGCCCAGCTCTTGGGGCTAGATCTCGCCCTGCTCGACCCGACACTAGTCAAAGGTCATGTGCACACCGTAACTACCCGGGGTAGTGCACCACCCAACCGGGCGCTACAGGTCATATCTAATGAACAAATAAAAGGCAGGTATGACCTACCCGTGTACAGCACCGCTCAAGGAGGGACAGGCGCCTTAGTCCTGTCAAACCAGCCGTTCCGGCATATCGCTCGCCCGCTCAATCTCGATGGCATCCAAGATGCCTTCGGGGTGCTGATCGTCGGCAACTCCATGGCGAAGGAGTATCGGGAGGGCGATATTGCTTATGTCGATCCCCACCTACCTCCGCGTGTTGGCGACGCCTGTCTTTTCCAATCTGAGAACCACGGAACTGTCGAAGCCGTCATCAAGTATCTCGAGAAGCCGGCGGAAAGCTCCCCCGATCTCTGGCACGTCAGCCAGTCCAATCCAGAGAAGAAGTTCACTTTGAAAAAGGCCGAGTGGCAGAAGTGCTACGTCCTGGTCGGTAAGCAATCCGGCCGGTAAAGCGCTACTCAGAGCTGGGAATGCCGGGTGCCGTAGTCTCCCGGTTCTTTTTTAATTGGGGCGATAACTTTTCTTATTGACGATAACTAGAACATAGGTTATTAGTTTTCCCATCAGCAGGGGAAACGCCCAATGTCCTACTACTCGCCCAACCCGCACTACGCGCCCGCCGATTACAGCGAGGACCACGCCCGCCGCGCCGCCGCCGAATTCGAGGGAAGCCGCTGGTTCAATGACCTGACCAAGCCGCAGGCCGCCCGCCACGCCCAGCGCATGGCCGACGCCCTCCCCTACAAGGGTTCGCCCCGCTGGGAGCGCATGCGCGAGGCCGCCATGGGCGAATTCGTGGAGACCACCACGGAAGCCTCCGAGATCTGCAACATGGTCATTCGCGACATGCTGGAGACCGGCGAGGTCTCCGAAGCCACGTCCTACGCCTTCGATGAGTGCATCACCCGCCAGAACATGGCGCTGCAGGCCGCGGAGTAATCGTCATGAAGCATTTCCGCTTTGACGTCCGCTGCGTCGACGGCCGGCTGTTCCAGCACATGCCGCAGAACGATGACCCCTATTTCGAGCGCGACATCGGCCGCTGCGAGGATTGCGACGGCGCCGGCTGCGATCGGCTGCACCGCCAAGCTGCAGAGGCGAAGGTGGGCGACAAGATCGTGTGCACCCACGTTTTCCCGCCGATCCCGGATCGCCGCTACGACTGGCTCGCCACGCGCGACAACGACGAGCCCGACGACAACGGGCACATGTTCCAGGGCTTCGGCCGCACCGAGCAGGATGCGATTGACGATCTTGTGGCCGTCATCGAGGACGCGCGGGGCTGACGATGATTGATTTCCTTCACCGTCACGGTTGCGACGCGACCGATATCCGCGACCTCGCTGTCATCGCCGCTTTCGTCAGCATGGTTTTCGTTTGGTGCGCGGTGCTGGCATGAGCAACAGCAACGCCGCATCCCGCGTCACCTACGAAAAGCGGACAATGGCCTATTACGACCGCTTGCCGAAATCGGTTCGATACGCAGTTGCAAACGCCAGGTTCGACTGGACGCTGAGCAAGTTGCTGCGCGCATTCGAGCGCGGCCAAGCCAGCGCCGCCGACTTGGTCGGCGCCGTCGAGCGGATGGACAAGATCGAGAGCGCCAAGACGCGCTTCCGCGCATGGGGCGGCGACTATCCGATTTTCGACGGCGAGATTTCTCACATCCCGCTCACCCGCAAGCCCCGCCGTTCCCGTCGTTAGTCCCCTCAAACCACAACAGAGAAACCGAAATGCTCGATACGATCACCAAGCAGCTTTTGAAGTTCGATGTCCGTAACCGCTTCACTGGAGCGGTGCAATTCACGGCAGAAATCGACTGCCGCGACGATGCTTCGACCAGCATTAAGCTTGGCCTCGCGATCAAATGGGCCATCAAGAGCGGCGCGAACCTGAGCGGCGCGTACCTGAGCGGCGCGGACCTGAGCGGCGCGTACCTGAGCGGCGCGAACCTGAGCGGCGCGTACCTGAGCGGCGCGGACCTGAGCGGCGCGGACCTGAGCGGCGCGTACCTGAGCGGCGCGTACCTGAGCGGCGCGAACCTGAGCGGCGCGTACCTGAGCGGCGCGGACCTGAGCGGCGCGGACCTGAGCGGCGCGTACCTGAGCGGCGCGTACCTGAGCGGCGCGAACCTGAGCGGCGCGTACCTGAGCGGCGCGGACCTGAGCGGCGCGTACCTGAGCGGCGCGTACCTGAGCGGCGCGTACCTGAGCGGCGCGTACCTGGGAGCCGATCAGTGGATCATCCAGGGAGCGACCCGCAGCGACGGTTACGCCTTCTTCCTCCAGAAGCTCAAGGCAGACAAAGAGCCGATGGTGAAAGCCGGCTGCCGCTACTTCACTCTGCGCGAAGCGCAGATCCATTGGGAAAAGACCCGCGCCGGGACGGCGCTCCTTACCGAAACCGAGACTATCGTCCGTTGCATGGTCGATCTCGCCCGCGCGCGGAAGCTGATGGATTGACCATGGCATTCGAACAGCAGCGGGCGGCCGAGGCGGAAGCCGCCCGCAACACCCGAGTTGAAGGCTATGCGTCGTGGCTCGCCGACGACGTCGACGGCCTCATTCACAACGTGGTGCCGCGCGACGGCGCGCCCTGCCAGCACTCGACCGCAATTCTCGCCGAGGCCCGCGCCCTTGTCGCGCTCGCCCTCTCGAAAATCGACCTCGCAATCCAGCGAGACAAGGAAGCCCACAGCCAGGAGGCCGCATAAATGTCAGCCGAACCGCTCCCCGCCGACAACATCAAGCCGATTGCCGTCCGGCGCCCGCGCGCCGTCGCGCCGGCCGCCCCGGGCCCGCTCGATATCGTTCAAGCCGCGCTCGCGAGCGGCAACGTCGACATGTACCGCGAGGCCGTCGCGCTCATGAAGGAAATGGACGCTTTCGCGGCAAGGAAGGCGTTCCAGAACGCTCTAGCCGATGCCAAATCGGAACTGCCGATCATCCGGAAAAACCGGCACGTCAGCTACGGCGAAGGCAAGAGCGCGACCGCCTACGACCATGAGGATTTGGCCGAGGTTGTCGAAACCGTCGTGCCGATCCTCAGCAAATTCGGACTGTCTCACCGCTGGCGCACATCTGGCAAGCCCGGCGAGCCTGTCACCGTGACATGCATCATTTCGCACCGCGACGGCCATTTCGAGGAAAACTCGCTTTCGGCCGGCGCCGATACATCCGGAGGCAAGAACCCCATCCAGGGCGTGAAGTCGGCAGTCTCCTATCTGGAGCGCATTACGCTCATGGCTTCGCTTGGTCTCGCCTCGCGCAGCGATGACGACGACGGACGCGGCACCACCGCCGAGCCCGCCGAATACGTCCCGCCGGCCGGATCGATCAACGCCGAACAAGTGGAATTCATCCGGGATGAACTTCGCAACAAGGGCGCCAGCGAAAAGGCATTCCTCCAATGGGCGAAGCAAAAGCGCATTGAGGACATCCCGGCAACTCACTTCGGATCCTGCGTCAACGCTCTGGCGAATTTCAAGAAGGCATAACCCATGAACGCGATTGTTACTCTCGATAGCATTCTGGAACCCTCGCAGGCCCTCACCCCTGCCGCTCTATTCGGCACCGGCCAGATTGAAACCATCGTTTCGGCGATCGAGAGCCAGGTTCGCGCCGAGGCCTACGACGTCACCACGCCGGAAGGCCGCGAGCGCATCAAGTCGGTTGCCTACAAAATCGCCCGGTCAAAGACGACGCTGGACGAGATCGGCAAAGAGCACGTTGCCGACATCAAGGCGAAATCGGCCGCGATCGACAAGGAGCGCAAGACGCTGCGCGATCGGCTGGACGCCCTCAAGGATGAGGTTCGCAAGCCGGTCACCGATTGGGAGCAAGCCGAGGCGAACCGCGTCAGTGGCCACGAAAACGCGCTTGTAGTGATCATTCAGGCGCCGACCATCCTCGCCGGCAAGTCATCCGCCGAGATCAGCGCCGTCAAGGAACAGCTTGAGGCCATGGCCGGCCGGGATTGGCAGGAATTCGGCGACCGTGCCGTTGCAGCGTTCGCCGAGATCATGCCGAAGATCTGCAATATGCGCGATGCTGCCTTGCAGGCCGAGGCGGACGCCGCAGAACTTGCCGAGCTGCGCCGGTTGAAGGCCGATCGCGAGGAAGCCGACCGCAAGGCCGCCACTGAAAAGGCTGCACGCGAAGAAGCGGCCCGCGCAGAAGAGTGGCGCCGCCAGCGCGAGGAACAGGCCCAGCGCGACCTTGAACGCGCTGTCGAGATCGCCCGCGAGGAAGAACGCCAGCGCGCCGAACAATCCCGCATCGAGGCAGAGCAGCGCGCTGAGCGCGAGAAGGCCGCCGCGATCGAGGCCGAGCGCCGCCGGCAGGAGCAGGAAGCGCGCGACGCCGCGGCAAAGAAGGCCGCCGAGGAAGCCGCCGAGCGCAAGCGCCAGGAGAACGCCAGGCACCGCGCGAAGGTGCGGGCCTCAGTTCGCGAAGCCTTCCTGAAACACACCGTGGTCGACGCCGCGGACGTCGACCGCATCATTGAGACCATCGCAAATGGCCTCATCCCCCACGTTTCCATCACCTACTGAGGCCAGCGCCGTGCAGATTTTCAACGTCGACCAGAATTCTCCCGAATGGTTCGAGGCGCGCCGCGGCATCCCGACCGCCTCGCAATTCAAAGCCATCTTGGCGAAGGGCGAAGGCAAGAGCCGCCGCGCCTACATGATGAAGCTTGCCGGCGAGATCATCAGCGGCGAGCGCATGGAGAGCTTTTCCAACGAGTACACCGAGCGCGGGCATGAGTTCGAGCCGATCTTGCGCGACCTCTATTGTTTCGAGACCGGCGCGCAGCTCGATCGCGTCGGGTTCATCCGGAACGGCCGCGTCGGTTGCTCGCCTGACAGCCTGATCGGCACCGATGGCGGCTTGGAGATCAAGAGCCAGTCGCCGCACTTGCTCATTGAAACCATCCTCAAGGACGAATTTCCGCCAGAGCACAAGGCCCAGGTGCAGGGAACGCTTTGGGTCACCGGGCGGGAATGGTGGGACATCGCCGTAGGCTACAAGAACATGCCGCTGTTCAAGAAGCGCGCGCACCGAGACGAACGGTATATCCAGAGCCTTGCAACCGAAGTCGACCGCTTCACCGCGGAGCTTGACCAGGTTGTGGAGCAAATCCACCGTCGTGGCGAGGCGGTGGCGGCATGAGCGCTCGCGTCGTCTCAGAAGCTGAGTTCAGAACAAGGATGCGGGTTGTTCTTTCCGACCCGCTCACCGTGACGGTCGGCTGCGTCACTGGCCCCGGCCGCAGCGGCGCCATTGCCGCCGTCTATGCTAGTCACATTCTGCGCGTGCCCTTCCTACCGTATGGGCAGAAGGCGCCGGCGGATCTCGGTCGGCTCCTGATCATCGACACAGCCCGGGAGAGCGGCGCAACACTCCGCAAAGCGGAGCGAAAATATCTCGGCTGCACGCCTCTTGTGCTCGTGGCCTACGAGGAACCACCGCGCGTCGTCTTTTGGTACGAAGCACGCAAACCGCAGCGTTATCGCCATGAGGGACGCGCAGCATGAGCGGCCGCGCCCTCCTCGTTCTCTCGTCCCGCGCGATCCGGGAAAAGGCGATTGACTGGATCATGCGCCTACCTGCCGGGACGCGCGTCGAGTTCAAGGGACCGCAACGGACCCTTGAGCAAAACGACAAGCTTTGGGCGATGTGGACCGACGTTTCATCGCAACACTGCATCGACGGGCGCCGCTACAGCCCGACCGATTGGAGGCTGATTTTCCTCACCGCCTACGCCGAAGAGATGGGCATGGAAATCCGCCACCTACCGGCGATCCACCGCGCCGGGCTCATTCCCTGCGGTCGATCATCCTCAGACCTTTCCGTTCGCGAGGCCTCCGAGCTGATCGAATGGATGCTCGCGTGGGGCGCCGAGCAAAACCCGCCGATCGTGTGGAGCGACCCGAAGCCCGCAACCGAAGGAGCACGCAGCCGTGAAGAAGTCGGAGCATGACCATATCCAAAAGCTCGGTGCCCGCTGGGCGCCGGTGCTGGCCGCAACGAGCTTGAGCGTGCGGCAGGAAAGCAAACTTGTCGGGCTCGACAAGATCAGAATTCCGCTCGCGACTACGGCCGCGCTCAAGGCAACGCTTTGCCCGGATGCCCCCCCCGTTTTTACCGTTCCCGCGATCGCTGGGAAGCATCCGGAGGTCATTCAGGAGATCGTGGACACAGCTTTCGCCAAGGCGGTCGAAGCCGGCGAACGCGCATTTTCCGTGGTTGCGGTGGCTGAATGAACCTGCGCGGCCAGGAGCGACAGGAATTCCCGCAGTCGGTCCGGAAGGCCGCGTTCGCGCGGTGCTGCCGGGAATGCGCTGTTCAGGGCGTCGAGAACATCCCAGGCGTCCCTCAGTGCGAGGGATGCGGCAACGTGCTGCGCGCCGGCGGCTTCATCTATGAGCATGACCAGGCGGACGGACTTGGCGGCGAGCCGACCGCGGCGAACTGCAAAGTTCACTGCATGGTCTGCAAAAAGACGAAGGACAAGGCGGACAACGCCGTCATGCGCAAGGCCGATGCCGTACTAAAAAGCACCTATGGCCTCAAGCCGGCGAAGCGATCGAAGATCCGCAGTCGCGGGTTCGACCAGGCGCGCCCGCAGCGCACAGCATCATCACCGATCGAAAAATGGAGAGGATTTTAAGTGGGGCGAACCCGAACCATTGAGCCAGGCGACATCACACCGGGGGAAGCGGCCAAGGTCATGGGACAGGATCTTGCGCAGTTCAAAGCGAGCTTGCCGGCGCTGCTCGATCGCGGATTCCCGCCGGCTGACCCGACGACCGGGAATTTCGCGCTCGATGCCATCATGGTTTGGCGCCGGACCCGCTTTCGGAGGCTGTTTCCGGAAGTCCCGGAGTTGACGGCCGCTCCGCGCCTGCGCGATGCTCGCGAGAAGCTAGGCTGAGACCACGGCCGCCATGGGGCGCGATAGCATCCGATATTTCGTTTATTCGAAAGGCCGCTGGAAATGGCAGCCAACCAAGCCCATGCGCGCCCATGGCTTCGTCACCGTGAAGATGGGTCGAGGCGGTCCCGGGCTGGACAGCAAGGGCTATCCGGTCGCGAGCACCGAGGACAAAATGCGGGCGGTGGAGTTGAACGCGGCATGGGACGCCGCGCGCCTTGGCCTTCCTGCCCCACAGAAGCCCGCAGCGACGGCCGTCAAATATCCGGCCGGGAGCGTTGGCGACGGCTATCAGCGCGCCATGGCGCTCCGGAAGGCCGGCAGACTGGCAAAAGGCATCGTCTGGACCAACGAGCAGGAAAAGCGCGATAGCTGGCCGCGCGCGTGGAAGTGGCTGGAGCCGAAATTCGCGGACTGCGATCCGCGCACGATCACGCCGGAGCATTTTCTTCGCCTTGATCCAGTGACCGGCAAACCGGCCGGGCTCGTTGTCGAGATCGAAAACAAGGTTTCCGTCACCGAGCGCTTCATGGTGATCAAGGTGTGGCGGGCGCTGTGGAAGAAGATGGCAGGCATGGGGTATTGCGACGAGAAGGCAGACCCCGCCAAGACCTTCCCGAACACGCCGCCGAAGCCGCGCGATCAGGTCTGGTACCGGAAGGAGACATTGAAGCTCGTACAGATCGCGTGGCGGAATGGCTACTACGGCCTCTCCGCGCTCATGGCCGTTGCGTGGGACAGCCAGCTCTCGCCGATCGACACGCGAAGCCTCAACCTCGAGAAAGCACGCCTCGATAGCGTCGGCGTCTATTTCGCGCTGGACCGCGCCAAGACCGGCAGAGCGGCAGCGGCGACGCTTTCGGCCTGGTCACTGGCGATCCTGCGCGCCTATCTCAAGAAGCAATTCAACGGCGCGAAGCTGCTCGACACAACGCCCCTATTCTGGACCCGCGGCGGCCGGCCGGTGTCCCGAGATGGAACGACGGGACGGTGGGGCGGCGACCACGGCGGCGGCAAGCATGTCCCGTCGCGCCCATACACGAAGAGTAGCGCGAACCAGGACTTTGCGGAGATACGGAAGCTGGCCTATGGGCTCAAGGAACGGCGCCAACTCCAGGACATGCGCCGATCGGGCGCCGTTGAGGGCGACGTCGGCGGGGCCACGGTCGAGGACCAAGCCAACAAGATGGCGAACACGGTCAATCGCAATGAGAAGCTGCGGGAGACCTATAACCCGGTGAACGTCGTTAGCGCCCGCCGCTTCGACCAAGCGCGCCTCATCGGGGCCAAGCTGCTGGAAGAACAAAAAGGGGCAAAAAGTATTTCAGCGACGCCCCAAGAAATACTCTTGGGAACCGAAACTTTCGCTAAGTCATTGAAATGACTGGCGCGAGAGACGGGACTCGAACCCGCGGCCTCCGCCGTGACAGGGCG
>Ga0209589_1001341_pt1 | contig 40290 bp, 25 predicted proteins | sample CowpeawhiteBW_FD_187525 | JGI IMG/M metagenome (GOLD analysis project Ga0209589, IMG submission 187525) | Root nodule microbial communities of legume samples collected from California USA - Cow pea white BW (SPAdes) (version 2) | ecosystem: Host-associated > Plants > Roots > Nodule | place: USA...
TATATATATATATATATATATATATATATATATATATATATATATATATATATATATATATATATATATTTATTATTGCAAGGAGGTATTAATTGTTCTATGACAGGTCATAATTGAATCATGACGTTTTGACTGTTACATCTTAAGTAAAAAAAAATTACATCCTAACTAATAGTTATAATGTTTGGACTAGCAATAAGAGTTCGATTTTAACGAATGACCTAGTGAAAAATTATTGTGCATTGTACAATTGTTCCTTTTTTATTTTTGTATATTTAATTTTGTCATAACTGGACGACGTTATTGTTATTTTCATTAATTGTCCCTATTAATTTTGTCATAACTGGATTTTTTTTTTCTTTCTATTATTTTTCTATCTGTTCTTAAAAAGAAAGAAGTAAGTTCATTGATAAATTAGAAAAGATTGAAGATAGGTCAATTAGAAAGGGAAAGCAAGAAGTAACAATCACATCACTTTATTAAAAAAATAAAAAATAAAAATTAAACCTATATAAATAACATAACAAAAGAAAATGCATTTAAAAAATACTAATCGTGTTGCATACTTTATAAAGAAATATAAGTCAATTGGTTGCATAGCTTTTGAGCTCTAACGAATATCTGGTATTTAATTGGTTTCATTCTTATGAATAGAATTAAATATCCCTTGGTTTTCCTTGTAATGCTGAAACCATACAATTGTTAGCATGATTATTACAATAATTTTAGAAGGCCATGCCACCTGGTACTTAAAGCAAGGCTAGTTGTTAATATCATGAACAGATCAACCTAAAAAGGAGAAAGACTTTCAATAAATACTTTATTTCTTAAACGTAATAATTATTTTATTCAACAAAGTAGTTTAGAAGTCAATTCTTAAACAGCCGCCTATTTTTATTCATAATTTCGACATCCAACTAAATCATTAAAGTATAAATTTGTAATTTAACAAAAGTATTAAATATATATTAAGGGTTTTTTTCATTAATATAGTTTTGTTTGACGATAATTAGGATTTTAGCTTGTGCAATTTATATGATATATGCTTATTACACATAAATAAAATTTGAAATAAAAAATGTTGTTAATATATAAATTATATTACAATTAAATTTTTAAATGAATATTTTTTTTAATATATAGATTACTTTCACTATCAAAAGAAATAATAATAATGAGGGCTAAACAACAATCAAATAGTGATTGAAATTAACTCATAACAATGATTGATTTATTATATACACTTTATTAATTTGTTATTAAAGTATTGAAATTAACTCCTCTGGTCATTACCCCTCCAGTTCAGCGTACAAAGACGGCTGAACTCCATCGATGCCTAGTTCAAATCATATCTGATTCGTTTATTTTGTTTAAAATATTGATATTTTTGAGAACTAAATTTTGATTTTTTTTTTATAATTTTAGATAATATTTTTTAAGTAATTATATATATATATATATATATATATATATATATATATATATATATATATATATATAAACCGTTAATCGATTAAAATATATTTATTTAAAAAGTCATTGAAAAATAAAGTGACATAAAAATGGTGTAAACATATTTTACTTACAAATACAATTACAGAAAAGCGTGTAATTGTAAGCATAACAGGATAATGATTTCCATAATACTGAAGTAAACGCCACATTTTATAAGCATATCATTATGAACATTGACTTCGTTTAATTGTTACAATCATTGTTCATTAATTGGTCCAGGCAGTACCCTACATAAAAAATTCAGACATTAACAACAACTGTTTTGCAACAAAAAAAATATGTAGCAGACTCCTATAAAACCTAACAAAACACACTGCCATTGTTAACTGAACATAGTTTAGTCTTTCATCACAGTTCCTAATACAAAGGAATAACCTTCGTGATGCTGCAACTTAAGGTTGTTGTGGGCTTGATTTTGATATGGTGGAGCAGTAATGGTGTTGAAGATGCAGTTGCAGCCCCAGATGCACATTTAGTAAACATAGGGTGCAGCTCGTTCAATGCTTCCGATTTGCATAGCTTCTTTGCAAATATCAATGAAACGTTTTCAGACATGAGAGAAGAGATTAGCAATCAAAGCAAGCACTTTGGCACAGTGCAGAAAGCCAGAGGAGAGGTGCTGACATATGCTATGTTTCAGTGCAGAAACTATCTCTCCAAAAATGACTGTCTTTCTTGTTTCAACACTGCCACCACCCAGATCCGCAACTGCTCCAATGGCAACGGTGCCAGAATCATCTACGATGGATGCTTCCTCAGGTATAATATATCTTAACTTTAATTACTATGTAGGTCGGAAATCTTATACTGATAAGAGATAAAATAGATTGAAATAAACTTAAAATAATTACTACTAAAAATTCTCATATCAAAATTTTCTTGCAAATTTGTTAAAAAAATTATTAGAAAAAACTTTTTCCTGCCATTTTTTTCTAAAAATTTTAGTTAACAGGTAATTCTTTCATGGATAATTATTTCCTACAAAATTATAAAATTCGTAAGTATTTTTTACAAAATTTGTTCTGAAAAGTGTTTTATACAAAATATTTTGCAAAAATATTGACAGCAATTTCCTGCAAATTTTTTTTCATAACAAAATTTATAAGTATTTTCTACAAAAAATTTCAAAACAACATTGACAGGAAATATGAGTTTTTTAGTAGTGGATACAATTGAAACATATACATTAGCTGTGACATCAATAGATAGTCCGAAAACTATTTTGATACCATCTTAAAAAATGAATTTTAAACCTAACTTAATTTTTAAAAATCGGATTGTAAGATGAAATTTACACCAGTTATATATCATAATTTCATCCTAACTCTAGTCGATGTACAATCTCAAATACCCTCAATTTAGTAAGGAAAATATTTTTTGACTACGAAATTTTGACAATTTTCTCTTACAATCTTAGGTGGCATCTTTTGAGTGGTTTTTCATTTTTTTATTTTATCATTTTTAATATTTTAAAACCACTTAAAAGATGTCAACTTATGTTATGAGAGAAAATTATCAAAATTTAATAGTCAAAATATTATTATTGTTTATTGCGTATATATATTTAGATTGAGCTAGTTTAATTATGTACTTGATTTTGATGTTGGATGTTTTGAAAATGTGATGCAGATATGAGAGTGACAGGTTCTACGATCAGACGAATGAAATTGGCAGTGGGGTGTCATGTGGGAACATAAGTTCAACTGTGACTGATTTTAAAGCAGCTGGACAACAAGCCCTAATGGACCTCCAAACAGCAACACCGAAAACTGGAGATTTTTATGCAGCTACCAAGACACTGGTGGCTGGTGGTAGTGCAGTTTATGCTGTTGCACAGTGTGTTGAAACTGCCACTGAGATTAATTGTCAGAATTGCATGCAAGTTGGATACAACAACTTACAAAGTTGTCTTCCCAACACAGAGGGTAGAGCTTATGATGCTGGCTGTTTCATGAGATACTCCACCACACCTTTCTTTGCTGATAATCAGACCATTAATATTGCACCCTACTTGAAAAAAGGTAGAATTACACCATGCCTGCTTTAAATATTTATAGTTTGAAGCTCATTAATTAAATTATGAAGTTTTAATTCATTTGCCAACCACACATATTATATATTTAATAGATATGCTGGCATGATGTTAGTGTCATGCATGTGTTGATGTGAGAGTTAAGCTATTCTAGCCTCCATTAAATATTGAAGTTGAGTTAGCAAATACTTCATAATTACACAATTGAAATAATAAAAATCAAATTTAAATATGAAGTGAAATTTTGCAGGAAATTCAAGAAAGAAGTGGGGAATTATAGGTGGTGTTGCAGGAGGAGTTGTTCTTCTTCTTTTGTTGTTTGGCTGGAGAATCTCAAGAAAAAGAAACAAGATTCCCAGAGGTAATTAAGCAAATGATGAAAGCATTATTCAATGAATGATGTTTGGCGTTAAAACTTAGAACATTGTAATGAGAAAAAGATTTGTTCATCCAAAATAACTCCACAACTAAAATTTCTGTATTTGCAGGTGACATATTGGGAGCGACTGAGTTGAAAGGTCCAGTTAACTACAAGTATAATGATTTGAAAGCTGCAACGAAAAATTTCAGTGCCGAAAACAAACTTGGAGAAGGAGGTTTTGGTGATGTATATAAGGTAAATTTATGTTGTATTTCTCAACACTCTCATGAAAACCATGTTCAAAGACGACACGTTTTGTTTTTCAAAGAAAAATATGAGAAATATCTAAAACCAGAAGAGAAAACACTTTCCCTTTCAGTCATGCAAACTATTTTCAACAGGGTACTCTGAAAAATGGAAAAGTTGTTGCCGTAAAGAAGCTAGTTTTGGGGAAATCAAGCAACATGGAGGATAATTTTGAAGGGGAAGTGAAGCTTATAAGCAATGTTCATCACAGAAATCTCGTTAGGCTTCTTGGTTGCTGCAGCAAAAGCCAAGAAAGAATCCTAGTTTATGAATACATGGCAAATAAAAGTCTTGACAAATTCTTATTCGGTACAAAACTCATCTCAACCACTCAGAAATTTCATTTTTTGTTCTATAACCATCGATTTTTCCTCTCTTTTCAACAATTTTGCGAAACAAACAGGTAACAAAAAGGGTTCCCTCAATTGGAAACAACGCTCTGATATAATATTAGGCACAGCAAGAGGACTAGCATATCTGCACGAAGAGTTCCACGTCTCCATCATACACAGAGATATCAAGACTGCTAATATCCTTTTAGATGATGTTTTTCAGCCCAAAATTGCTGATTTTGGGTTGGCAAGGCTTCTCCCAGAGGATCGTTCTCATCTTAGCACAAAATTTGCAGGAACTTTGTAAGTAAAAACTTTTCCTTTCACTCTACATTTACTTTCATGAAGTCGTAGCTAGCAGAGAAGAGTGTTAATTAGGTTTAAAATTTAATTTTTAACATATTATCAGAACTATGAGTTAAGATCTTTCGTAATAAGATTTACTGTTTGTTAGACCTATAGTGTCATTCGTTATAAGACCACCTATTAATATCTATGTCTATATTTCAGCATGAAAGGATATATTGGAGATTCTACTTCAATTAAAGATAAAGCGATGTCATAGGATATAATAAATGCAAACCTCACTTTACAAGCCGATTTTGTAGGATTGAATTAGACTTAAAATTTACTTTTTAACCGTGTTTTTATATTTTATGGACTGTCCTTGTCAGGGGATACACAGCACCTGAGTATGCAATGCATGGCCAATTATCAGAGAAGGCTGATACCTACAGCTATGGTATTGTAGTCCTAGAAATAGTGAGTGGCCAAAAGAGTACTGATGTGAAGAATGATGAGGATGGTGAATACCTTCTTCGACGAGTAAGCAAGTTATTCAACAATTTTTCATGACATTTGAGCATGTGATTATGAAAATTAAGCATTGGTTTTGATAACAGGCATGGAAACTGCATGAGAGACGCATGTACTTGGATCTGGTAGACAAGGCAATAGACCCTAATGAATATGACGTAGAAGAAGTGAAGAAAATCATAGAAATTGCTTTGTTATGCACTCAGGCTTCAGCTTCAACGAGGCCAACAATGTCTGAAGTTGTAATGCTACTGAAAAGCAAGAGCTTATTGGAGCACCTGCGACCAACTATGCCTGTGTTTGTTGAAACAAATATGATCCCTCGAGAAGGAAACTCTACCAGTTCATCTAATGCTACTGCCTCCATTTCTGTTCCATCAGCTCGATGATTAAGTATGAATCAATGCATGAAAGGGTGGCGATGATCTTAACAAATAAAGTGCATATTAAAATATAGATACAGATTGTTGAGCATTCTACGTGTTTTGAATGTGTCATTCTGCATATTTTCTAGGTTTTAGCTTCAAATCATTAAGTGTAGGTGCAGTTTCACATCCCAAGTTGTATGTAAGGTTAAAAAATGCATGAAATTTGACTACAGTATACTTAATTTTCGCTTGATTAGGATTTTGACTATCTCTTATTACTATAAAAAATTATAAAAAATATGTTGATATTGATATATTAAATTTTTTTAATATATTTTAAAGCATGAAGATTAATACACACAAAAATAAATTCAAATTCTTATTCTATAACTGAACAAGAACATATTCAATAGTGTAAATTCCTGCATAATTAATAAACCCATTCATATTTTCTTTCTAAACTTAGTAACCTTCATTTAATACATCCAAATGATAACCCACATCAAATAAAATAACAACACAACCAAAAATCTCAAATTGCCAACAAAAATCTTTTCTTTTTTGTTAAACATACACACATGAATATTTTCTTGATGACGTTTTACCGAAAAGGTCTATAGACAATTTATGATATTGACGTGCTCCTAAAGATGGCTAAGACTATTCAACCAAATTTATCAACCTATATATATATATATATATATATATATATATATATATATATATATATATATATATATATATATATATATATATATATATATATATATTAATATTTTTCTTATCTGTGAACATTTCAAATCCGATGATTCTGCATATTAATTACTTAGAAATCATGTGCTTATAAGTTTCAGGTTATTTAATAATAGAAAAATATTAAATATCTAATTTAGTTGACCGTAAATAATTTAATACATATATTTGATTGAGAAAACTCTTCACGACCAAGTTTCTTTAATATTAAAGTGGTATGCAAGTTGTGGATTCGGGTTACTAACCATATACATTTATAGAAAAAAAGAAATATATGCGTCATCCTTAGATGAATAAGTATTTCTAAACAAATATACTTTAGTTTCCATTCCTCACTGGTAAAAATAATACTCAGTGGTCATTTTTATTGAATTAAATTCAATCTAATCTGATTTTGTAATGACTATTTGTGTACATTAAATTTTAAAATTTATCTCCATTCGCTCAAAATTATTTTTAAAAAATATTACTCGCTTAATAGTTTAGTTATTATTATTAGTTTATTTTAGTTTTGATATTTAATTTGTAACTATAAGATTTTGTCTAATTTTATCTACAACAATCATTTAGTTTATTTACAAAAGTTATTCTAAATGTGTAATTTAACTAAATCCAATTCAATAATTATATTTGTACAATATAAATTTTTCTACTTTTTTTTCAAAATTTGTAATTTAACTTAACTTACTCCAATTCAATATTAAAATTAAATTAAATCTAAAAAAAAAGTGAAACTTAATAACTCAATCCAATTTTTAAAAAAAAAAACTATTAAATTGGATAATGAACTTGTTCAAAGTCATCTATATAAATCTTTTTTGTTTTTCATGCTATCGGATCATTATCTATAATAACAAAATAATTATTAATGAATATTATTACGACGTTAAAGGCTTGCGTATAGTATTTTTCAGACAAGTGGATTTCATAAACATGCACATATAGTCTAACAAAGAAAAAGACTATTTCAAACTACTAACGTATTTTATTAAATAACTTTTTTTAAGTGACTAATTTTATTTCAATTTGTCAACCAAGTTAGGCTACAAAGGCTTGTCTTAATATAAAAAATAGAAAAGGTCTTGTCTTAAATATTAATATTGGAGGTAGAACTAATTAAATAGTTTCCACGTCTCTCTTTTTCTTTTAACAAAACTTAAATTAGTTATACACTTAGTATAATATATAATGATATGCTACCAAACAATCTTATTAGCATAAAATATTAATATATATATTAATTTATAATTATATAGGACGAAGAAGATGAAGTGTATACTGGTCCACATTTTTGTAAAAGAATTTATTGTATTTTGGTGATATAGGATAGTGACATTTTTGAAGAACAATAAATGAGCATTTAGAAACCGTAGTCAATACGTAGCTCCTATAATTCTTGGCTTTTACTTAATATGTGAATTATTTTCCTAACATGTGTAAAGTTCCAAGCCTCTCATACTCACATTTATATATAAAATTTTAATCAGTAACATGAAACTTTCTAAATCATAAAAAAAAAAACCTCTAAATTAATAACTACTCTTAACTTTCAGTGACTTCAACACAAACTGTGAGGAACTTTATAACAATTTTTTATAAAATATGTATCATTTACCAAATAAGAAAAATAGTGAAGTGTTAATAAAATATAGTAAACTCCTTCCAATTTAATTCAGCTGTTGACTCAAAAGTCTAGTTTGACATAAATTGTGGTGTTATACCAAAACAAGTTCTACAAATAAATGAATACTGATCTGGTTTCACATGTTTGGACGTACTATAAGGTTGTATAAATATAACAGTGTAAACACCATTGTTGTTCATTCTGTGAGAAACCAGACAGAAACATGATGTTTGAACTAAAGCTAATTATTGTCTTAACGATGATGTTGTGGAGCAGTAATATTGGTGCAAAGGGTGATCCACAGACATATCTTGTAAACAGTGGGTGCAGTTCATACAACGCTAGCAACGTGCAGAATTTCTATGCGAATATCAACGCAACATTTTCAAACCTTAGAAGAGATATTAGCAATAACAGCAAGCAGTTTGGCACAACACAGCAAGCCATAGGAGAGGTTCTCACATATGCTATGTTTCAATGCAGAAACTATCTCTCCAAAAATGATTGTCTTTCTTGCTTCAACACCGCCTCAACCCAAATCCGCAACTGCTCCGCCGCCAACGGCGCCAGAGTCATCTACGACGGTTGCTTCCTCAGGTGGGTACATATATAAATCATCCAGAAGAGTCTGAAAGAAAAAAACATAAACAATCAAAATTATTACGAATATATGCATTTAGAAGTTCTCTGCATAGTTCTCTCTCATATTTTCAATAAAAACTTATATATATATATATATATATATACACGAATAGAGTGTTCATGATTGATGATGATTTTCCACAGTAAGACCGACGAGGGATATCTCTACGTTACAAATAATTTTGAATAAAACACAATTTTATCAACTATTAAATTAAAGAAAAATTCTCTTTTTTGACAAACTTGATAAAGTTTTTATAAATGAAATTAAAGTATTTTAATTTTTTATTTTTTAACTAAAATAAAATAATAAAATAGTATTTTTTACCTAAAAAGATAGTTTGTGAAACTTTTGTAAAAAACAACTTTGTTAACCTTTCCTATTCCTTATTTCTGTTTTCCAAGTATATATTATGAGAAGTTTGATGTGTATAAAGAGACATTAAAATATTTTAGATTAATATTAATTGTTAATATGATATGTACTTTATATATTTATATATATATATATATATTGAATAATATATAATAATTGGTATAATTTATATATACTCAATTTCATCAATTTGAATTAAGCACTTTCACAACTAGAAATTTTTATATTACATGATACTTTTCTTACAAATTTGTTAAAAAAATTTGTAAAAAAAGATTTTCTTTTGTCATTTTTTTCTAAAAATCTTAATTGGTAGGTAATTCCTTCGTGAATAATTATTTCCTACATAATTATAAAATTTGCAAGTATTTCCTACAAAATTTATTGCGAAAAATGTTTTATACAAAATATTTTACAAAAATATTAGTAGCAATTTCTTGTAAATTTTTTTTCACTACAAAATTTACAAGTATTTTCTACGAAAAAAATTTTAAAACAAAATTGACAAGAAATATGAGTTTTTTTAATATTGTTTATTTGTAAGAAATATGTGAATTATAGAGAGATAAATGTTTATAACAACAGAGATAGAGAAAAATGTGAAATAAGATAATGATTTGATGATGAAATAAAAATATAGTATGATAAAATATGTTGAACAAATATAGCAATGATGGAATTCAATTTTAATTTTAATGTATTTGTAGTATAAAATTTTATATTTCTGTGCAATCATAAACTATTATAATTATGACAAATATTTGTCTCTAAATTATATTTAAAAATTTTGTTTTTTCTTTACTATATTTATTTTTATTTCGTATTGTAATATATATATATATATATATATATATATATATATATATATTTATTCTAAAAACGAAATATAATTTTTAAAAGTAATTTGATAACTGAAAAATATATTTAACATGTTTAACAGTTTGGTTTATTGGTTAACAATATAATTTAATTTTTACATCAACACAAACAAACTTTAAATAATATAGAATAAATAAATCTGCATTACCTATTCAAATTAATAAAGGAATACAAAATACAAGAAATAAAGTGATGGAAAATATTTTAATTTGAACTTAACCTTTATCACATTAAATAAACAAATGAAATTCATATAGAGAGAGAGAGAGAATCATTGACAATTTATCACATTAATTAGTTTTATCTCTTCCAAAAAAGAAAAATTCCATCCACGTCTATCAAAATCGCAGTAAGACAATATATAGTAGTCGAGCATTAACTATTTTAGCCAGGTAACACAATAGTCAAACTTATAATAAAAATTATTTGAGAAAAATAAAAAGTAATTTTTGTCATTAATTTTAACGTTGGATATTATGAAAATGTGATGAGGTATGAGAGCGAGATGTTCTTCGACCAGACCAATGAACTTGGCAAGGGTGTAATATGTGGGAAGAACACTTCAAATGCCACTGGTCTTGGATTAGTTGGACAACAAGTTATCGCAGATATCCAAACAGCAACACCCAAAACCAAAGGGTTTTATGCAGCAACCAAGACACAGGTCGCTGATGGAACTGCAATTTATGCTGTTGCACAGTGTGTTGAAACTGCAACCGAGGATAAATGTCTGAGTTGCATGCAAGTTGGATACAACAACTTACAAAGTTGTCTTCCCAACACAGAGGGTAGAGCTTATGATGCTGGCTGTTTCATGAGATACTCCACCACACCTTTCTTTGCTGATAACCAAACCATTGATATTGCACCCTTTTTAAAACAAGGTACACTTATGTATATTTTAATCAAAATGGTTATATGGTTTATTAAAAATTACTTTTCTATTGTTTAAATTACTTGTATATATTCACTGTAAATAATGCAGATTTTGGTTTTATAGTCTTTAGTTTTCATTTCCATTTATCTCAATCTTAGTGTAAATCCACACAGACTACATTTAATTGTTTTAATAATTTGAACATGAAATTTGGAAATAAAAATAAAGTGTCTAGTAAACATATTTGATTTTTGTGTGACTACCTGAATACAATTTCAGAACTGATATAAACTTTGTACTGTATTGCAGGAGATTCAAGCAAGAAGTGGATTATAATTGGTGCCAGTGTTGGAGCTGTTGTTGCTCTCCTCTGTGTGTTGTTTGCATGTCGATGGTTTACAAAACCAAAGAGGGTTCCTAGAGGTGAGTCAATGTGGAAAAGTCTTCAATGTAATGCTTGAGATTAATTGGTTCTTGGTTTCCATTTTTAGAAACTATAAGAAAAAGATGGATTGATACAAAAGAATACTTATTTGTTTATAAACATATGTTTTCTTTCTTATCCAATGTATCCATAGTTGTAACTTTCATATTCTGTTCCTAATTCTGTCATGATTGGTTTTGAATATATATTGTAAAAATCAAAACACGGTTGTTTCGTAGCAGGTGACATATTGGGAGCAACTGAGTTGAAAGGTCCAGTTAACTACAAGTATAATGATTTGAAAGCTGCAACAAAAAAATTCAGTGCTGAAAACAAACTTGGGGAAGGAGGTTTTGGTGATGTATACAAGGTAAATTTATGTTGTATTTTCAACACTGTCATGAAAACCATTTACTATTTTCCCTTTTCAGTCACACAAACTACTTTTAACAGGGTACTCTGAAAAATGGAAAAGTTGTTGCCGTAAAAAAACTAGTGTTGGGAAAATCAAGCAAGATGGAGGATGATTTTGAGGGTGAAGTGAAGCTTATAAGTAATGTTCATCATCGGAATCTTGTTAGACTTCTTGGTTGTTGCAGCAAAGGCCAAGAGAGAATCTTGGTTTATGAGTATATGGCAAATAGCAGTCTTGACAAATTCTTATTCGGTACATGACTCATATCAAACACTGATAGAAATTCCTTCTTTTTTTTTCATCTACATACTCATTAATTTTTCCTCTCTTTCCGACAATCTTACTTGTGAAACAAACAGGTAACAGAAAAGGTTCCCTCAATTGGAAACAACGTTATGATATAATTTTAGGCACAGCAAGGGGACTAGCATATCTGCATGAGGAATTCCACGTGTCCATCATACATAGAGATATCAAGACTTCTAATATCCTCTTGGATGATGATCTTCAACCCAAAATTGCTGATTTTGGATTGGCAAGGCTTCTGCCAGAGGATCGTTCCCATCTTAGCACAAGATTTGCAGGAACATTGTAAGTCAAAACAATTGCATTCACTTCAACTTTTACAACATCAAGTGGTAGCAAAAGGGACTATTAAAAATCTGATGTGGAAAATCTAAGATATATCAGTCATGTTTTAATAACTATGGACTAAATCTGATACACTTGTCAGGGGATACACAGCACCTGAGTATGCAATCCATGGTCAATTATCAGAGAAGGCTGATACCTACAGCTATGGAATTGTAGTCCTAGAAATCGTTAGTGGTCAAAAGAGTACCGAGGTGAAGGGTGACGATGATGGTCATGAATACCTACTTCAACGAGTAAGCAAGTTGCTATAAGTAGAACTAGGAACTGTTGGTTTTGTCAAGACATTTTAGCATCTGATGAGAGATTTGACTTTCATTTAACAGACATGGAAACTGTATGAGAGAGGAATGCACCTAGAGCTGCTGGACAAGGCCATTGACCCTAATGATTATGATGCAGATGATGTTAAGAAAATCATAGAAATTGCATTGTTATGCACTCAGGCATCAGCTGCCACGAGACCAACAATGTCTGAAGTAGTAGTGCTACTCAAAAGCAAGAGCTTAGTGGAGAACCTGCGACCAACTATGCCTGTGTTTGTTGAAACGAATATGAAGATCCGGGAAAGCAAGTCTAGCTCAACCAGCGGCTCTTCATCTAATGCCACTGCCTCTATTTCTGTTCTATCAGCACGATGACTATGGGGCCAATGCAGCAAAGGATCTTGACGAACTGAACCAATAACAAAGTAGACAAAGATTGCTTTCATCCCAGTTGAGGTCAAGGTAGAAATTATGATGTTAATTAGGAACTGCAGTTGTGCCGTTGATTTATAAGTAGAATATAAATTTGAGAATAAAAATTAAGAATGCTTTTGTAAAATTGTGGAGAAATCATTGAACGGTCTAAAACATCATATCATATGTTGTCTTGACCAATGAAATTATAACATGTCAATGTAACGAAGATATACTAATTAATATTATATACACTTAAGATTTTAGACCAGTAAATCATTATTGGTTCATATTCTTGTAACAGATAAAGATAAACTAAGTTTAAAATTTTAAAAATTCACAACAAACTAGATAAAAGGTAAAACTGTTATACTGTAACAATTAATTTCAGTGTATGATCATGTCAAGAGTGATTAGGGTATGTATTTTGTTTTAAGGTATGTATGTTATGTTAGAGAATCAAGGAATAATGTTCATGGTGAATTAATATTAAAAATGATTCATGAAAATATTTTATATGAATTAAGATATCATCAAAGAGAACAAATGCAGCAAAATGCCAAATTTGGTGCAGAAAAATGCATAATTATTTATTTTTATGAACTAATAATGATTTCCTGATCTAAAGACTGCATAATAGTTTTATTATAGAGGAACTGAAACTCATACTAGCCACCACCAAATGCTCAAAGTAACAAGTGCATGATGCACTTGCAGATTATAGGTCCTTCAAATACAGTACAGTAAAACGCATCCATATATTTATAATATTTGATACAAAATGCTTACACAAACAGCCAAGCCTTTTTCACTGGTAATTAATTACATCGCAAAGTGCAGCTAGAAAGATACTTGAATACCAAGGAGTGCGATCAACTGAGAAATGAACTCAGGGTGCCCTGGCCATGCAGCTCCAGTAACCAGATTTCCATCAGTGAAACAGCGGCTTATAGGGTCAGGCTCCAGCCATGTTGCTCCTGACAGAACCACATTAAGCTTCACAGCCGGATAAGCAGTGCATTTCCTCCCCTGTAACAATAAAAATGTATGTCAGTATAGAACTAAGAATTCATGCTACCACCCAATGCATATCACTCATCACAAAAGCAATGGCAAGAAATAGTTGAGCTGATTGTTGAAGTTCTGTTGCAATGGATGATAAATGAAATAAGGGAATGACAAAAATATCCTTGGTTTTTTATCCATAATATTCAATGATTATCAGTCTGTGTTTTACTACCAATTTTCACCGATAAATTATGTGTAAGAAATTAAGAAAAATAAAAGCAACAAAAAAGACATCATTGAATATACAAGATGTCATAACTAATCGTAGCATCCAGACAATAGTAACAGAATTCAATAATTCATCAGGCATTTCAAGAGGCGGCAGAATTAATCAACACTGACAAAGTATTATAAGTTATAATTCAAGAAAATGAGGATGCCCCCATGACCAAAGATTTAATCAATTCATAATAGGTGGGCAAATGGAAAAGATCAAACAAAAGAATCAATTTACAGAGTCTTGGTTAACATCTGTCTGGTTCCACGTGTATTTAATTTCTCTAAGATTAATTATATATATTGCCATTCCTTCTGCTCCTTGATGGAAGATAGGGGCAAAAGAAAGAGAAATATCGTAACTTGGGATTATAATCCAATTATCCAAGCAAGCAATAAAAAAAAAGTTATACAAAAGCTAGAGGACTGCCTAAGTGAGATAGAACGAAGATAAGAATAAATTTGAGTAACAAAAGTAATGCTAGCACTTCATGAACACAAAATACACCAGGAAATGAAGTCACGCAGAAGCTCATTACATGAATTTCATTATCTGTAAGTCTGCAAAGTAGATGCTGTGATACTCAATTCATGCATGATGTATGTTGCTACCAAGCAACTCCACAATTAAGACAGGGACAAAAACTGTGATAACAAAATTCGGAGAAAGCCTGCTTGACTTATTTAAGGAAATGAACGTAATCCAATAGATGATCATAAGTTATAACATTTCAAAAGAGTTGTTTTGATACTGTTAGAACAAATAACTTAAATCACAAGTGAAAGACAAATCTTGACTAGAAAGATAAAGAGAAACTAGTATAGAACGACCAAGAGCATAAAACAGTAGTAAAATGCCTCAACTTCAAGATTACGTCAAGATATGCAATCCATGCTATTTTCTTTTGTGAGTGAAACATAAGAAAGTGTTTTTGATACAAGTAACAATACCTTGAGAACACCAGCTGCAGATAAAATCTGTTGGCCATGACAGATAGAAGCCACTGGCTTCTTGTTTTCAAAGAAATGCTTCACCAGGGCAATGACTGACTCATTCAAAGCCAAGTACTCAGGTGCTCGACCTCCAGGGATGACAAGAGCGTCATAGCTCGAAGGATCCACATCATCAAAGGTTGCTGTTAAAGAAAATGCATGTCCTGGCTTCTCACTGTAAGTTTGATCTCCTTCAAAATCATGAATAGCAGTTGGGCAAGTGTCACCAGCCTTCTTTGAGGGGCAAACTGCATCAACATGGCATCCTAAAGCCTGAAGGGACTGAAAAGGAACCTTGACCTCGTAATCTTCCATGTAATCCTGCAAAAGTTGGTAAAACTCATCTGCATAAATCATCTTTGCAATAAGAGTGAAAGAAAGAAAGATGAGAAACAAGAGATTATTGAGTACACTAGGTGCAATAACTGAGGCAAATGGTCTAGAGAATTTAGGTGGAATTACACAATAGTGTAGTGTGAGATGATAATCTTACACCATGTGTGGCTAGGGATCTCTCAAACAAAAAGTAGATAGTCTCAGCTCTATGCCTGAAAATTCTACTCCTACAACTAGTCATGCAAGGGAAGTAAGGTAAGCCCATGATTATCACCTTAACAAACATGAAAAACATTTAAACATACCCCACAGATAAAGAGGATTTTTCTATCGGAGCCACTTATTGTGCCTCCTAATGCCTTCACAAAATGGCGAATAAGTTCAGGGTGCCCATCATAAGTAGCTGCAGTAATGAGATTACCATCCACCACTGTTGCTGCCATGGTCTCAGGTTCAACCCAATGCGCACCAGCAGCAACCAGTACTGGTTTAACAGCAGGAAAAGCTGTGCACTTGCGACCTTTAACCACTCCAGCAGCAGCAGCCAGAATCAATTGTCCATGACAAATGCTAGCAATTTGTTTTCCCAAACTGACAAACTTGGTCACCAGCTCTACAACACCAGGAATATGAGCAAGATACTCTGGAGCCCTCCCACCCGGCAACAACAAACCATCATAGCTTGCAGCATCAACTTCATCAAACGTTGCATTGAGTGCAAAATTGTGACCAACTGTCTCGGTATAGGTCTGAAAGCAGCCAAAAGGCATCACCCAAAATTAAAACTTCCTCGTAGCAATTAATAAAAGTTTACTAAAAGTACTACTTTTGGAACTAAAAGAACAATGATATTTTGACTTCCATTTTGTACTTCTTGATGGCTTAGTATTGGACATTGATTCTTTCAAAAGAAAACATAGTGGTACATTAATCAATGCTCCACACCAAGTAACATCAGGGAGTACAAAATAAAAGTCAAATTATGAGAGTCAAAATATGATTTTCCATACAAAAAATAGCAACTTGTTTTTCTGTTTCCTATTTTCAAAACTCTGTCAGACAGAAAACAACTTTTTTTCTCAATTCCAACTTGTTTGTAATTAAAAGTGGAAACAGAAAATAAAATCCCCATACTAAAAACGGTATTCTTTTAGTACTCTTGACCATCCATGTCCAGTTAAACATGACTCGTTTCTATTTTTTATTTCTCATCATACGAAAAAGTTAAAGCTCTATTCATCGACAAAAAATTTACAAATCAAGTGCTCAAAATGTCCCTTATTTTCATTCGATTGAGTGTTCAAAATATTTTTTGTTTTCGTCTAATTACCCTTATCACTATGGGAATGAGGCAACCATTACTTTTGTCTTACTGTTTTCAATTCACTAATAAACTCGCTCACTCCTTCTACAATCACTTCCAACTAACCAGTCAGCTCTTTTTTCTTTCCCTATCCAAGAGAGAGTTAACCGGCAAATGGGAAGAAAAGAGTTTGAAAAAGGAAGGTGTAAGTTGTTCGGCGAATTAGAGAGACAAACACATAAGTAAGAGCCACAAAATTCCGTTATCGACAAAAACAAATGGCGAGATACCTAAACGAAAACAAAAATATTTTAACGACTCAAGAGACTTCTTAAAATTCAATTCAAAATCCTTGTACTGATAACTCTTTTAAGACGTAAATTAAATTACACTAGAGTTTGGAAATACTATGTAAGGCAGAGAACAAGATGACAGAGACCTGAGCACCGGAAAGCACATGGACGGCGGTGCGGCAGACATCGCCGGCCTTCTTGCCGGGACAGACAGCGTCGACGGCAACACCGAAGGCCTGCAACGCCTGAAAGGGAACCATGGCCTGCAAGCAACACGAAATAAATAATTAATATGAGTGGATTGAAAAGAGTGTGAGAAAAGATTAATTCACAGTTCTTAGTGAAGAGTGAATGAATAAACGTTACTTCGTAGTCTTCCATGAAGTCCCCGCAAAGGAGAAGAACCCTTTTAGAAGCCATGCTGGGTAGCTGCTACTAACACTTTCTCAGAGAAAGAATGGGAATCAGTGTGTTATTGAATTTACAGAGGAAGACAAAGGAAGATAAAGAGATTATGCGGCACCGAGCATTTCGTAACTATCCTCGTATGATTTGCCAAAATCAGCGTTTCACTTTTATTTAGATCTCTCCTCGGGATTATAAATTCTCTGATGCTTGGATTCTTTTAATAAATTCTACTTTGTTCCACGATATTAGCATTACTACCTAATTAATTAATAAACTAAGAGAATCTCGGACATGAGATTATCTCCTGAATAATTAGTTCTTATTCAAAGTTATTCTCCAAAGTTATGGTAATATGAACAATTTTTATTTGTTATTTTTGTCTAGATTTTCATTTTTAACAATTTAAAAAATAATTTAATTATTTATATTAAAAAATTTAAATATTTTTATTGTTAAGACTTAAAATCTTATTTAAGATCCCATGTTTCAATATTCTTTCTATTAGAAAAAGAATTTTAAATTTAAGAATATTAATCGGAGATACTCTTATTCATTCACAAATTTATATAAATTATCTTAAAAATCATTTTTTTTATTTGACATTTTATATGAATTATAAAGATATAGAAAATGACATTTTGAATTGACAATAATTGAAAAATAATGAGACTTCAATTATGTTAATACTAAAAAATTTAGTATAAATAGTTTTATTATAAACGTATTTTATTATTTTAAACACATCAATTACTAGTAAATCACGTTTTTTTAACTTGTTTAACTTCTCTTTATGAGTTCTCCTTCTCTAATTATCTTATTGAATAACTGAAATCTTAGGATTGATCATTGTGGCAAACTCTTCAATTAAGACCATTCATATAAGTTAGTTTTGTACCTTTTTCTCCTGGTTCAATATGTTTTGTATTTGCATGTGATCCTCCTTTTTGTTGCATGTGTCGTTTAAGTATCAATATGAGTTTCTGTTGATCAGTAATCATAATAGTATGTCACGATCGTTTTTGTGATGTTTCTATGTGTAAATAGAGCATCTTGTGGAGTTAAAGGAGTTTAGGTATTCTTAAAGTTGTTTGGGTTGTCTTTACATGTGAGGGAAGCTAATTCTAGATTTTTGCATGCTGATATTTGTTAATTGGTGCTATAATGTGTGAATATGGTGTTTTGAGTTGTGAATTTGTATTTCTTTTCTTTGTGATTATGAACTTCATGTTTAATTGTAAAGTTGTGAATTGAATTGTATGTGTGAGCTCTTGATTTGATTTTGAAGTTGTGTAGTATGCAAAATTCTTTGTAATTTGTTTTGTATTGGTCAAATGCTTTGAAATTGATCAATGTGCTATTGAGAATGCCTCTTTGGGAGTAAATTGGGTAATTTGACTTTGGTTGAGTAAAGAGAAATGAGTTTTGTGATCATTGAAATGTTTAAACACTCATAATTGACTCAAGGACTGTCAAATTACACGAATCAAACTCAAAAGTGGAAATGAAGGTTTTTTGGCCAATATTAGTAGTGTTAGGTGTTACTATGTCAGTGGCTTTTTTGAATTGGCTGTCGTTGGGTGAGAGTTCTTCTCGCTCGATGACACCAAAGTCAAAGAACTTATTGACTTAGTGTTGATGAGTGTCAATCAGGATTTGAGCGTCATAAAATCAAATAAATCCTAGGAGTTCTATAGATCCTCTCACTGAACACCTAGACTGGCGTTGGGTGCTACTTAGTTGGCTAAGCGTTACTCTTCACATGACTCCTCTGTTTAAATGGTGTTGTGCGGTAGTAAATGACATTGGATGGTGGTTGAAAGGCTTTAAAAATATTTTATAAACTTCATAATATTTGTTGATGTATAAATGTATATAAGTTTACAATTTTGTTTTCAATTAATTCTTTGCAATATTTTTTTCTTTCTTAGAGTAGCATAATTATATTATTTTTATTCTTAATCACCATTTGATATTGTGACACAAGAAAGAAGAAGTTCAGTGTAATGAAGATTTGAATTCACTATCCTTCATTAAACCATTGACAAAATTAGCATATCCTTTCTCTATACTAAAATTACTCTAAATCTCCAAAACTTATTTAAACATTCTCAAATTTTTATTTTTTTACATATTGATTATGTATTAACATGTAAGAGTTAGAATAACCTCTCTACTAATAATTTAATGGATTTCAACTTCATTTTATCTCCAAAATATTTTTTAACTTCAAAACAAAATGTTAAATGATCCACTATTTCTTTCAAGATTTTAATTAACTACATTTAAAATCTAAATAATTGTGAGAGTGAATATCTTTAATTAAAGAACGCATGAAAATAAAACACAAGAATACGACACATGAAAATATGAAGAAATGTAACTACTGATTTAGAAGAGAAATAGCTACAGGATCACTGTCACTGGTAACGACATCAAAGCAACAACGTGGACGTGCCGGAGTGGTTATCGGGCATGACTAGAAATCATGTGGGCTCTGCCCGCGCAGGTTCGAATCCTGCCGTTCACGGTTTTTTTTTTCTTCTATAATTTATGTAATCAAAATAAATTTATCAAATTGACTTATATGTACTTAATATTTTTATGTATTTATAATTTTATATTTATCAATTTAAATTCTCGTCGTGCAAAAGATTCATCCATAGATTCATTCTGACACTTGCTTCACTACCACCACTATAGGCTAGTATTACTCTAGCAGCACACTTTGCAAAGGTTTTTCTTTTATGCCAAACGACATCGTTCATACCCTTCGTCTACGAACCAAAACCCCTCAAATAACAGAGCGTTAGGGTTTCCTATCGCCGGCCATAATGGAGGTAGCGAACGCGCGGAACCCCGCCACAAAGCGGAAATTCGACGACGCCGTTTCCAACGGCGTCGCCACTGATGTCGATCTCTCTCTCCTCGAAGCCATCGAGAAATCGCAGAACGCCGTCGAAGTCCTCGACCTCCGAACACTAAAGAAGCACGTTCTTTCCTTCGAGCGTCGCCTGAAGGAGAACATCGAAGCGCGCCTCAAGTACCCTAACCAACCGGACCGTTTCGCCGATTCTGAGGTCGAACTCCACGATGAGCTCCAGAAGCTCAAGGTCCTCGCTGGTGCGCCAGAGCTTTATCCGGACCTCGTCAGCCTCAACGTGGTTCCGTCAATCGTGGACCTCCTCAACCACGACAACACTGATATCGCCATCGACGTTGTTCAGTTGCTGCAGGACCTCACCGATGAGGACGTTCTAGACGACAACGATGATTCTGCTAGGGTTTTGGTCGACGCGCTGGTTGATAACAGCGCTCTCGAGCTTCTGGTTCAGAATCTTCATAGATTGAATGACTCTGACCCCGACGAAAATGTTGCCGTGTATGGAACCCTCGCGACAGTGGAGAATTTGATCGAGGTGAAGCCCGCGGTGGCGGAGTTAGTTTGCGAGAAGACGAAGCTATTGAAGTGGCTTCTTGGGAAGATCAAGGTGAGGGAATTTGACAGCAATAAGCAGTATGCTTCGGAGATTTTGGCGATTTTGCTGCAGAGTAGTACGGTGAATCAAAAGAAGCTGGGGCAGATGAATGGGGTTGATGTGGTGCTTCAGGCCGTGGCCATGTATAAGTCTAAGGATCCTAAGAGTTCTGACGAGGAGGAGATGTTAGAGAATTTGTTTGATTGCTTGTGTTGTTTGTTGATGCCATTGGAGAATAAGGAGAGGTTTGTGAAAGCTGAAGGGGTGGAGTTAATGATAATTATTATGAAGCAGAAGAAGTTGGCTTATGGTTCGGCTATTAGAGCGCTTGATTTTGCCATGACTAAGTACCCGCCGGCTTGTGAACGTTTTGTGGATGTTTTGGGGTTGAAGACCGCCTTTGCAGCTTTCATGGGTAAGGCAAGTGCTACTACAACTTAACTCTGCTCCCCTTGGCAGAAGTTCAAGCTTGTTTTTGAAATGCTGGTATTGGTGTCTGTGATGGTTTATGTTGTTTACTTTTATTTTGTTTGATAGTGTGTTGTCAACTTGCCTTTTGCTTTCGTCGTCTTCTGATTTTGTAGACGTGTTTTAATGGATTATTCCAAAGAAGTTGTCTGTTTTGATGCACAGATTCCTGTAAGTAAGAAGAACAAGAAGGAAAGGTACCAAGAAGATTTGGAGGAGCGCCTTGTGTCACTGATTGCGTCATTATTTGGTAAGCAGGCAAGTGAACTTTTATGTGAGTTCAGACTTAGGATGTCTTGTTTGGTTGGTGAATAACAATTTCAGACTGTATGTGAAATTAGTCTTGTTTGAAATTTATTGTGGTCGAATTGCAGTTCCTCTGCAAATACACAGTGCGTCCTGCATTTGACTGGGTGTGATGAATTTTGAACACGAAGGGGTTGTTTTTATTTATTTTTCTTTAAATGGGTTACTGAAAATTTTGTTTTTTAATGCCTGGTTGTTTGCCTTCATGGAGTAATTAAAATGTTGTTGGGGTCTATTACATGTTAATATGTATCTATGAAAATGGCAACAATTCTTTTATTTGTTCAAAGTGACATTAGGATGCTAAATCATTTTGGTGCTTGAATCACGCCATGAATTGCAGGAAATGTGGTGCTGAGTCTGAATCGTGACTTCATGTGTCTATGATCTAAATGGGGTGGGTCATGCATGATCTGGCTTTGAAAGCCTAAAATTCTATATACATATTTTCTTTTTTCAAAGCATCAGTAGAAAGAAAGGGAATCAGCCGGTTCTTTCCCTCCAATCTAACATAGGTGGCCCATTCTTCATTTGCATCTCTTTTACCTATTTCTTATTCTCTTCTATGCCTCTCCCTCACTGTGCTGTGTATTCCTCTATCCAACTGCTGCAAGTTCTGGTCATTGTCTGCCATTAACACATTTTTCTCTTTCTGCACTATAGACATGTATTGACTTTTTTGACATGTTTCTTCATGTTAAATTGTTCCTAATTTGTCGGTTATTGACCATGAATTTATGCTTTCATATTCAATGTTAGTTGTGTATTATATTTTATTTTTTTATTATTGATAATGAACTTTAGATTCGTGAGAGAGTTTGATCCACAGTTCGAAAAATAGGTTTTTCCAATCAATGATTTGAATCTTGATTCAATTATCATGGTTTATATTTATACCATTTCTGATATTAATCTTTAGTGCTCTGTTTTTTTGCCAGGTGGAATCTTGAGGGGTTCTAGGAGAGACAGATTATTAAGTAAATTTGTTGAAAATGAGTGTGAGAAGATAGACAGACTGATGGAACTATACATCAGGTAGTTTGGACTTGTTATACGCATTGTGAATTTCATGATTATTGAACTGTGAGAATGTTAAATAGTGCCCTACTTACACCGGTTAAGGAATTAAACATAGAGCTTTTAAAGGAAAGCATTGTATTTAATGTTGTCAAAGCACCTCTACTGTAATTTCCAATAAAAAACACTTAACATTTATTGATTCATTGACCTGTACACTTAGCGTATTTATTTGCTGGAAATAAACTTATGCTCTTTTCTCCGAGCTTAAAGTTAGTCTACATATTTTCCTGTACATTTTAAAATTTGTGATTGGTAGTAAGCTCTTATATTAAAGCTCATATTCTCATTTAACAACCTGATTTTTCTATTTTATTCTAACCAGGTATTCAGATAGAGTCAAAGCAGAAACTGAAAGATTGAATCAAGTTGAATTTGATGACTTGGAGGTAGTTGATTTATTCTACTACTGCTTCTACGTGTCACACTGAAATGCCTTTTTTTAGCTCAATATAATATTTCTGTATTTTATAGATGGATGAAGATGAAATATACAATCGCAAACTAGAATCTGGACTTTACACCCTTCAGGTACGATATTATATTTAATACATTAGTTGGTGCTGACAAATGACGTACAGTGTTCGTTTTTTCTGTTGACGGAGTCATCCATAATCACTTTAAAACAACGGATGCCATATATGATTTCCTAGGAAACATTTTCTCTATAGATGATCAACTGTATTACCAACTGGATTTTGCAAATGTTTTATTTCTTTCCATTTCAAACTGCATTTAGGAGTTGATAAATTAAATTGTGTTTAGGAAGAACTTTGGTATGTAATTTCTGCACCGTTTTATGTACTGACAATTTTATATATGGCTTTGCAGTTGATTGCTGTCATTTTGGGTCATATTTGGTGCTCAGAGTAAGTATTTGCATCTAAAAATTGGTAATGTCAAAAGTATGTGTGTGTGTGTGTGCGAGTGTGTTCACCTGACTAGTGTTAATTAAATGTTTTGGTGGTCAGACATCCACAAATGAGAGGGAGAATTGAGCTACTTCTCAAGCAGAACAAACTTAGTAAGACGCATATAAAGGATATACTTCAGGTATCTGTTCTCAACTATATACTAATCATGTTTCCATTGTTGGTTTGAAAAGTGTGTATGGTGGATGCATTGTCGAAGTCCCATGTCCAACTATATATCAGTTTGCAATATTTCTTATATTTTTCCATATTTCAAGGCGCTTGCAATTCCATGACTTAACCACCCCCTTCCCCTACCCCTGAAAAACGCAGTGCTTTGGTTGTAGCGTACATTTCCTTAAAAGATTGCGACCTCATTGATGTGTTTGAATAATTTTGTAAAATAGAAACAGCAGAGACTCAAATCTATTGGAATTTTTTCTTTTTCAGGAGTATCATGACAATATTGGTGACCTTGACGGACCGGAAGAGAAGGAGAGAGCACAGACAAAAATTCAGAAGTTCATAATGGCATTATAATTAGCTAAGACTTGCAAACTTAAATGAAATGATTGAAGTTATTCATTAAGTGCTTGTAAAAGAGGAATAGGTTAGTTAGGGTATTCGGAATGAAAAAACGCCGAACTGCAAATGTTGTTGAGATCATAGCCTTGTAATGTTTTCTTCTCCTCACTCTTAATAGTTATAATGGATGTTGTTTTTTCCCCTGGTATATCTTGAATCTTGTTCTTCTATTCTATTATCCATTCCATTAGTAAAACTTTAGTCTTTAACCTGAAAGTAATCTGGTTGTAAGAGTGCGGTTGTTAAAGTTTTGTTGTAGTAATCATTTTAATTTGAGCCTTTAATATTTCAGGTAATTTTTGTCCACGGTTATAAAATGCTTCGCCTACAACCAGCAATTGTTCCTCCCGTCAGGAAACGTAACTATTGTTTAGTAATATTCTTTTTGTACATGGTAAAAGATGAGGAAAATATAAATGAAGAATTGGACAATGGTATGTTTGGGTAATTTTTTTACTGAAGTAATTATAATATTCTATTTGTATGTTGTTTTTAATATAGGAACTATATGTTGTAAAGTTTATTCTGTTCGATGATGTAATAAGACTGGTATGACATTGGGGATTCAGTGATAAAATAAGCAGCGTAAGCAAATGTTTCCCTGGCCGCATATTTGAAAGTAATAAAGTCGGGAATCTGATCATAACGCAAGAATGGTTTTGAATCCACATTTATTATCGTATTTTAGAAATCAATAGTCACCCTTGATTTATTTTGACCATTGTACACAAATTTACAGTATATTAATAACGTCCCAGGTGGCACTCTTCAGCAGTGCTGATACTCTATTTTATATATATATATATATATATATATATACTTCGTCGGTAAACTGTTACAAAGCATTGGATTTGGCCCTAAATCTTGCACCATCGTGGGGGTGCAGTCTACAGAGTCCATTCTTCACCACCTTGGTGTCCTTGGCCTGCCCCTGAAAGACCCTCTGCTATATACTCATAAATGGTTAGTTCTCCTTATCAATAATGCTAATCTAATGTGTACATTATTATGCTTCTGCATGTTTAGTTATTAATGAGTAAAATGAAAATTGATGTCTAGTTTGATATCCACTAACCTGAAGGTGGTAGCAGTAGTTCGAGAAGGACCCCCTAGACTGAGTTTCTTAAACGGGGTCTCTGATTCATCCAGTAGCTCAATAAGCAAGGCTTCGCTCTCAATGGCCTTCGCCAGTTTTTTGTCATCCTCAGCCCTATGGAAACACTCTCTTCCCTTAGCATCATTCACTAGATTTCTCCATAGAGAATCGCTACTGCTTAAAGTTTTTTCATTCCCCAGTATCCATAGGCAATGTCTGCACAAAATTAAACCCGGGTTTTAATCAATTTGTCATTTTTCACAACTTGAAAGCACGAATGCAATGGTTCTCTTATGTAAGAAACATACCTCGCCCGAGTCAGTGCCACATTGGCTCTTTGCCTGTTGTCAAGGAAACCTATTTTTCCATTCCCATTTGATCTCACAGTGGAGATTATTATTATATCTTCTTCACCACCTTGAAAGCCATCAACAGACCGAACACTAACAGAAAAATTAGGATCAGAAACCAAATTTTGCTGCTTAATTCTTTCCTGGATTTCAGACACCTGTCCATTATATGGAGATATGATTCCTATGCTGACTTTCTTATTTGACCTCAAAAATTCTGTAGTAAAAAAAAGAAATGATGTCCAGGGTTATATTATTGTATCCAAAAGAAAATTTCTTATTTAAGACTAATATAACAAACGATTCACAGACACATAAATCGACACTAGAAGGAGGGAGAAAAAAAAAACCATTTTCAAGGCTTTCTATAATCTTGCAAACAGCAGCAGCCTCAGCCATGTTCTTCCAACCGTGTCCGCGACCAGGTTTCTGCTCTTTACCCTTAGCTATGTTTATAAATGAATATGAAGCATACATTTTTCCTTCAAGGAAGCGCCTATTATAGTTGATTTCTCTGACAAAAGGGGCATCAGAAAGTCGCTCCTCATAGAACTCCTTATTTGGGAATAAGCTGATGGATGGGTGCATTCTATACTGAACATTGAGCAGATGCTTCTTGTGCCCCAATGAAACCAGCCTCTCAAACAAACTTCTTCCATATTCAGCCTCTTCAGAAACCTAAAATTTGATCAGGTAATCATATTAGAAACTAGCCCTTAATGATGTGCACACAATCCAATCATCAAGAATGTCAAAAAAAGGCAAGTACCTGGCTTTTCACTACCGCAGGAAGCTGTTTTTCGTCACCAATGAGGATTACATGGTTAAGGCCTGGTAGCTGCAATGGAATTGTTGATTCACATTCTTTCAGTTGCGCTGCTTCATCAATAACTAAGAATTCTACTGGTGTCATTCCATTTTCGAATAATTTGGTTGAACTTGATGCAGTACAGAAAATCAGGCGTGCACTCATCAAGCAAAATTTCACCATTTCATATTTGTCCTTGACGTTTGGAAGTAAAATTGTCCGAGAAAGTGATCTCAGTTTGACAAGGCACTCTTCCTTTTTTGTGCTTAACCTTCGTAGGAAGTCAAGAATGCCTTCTCCTTCCTCACAGCCCCCGGAAGTTTGCTTCAACTTGGCTTTGCACAGAGAATTTTCAAGAGATCTTAGCAAATCAAGAGCAATAGGAATTTTCTTTATCTCCGCAAGTGGAACTAAAGAAGTAGGAAGGTGCATGCGCAAAGTTCCCTGGATTTTCTCCATTTGCTCTGTATTAGAACGGAATCTCTCCATAAAAAATTGATCCAGAGCCTTGAAGCTCTTCTTTTTTTCATCCCTATACAAAAGATATTCCTCTGTAAAGCTAGTGAAGTCCTTCAAAAGTTTCAAGGTAAGAGGATCATCATTCTTCTCACTCAAGTACTTTTGCATAGCAAATTCTTCCAATGACAAAACACTATTTTCTTCCTCACGCTTATATGAATTATATTGCTGTTCGGGGTACTCAAGCAACTTGATCATTGATTCCAAGGAATGTTTCCATCCATAACACTTAAAAAGCTTGTCTACACGATAATCAAGAAAGACATCACTGAGGCCTCGATAACAGTCTACTTTCATTCGAGATTTATTGCCAAATACAACTATGTCACCAAATCCGATATCAAACTCAAGAGATTCCTTAACTAAATTATGCAGGCGAGCAGCCACTTCCAACACTGCAGTATTTGTTGGAGCACATGTTAATGTTCTTACTTTTAACTCGAGCAGGGAAAATAACAAGGAAGCAACTGTCTTTGTTTTGCCAGTTCCTGGTGGCCCCCAAATAAGTTTAATAGTATCATTATGATGGCATTCCCTCGAAGTAACACAGTTTACAACTGCATCTTTCTGGGATTCGTTCAGATTCTGAGATAGGATTATGTTTTTCACTCTAGAACAAGTTGCACTATCGTTTTCACCAGAAAAGCAAAGTTGACAGGTTTCTCCATTCTGTAAAATATAAGAAAGAAAGAGTAGTTATTAGGGTAACCATCTTTCGTTGATAACTATGTAGTGAGAGAATCTCAAGAAGGGAAATGATCCTAACAAAAACATTGAATTTCAACATTCCACATGAGCAACAAATGCATGCACATTTCAAAATATGTACCATGCAGAAGTTACCAATGCTAATCAAATAAGAAAAGAAAAAAGAAATTGCTCCAGTATGTCATTGTTATCCAATAGTAAAAAATCTTTGAGTTGACCTAGAGATTCATACCTTTGAGTCAGCTTGCAGCACTTTCTTCATCATGCTCAAGCTTGAACCCTCCAGCTGCAGTTTCAAAGCTTTCCAAATTCGAACATTTGTTGTGAGGTTCAAAAGACAGAAGGCGTAAAGCTTTCGTTCATCTGTGCTACTCTTGGCATAAAGATTCGGTGCACTGTCAAAGCTTTTGGATGAGAGTATTGAGATCCTGTCAATACTTTCTTTTATTCCATGAACATAACCAATATGGTAGTTTCTTTTGGACCTGATCAAGTCATCTAAGGTTTTTGGTTTAAAATCTGTGAAGGCAATGAGATCTCCAACCTCAGGTTCATATTTTCCATCCTCATCACTGCTGGTTCTGTTCACTGCAATTTGGTAGAAAAAGTTATCGGTATGCCTTTCAAGTGCAACGCTCGAGATTTCACAAAAGGGAGCCTTTGACACGCCTTTCAAGCTTGAAGACAGGTCGCTACGAGTCTCTTCAATCAGTGAAGGAATGAAGGAGTTCAAGTAATCTGTTATTGACAAAAATGTCAGTGGAATCTTCCTTACCTGAGAGGAAACAAACAATGCTTCAGACTTACATAGTTTTATGAGAACAAAGCTTCGTACACATCAAAATAAACTTTAAAAAGTTAACATAACAAAGAAATAACTTGTTCTATTTTCATCTATAAATACTCAGAAGATTATTCAGTCAAACTGTGAAAAACAACCTTGTGTTTGCAGAGGTTGTCATTGAGAACATCCTTGGGAGTCCAAGAAAACACAGTCTCCACCAAATCAAGACCCTCTTCTATGGCACTAAAGCTGCTCTCCATCATTTTCTCTGTGATCAACGACTCTAGCAGAAGAATGTTATTTGCAGGCCAAAACAAAAAGGGCAGAGAGATACAATACAAAGGATCACTTACATGCAAAGGAAATAAATAGTTTGCACAAAAACTTCCTCAACAAGGTATACCAAGTTCAATATCCACCATTAAAGTTAAAAGAAGATTCTCGTAGTTGATGTGGTCATAAAAGCAATTTACCGTACACATAAAACTTGTAACAAAAAAATAAAGTGTGGCAAAAGGGTTTCTGTGAGAGAAATTATGAAACAAGTTGACTCCAAGTCAATTGTAAGTGATTCCATTGGAACGCGTAAAGAGGTATGCTACTCGGTTTTGTGCTCTATTTATTAGTTACTTACGCTGCAATTTTTGTGGAATGTGAAATTGTAGAACATTGGAAATTAGTTTGTGTGATTAATTAATTGGTTGCATTTATTTTTATCACTTCTAATGTTGTCTACTAGTTTGTCCACACTAATGGAAAAGTTTGTCAACCAATAATATGTTACTTAATGTTTAAGACTCCATAGATACAAAACATAAACAGGCATGAATAATTATTTTAACAGGATTAATATAATTTTTTTACTCAATTTTTTAGTAATTATTCGATGTGATTCTTTATTTTTTTTTATCTCTATTTTTTTATATATATAGAGTAACCTGTGTATTCATTTACACATATGGAAAATATCTTATGTTGTACGATTGAAAACAGTAACGAAATAAAGTTTTCCATGTGGAAACTAATAAATGTGCTTGGGCCTGTGGATTTGTTGTGTAATCGGTGCTTTTCCATTCAATTTCCAAGACCAGTGCGATTTCCCAATTCTATAATTTTTTGCGATTGTGAGATTTGGAAGTAAACAGGGGTTTGTTACTGATTAAAGGGTGAAATATATTTTTTTTCTTCAATTCAGTAAAAATTGAGATTAATCTCTCTTGAAAATATTGAACTAATTTAGTCTTTCAACGATATAAATATGTAAATTTAGTCATTTAATCCAAATTTTATTAAATTTATTTGACGTTTAAAACATATTTTATTATAATATTTTAATTTATTTAAACCAATTGACATGTGTTCAAAACAATGTTTGCTGAAAATCGTATTTGAAATTTTTCAAATAAGCTTTAAAAAGTTTCGTTTGAATGACTAAATTAATACATTTATAAAGATAAATGATTAAATTGGTTTCAAGTTTTCAAAAAAGATTAATTCTAATTTTTACTATTAAAGCACAAAAATATATTTAACCCTTGATTAAATGTTTACATTTATAAACAAAAGCTTGTAATGGGTGGCAGAATTTTTGAAGTGGGAAAAAATATTTTCGGTAGGAACTTAAATACTTCAATTTAATAGAAATGAGAAAGTTTAATGATGTATATATAAAAAAAAAAACTTATAAACATTGAACTTTAAAATTTTATATTGAATACGATGTTGGGTCTCTTATAAGAACATACTTCATATGTGGAAAATTTCTCCGGTCTAATCTATTTCAGTAAAAAGAATTCCAACAATTTGTATAAGAAAATTTTCCAATGATTTAGAAGCAACATTTTAATAGCGGGAGACAACATTTAATTACTAAAAAAATTAAAATAAAAAGTGATATTAACATTTTTTTTAATAGAATTGAAATAGTGTTGGAAAGTTCAATTGGAGGGACTCTTAATGAAACCTAGGTTGGGGCCTTGGGAATGAAGGAAGCACTCCAATTTTTTGGTAATGCAAACAGTGGAGAATTTGAAACAAACTAAGATTTTCTTCTAAATGATAACGTTTAAAATTTACAATATTAAGCAGTTAATGGATTATTTTCAATAAATTAAAATAAAAAATAATATAAAAAATTGTCTCCTATATTGAAAATTTGAAACAAACATAGTGTACTTACCAATTGTGGCAGAGTAGTTTCCTACGTGATCGCCAAAGGTGAGGATAGTCCACCCTGCAGAGAATTTTTTCGACCTAAGAAATTTGTAGTGAGTATTTATGAGATGATTACATTATAGAATTTCTATAATGACATATATTTATATCTTTTTTAGGTATTTGAATGTTAAGTGTATATTAACCTATAAATGTTATCGGTTGTTATTATTATATATCATATATCTTATAAATATTATATTTCTTTTATATGGTTAATGTATTATATAGATTTCATAGTCGACTAAAAAAATTATTTTTCAAATGATTAAAGAAAAAAAATAGTCCAATTATAATTTATCTTTCTTATTGAGCCTATAGGTCAAGTGCCAAAAAAAATATACATTAACATATAAATTTAATAAGAAAACTCATAAAGAGAATATTAAAAATATAATTTATTCCAAATAGAATGATAAAAAAGTCTAATTTATCTACCCGTAATAGAAACTGAATACATGAAGTTATTGACATGTTAGGTACCTTTCCTACGTAGACATGAGAACAAAAACGAAAAAGTAAATAAAAGAGTAAAATTTCAGAAGAAAAAAAAAAAAAATATGGCACAATATAGTCAATGGAGAGTTTTTAAATTGTAAGGATACAATAGGTTCTCAAGTGAAACAAATAGAAAAATATAAAGAGAATGAAAATAGTAGAAATAAGTTTAGTATAAACTACAAGTTATAATCCTAATTTCACTCACTCAATGCAAAGATAGAAAAAAAAAAGAGAGGAAATAATAAAAATTAAAAATTTGTAAGTTAATCTCTGCTGATCTAGTAGCTACCTACAAAATATATGAAAATAACTAAAATATGTACACACAAAAAAATATTGTTGATCAACAAATTAAGAAGTCTACTATTATAATTCACTTAGCCTAAAGATGAACAAGACTAAAAAACTATAAGAAGTTGTAATCTAACTCCACCCAACTTAGTAGTTAAATATAAAACACATGACTAAAATATTTAAAAATATAAAGATGTCAATTGAATAATAAGTTTACTATTATAATTGACGTGGTATAAATAAAGAAATTTGTATACAAATATAATTAAACAAAAAATAGTGGACTATAGTTTCTTATTATATATATATATATATATATATATATATATATATATCCTTTTCATTTATTAAATTTTCATCTCATCATAAGTTCAGCTTAAAATTTAGGTTTAGCCATTTTTTCCATATTCAACTCTATTATGCACAAATGTAAATTTAGTTATAAAGCACAACCAAACTCAAGCAAATTCTTTTAGCATTCAATACTTCCTTTCTGTAATTTTTATAAGTATGAAAAAAATTCAAATCATCCATTAGTCGAAAACATTTCCAATTGTGTAATTCATAAATTTGTTTTGAATTGTACAATTTAAAATTCAAAAATTTATTTCACCTTAAAGATACATTTCAGAACATACGATTTAAAGTTTTGAAAATGTTTATAGATTGTATACTTCAAAAATATATTATAGATTAAACAATATAAAACGCATTTTTATAATCCATAATTCAAAATAATTTTTTGAGTCTAAAAAAATATTCTAAATTATATAATTTGAAATTTAAGTTATAAAATGTGAAAATATATTTCGGATAGGATAATTTAAAAACATATTTTTTTTAATTGTGTGATTTGAATTCTAAAAGGACATTTTACACTTTTCTACCACCCATACGAAGATGCATGAAGAAATCATAGCAGTGGGGGAAGAAATAGCCCAAAACTGAATAACATATTCGACCGATTAATTTTTTTTTTCCATCAAATCAAATGCTTTATTTTTTTACAAATACAAATTACTGAACTTTACAATCTGAAAGTTGGAAGAGCATTGGCACAGATAGACATCTTAAATCCTCACAACTAACAACCACCCTACTTACTAAAAATACATAGCATAATGGCCTAAATCTGATTAACCATCTAAAACTTTCTTACATTCACTTTTGTTGGTTCATCTTGATTTTATAAGTGCAAGTGCATTAAAAACAGAAAAATCAAGAAAAGAAAAACACAAATCACAAAGAAACTATACATCAGACTACTCAAATATTCATGTTTCGGAAAGGAATTTACTCTTTTGTTTGCTACACAAAGGAAATGTGAGACACCTCGATCATTAATGACAAAATTAAGTCAAGATTTTGACAAATGTATGGCTTGTTGCACATGTTCGAGTAATATGAACTGTTGATCTTTTTTTCATCGATGATTATTGAGATTTTTTTACTTTCTCTCTAAAGTGAAAGCTTACTCCAGCAGAGTTAAATTCCTGTAGAAGAATATAACTTGTCTTTGAGTCACAAACCATACTTCGTCCTTATCATGTCAGAAATATAGCCAAAGCAAACCCAAAAGAGGGATTATTTTTTATCTAACCTATGACTGTATGCACAGAGAGTATACTCTTCTATATGTATATATACACAATTGCTATTGACCTCGCTGTTGAAGCCGATACTTTCCCAAAAAATTCACTATTGCTCTCCAAACCAAAGCAGCTTTGATATGGGATTCCAAAATCTAATATTTCTGAAAAACAAGAAGAAAAAAAAGAAAAGAAAGAATCATCATCTCTGCCTCATCAATAAAAAAAATTTAATAAACAATATGAAATCTCATGAAGAAACCACATTGGAAAGATCAGAAACAAAATTGTCCTTACTTTCAAAAGTGTAGAGAGACCCTGATGATACTTATTTCTTAAATAAGTTTAAGGATGGACATACAAAGTGAGAAACCAAGATCAATATCTTATTTGGACTAACCAAAGGAAATGATTACTTTAGAATTTAGAAGAACTACCACAATCTAAAATAAGGCATGGCCTGACAATGAAGTCCCAATAAGGCAAAAGAAGAAAAACTTACCCATAACTTCTAACGGGTTGAAATTGAGTATATTACTCTAACCCCTTTTGTATTTTACTTGCACCACACGTTTAAACACCTTAAAAAAATGACCATCGAATAACAAACCTCTTTTTGATTTTTTTATATATTTTTTTCAAAACAAAGGTGAGGGGTAAGTAACAAATAAAATTCAAGGGAGGTGAGAGTAATATACTGTTGATTCTAGTTTTTCCTCAGTCCAAGTGAAGAAAATTGGTTGCATAGAACTTGCATAGGATCTGGAAGACTATTATTTGTCAGATGATTCGAACTAGCAAGCCATGTCCCTGGAATGTCAAATTTCCTGCAGTAACTAATATGTTAATGATTCTATTTGAAATAAATTTTCCACTATTTTTGACCATGTGAAGCTAAACAGAGTTAGTATAGGAGTTATACCCATCATAACATCTGGTTTTGCAGCATCTAAGAATATCAACAGAATAACTCCTGTATGAAATGTCAATATTCCTTGCCAAATTGGTTACCTCAGACAATGGCAAAACATCCCAAATCTTCAAAATTTGAACATAATTTGAGTTCTCCTTTATAACATCGACGGTCCAAACAAGATAAAGTGACTCATTGACCTTGTACAGCTCCAATAGTTGGGAAGAAATATCATCCACAACTCCAAGATTTATTTCCCCTTTAGGCTGACGCCAACCACTTGAAAGTTGCCTCAGCAGGGAACATATTTTCTGGCAAATCTCAGCGCTCTTAATTCTTGCCATAGAGATTAGAAAACTTTGATTGAAGCAAACCTATAATAAAGTCACGGGAGTTCATGAAAACGGTAAAGCAGTTTAAGAATTGTCAGAAGACTAGGACAATAACCGATCTGGTATGCATTTATGATGTGAGAAACTTTTTGTTTTAGTTGGAAAAAATGTTCTCTGTCTCTTGTTATGTATGCTTTAAAGGGTTAACTTGAATTCTTATGTCTTTTTCAGTATTAAAAGTAGAGTCTCGAGAACGATTCTAAGGTCCGTTACCTTCCACCTTGCTTTCCTGAAGAGTGGAGAACTCAAATGCAGTAGATCACCAACTTGACCAAGATCAATAATGGAAGTTGTAATAGCATGAGATAACCTATCATCTTCGTCAGCATTATGATAACACCCTCGAGACCTAGCATCAAGGACTATTCTCTCCCAAATAGAGCCACTATTCATCAAAGTTTCCCCATTACCTACTATCCAAAGACAATACCTGTATAGATAAGGAACAGGACATTCATGATTACAACACATGTAGAACAAATAGCGTGTATAATAAATGGGAACATATCATACCTTGCTCTTGTTAAGGCAACATTAGTTCTTTGAAGGTTAGAAATAAAACCCACAAATCCCATGTTATTATATCTTACAGTGGATATTATTATCACATCCTCTTCACCACCTTGGAAACCATCAACAGTGCAAACCTTCACGGAAAAATTATGATCAACATCACCACCAATCCTTTTTCCAATAGCATCTTGTATGGCAATAACCTGAGCTTTATATGGAGATATAACACCAACACTAACAGTCCGTGTTCTAGAAACTGATTCTGTAAAGAGTCAATAGATGATAATTAAAATCCAAACATTACAATAAAAGTTACCATTCATAAATTACATGATGAAGAACTTATCACAAACATTTAGAGTTCAGTTGGTTACTTTTACCCGTAGTCATATTATAGATCACATAATAAAATTACCTTTGTAGAGCTCAAAAACAATCTCAGATACCACAGCTACTTCCACCCTATTTTTCCTGCTATTCCCTTCATCTAATTCATCTTGTCCATAAGCAACATTTATGAAAGAGTAGAACTTAAACATATCACCACATAGAAAATGCTTCTCATAGCTTCTTTCTTTGACCCTTGGAGAATCCAAAATCTGTTTGTCATAGAATTCCATATTTGGAAACAAGCTAATGGATGGATGCATTCTATACTGAATATTGAGAAACTGTTTTTCATGACCCAAGAGGACCAGCCTTTCAAACAAACTTCTTCCGAACCCTGCCTTGCTGGAAATCTGTATATTCATAAAAATTTCTATATGTTGAAATATTTTGTCCATGAATTTCATAACAGAGCTAAAAAGTGAGACATAATAACGAACATGCTTGCACAGTCAGGAAAACAGGAAATAACAAGACTGGAACACACCTCACTTTTGACTAGGGCAGGCAACTGTTTCTCGTCTCCAATAAGTACAACATGACGAAGACCAGGAAGTTGTAAAGGTATATTTGACTCACATTCTTTGAGTTGAGCAGCTTCATCAATAACTAACATTTCTAGTCTACAGTGTTCTACTGCATGCAATCTAGCAGAGCTCGCAGCAGTACAAAAAAGCATGCGAGATCTTCTGAGACAAAAGTTTTTGATTGAATATTCATCAGTAAAATCAGGAAGAACGAAGATATTAACAAGAGATTTCAGCATTTTAAGGCATTCTTTCCTGGTTACACCCAACTTAGCCTGCCAAGTACAGCAACTAGCTCTACTTTGATCAATAGTAGATACAGAAATGGCATCTTTAAATTCGTGATCAGTAATGGAATTGTTTGATAAAACTTCTAAAAGGACTTCAAGCCGATCAAGACATTCAAATAAACTTTTGATCGCTCTTAATGAAATAAAAGAAGTTGGCAAATGCGTACACATATCCACTGCAAATGTCCTCATCCGCCTCCAAATATAATTCAACTCTTTCGTGAAAAACTCATGAAATGTCAACCTTTCTATTTTGTTCTCACGGAAAAGAAGATCCTTCTTCTCCTGCTTATCATATTTGCTTTTGTTTGTCTCTTTAAAAGACAATCTGTTTTCTCTTAAAGTTCTATTAATTATTTTCATCCACTCATTTTGCTTACAAATTTTGGGGTCCTGCGACATATTTATTTTCTCTTGATTTGTTTGTTGACTTGCAATTACACGTAGTTCATTCTCTTCTTTCAAGCAGCCATCATCATCGATCTCATAATCCCTCTTTTCATCACACTTTAAATATTCATGATACTGCTCTTCAGGGATTTCAAGTAACCGAATTACCAGTTCTAAATGATGTTTCCAACCAGACAAGGGTGCAAAGCACCTGGCAAGAATATTTACACGGTAATCAAGAAATATATCAAGAAGATCATCTCGATCGTCAATACTCATCCGCTTTCTGTTGCCAAATAACACTATGTCGCCAAGACCATAAGTGTGATAATCAATGGAGTCCATCACTAGCCTAAGAAACCTGGAAGTCACTTCCAGCACAGCCACATTAGTTGGGGCACAAGTAAGTGTTCTGCATTTCCGCTTGAGGAGGGCAAATAGTAATGAGCCAACTGTTTTTGTTTTCCCTGTCCCTGGAGGGCCCCAAATCAATTTCACAGTAATTTTGTGAGAGCACTCCCTTGCAGCTAAACAACTTAAAACTCCCTCTTCTTGAGCTTTGTTCAAATCGAATGATCGAATAACAGCACCAATATTTGACACATCAATAGTGTACCTTTCACTAGAGAAACATTGAGCACAATTTCCCCCAACCTGTCAGAAGATGCAACATTTGAAGTACTTAATCATCTATCCAATCAATAAGGTTATCTTGACAAGGTAATGGAACAAAATTAGAGGGTATATACAAAGGATCTAGCTTCATCTGCTAACCAGTTGTACAGTTATACCATGAACTAGACATTGCAAGGCATATATATCTATGGTAAAAGGCAGAGAATAAACCATTGCTCTTACAGCAGGATCAGGTTGGAGCAGTTGTTTGATCACATGGATATCTGGACCTTCTGGATCCGAGTTCAGTGCATTCCATATACGCATATTTGTTGTTATATTGATAAGATAGGCAGCAAAACCATATATGCCATATACATATCTGCCATCCTCCTGCCAGTACATTTCCAATTTAATGGGATTTGAAGCTAGTATTTGAACCTCATAAACATCTTCCTCGTCTTTTTTCTTTCTAACCTTCCCAATTAAACCAATAAGATAGGAATTTCCATGCTTGTTCAAATCATCTATGCATTCTGGCCTTGTATTAGTCAAAGTAAAAAGTTGTCCAATCTCAGGCTCACATATATCCCCTTTTCTATCACTATCTACCACTGTTTTCATTTCTATCTGGTATAACAAATCCTGAGGAGGTTTATAATTTTCAGAAAAAGCAATGTCGGTTATTTCATACACCGGAGCCTCTGACAACATCTTCATGCTTGAGCATAAATCTGTACGAGTTTCCTCAATAAGAGGAAAAGTAAATGATTTCAAATAGTGAGCTACGGACAAGAATGTCTTTGGAATTTGCCTCACCTATTAAAACGTACAGACATAACAGCTTTAGTATCTCATTATATGCAAAAAAGGTAAGGAGCTTCTAGTATGCAATGAATGTTGACTACACAATCAGATATTTATCAACATATTAGAAAGATGTAAATCCTCAGTACTAACCAATAACTGCATGCAACCTGTAAGAATTATTTTCGTTTACACATGACATAACTCATTAATCCGTAAAAAAATCAATATATAAAAAAGAAGGAAAAACAATATTTTTTTCACATCAAAGAACATACTCAATGAAGAATCCTCAAGCCTGTTATGTACTAAAGAAACCTCAGGTAGCCCTTGTATGCGTGATCAGGGTGATCACACCTACTTATAAATGTATGATGCATGGATACAATACTTGTATCAAATACTATCCGATAGGGTGATACGATATGTTTATTTTTGAATTGCCAGGTTACTATATGTGACACTTACATATCTAAAATGTATAAAAATTCTTAAAACATAATGTATATATAATTGCAATTGCGTGAATGCAAGTAAAAACACATTTCTCATACATTGTAATAAAAACTATAACCTATCATCATCATAAAAGAATTAGTGCTTCATATATAAGATACTTCATCAATAAGTCCTGGCAATGTTAGAGTACAGGATATCGATATGTGACACATATTCCCCTCTAGAAATCACTATATATTGGGCTCAAATCAAATGATCCAGAATCAGACAGTCCACTTATGTTGTCAAACAAATTGATTCACACCTACACCAAGAAACAATGTAAAGAGGAAAATTGAATTATTACACCAACACTAAGGAACTTTGTAAATACCAAACAAAACCCAACGCATACGACAGACAGCAAGTTAGTTGCGTAAAGCCTACTAGCCTAACTAGACAGTAGCAACAAAAACACTCATACACTGAAAAATTCCATGGGAGGAAACTTCAAAGTTTTAAAGTGAGAATTTACAGCGTAATTTAACCTAAAACTAACTACGGTGAGTTCAGGAAAAAAAAAACGTCATAGAGGAACAAATGACCATTTAATAAAGCTAGGACATGAGTAACCTGACCTTGTCTATGTAAAGATCATTGTTGAGTACATCCTCAAGAGACCAAGATAGTATCAATCTCGAAAAACCTTCACTCGTTTCCATCACTTGGTTTCTAACAAAAATTCAATCAGATTATCACTCACTGATACAGAAATTCGTTGATCAATGCGGGAAAACGAATAGACATGAATGTACCTTTTGAATTTACCGGTTCGGAGAGAAGGAACAATTGCCCTTGCAGAGATAACAGAGAGGTTCCAGAATTTTACTCTCTAATACACGAGGCAAAACACACGAGGCATGACAATTGCCTAATTTATATAGAGATGTCATCTTTTTTGGTGAAAGAGGTTAGAAAAAAAAAATTATCGAGCATTCAAAATTTTATAGAAGAAGGAAATATCCAAATTGGTAAATCAAATCAGTGTGTTTTATGTACTATTGAAAAATTTAATTGCTAGAAAAGTATGTAGGTATTAGGAGTTATTTTGATAACTGACTTAAAAATTAACATATTCATCTTCTAAGAACTAGTGGAAAGGGATATGTATTAAATATGTCAATTCCGGGTAATTATTAAATTATGTAGTGATTAATTTTACTTTGGGAATTGAACTTTTTGATTTATAAAAAAATTGATAAATCCAAATAAAATATATTTTTTTATTATTATTGACTTTGTGTAATTACTTAATTAATATAAGTTAATAACAATAAAATATGTTGTTTATACACTTTAACGATAATGACACATGTATGTATTCCTTTTAGATTATTTTTGGAATGTATTAATTCAATTCTAACAAAGTTGGGGCAATTTCTTCTTCAGCTTCTGGAGTGTATTGTTTCTGGCAAGAATATTTTTGTCACAAACAAAATTGGACCGAGTGTGAAGTTAGTTTAAGGGGTGCGGAAACAAAAAGGCCCTTTTGTATTGTATATCATGTGCAAAAAAAAATGTTTAGTCTAAGCCCAAAATTATTTTCTGGTATTTGTATTATTTTATTAAGTTATAACATATGAAAAAAAAAAAAAAAAAATTTA